>Ga0210410_10002612_pt1 | contig 16115 bp, 17 predicted proteins | sample IncBWC4MmetaG_FD_161058 | JGI IMG/M metagenome (GOLD analysis project Ga0210410, IMG submission 161058) | Forest soil microbial communities from Barre Woods Harvard Forest LTER site, Petersham, Massachusetts, United States - Inc-BW-C-4-M | ecosystem: Environmental > Terrestrial > Soil >... | reverse complement strand
GCGTCGCTCAAGTGCCCCCCACCGTCGTCCCTTGAAATTTCCTCTTTTCTTCGACTCATCTAAACTAACACAGGAGTGTTGAAAGTGTAAAGCGCCTGAAATGTTCGGGATTGGAAAGGGCGCGGGCGCGAAGCTTTCTAACCGGGGCGAGGTTGCCAGGAGCGTTAAAAGCATCCTACACTTTGTATTGAAAAGTACTTGACAGTGAGGAGTGCAGTGCTATCCTGCCGCAAGTGGCATTGCGGAAAATACATGGGAGCCATCCGATGGAGCATCCCCTTCCAACTGGATCGCCCGGCTTTTACCAGACACCGCCGGGCGCGTTCCGCGAGCTTATCGCAGACGCCATGCGCTTCTGGGAACTGCGCCGTGTGCTTTATAACTTTGTGCTTCTTGCGGTCGTGATTGCGTGGGTCGTGGGAACCTGGCCCCATTTTCGCCCGATGATTGAAGTACACTCGCTGCTGCTTCTCGCGATTCTTGCGCTGCTCGCCAACGCATGTTATTGCGCCGCATATGTTGTGGATCTTCCGATGCAATACTCTGCGGTTGGCGACCTGTGGAGGCGCCGGCGGTGGATGCTGTGGCTGGCAGGGATGCTGCTGGCGATTCTTCTGGCGAATTATTGGATTGTCGACGAGATTTATCCGTTTGTGCGTTGATACCGAGGATTTTCCAGCCGTTTGTGCCACGAAGCACGATTAGACTCCATCCTTGATTGGATAAAAGTCTTTCCCCCGAAGTTCCACCATCTACTCCCGGGGCATTCGCGTGGTAGAGTAGGCCCGGGAGGAAATAACATGAAAAAAATGTTCTTGATCGGTGGTGTGTTGTCGCTGGTGCTTTTGTGCGCGTTTGCAGTAACGGCTCAGCAGGATAAATCGAAGCGACCGAGCCCGCCGGCGCAAGCTACCTGGGATCTCGGTGGCGGGAAGAGCGTAACCATTGATTATTCCAGCCCGCGTGCGAAGGGCCGCAAGATTTATGGGGAACTCATTCCCTTCGGGCAAGTATGGCGCACCGGGGCAAATGAGGCCACGACGCTGGTGACTCCGGTGGATTTGGTCATTGGAGGCACGACGGTTCCCGCCGGAAGCTACACGATCTTTACCATACCCAACAAGGACAAGTGGACGCTGATCATCAGCAAGAAGACAGGCGAATGGGGTACGGACTACCCCGGCCAGGCGAATGACCTGGCGCGCGTGGATATGAAGGTTTCCACACTCCCCTCTCCGGTGGAGAATTTCACCATTTCATTCGAAAAGGCAGGCAACGGCGCAAATCTCAACATTGATTGGGAGACCACTCGCGCTTCCGTGATGGTTGCGAAGAAGTAGCCTTCCTCAGGGCGGCGGCGATGGGGTTCGCCTTCATCGCCGCTATTTTTTTGCCGGTTTGGCGCCGGCGCCCATGGCATAGAGAACGGATTCGGAGATTCCATCCAGCCTTAACGTCTTCTCGATGCGTGTATCAGCGAAAGCCATGGTGCAAAACGGCGCCAGGCCGAGCCAAGTTGCGGTGAGGCAAAAAGTCTGGCAAAGATGGCCCGCCTCGGCCAGAACCGCGCGGTAAGCTCGAGGATAGTCGTACTTCCATTGCGTACGGTGGAACACCGCCGTCAGGAAGACAACGAACGCCGCATCGCGGAACCACCACTGCCCTGCCAGTAATTTTTGGATCTCGGCCGGGCCGGCGCCACGGCGGATTTCGTCCAGCCTGTGGCCGATGGAATCATAGTGGTAAATGCCGCGAGGAATGCCACGGACGTTTTGGGCGAACAGGTAGGCTTCCGCCGGATGCAGGGCGCCGCCAGATGGAGAAGTCTTCTGCGCGAATCGGCCGCCTTCCGGAATTCGCAGCCAGCCCTGCACACCGAACGAAAGATGCAGCAGCCGGCCCACTATTTCCTTGGGGATGGGCTGCCGTCCAAATTTTCTCCAGGTGCGCCGCTCCTGCAGGACGCGCGGAAATTCGCCCGTGTACTTTTCCGGCCCCAACACAATCGTCCGGGCATCCGGATAGCTTTTGGCGGGCGCGGGCGCCCGTTTGCTCTGCAGCAGATCCTCCACCCAGCGGATTTCTTCCGCGCCTATCTCTTCCGTGTAGGAATCCTTCGTCTGCATGTGGAAAAAACTGGCGGCAGGATTCCAGGCCTTCCACTTGTGCAAGGCCTTCTCGCGGGAATCTTCTGGTGGTTTACGGACAGCGGATCGTTGCAGGAAGCTTTCCTGGAGTAAGAGCCGAATCGCGTGGCGCAAGGATTTCCGCGTGTACTCCGGCCAGCGGCGGAACGCTGCTTCTTCCGGCTTCCAGCCCGAGAAAAAATCCAGCAGCGCGGCAGTCTCCATGGAAGCCGCAATCTTTCTACGGGTCAGATAGTTTTCGAAATAGAGCTGCTTGCCTTGCCAGTAGGAAACCAGGAATGGGGAGCGGCGCAGAAGCGCGCCACGCGAGCCGCCTTGGCGGTCTCTTCGATTCGTTTCACCCTTCATCCGGGAGCTCCCGGGCAGGCTACTCCCGCGGCGGCATTCCGTATGGACGGCAAACTCAGTCGTCGCTGCCGGTATACGTTGCGGACATTTTGGCAGTCTTGCAGGCGGCGATGATCACGTTAATCGCCTCGATTTGCATATCGATTTTTTTCTGATCGCCCTTAACTACGTGCTTCTTAATTCTCTTCAGGTGTTCCCGGGTGACCTGAAGTTTTGCATTGATAGTTTTGAATCCCACTTTGTATTTTTTTGCCATTGAGCCCTCCATGCAGAAAAACTGCATTCGCCTCGATAGGTACACGACTCGGTACGTGCGTGCCTTCGGGAGCGGAGTCTATTCGAGGCTTGGGATGCCGTCAAGAAGTTCAGTGGCGCAACCACGGGCCGTGTGGATGAAGCGGGATGGAAACCTACTTGGCGGCGGAGCTAGGCGTGGCCATCCAGTTGGCAATGAGTTCTTGGAAGACCGGTTCTTTGCGCAAAAAAGCGAATTGCGGGTGAACTCCCAGATTTGCCAGCCTGCCATTTCTCTCTTCATACGCTTTTTGCAGCCACATCAGCGTCTGCTGCTTGTTCCCCAGGCCGGAGTAGGCCATCGCCCAATCGTATGCGGAGATGTACGTCCCACTCTTCAGTTGGGCAAAGTCCGAAAGAATCTCCTCCGCTTCCCTTTTCCGGCCCGCACGGCCATAGGCAGCAGCAAGCTCTGCCCGCCGGGATACGTCTCCTGGCGCCAGCGAAACGAAGTTCCGGCCCGCATCGATGGCCTCCGCATATTGGCCTTTTTCCAGATACGCCTGGCCGAGGTAACCGTAAGCTACACCAAAACTGGGATCGAGGCGCAACGTCTCCTTCGCGGCTTCGACGGCTTTGTCGTAATCACCGGCAAGGTAGTAGCACCAGGCAATGTTGGCATTGATGATCAAGGAGCGCGGATCAATCTCGCGCGCCAGTTTGATTTCGGTGATGGAGTCCTGCTTGCGCCCCTGCGCCGCGAGATACAGCGCATACCAGTGGAGCCCCTGCGCGTAGCCGGGATTTAAGGCGATTGCCTTCAAGAATTCACTTTCGATGCCGCTGCGCTCCAGCCCGTAGAAGCGAATTGCAGCCAGCGCGGCGTGTGCCTCGGCCAGACGGTCGTCCAGCGCCAGCGATTTTTCCGCCGCCTTCAAGGCTTGCGGCATTACCTCGGAGGCTGGACTGAGCTGATAGTTGCCGAGATTCATATAGCTCACGGCAATGCCCGCATAGGCAGCGGCGAAGGTGGGATCCTTGTCGGCGGCAGATTGGAAAAATTCGAGCGCGGCGCGGAATCCCTCCGGCGTGCGCTTGGAGGCTTCGTAGCGCCCCTTCAAATAGGCTTCATAGGCTTCCGGGACCACGGAGCGGCTGCGCGATAGTTCGGTGACTTCCGGCTGGCTCAATTCGACCTGGATTCCGCGAGCGACCGCGGTGGCTACATCACTCTGCAACGCCAGAATATCGGTGAATTTTCGTTCGAAATTATCCGCCCACAACGCTCCTTCGACGTTGGTCTGCATGAGCTTGGCCGAAATGCGCACGCGGTCACCGGAGCGAACCACGGAGCCTTCCACCAGCGCATCCACATTCAATTCCTGGGCGATTTCCTGCAAGGGTTTTTGCGTGTGCCGGTACTGCATGACTGATGTCCGGGAGATGACGCGCAGTTTCTTGATCTGGGAAAGCTCCGTGATCAAGGCGTCTGTCATCCCCTCTGCAAAATAATCCTGCGCGGGATCGCCGGAAAGATTTTCCAACGGCAAAACCGCGATCGACTGGATCGCGCCGACCGTGACGGTTTTTCTTTTTGAAGCAGACTTGCCGTACAACCAGTAGCCGAACCCAGCCGCAAAGAGCAGCGCGAATGCGACGAGAGCGAGATTCCTGGTACCGTGGCTTCGGGTCGAATTTCCGTCGCGCTGGGCCATGACGGTGAAATAGTCATGCGTCCGCGAACTGGTCGTAGCCGCTTCGAGAGCCGCGCGGACTTCTCCCGCGCTCTGGTAGCGCTGGCCGGGATCCTTGTCTAGGCAGCGGTCAATCACGCTTCGCAGAATGGGGGGCAGCGGCGGAGTGATCAGCGGCGCTCGTTCGCGCAGGATGGCTGCGCTCAATTCGAATGCGGTTCCTCCCTTAAACGGCCGCCCGCCCGCCGCCATTTCGTAAATCAAAACCCCGAGGGACCAGATGTCGCTGCGCGCGTCGCCGTCCTCTCCCTTCAGGACTTCGGGCGCGACATAGGGAAGCGTGCCTGTAAAAGTGTGCTGGGATTCCCAGGACTTGTCGAAGCGCGTCGTTTCGCTGCCTCCGTGTCCGGTATCGAGGCGCCGGGAGATCCCGAAGTCGAGCACTTTCAACCGGCCTTGCGGAGTGACGATTACATTCGCGGACTTCAGGTCGCGGTGAATGATTCCCCGGCTGTGCGCGTGCCCGAGGGCGTCAGCGAGCTGCATGCCATAGCGCTCAACCTGATCGAGCGCCATGCCGTTCGAAGGGATTTCCATCGAGAGCGGACGGCCCTCCACATACTCCATGGCGATGTAGGGCTTGCCGTCGATTTCGCCCACCTCATAAATCGTGCAGATGTTCGGATGGTTGAGGGCGGAAATGGCGCGAGCTTCCTGCAGCACATTTTCATGGCTCGCGGAACCGCCGGCGGGAAGGACTCCAAGGAATTTGAGGGCGACGTCGCGCTGGAGCTTTTCGTCACGGGCGCGATACACCACGCCCATGCCACCTTCGCCGAGCTTCTGTTCAATTAGGTAGTGGCCGAATCTTTGCCCTAGCATGGTCAATGCTGTCTAGGAGAGTTCACCACAGGCTTCGCCGGGGGGCAAGGAAAAGTCGCGTTATTTGCGCGGGACGCGGATGGGTCAGCCGAGGCGGTGAAGTTTGTTAGTGCCGCGGTCAACGAGCACGACCGCTCCCACTACCAGCCCGGCGGCGAGGCCCACTTTCAGCGTGATTGCTTCCCCGCCGTAGAGCCAGCCGAGGAGAACCGCTACGATCGGGTTCACGTAGGTATGCGTGGCCACCAGTGTGGGCGAATAATGCTCCAGCAGCCAGTTGTAGGCGGTGAAGGCGATGATCGAACCGAACACGATGAGATAGGCGAGTGCCAGCCAGGATTTCGTGGTGATATTCGCGATGGACAAGTCTTTCGCTTCGCCGGCGAGTGTTCCGGTTGTCAGAAGCATCGCGGAACCAGCCAGCAGAGAGAGCGCGGAGAGCAGGAGCGGGCTGCCGGAAAGTTTCGATCGGCGAGAATAGATGATTCCCGCGGACCAGGCGATCGCGCCGATGAGGACGGCAATTGGCCCCAACGAGCCTCGAGAACCAGCTTCAAGCCCCGTGCCGCGCGCAAGAATACCTACACCGACCAGGCCGAGCAAGATTCCGGCGAGCAGCATTCCATTCATGCGCCAGACGCGCGACGCCGCTGACGACATGAGAAAAACGATAATTGGTTCAATGGCAATGAGGAGCGACGCCAGCCCGCTGGGCACATACTGTTCGGCCCAGTGGAGCGAGCCGTGGCCAAGGAGAAAGAAGAAAAAGCCGATGACCACACTGGCACGCATCTGCGCCCACGTGGGGCGCTGGCCCTTTGCGAGGGCCCACGCGAGCAAAACGCTGCCGGCGACGAGATGACGGAAACCGGCGGTGTAGAGCGGCGGGATGGTTTCGACGGCAAAGCGGATGGCGAGGTAGGTGGAGCCCCAGATCACGTAGATCGCCAGGAAAGCCAGGATGACGCGAATGCGCCAGGAGCCGCGGGCTGCGTTGGCCTGGAGAAGTGCGGTTTGTGCGGTTATGGTTTGCGTTGTGTCGCTCATGCCGGTTTCCTGTAACGAGCTAAAGATGATATACTCGTTTCATAGCGTACCTGCCGCCATGTAATGAGTCAAGGAGTTTTACTTCGTTACCATGATCCCCGCGTCCCACCAGTTCCGCATCCACAAATTCGGCCAGGCAGCTCCCTGGGTGGACCTGGCCAACAGCGAAATGTGGGACGGCTACGGCCACCTCACCGATTTCCTGAACGATCCCCAGTGGATCAGCGACTTCCTAAAATTCTGGCGCTTCCACGTTCCTCCGCCGGGCCCGGCTGCCTTGCGCGATCTCCGCAGGCTGCGGACATTGCTGCGCCAGTTCGCGGAGAAAACTTCGCGGGGGGCTGCAATTCAGTCACGCGACCTGGGGGTGCTGAACCCATGGTTGAAAGTACCTGTATTTCGCCGGCTGGTGGAGAACCAAAATGGGTTGCGTCTCACTCACGAACCCGTACAAATTGGCTGGCCCTCGGTGCTCGCTTTGATTGCCGATTCGCTCGCCGAGGCGCTGGCGCACGATTCGCAAGACCGCCTGAAAATCTGCGCCAATCCCGGCTGCGCCTGGGTATTCGTGGATCGCACGAAGGGGAGAGTCCGGCGATGGTGCAGCGATGCGACCTGTGGGAATCGGGATCGGGTCCGGCGCTCCCGCGCGGCGCATAGAGGTTAAAGATGGAGTTTTCTTGAGCTAAGGCTTTCGAAACAGCACGCAGTAACCGTCATCCGGCCAGTCGTCAAACGACCTATCCAGCCTGAATCCCGCCCCTGTCAGTTCGTCCACCAGGATTTTCTTGGGGATTCCGTGTCCGCCGCGATTGCTGGGCACACCCTTCACCGGAGCCGAAGGCGTTAACGATTTGCGCGGAGCAAATTCGATCACGGCGAGTAATCCTCCAGGACGCAGGGAGCGCAGCAAGCTTGCATCCATTTCGGTGGGAGCGGTGAAGTGGTGGTACACGCGGCGAAGAACGATGGCGTCGCAGCAGTTGTCGGTGAGTTTGGTCTCTTTTTCGGCCGCCGCCAAGATCACAACGTTCTTCAACTTTCGGCGGTTCGCATCTTTCTGCAGGGCGGCGAATTTATCTCCGTCCAACTCGGTCAAGTACACTTTCCCGGTTTCTCCCACAGCGGCGGCAGCGGCAAAGCCGATTTCCCCTTCGCCCGCGCCGACGTCGGCAATCACCTGCCCCGCTTTCCAATTCATCACCTTGGCCAGGCGCTGAATCTCACTTTCGGAAATCGCGGAGCAAAGAGAAACAAAAACAGCGAGGAGGAATACGCCGGAAAAGATTATTTTCCGTTTTGGCATGTCCCCCTCGCCGCGAAACTGGCCGGCCGCAGACCTGCAGAGCGGCGGTAATTACACTTGCTTGTTGCGAACCAGTGACAAAAATTCGTCGCGCGTCTGTTTGTCGTGCCGGAACGATCCCAGCATGGCGCTGGTGACCGCCTGCCCGTGCTGCTTTTCGACGCCGCGCATCTGCATGCACAGGTGGCGCGCTTCGATGATCACACCCACGCCTTCCGGGCTGATCTTCTCCGAAATGGCGTCGGCAATTTGGCTGGTCATGCGTTCCTGAATCTGCAGCCGCCGCGCATACATGTTGACCAAGCGGGCGATCTTGCTTAGTCCGAGCACACGCTTGCTGGGAAGGTAGGCGACGTGGGCCTTGCCGAAGAATGGCAGCAGGTGGTGCTCGCACAAACTGAAAAATTCGATGTCTTTCACGACCACCATCTCATCGTAATGAACGCTGAACGTCGCGCCATTCAGCACGTTGTCAAGGTTCTGGTGGTAGCCGCTGGTCAGGAACTTCATCGCCTTTTCGAACCGCTCGGGCGTTTTGCGCAGGCCTTCGCGCTCCGGATCCTCGCCCAGTAGCGCGATCACCTTGCGCATCAGGTCGGCGATGCTCTCTTTCGGCGTTTCAATTTTTGTTTCGTTCAAAAATATTTCCGTTGGTTTCGTCACTGCCCCATCTCCTCTTGCCGGACCGCCAAGCGATCCTAAAGTTCTTCCCCCGCGTATTCGAACGTGTTGTTGCCGGTCTCTTCGACCCGCACGCGTTCGAGTTTCGCCTTCGGGAAGTGTTTCAGGCGCGCGAAAATCTCCTTGCAGATGTTTTCCGTTGTCGGCACATTTTCGCGGAACGCGGTGACGTCCTCGTTCAGCGATTTGTGGTCGAAGGGTTCGATCACTTCCCTCTCCACAAAGCCGTCGAGATCCGCAAGATTCGCGATCATGCCCGTGGCGGGGTCCACCGTTCCTGACACGCTGACTTCTACGACGTAATTATGGCCGTGGCCATGCGGGTTGTTGCATTTCCCATAGACGCGGAGGTTTTCTTCCACGCTCAGCTTCGAACTGTGCAGCCGGTGCGACGCCGAAAACCGGTAGCGCCGCCCCAATTCGATTTTGACCCCGTCGTTCATGCGCCGTGGGCTCCGTTCCGGTAGCAGTCGGCGTATAGATCCGGCGTTTCGTAAAGGCGTACCCTGTGCAGGCGGCCCTTGTTGATTTTCGGCTCCAGAAGGTTCCAGATCACTCGGGCGATGTTTTCGCAGGTGGGAATCTGGCCTTTCAACTCCGCAACCTCGTAATTTAAAAAGCGGTGATCCATGCGCTGCGTGATCTCTCGCTCCAAAATCTCTTTCAGTTCCTTCAGGTCCAACACCATCCCGGTTACGGGATCGGGTTCACCCGCCACGGTGACTTCGAGCGTGTAGTTGTGCCCGTGGCCGTGCGGGTTGTTGCACTTGCCAAAAATCCGCTTGTTCTCCTCCGCGCTCAACGCGGGGTTGTGATAGAGGTGCGAGGCGGAAAACTCCAGTTTTCGCGTCAGATAAACCATATGCTCTTCTATCCTTTGGATGCGCGGGGGGTACCCGCAGGATACGCTCGTCCTTTCCATTCCAGGCGGCCGCTGCGGTGGCTTCGATAGGAGGCCCACAAGAGGGCGGCAAAGAGAATGCGCCCCGGAATACCATAGGCGGATAGACGGGCGGAAAAGCCGCTGGATTCAAGTTGCGCGCCGTAGGCGATCAGGATTGCCACCAAGCCCACGGCTAATACGCTCACGGCGAGCGGGATGGATTCTGTGATTCCGCCAACGGCGACAGCCGCCAGAAGGGCCAGCAGGACGGGGAGCAGCGCTCGGGCAAGTTCTGCCTTCAGGGCATTCGCTTGTCCGCCCATGAGCGTGTAGAGATTTTTTTTCCAGCCCTCCCACATCATCGCGAACGAGCGATACATCCGCGCACGCACGATTCCCTTCCCGCTGCCGAACCAGATGCGGTAGCCTGCGGCCTTCATTCGCGATGCCAATGCCACGTCTTCCAAGACGTCGCCGGCAATGCTTGCGTGGCCGCCCACGGCGTCGTAGGCGTCCCGCCGAATCAGGATAAATTGCCCGTTGGCGGCAGCTGCGGGGCTCTTGGGGTCATTTACCTCGGCAAAGCGAAACCGGCTGCTCAGCCGGGTGAACACGTAAGGAATTACTGCCTTTTCATACCAGGTTTGCATCACCTGTTCGGGTGAAAACGAAACCAGCGTCGCACCATTCTCCACGGCAATCGAAAGAGCCGTAGCGGCGGAATCAGGAGCGTGGACGGCGTCCGCGTCGGTGAAGAGCAGCCATTCGCTTCGCGCCTCCCTGGCGCCAATCCACACCGCGTTATTCTTCCCTACCCAGCCCGCAGGCAGTTCAGTCGCTTCGAGCAATCTTACATGTGGGAACCGGATGGAAAGGGACCGGACAACTTCCGCGGTGCGGTCCGATGATTGATCGTCAATCACCAGGACTTCAGCAATTTCTTTTTGCAGCGCGAGCGATTCCACACAGCCGGCAATCACGGCTTCTTCATTGCGCGCGGGGACAATGGCGCTGACACATCCGGTCTTGGTGGTGGGTTGGCTCATGAGTGTCGGGGTGATTCCTGGCTTTTCGGCGCGGGTTCTGTACGTTATTATAGCGTCATATGAGCAATATCCTCCGGAAAATCATGGCCTGGGGCAGCATGGGCTTCGCGTTCGCCGTCCTGGCCTTCTTTACCCTTCCCCATTATCGCCAGGGCGAATCCTCGGTCGCCGGAAAGACCGCGGAAGACATTCCGCTCGACCTGAACGGAAAGGCCGCTCACCTTTCCGACCTGCGCGGGAAAGTGGTGGTGCTGAATTACTGGGCCACGTGGTGCCCGCCGTGCGTGGAAGAAACGCCTTCGCTGATTGAATTGAACAAGCGCCTCGCGTCGCGCAACGGAGTCGTACTCGGTGTGAGCGTGGATGAAGACGAGGCGGCTTACCGGAAGTTTATTCAGGACCATGGCATCAATTTCCTTACGTCGCGCGACGCTTCCAAAAAATCGGCACAGGACTACGGCACGGTGATGTATCCGGAAACGTACATCATCGATCGCAAGGGAAAAATCGCGAGGAAAGTGATTGGGCCGCAGGATTGGAACTCTGCCGAGATGGTCGCGTATTTCGACGCGCTGCTGGGGCAAAACTGAGCGGCCGGTTCCTGCTTCTCATTCCTTACAGTTTTATTTAGCGGCGGCCAGCCAGGCCGCCGAATTGCCCAGCTTCACTCCCACTTGTCTTAGCTCAGCCAAAACGTGCGGGACTTCTTTCTCCTGAACCGCACGGATCAAGTCTTCCAACACGGTCGTGTCGAACTTGGCTTTTAGAGCATCGATCGCCGTTGCGCGCACGCAGTACTCAGTTGCGATTCCGGCTACTCCAACACGGGTGATCCCTTTGCCGCTCAACTGCTTTTGTAGGGAGGTCTCGTCAAAGCCAGAGTATCCCGCGCCATTTACCCCGACTCCCTTCTGGATCACCATGTCATCCGGACTGGCTTTGAGCGGCGGCATAAGCTCCGCGCCGGGCGTGCCTGCCACACAATGCACCGGCCAGGGCCCGCCATTCGCCTTGAACGAACTGTGATTGGCCGGGTGCCAGTCCTGCGTGAACACGACCAGCGCGCCCTGCCGCTTCGCCTCAGCGATGAATTTCTGGAGTAGCGGCAGCAATGAAAGCGTGTTGGCCGCAGCCAGCGCTCCGCCTTCGCAGAAGTCCCGCTGTACGTCCACAACCACCAGCGCTGACTTGGTCATGCCACCCTTCCCAGCCGAACCTTGCCGCACAATCAGCAAAGATCCCGCGGCATCCAATTCTTACTGATTACTGATAACCGATTACTGATTACTCTCAGCCCTCACGCCTCGTGATAATCCATCAGGATCAATCCCACGAAAATAAAACACACTGGCCAGACCCATGCCAGATACTTCCGCGTATTGTTCTCCTGCGGCAGCCGGAGTTCCAGCCAGCGCGCCCAGCCGGCGACAATGCCGAAAATGGCCAGCGGCGTGTGGCTCAATTCGATGAGCATCTCCTGCTTGATGTTCGTGACCGCGTGCATGTGCGTCAGCAACACGATTCCGCCGATCGCGCAAACGCCGGGAAAAACCAGCGCCGCCGCATGAGACTTGACCCGGTTCGTTTCCACCGCCCACTGGAAAAGAGCAAAGACGATGATCAGCAGCACCGCCGCGCGATGCTGCAACACGTCTGCCTCGCGAAAGCTTTCCCAGAATCCGTTCGGCCCAAGCGGCCAGTTTTCCGGGTCCGCGCGCAAAAACAGAAATACCGCAAGCCCCAGGAACATCAATGGCCAGATTTTTGCCCAGGAAAGATATTTATTGCGGGAAAGCAATGCCAGCAATCCCATGAAAAAAACAATTAGGCCGGCCCAACTGTGGTTGTATTCCGACCAGGCGATGTCTCCCGGCGTATCGGGATGCGAGAAGCTCTCTCCAGGCATGAACGCGGCGGGCACTTTCACTCCAGCGAGTTTCGCCTGTCGCTCCAACTGCCGGCCGGCCGGCGAAAGATCGCCGAGGGGTGGGCTGGTCAACCGCGGCATTCGCGGAGCGTAGCGGACCGCAATTTCGTGCAGGCTCACGCGATCTTCGGTCAGGTCGGCGCCGGGAGGCTGGGACGTCAACGAAGCCGCTGCCAGAATCACGGTCAAGCCAATTCCGATTTCCACTTCGCCGAAGCGGATCAGGCTGGTGGCGCCGGTCGTCGAAGCCGCGCCAACTCCGCGCACAATGAAATAGTTCGCCGCACCCAGAAGCAGCAGGCAGCAGAATAACACCACTTTCGTTCCCACCATGATGCCGTACGCCGTGCCGTAGAGCGCGTTCCACGAGCCCACGAACACCAGGCTCATTCCCAGTCCACCCAGAAAAAGGATGGCGACGCTGATTTGCGCGAGCCTTGAAAATCGCTGGCTGATTCTTATTCGAATTCCTTGCTCGGAGACTCTCTTCATCGTGAGGAGCAGGTAAGGAAGCCCGCCAATCCAACTCGCGGTCGCCAGAAGGTGCAGTGCCGTCAATCCAACGAGGGGTGCCCGTCCCTCCATCCGGGAGAACGAGTGGCTGGTAACCACGGAAGTGCCGAGGATGAGGAGCGCCGGAACCAACACGGATCGATTGACGGTCTTCTGCAGACGCGCGGGCCACAACGCGACCGCGAGTGAAGCAACAATCCCGACAATTCCTGCAATCGCGAAGTTTGCGCCAAGCATTTCGCGAATGGAAATGTCGGTGGAATTGCCGAGAACCAGCGAGTTGACAATGAGGAATACGATCTGGCAGAGGGTGAAGCCCACCCCACTCCAGCGGATGAACTTCCAGGCGGGCCGCGTCAACTCTTTGGGCCGCAGACTATCGTTCGACGCCACGAAGCACAGAAAAATCACGCCGCCAACGAGGATCGTCTGAAAGACCAAGATTGCGGCGCGCAAAAGCACCACAAGAAACCCGAACATGCCAAGCAGATCAGCCATGCCGTGCTCAGGAAGCCTTCACTGTAAAGGGAACCACGCCGCGCGTGATGTGCCCATCGGGCGCCAGTACTTGCCACTGAAGTTTGTAGGCTCCCGGGGTCAAGCCTGTTGCCTTGGCCGACAACGTATCGGGAGAAGCCTGCTGCTGAAGCGGCAGTTCGGTGACGGTTTCGTCCGGACGGGATAGTTGGACCTTGGAGCGCGCCGAGTCAACGCGGACATTGTATTTCAGCGTGATTGCCAAGTCAGGGCCCACGACTGTGGCGTTCGCCGCGGGCGAACTCTCCTTTAAAATCGCGTGCCCTTCGATGAGACTTCCCGCAGCGAGAAAGGCTGCCAAGGCGACGATTCCCGGGAAAATTCGAACGATTGCAGACCTTCGAATCATTATGCTCCTCTCAAGAGAGGGCCAATTTAGCGCGGATTCCTCTCTTCCCTACTATAGCAGCGGGAGAAGATTCGTCCCAACTTCAGCGGCGGGCGAGAGAGCAGATTTATCGGATGAGAAGGAAACGATGCGTCAGAGTCGGATGATCGGGCCTTCTATTCGTAGCGTAGCGCTTCGACGGGATCGAGTTTCGCCGCTTGCATCGCGGGCATCCATCCGCTGATCACGCCGACGACAATAAGGATGAGACTCGAGAGAACCATTGTGGTGACGGAAAGCGTGAGGTGAATATCCACTTTACCCGAATCGTCTTCGTACGCTGGTCCCAGGAACGGCAAAGTTCCGATCGCCGAGGTCAGGGCCGCGGAGAAAAGCATGCCAATCGCACCTGCAGCCAGCGTGAGCACCAGCGCTTCCAGCAGGAATTGCCACCGGATATGCGCTTTTCTGGCTCCCAGCGCCCGCCGCAGGCCGATTTCGCGCACGCGTTCGTCCACGGAGACGAGCATGATGTTCATCACGCCGACGCCGCCGATCGCCAGCGTCATCGAGCCAATCAGAAATAGCAGGCCCTCAATGCCCAGCGTGATGCCGTCGTAGATGGGCTTGAATTCCTGGCGGCCAAACATGGTGATGGCTCTTTTGTCTTTCGCTGAAAAATGCTGGCGATTCGCGATGGCGTCGCGAAATTGCTGCATCGCCGGAGCTTCAAACTCGGGTGCCACCGGTTCGAAAATCATCACGCTGGCATAGCGCGCGTCCCAGATATCCGCAGCCGCGGGATAGGGAATGAAGGCGGACTCGTCGTCGCAATTAAAATAGCAACTGTCGGAGAATTTCATGTCCATGGTGCCAATGACGGTGAATCGCACGCCATTGATGCGCACGGTCTCTCCAACTGCTGGCGTCCCACTGAAAAGTTTCTTTCTCAGGCGCGCACCTAGAAAAACGACTCGTCGCCGGTCAGCAATGTCTTCCGCGGAAATCCACCGGCCCTCGGAAGGAACTTCGTTGCGCATCTCGCCATATTCGGGGTAAACGCCGCGAATCGCGGTATCTGAAAGCCGTTCGTCATGGGAGATTCCCAGAAACTTTACATTTTCAAGGGTTACGCGCTTGACCAGTGGCGATTGCGCTTTCACCCAATCCGCATCTTCCTGTTCGAACCGCACCGCTTTGCCGGCGCGCTCGCCGCCGGCCTGCTCGCTGGTGGTTCCGGGCCAGCAGATCACGGCTCCTTTGCCGAACACTTCGAAGGTGTACAGCAAGACGCTGCGAAAGCCTGAGCCATAGCTCAGCAGCAAGGTCACAGCCACAATACCCCACGAGATGCCGGTCATCGTCAGAAGGCTGCGCACGCGATTCCGCCCCAAAGCCGTCCACGCTTCCTTGAAGACTTCGATGAGCATTAGCCGCCAGCCTCGAAGCGCAGGGCTTCAATAGGATCAACGGATGCAGCCCGATTTGCCGGGTAGAGTGCAGAAAGGACGGCGATCAAGCCGAGCAGGCTGATCGTCAGCGCAGCAAGTTTCCAACTGGCATCCAACCCGTCAAAATACGGCATTTGGGGCAGGAGGTTCACCAGCCCGCAAAGGCCGTAAGAAATGATCAGGCCCACTCCGCCGCTGATGAACACCACAATGACCGTTTCCAAAAAAAACTGCTTCAGGATCGATTCGCGTGTTGCTCCCAATGCCTTGCGGACTCCAATTTCCCGTGTCCGCTCACGCACGCTGACGAGCATCACGTTCATCACGCCCAGCCCGCCGAGAAAAATGGTGGCCACACCCACGGCGCCCATAAACACTTCCATGCCTACGAAAATCATCCGGTTGGCTTGGGCGTTCTTCACCGTGTCCCAGATGCTTGCGGCCTCCTCGTCCCGAGGATCGAAACCATGCAGCCGACCCAGCGTGCGCCGGATCTGCCTCACACAAGCCGGCTGGGTTTGCAGCGACCAGGGCGCTGCAAGCAGGCGGCTCACGGAATGTTCCACGGCTGGAGGCTTGTTCGGGAAGTCCCTTTTCATTGAGTTAAAGGGGATGAAGATTTTTCGGATATCCACACCGTTGTAGTCGGAGTTCTGATCTTTCGTTTTCATCACGCCTATGACGGTGTAGGGGATTCCATTCAGCTCCACCACCTGCCCAATCGCATCGCGGTCGGCGAACAACTGCTTCTTCGTGTCGCTGCCCAGAAACGCCACTCTTCGGGCTTCTTCGTTGTCCTCGTAGTTATAAAAACGCCCTTCGGCTACCGTGAGGCTGCGAATTTCGGTGAACGGCGGAAGAGAACCGGTGGTATTGATATCACCGCTGTTGAACGCGCTGTGCGCCTTCAAATCGTTATCCAGTTCTGGCATGACGTACTTGCAGGCAGGCGCTTCCTGGGCCACTTGCTTGTAATCGTCTTCCATCCAGTGAACGGCTCGGCCGGACCGCGTGCCTCCGGCCTGCATGCTGGTCCGACCGGAGAAAACGATCATCACGTCTTTGCCAAAATGTTCCTGCTGTTTTTGTAT
>Ga0210410_10002611_pt1 | contig 16122 bp, 15 predicted proteins | sample IncBWC4MmetaG_FD_161058 | JGI IMG/M metagenome (GOLD analysis project Ga0210410, IMG submission 161058) | Forest soil microbial communities from Barre Woods Harvard Forest LTER site, Petersham, Massachusetts, United States - Inc-BW-C-4-M | ecosystem: Environmental > Terrestrial > Soil >... | reverse complement strand
GACGAGGTCACGTTGCTGCCGGTGACCGAGGTGGACCTGTTCCAGTCGGCCGACAAGTACACGTTGCTCGCCAACGTGCGCGGTGAATGGCTGATCCGAACCGCGCTCAAGGACCTGGAACCGCAGCTGGATCCTGACCAGTTCTGGCGCATACACCGTGGCGCCATCGTGCGCGTGGCCGCCATCGAGCGGGTCGTGCGCGGCATGCACAGTCAGTTTTCCGTGAAGCTGAACGGCCACGCGCGCAAGATTCCGGTCAGCCGTCCTTACGCGTTCCGCTTCAAGGCGATTTGACGTCACCAGACTTGCCTGGCGCCAGCCCCGCTATAGTGGGCCCATGGACGATCCAGGCGCTGCCTATCATGCGCACATCTATTACACGGCGGGACAGCGCGCCCAGGCTGAGGATCTGCATCGTCGGCTAAGCCACGCAAAGCAGACCGGACAAATCGCAAAGCTGCTTCTCGTTGGCCAGCTGCGGGACGGAAAGGTCGGCCCGCACCCGATTCCCCAGTTCGAGATCCATTTCAGGAAGGAAATGCTGCCGCTGATCCTTCCGTTGCTGGAGGCTTCCGGCCTGACTGTGCTGGTGCATCCGTTGACCGACGACGACCTCGCCGATCACACCCGGCTCGCTCACTGGATCGGCAAGCCGATCGAGCTCGACCTGTCGACGCTCGATCCGCCCGGGACCAACCAGGGCGTGGCGCGCTTTGGCAGGACCGACTTCTAGCGGCGAAGCCAGCCAGTCAGCACCGACCAGGGTGTGCTTCGACCTAAGCCCGCCACCTTCTCGAAGTACAGCTTGTCGGGGTAACACCAGACCCAGTGCTCGCCGGGCTCCAGCGACCTGATCAGGGGATGCTGCGTCTGGTGAAAATGCTTGGTTGCATGCTGATTCTTCGAATCGTCGCAACATCCGACGTGGCCGCAGGTGAGGCATACCCGCAGCTGGTTCCATAGATCGCCGGTCTTCAAGCAGTCTTCGCACCCTTTCGTTCTCGGCTTCACGACCCGGATCTGCTCAAGGTGCGCACAGCTTGTCATCGACGGCTCCTGTCGGTGATCCAAGGGTAGGAATGCCTCTGGGCTGTGGGCTATGCTGCTCCATATCGAGCAGCGGCACAACAGCGTGCTTGCCGCGGCTTGTTCGCACCGGACTTGAGGAGCTGATGAGCACCACCCGACGCCTGATCCCCCTGACCAGCGACACCGAGACCAAGCCGACGCAGGGCATGCGGGAAGCCATCGCCCGCGCTGAAGTCGGCGACGAACAGCGCGGCGAGGACCCGACCGTCAACCGGCTGCAGGAGCGCATCGCGCAGCTGCTGGGCAAGGAGGCCGCCCTATGGCTTCCCGGCGGCACGATGTGCAACCTGGTCGCGATCAAGGTTCACACCGCGCCGTCGGACGCGATCGTCGCCGATGGCATGGCGCACATCGTTCGGGCCGAATCGGGGGGCGCCGCTTTGATCTGCGGGGTCCAGGTCGAGGCGATCGACACGGCGCGCGGCATTTTCACCCCGGAGGAGCTGCGGCGGGCATTGAATCGCTTGAAGACTGCGGCGCCGCCCTACGCACCCCCCGTCCGCTTGGTGTGCGTGGAACAGACGCACAACTTCGGCGGCGGGTCAGTCTGGTCGGTCGGGCAATTGAGCGCCGTCACCGAGGTGGCCCGGGCCGAGGGGCTGGCGTTGCATATGGACGGCGCGCGGCTGCTCAACGCTTGCGTCGCCACCGGCGTGCCGGCGGCAAACTTCGCGGCGCTGGTCGACAGCGTTTGGATCGACTTCACCAAGGGATTGGGCGCACCCATCGGAGCCGTGCTGGCCGGCAGCCGGGCTTTCATCGCCGAAGCCCGGCGCTACAAGCACGTCGTGGGGGGAGCGATGCGCCAGGCCGGAATTGCGGCCGCAGGCTGCCTGTACGCACTCGACCACCACGTGGAACGCCTCGTGCAGGACCATGCGAACGCGCACAGGCTCGCCGGCGGACTTTCGCAGATCCGGGGGATTGCCGTCAGCACCGCGAAGCCTGAGTCGAACATCGTGTTCTTCGACGTGAGCGGAATCGGATTGTCGAACGAGGACTTCCTGGCAGCCCTGTCGGCGCGGGGGGTCCGGATGGCTCAGGCGCGCGGTGAAATCCGCGCGGTCACCCACCTGGACGTGAGCCAGCAGGATATCGACGTGGCGATCTCGGCCATCGCCGACATAGCCTCAGCACAGCGAGTCGCACCGGCGCGCCGCGCGTAGTCGCCCGCGCGGGTCATGCGACTTTCCTGCGGCGCTTGACCCAATCGGGCTGAAAAGAAGCGACGTGCTCGATCTTCTGATCGGGCACGCCACAACGCCGTGCCACGGCAGGCCAGTCGGCCACCGCGTCGATCACCCCGTCGAGCTGCGCGCGCGCGTGCCGCACATCGAAGCGGCGCGCCAGCTCGAGCAGGTCCTGCTCGAGAATGTCCCACGCCTTGCCGCCGACCAGCATCTGATGCTGGCGGGTCCACTTGCCGACCGCAGGATTGTGCGAGAAGCACATGTCGTAGGCCGGTGCCAGGCTCCAGCGCCCGCGCTCGTCCATCAGGAAGGCGAGATTCTTGGTGTGGTCGTCGCAGTTGACCGCGGCGATATTGAAAGCGCAGCGCAGCCACGCCTGCTCGATCGCCGGCGCACCGAGGTTCAGCTGCAGGATCGTGCGCAGGTACTGCTCGTAACCGTGGACCGACGGCGTGTTGAAATCCAGGTGCGCCAGCCCGCACAGGCTGTGCAGGTGAAGCTTGCGGTTGCCGTCGCGGTCGAAACGGCGCGTCATGAAGTGGGCCCGGCCATTTTCCTCGTGCAGGCGCGACTCGCTCATCTGGATGCCGCAGCCAATTGCCATCAGGTAATGCGCGTACTCGATGCGCCCGAACCCGCCGCTGTAGCTCAACGACCCGTCCAGGCCGACATCGAACTTCAGGATCCAGTGCTCGAAACCGTCGGGCAGGTCGAACTGCCCGGAGACGATTTCGTGGGTGGTCGGGTTCCAGCCGATAACTGCCTTGGCGCGAGCACCCCCGGCCGAGCTGCCGACATCGATGATGCTTTGCGCGACCTTCGTAAATTCGCCCCGCAGCGCGCGGCGCGCGTCCTCCACCAGGTGCGCCATCTGCAAAGGCGCGGCCACTGACGCGCTGTCGCGATCCTGCTCGGCGGGCTCGAACTCGAGCGCTCCCATCGCGCGCCGTCCCACGTACAGCAGGCGCTGCAGTGTCGTGATGTCCTCGACCCGCGTGCCCTGGCGCACCAGATACTCGTTGATCAGCGAGTTGCCGAACTTGTCCGGCAGCGAGTCGGCCAGCAGGCCGGGCAATCCGTGGTACGTCTCCGGATTCAGGGCTGGAAAGCTGTAGCGTCGATTGGCAGCCAACAGCATCTGAAGCGGCGACAGCTCCAGGCCCGTGCGAGCGAAATCGGCCGTGTACTGGAACTCGTAGATACCCGGGCGCCCGCGCAGCCCGGCCACGGCGCCCGCCGTTTGCCCCCAGATGCGTACTTCGACGACATTGACGTCAGCCATGGCTTCCGACATCCGTCCGCTTGGCGCTCACCGAGGGGCGGCGCGGTGCGCGACGACGCGGCTTGCGCGCGCGCTCGGCCTGAAGCATCGCCAACGGGCCGGGGCTGTCGGGCTGCGGCACGAGATCCTCGAGGCGGTCCACCAGTCCCAAAGCCCGCAGGATCGCGATCAGATTGCGCAGCGTGACGGCGCCAGTCTTCTCGAACCGTTTCAGTGAGGTCGTGCCGATCCCGCTTTTCTCCGCGAGAGCGGTCTGGGTCATGCCGGCTCCTTCGGGCGATACGCGCCAGGCGCGAATCGCCGCCGCCAGCCGCAGCGCAATTTCCGAGTCCGTCAGGTGTGACAGTGCCATGGTCCGCGATGTGTCCAGATCTCCTGGAGAGCGGACCTATTTTAGCCTCTTATACGATTAATTTCAAATTAAGGGACTTTTATCGGCCTCCAATTCCAATCCAAGCTCGGTGAGGCATCGAGCAGTCCCACCTATGTCCGTTGAAACGCAGCGCGCTGCCGACGATCGCCGGCGCCGCATTGAGCATTTGCGTGCCGGTGTCGGCATGGACGACGCGGCGGCGCTGAAGTCCATCGGCATTGAAGCGGATTCTTGTTCATTTGCTCGAAATCTAAGTTAGGTGCCTCAAGACGGGGCAGTATCTTGATACGGTTTGGTGCCGAAATATGAGACTCATTTGTTGCTCTTATATGTCTAATTTCACACTAATGGATTATTTTTAGTCTCAAAGTGCAACGGACGGCCCGCCGATCGCGAGCAACTGGCCTAATCCGTTTTCCTCCAACCCTTCTTGCGGTCGCAAGGTCGAGCCCCAGCTATGCTGACCGAACACCGATGGACCACGATTGCGTCATCGTCGGAGCTAGCTTTGCCGGATTGGCGTGCGCGATCGCCCTGGCGCGCGCCGGATGGCGGGTCACCGTCCTCGAGAAAAAGGCGGATGTCGGCGAAAAGCTTCACACGACCGGAATCATCGTCAAGGACGCAATCGACCAGATCGCGCTGCTCGACGGCCTGCCGACGCAATTCGTGCGGCGCGTGACCGGGGTCAGGCTGTACGCGCCGAACCTGCGGCACGTCGATCTTGCGGCGCCGGACTATTACTTCCTGACGACCGATACGCCGGAGTTGATGCGCTGGTTCGCTCAGCGAGCGGAAGAGGCCGGCGCCGCGATTCGTCGTCGAGCGCTGTTCAGGCAGGCGGGCCGATTGCAAAGCGGCTTCGATCTGGGCGAATTCGGTACCACCCGCTTTCTGGTTGGCGCCGATGGCCCGACCTCGGCCGTGGCCAAAACGCTCGGGCTGGGGCAGAGCCGCAAGTTCCGGTTCGGCGTAGAACACGAGTTCACAGGAGTCGAGTTGCCGGACCCCGACAAGCTTCACTGTTTCATCGATCGGCGTCTGGCACCGGGATACATCGGTTGGCTTGCCGCGGCCCCCGGTGGCGCCCAGGTTGGGCTGGCGCGGCGCCTGCATCACCGCGGCCGGCAACCGACGGTCGAGGCGATCAAAGCGTTCCTGGACAAGATTGCGTCGATTGTCGATTTGCGGGACGCGCAGCCGACTTCGGTGCGTGCCGGTCTGATTCCCAGCGGAGGTGTCGTGGCTCCGGTTGCAGGGCGACGCGTGCTGCTGACGGGAGACGCGGCGGGCATGGTTTCCCCGGTCACTGCGGGCGGGATTCACAACGCGCTGAAACACGGCCTGGCGGCCGGCCACGCAATTTCCGATTACCTCAGCGGCAAACGCGAGGATCCCAGCACATGGTTCGTCAGCTCCTACCCTCGATTCAGAGTAAAGCGCCTGCTCCGGTTCCTTTTCGACACGTTTCAGAGCGACTTCGTGTTTAACCTGTTGTTGAACACACGGGCCGTCCGGGCGGCGGCAAGCGTCGTCTACTTTCATCACAAAGGCGTATTTGATCCGGAAATGCGCGACCCGGAGTTGCGCCGAGCCGATGCAGGTGGATCCAACGCGAGTCGCGCGTAGTCGGCACGCCACCTCCGTTTTGTTCTTGCCGCTTGCTCTGCTGAAACGTCGAAGGATCTGATGGCGATTGCGCTGCCCATTGCTCTGCTGCTGCTGCAGTGTGTGATTCTGGCGTTCGCGCGCTCGGTCGCCGCTCCGGTCGCGTACTTCGCCATGGTCGCCGCGCCGCTGCTGACGGCCCTCGCCGCTGTCCGGCGCGGCCGGCGCGAGCCTGCGGCGCCCCGGATCGGCTGGTATGCGGTGGCTCTGGCCCTGTCGATCTGGGCCGCCGGGGCCTTCGGAAACTTGTGGCAGGAGTGGGTGCTGGGACGTGTCAATGAGATGTACCGATCCAGCATGCTGGCGTTCAACCTGGCGACGGTGCCCATCGCGTTCCTGCTGGCAAGCGAATGGCGGCCCGGCGGCCGACAGGTGGTGCGGGTCATCGACGCCGGGCTTGCCTTCGCCCTTGGCTACGTGTACTTCCTGGTCACCTGGAGGATGATCGCCGCGCAGGCCGAGCCTGAGGAAGCCGGCGTCGCAGTCCTGGTCTGGCTGATCGACGCACAGAACCTGTTTCTGACGGTCGGCGCTTTGGTGCGCTGGTGGGCCGCTGAAGACAGCGCCGAGCGCGATTTGTTTCGCTCTCTGGCGACCTACTTCGTGGTTTTCTTCGCGCTGATCTTCGTCAACGACCACGCCTTCGCGGGAGATCCCGCCTTGGGACCGGAGTACGGCTCGATCGTGACGGTGGCGTTCGCCCTGCTGTCGGGCTTTGCGCTGTCCGGGCCCTCATCCCAGCCGGTGCGGCGCGTGCGCGTCGGTTTCTTACGCGCCGTGCGTACCGCCAGTCCGATAGTCCTGTGCGGCGCGCTGCTCGTCGTGTCGTTGTTCCTGATCAGGGTCGACTACGTGTATGGATGCGCCGGCATCCTGATCGCGGCGCTGGGTTACGGTGCACGCAGCACGCTGACCCAGGTACGCTACCTCGAGCGCAGCGACACGTTGCAGGCGCAGCGATCCGAGCTGCAGGAGATCGCGCGCACCGACGCACTGACCGGGGTCGCCAATCGCTACTGGCTGGACCAGGAGCTGCGAAACGCCTGCCGGGGCGGCCACGGAGCCGGGCAGGCGCTGAGCCTGTTGATGATCGATATCGATCATTTCAAGCAGCTGAACGACCAGGTCGGTCACGTCGCGGGCGATGCGTGCCTGCGCGGTGTGGCTCGGGCCTTGCAGCGCACGCTGATGCGGCCGGACGATCTGCTGGCGCGGTACGGAGGCGAGGAGTTTGTCGCGCTGCTGCGAGGGGTCGACACCGACGGTGCGCAGATCGTCGCCGAACGCATGTGTGCGGCCGTGCGCGATTTGCGCATCGAAAATGGCGGTAGCCCGCTGGGTGTTGTCACGGTCAGCATTGGCTCCGCCGCCACCATGCTCGAAGCGCCGACGGATCCCGAGGACTTGATCGAAGCGGCCGACAGGGCGCTTTATCGGGCCAAGTGTGCAGGAAGGAACCAGACGCAAAGTGCGACAGCCACGGCTTGACGCCGGGGCGCTGCTGGAACAGTCTGTCGGCAGGAGGCTGCCTGATGGGAAAGCCGCTTGTCCTCGCCTGTTGTGTCGCGCTGCTGCTGGCCGCGGCGAATCCGGCCCGCGCCGAGGCGATCGTGCTGCGCCCCGATCGCGTCTTCACGGCCGAAGACCGTCAGGCCCACTCGGGCTGGGTCGTCGTCGTCGAAGGCAAGCGCATCCTGCAGGCCGGACCGTCGGCTGCGGTCAGCGTGCCACCACAGGCGCGTGTGATCGAGTTGCACGGGGCGACGCTGCTGCCGGGACTGATCGATGCGCACTCACACGTATTCCTGCACCCCTATAACGAGGCGCTCTGGAACGATCAGGTCCTGAAGGAGTCGACCGCTTACCGGGTCCTGCGCGCCTCCCGTCACGCGCGCGACACGCTGCTGGCGGGCTTCACGTCGCTGCGCGACCTCGGCACGGAGGGTGCGGGTGCCTCCGACGTGGCGCTGAAAAAGGCGATCAACGATGGGATCGTGCCGGGGCCTCGACTGTGGGTCGTAACCCGCGCCATCGTGGCCTTCAGCGCGTACGGGCCGTCCCGGCGCGACTACAACGGCGATCGGCAACTGCCCCAGGGTGCCCAGGAGGCCTCGGGCGTCGCCGAGGTGGTGCGCGCGGTTCGCGAGCAGGCCGCCGATGGGGCCGATTGGATCAAGGTCTACGCGGACTACGGCGTCGGGCCGGCGGGCGAGACTCGCCCGACCCTCACCACGGAAGAATTGAAGGCGCTGGTCGAGACGGCCCATGACCTCGGGCGTCCGGTGGCCGCGCACGCAATGTCGGACGAGGGGATGCGCAGGGCGGTCACGGCCGGCGTCGATTCGATCGAACACGGCTACGAGGGGACCGAGGCGACGTTCCGGATGATGGCGGAAAAGGGTGTGGCTTACCTGCCGACGCTCACTGCCGCGGAAGCCTACGGGGAATACTTTCACAACTACCACCAGGGCGATCCTCCGACGGCCGAGATGGCCAGCGTTGCGCGCGCCTTCCACCTGGCGCTGAAAACCGGAGTGCTGATCGGCAACGGCTCCGATGTGGGCGTCTTCCGCCATGGAGACAATGCGCGCGAACTGGAATGGATGGTCCGCGACGGCATGACGGCGGCGCAAGCGCTGCTCGCGGCAACGGCAGTCGACGCCAAGATACTGCGCGCACAGGACCAGGTCGGGCAGATCCGTCCCGGCCTGCTGGCGGACCTGGTGGCGGTGCAGGGCGATCCCACCGCCGACATTTCGGCGGTGCGGCATGTCGTGATGGTGATGAAGGACGGCGTGGTGGTGAAGGCGCCTGAGCACGCGGGTCCCTGACGTCCCGCTCGCCCTGTCCCGCTCGCCGCAGCCGGCCGTTTTTCCTGGATTACGCGGGCGCAGGATCGCTGACGGTCATCACGCCGACGCGATTTTCCGGGCTGAACCGGATCACGACTGCAACGCAGACCGCCACGATCCCGGCGACCAGCGCCAGCGCAAAGCTGTAGTCGTTGCCGTGGCTCTCGGCGAGCTTGGCCTGAAACGGTCCGTTGTACGACGCGAGGAAGTTGCCGATCTGGTAGACGAAGCCCGGCAGGGTCGCGCGAACCGAGCCGGGAACGATCTCGTTCAGGTGTGCCGGGATGACTCCCCATGCGCCCTGCACCGAGATCTGCATCATGAACGCGCCCGCCGCCAGCGCGGGCGCCGTCGAACCGTACGCCCACAGCGGAATCGCCGGCAACGCCAGCAGCGCGGCGATCGTGATCGCGTTGATCCGTCCGATACTCTGCGACAGGCGCCCGAAGAACAGTCCTCCGGTGATCGCACCCAGGTTGGCGACGATCGAGACCCAGCCCACGGTGTGGTGGTCGAACTCGTGCTGTTTCTCGAGGAAGGTCGGGTACAGGTCCTGCGTGCCGTGGCTGAACAGGTTGAAGAACATCATCAGCACGATCGCAAACAGAGACAGGCGCCAGTTGGCTGCCAGCGTTTGAATGAATCCCGGCTTCGGTTTGCCCTGACCCGCGGTAAACGCCGGCGACTCCGGAACGTGCGCGCGAATGAACAGAACCAGCATCGCGGGCAGCAGGCTGAACAGGAACATCGCGCGCCAGCTGAACGTGATGCCGAAGAACGTCTCGTTGTAGAGAGCGGCGAACAGGATCGAGGCCAGCAGGTATCCGGTCGGGTAGCCGCATTGCAGGATGCCCGAGACCAGACCGCGCGACTGCGGCGGGATCGACTCCATCGTCAGCGACGAGCCCAAGCCCCATTCACCGCCCATCGCGACCCCAAACAGCGCCCGCAGCACCAGGAAGGCCGCCAGCGTCGGCGCCAGCGCGGCTGACGCACCCAGCACTGAATAGCAGACGATATCGAGCATCAGGATCGGTTTGCGACCGAAGCGGTCACCCAGCCGGCCGAAGATGAAGGCACCGATGAATCGCATCGCCAGCGTCAGAAAGATCGCGTACGCCACATCGTGTACGGCGACACCGAACTCCTTGGCAATCGCCGACAGCGTGAACACGAGAATGAAGAAATCGAACGCGTCCAGTGCCCAACCCAGGAACGCGGCGAGGACGATTTTTCTTTGCTGGCCCGTCAGTTGCATGACGCTCCCCTGGTGATGCTGAGCCGGATCGTCAGAATACCTGCCAATGACAACCGCGCGAAGCCTTCGGTCGGGCATGTAGTATCACCCCTCCGAATCTGCACGCTGGGAGATCGCCATGGTCAAGTACGCGCTTTTCGTCCGCCTCGAAGCCAAGCCGGGCAAGGAAGCCGACGTTGCGAAGTTCCTGCAAGCCGGACTGGAGCTGTCGATGAGGGAGACGGGCACGCCCGTATGGTTCGCGTTGAAATTCGGCCCATCGACGTTCGGCGTGTTTGACGCGTTTGCCGACGAGGCTGGACGCCAGGCCCACCTGTCGGGAGCCATTGCGCAGGCGCTGATGGCACAGGCGTCCGAGCTGTTTTCGAAGCCCCCGTCGATCGAGCGGATCGACGTGCTGGGTGCCAAGCTGCCCGGCTGATTGGCGGCAATCGGTTGAAGCGATGGACTGGCGAGAAGGCGTGCGGGTTGTCCGGGGCCAGACGCTCGATGTCGCGATGCGCGCTCCTTCGGGAACCGGGCGCGCGACCGCGTTCGATTTCGCCGGCACCGGCGGGCAAAAGACCTGGATTGGAACCGTCACGCTCGCGGCCGGCGCTTCAACCGGTGCCCATCACCATGGGCGTCATGAAGCGGCCCTATATGTCGTCAGAGGCCGCAGCGAGATCCGCTGGGGCGAGCGCCTCGAGTTCGCAGCCGATGTGGGCCGAGGCGACTTTGTCTACTTCGCACCCAACGTCCCGCATCAGGAGCGCAATCTCGGCGCCATTGAGCCAGCCGACTTTCTGGTCGTTCGAAGCGACAACGAACGGATCGCGGTGCGTCTGGACATCGCGCCCGTCGAGCATCCTGAAAAACTGTTCTAGGCGCAAACGCCGGTTCCTGGCATGACAGGCATGCTTGACATATCGATGGGAGTTTTTCCCGAAAATCGACGAGCAATCAGGCGATGAGCGGTTCCGACAGCAGCGCACGACGCGATTTGGCGACCGTCGGGATACTGACCGTGGCTTTCGCGCTGCTGTCGGTTAGGTTCGACTTGAGCGAGAGCCTGCTCAGGTGGACCCAAGCCCGCGAATGGCTGCAGCTGGATGAGCTTCCGCAAGTGCTGCTGATGCTGGCGGGGCTGATGTGCTGGTTCGCGTGGAGGCGAATGCTGGAGTTGAAAGCAGAGCTCGCACGCCGCAAGGCCGCAGAAGTCGGGCTCGCCGCGGCGCTCGCAGAAAATCGCCGTCTCGGCCGCCAGGCCGTCGATGTCCAGGAGTCGGAACGCCGCACGCTGGCGCGCGAGATGCACGACGAGCTGGGCCAATATCTGGTGGCGATTCGCCTGGACGCGACCGCGATGCGCGATGAAGCCGGATCGGTTCATGCGAGGGTCATGGACGCTGCGGGCAGGATTGTTCGTCACGTCGACCATGTCCAGGCGGTGCTGCGCGACATCATCGGGCGATTGCGCCCGGCGGGCCTGGACGAGCTGGGACTGGCCGCCGCCTTGGAAAACTGCGCCGAAGAATGGCGCCGGCGCCTGCCGGAGGTCGAAATCGAGCTGCTGATCGAGGGTGACCTGGATGACTTCGGCGAAGACGTCAGCCTGGCGCTGTATCGGTTGGCCCAGGAATGCCTGACCAACGCATCTCGCCACGCCGCCGCCCGCCGGATCCGCATCGCTCTGACCGAGCAGCGAGCAACCGATGGAACCCCTAGCATCGTGTTCTGCGCGGAGGACGATGGCTGCGGAACGATGGTGCCACCGCCCGCGGGCGGCTTCGGGCTTGCTGGAATGCGCGAGCGCGTTCAGTCCCTGGGCGGCCAGTTCGCCATCGAAAGTGGACCGGGAGCGGGATTCCGGGTTCGGGCGACGATCTCTCCCAGCGCGGGCCGCGTCACCGTTGGGGCCAGCACCGATGCCGCTTAGGGCGCTCCTGGGCCGATAGCAAGCGGATCGGACCGGGCAGTTCGATCCGGCCGGTTGGTGCGCTGTTCAAAACCCAACCGAATTTCGAGCTTACTTCTTCAGCAGCGGGTGATCCTGCGGGAGCTGCTTCGCATACCACAGCGCCAGTTTGTGTCTGAGCGCCTTCTCGGCGACCTGATCCTCCGGCAGCGGCTGGATCACCTTGTCGTGAACCAGAAGCCGGTAGATATACAGCAGCTTTTCACTGGCCGAGTCGGTCGCTTCGAATTCCACGACACCCCGTCCTTCCGCGTACTTGACACCGGCGAGCAGCGCTGCTTTGAACAGTTCGCCTTCATTCTTCAGTTTCACTTAAGGCCTTTGCGTATCCGGTCACGCGTCACGAAGGGAGGACGAGTTTAAGTTGCCCGTTCCCGAAATGACAGCACGGAAGCGGAAATGAAAGGGCCGCCAGTAACGTCGCGCGGCAGAATGACAGGCGGGAGGATCGAGTCACGGTTTGACGTTTCCTGAGGCCCGCGGGCGAGCACGTGCCTTGCGCCGTCGGATCAGGCGCGCGTTCAGCGTCGCTCGCGCCAGCCCGAGCAGATCGGCCGCAATGGCGATCTTGCCACCGGACCGCTTGAGCGCCTCGTCTTCGAGCGCCTGTTTCACCTCCTCGAGGGTGGGCAGCGGCTCCAACTGCTCCAGCACGCCGCCGATCGAGGACGGGCCTGATGGCTCGGCCGCGTGTCCGTCAGGAGCCGGATTGCGGGCGACGAATTCCCTGAAGGCTCGCAGCGACAGGATCCCGCTTTCGTGACGCTCGATCGCGCTCTGGCACATCGATTCGAGCTCACGGACGTTACCCGGGAAGTGGTACGCGCCCAGCAACAGGAACAGCTCCGAAGGTATCCGGGGCGTCTTCTTGCCGGCGGCGGCCGCCGCTCTTTCGAGCAGTTGCGTCGCAAGCAGCTTGAGGTCGGCACGTCGCGCGCGCAGCGCCGGAAGATCGACGCGTCGACGCAGCTGGAAATACAGATCCTTGCGAAACCTGCCGGCTTCGACTTCGCGATCCAGGTCGCGGCTGGTTGCCGCGATGACGCGCGCGCGGCTTCGCACCAGCTGATCGCCTCCCAGTGGGCGGAACGCTCCGTCCCGCAACAGCCCCACCATCCTGGCCTGCGTCTTATCGCCCAGATTGGCGACGTCGCCCAGGAAAAGCGTTCCGTTCGCCGCTTCGGCGATCATGCCCTTGCGCGTCGGAACGGCCGCGATGTAGGCACCCCGCGCATGACCAAACAGATCGTCGCAGACGCGGTCATCGTCACCGGCGGCGACTTCTACCGCCACGAAGGGCCCGGTGCGTCCTGAGATCCCGTGCACCGCGCGCGCCAGCAGCTCCTTGCCGGTACCGCTCTCGCCTCCGATCAGAAGCGGGTGTTCGGTGGCGGCCACCTGCTCCAGGTAGCGAAAAATCCTGAGCATCTCCCGGCTCTGCGTATAAATCTGCGAGAACGCCGCGTGCCGCCCGCCCGACTCGGACAGCGCCATTTGTGTCACCGAGGAAAGCGCATCCTCGAGTTGACGTACCTTCAGCGCATTGATCACCGAGGAAATCAGCCGGCTCGGTTCCACTGGTTTGACCAGGTAGTCGACGGCGCCGTCCCGCATGCACTGCACCGCCGTCTCCAGGTCGCTGGTGGCGGTCATCACGATCACCGGAATCTCGGGGTGACTGGCTTTGATCTTCTCGAGCAGCTGCTGCCCGGACATGTGAGGCATCGAAAGATCGAGCAGCACCGCGCCGATTCTTTCGTCGTCCAGCTTCGGCAGCACCTCCCGGCCGTCGCTCAACGCGATGATTTGGGCGCAGCCGGAAGCCCGCAGTTCCCGCGCTGTGCTCTTGAGCACCAGCAGGTCGTCATCGACCAGCAGGACGGGCAGCGCCGTGAGCGGGGCATCGTCGTCGTCGATCGACATGGCACGATCTCCCTATTGCGCCTGCGCCGCAACGGACTCGCCGGCGCTTGCGATTTCGACGGTCGCGCGCGTACCGCGCCCCGGTTGCGACTCGATCTTGAGTCGACCCCCCATGTCGTTCAGCAGCGTCGTCGTGATGGCGAGTCCGAGCCCTGTGCCACCGCTGCCCTGTTTGGTGGTGAAAAAGGGGTCGCAAATGTGCGCCAGGTCCTCCTCCGGAATACCGACTCCCTCGTCCTCGACCTGCAGGATCTGGCGCCGATCCGTCGCATCCCAGGCGGTCGAGACCGAGACGGCGCGGCTCCTGTCCGGTAGCGCCTCGAGAGCGTTCGTGATCAGGTTGACGACGACTTGTTCGAACCGCCGGGCGTCGCCGTGTGCTGCCGGCAGGTCACCCTCCAGATTCATCCGCCAATTCGACGTGCTCTGGTTGATCTGGTGGCGCAGGAGGCGCTCTGCCCGGCGCACGGCCTCGTTCAGGCTGAACGCTCCGGGCGCACTCTTGGGCGTCGAACCGTAGAACTGCTTCAGGTCGACGACAAATTGTGCGATTCGCGCGGCCGCCTCTTGAATCTCACGCGTCTGCTGCGGCAGCTCGGTGCGCGCCGTCCGATAAGGAAGGCCGCCGATCGTCGCGTCGTCGGCAGCCCGATCTGGCCACTGAAGCAAAGCCAGCATGTCGTCGCACGACGCGGCGACGCGGCTCGAGTTCATCAGAAGCGACTGCAGCGGATTGCCAATCTCGTGCACGATGCTGGACACCTGCTGGCCCACGATTTTCATCCGATCCGCTTGAATCAGTTGCAGTTCCTTCGATCGCAGCGCTTCGGTGGCACGGGAACGCTCGTCCATTTCGCGCTGCAGCTTCGCGTTGACGCGTCGAAGGCTAACGGCCCCTGCGCGCAATCGGGCGAACTGATACACGACATAGCCCAGCAGTAGAACGGCCACCGCAAAAAGCAGCAGACGGAAGGTCTGCGCGCGCCTTTCCGCGGTGCGGGTGTGCTGCGACAGGGCGGCCAGCACGTCTTCTGCCCTCGACCCGGTTGGCGCATCGACAACCTGCTGCAAAAGTCGGTCGGCTTCCGGCACCAAAGTAACGATGAGCCGGCCGTGCGCCACCAGTGTGGCGATCTCGGAACGGAATCCGGGCGCTGCCGAGAGCCGATCGAGCACGTGCTGCATTTGCCCCGCAGCCTCCGGGTCGGGCGATTGCGTGAAGCGCAGCAACGCATAAGTCAGGCGACCCAGGTCGGCCGCAAACGGCTTCTGCTCATCGGGAATGTGCAGCAATGGCCCGGCAAACGCCAGGTACATCAACGAATTCCTCAGCAACGCGTTTCTCGCCTTGAAGTACTCGACGGACAGTCGCTTTTCGTCGTGCGCCTTTTTCAGGTCAGCCAGTGGCCGCTGCAGAGCCGCCCGCCACTCGAGCGATCCGGCTGCGCTCCGGCTGACAAGATCCTCGAGGGCGCGGGCCAGGTTCCTGCGATCGGTCGCCAGCGACTCGTAGTTCGCCTGCAGGCCGGCCCGAGCCGTGAGCACGTCGCGGGTCAACTCGGCGTCGTAGAGCTCGTAGCCGAGCAGAGCTCTCTGCATCTCTTCGCCGAGAGGCAGATCGGCGCTGCGGCTTTGAACCAGCAATACGATCAGCAGCGCAAGCAGCGCAGCGACGACCGCAAGCGGCTGCCCCAGTTCCGTTCTCATTTGACGCGGGGTTTGAGCGGTTCGAGCGGCCGGCCACGGAACTCACCGGTCAGAGTCCCGAGAAACTGGACGATCAGGCGGACCTCCTCGGGGCTCAGGCTGCGGCCCAGCTGAACCCGTGCCATTGTCCTCACCGCATCCTCCAGGGTTGGAGCCCACCCGAAGTGAAAGTAGGGCGCGGTAACCGCCACATTGCGCAGGCTTGGCACGCGAAAAACATTACGGTCCAGCTCGTCGCCGGTGATGCCGTAGCGACCGGGATCCGGGGCAATGGTCGAGAGCTCCCGCCGCGCGGCCTCCGGAAACACGCCAAAGACCTGCAACAGATTTCCTCCGACATTCACGCCTTGATGGCATGAGGCGCACCCGTACGACTTGAACAACTGGTAGCCGCGCCGCTCGTCGGCGCTCAATGCGTCGCGGTCGCCTCGCAGAAACTTGTCGAAGCGGCTGTTCGGCGTGATCAGCGAGCGCTGGAATGTTTCCAGCGCGTCGAGCACGGTTGCCTTCGTTATGCGGCGTGTCGGGTAAATCCGGCTGAAGCGGGCCACGTAGTCCGGATCGGCCTTCAGCGCTGCAAGAACCTGCGGCCAGGTATTGGCCATCAAGCTTGCTTTGGTGATCGCCCTGTCGGTCAAGTCCCCCACCGATTCGAAGGCGCCGTCCCAATTCAGGAACAGGTCGAGCCCCACGTTGAAGACGGTGGGCGTGTTGCGCAGGAGCTTGCCGTCGTAGGAGCGCGCGCGGGGCAGGCCGTCCATGCCGTTGGCGTTGAGCGGGTGACAACTGGCACAGGAACGATCGCTGCGAGCCGACAGGCGCA
>Ga0210410_10002610_pt1 | contig 16123 bp, 21 predicted proteins | sample IncBWC4MmetaG_FD_161058 | JGI IMG/M metagenome (GOLD analysis project Ga0210410, IMG submission 161058) | Forest soil microbial communities from Barre Woods Harvard Forest LTER site, Petersham, Massachusetts, United States - Inc-BW-C-4-M | ecosystem: Environmental > Terrestrial > Soil >... | reverse complement strand
GCTCAAACGAGCTCAAGCGATCATTTGGGTTTATGAACCCCGCAGCCACCTCGTGCATCGACTTGCCGTCCCGATTTCGCAGCTGCATCTGCTCGCCGGGGGTGAGGGGCCGCATGACCGCCGCAAGCATTCGGTGTTGGATTTCGAGCAGGTTCATGATGCCGCTGCCATTTCTGCGACGAACTGATTCGCCTTCAGCGCTTCGTTGTGAACCTCTTCGAAGGATGGGATGCTGTCGTCCCATTCGAGGAGCGTTGCAGTACGCCCGGCGCGTTCGATGGCACGGGCGTAGAGTTTCCAGACGGGATCGATCACCGGATGGTCGTGCGTATCCAGAATGTACTTTTCAAACTTGGAATGCCCCGCGATATGGATCTGCGCTATCCGCTCGGCAGGAACACCATTCACGTAGTCCTCGGGATTGAAGTTGTGGTTTCTTGACGATACGTAAATGTTGTTGACGTCCAAGAGAACGCCACAGTCTGCCAATTCCACCACTTCGCTGAGAAACTCCCACTCCGTCATCTCCGAAACGTGGAATTCGGCATAGCTGCTGACGTTCTCGACGGCAATCGGTATCTCAAGAAAGTCCCGCACCTCACGAATCTTCTGCGCGGTATGGCGGACTGCCTCAAACGTGTACGGCATGGGCAGCAGGTCATGGCTATAAGTACCATCAACGCTGCCCCAGCATAGGTGGTCAGTGAGCCAAGGTGTCTTGGTGCGCTTCACCAGGGCCTTCAGTCTTTTCAAATGCTCGCGATTCGATGGCTCCGGGGAACCAAAGTACATTGAAACACCATGCTGGACGACTCGATAGCTCTCAAGAATCTGATCGAGGACATGCAGCGGTCGCCCACCATCGATCATGTAGTTCTCCGAAATAATCTCGAACCAGTCCACAACCGGTTTTTCAGAGAGAATGTGCTGGTAATGAGGCACGCGAAGTCCTATCCCAACTCCAAAGTCTGTGAATGCATTGAAAGGATTTGCCGGCATGTCAGTACTTTCCTAAAAAAGAGGGTCGGGACATTCAACCCCGACCCATTTGGGGTTGAGGTTGGCCTTAGTTCTGCTCCGACTGTGGTTGATCAGCCGGCGGCTTGGATCCATCCGTTGCACAACCACCCTTGCCCTTGCAGGAGTTCTTCCCCTTGCAACCGTTGTCACCGGCCTTGCAGCCGCCCTTACCTTTGCATGAGTTTTGGCCCTTACAAGCATGCTTTTCAGTTTTGTCCGTCTTGCCGTCGTCACTCATGCTCACCGCTTTGATCCCGGCGTTGTTCTGGCCTAACGTTTGTGCGTTAAGCTTTGCGGTTGCACCTGTCATCAAGCCTGCCAGCGCAGCGCCTGCCAACAAAGCTTTCATTGAATTACTCATCCTGATTGCTCCTTTTACGAGTTTGATTTGTGAATCGTGTGCAGCAACACTCGTTTTCAGGAGAAGCCCACACCTCTCTGGTTGAGGAAGAGTAAGTGGACTGTCACCGCGAGCCTTCCCCAGGTTTGGGGAAGTCTCTCGCCGGTTGCCCCGATCAGTTTGAATGTCGCTGGCTGGCCATACGATGTGAGGTCGAACAAAAAAGTTACATGCACTGCGGAGGGAAAATGAAACTCACGACATCGCACGCATTCCGGGGTTCTGAACTCAACCTTCACAATGCGGACAAAAAAGCTAACTCCGCTTTCGACGGACGTTGAAATCGATATCCCCTCGAATGGTTCTTGACCAACCTCGCCGACGTAACTTCTGACGATCTACGAACATCGAACCGTTGAGTCAACAGAAGATTACTTCAAGGGAGAACATCAAGGGATGAGGTCGTGCTCTATACATAAGGCACTCCTGAAGAAGCAGAGGTTGTGCGATTCCGTCCCCTGTGATTGTGGGTGGGGGTGGTCGAGCCAGACGACCTGAAGGGTCGGATGCAAGCCCGTACATAGCTGAAGGAGTCTTGCAAGAGAAGGCGGGAATGGTTGTGGCAAAGATAATTGAGTTCTACATACCGAACAGCTTCCAGAAAAAGGTGAAGTGGGTCTCTCCTGCGCGACGCGGGAGGGTAATCGAGTTCGGTTTGCGGATAAATAAATCTGCGTGAGTTCAATCCACCGCTACCTGGACATCTCCTGCGTGGATGTGAACAGCCATGCTGGCCAGGTTTACGGCGAGGGCGTTGCATTCCGAACAAGAGCCACGGCTGAACTGCAGAATGCAAATCGTCAAGTGAAGGTGACAATGTCTTTACAACGGTTACTTACTATCATCGGAATCATCTTATTGTTCTCTGGTTTGTTGCCCTCTGCTCACTCGCAGACAAAGAATGAGGTTGGATTGGTGATTGGTGCAACCACAACGCCGAGTCAGACCCTGTCCCAGCAGTCTTGCGTTGGACCGACATGTGATTTGACATTCAACGCGAGCCTAGCTTTGGGAGCCGAATACGACCAACGCCTCGCAACTCCAAAGCCAGTGGCGATATTCGGCGGGGTAGACTTTCTTGCCTCTCCCCTTGATGTCAAGCTGAGTCAACCACCGCAGGGCGTGAGTCCCCAGTACGCCTATGTGTTTCTTACTCCGCATGTGCGGGTAAAGTTCAGTCCCGCCGGGCCCATTTCTCCTTGGTTATCTTTCGGTGGGGGATACGCGCGCTTCCTTGAAAAAGCACCCAGTAGCAGCACATCGTTCAGACCTGGAACCAACACCGGCACATTCGAGTTTGGCGCCGGAATCGATACACGCAGTGTTGTCCGCGTGCTGAAGATACCAATCGGATTTCGACTCGAGGTACGTGATTTCTATTCCGGTTTGCCCAATTACAATCGGCAAATTGACGCCAGCCGGCAAAACAACGTTGCCTTCACCAGCGGGTCGTTGATCAGATTCTAATCGGGTGACGATTACCTGGCAGTTACGGGTTTCCCGTAGATGACCTCGTAGATTTACAGAAAGGAGAAAGCTGGCGTGCATAAAAAAGGAGCCCCTATACTTCGCCCGGCTTTGACCAGTGGACTACCGCTGGAGCTGACATATCGGGATCTGTCCGTGCAGGAGCGGCTGGACGAATTGCACAGCGAAGAACAAGCACAACACAATGTGGAGGTGTCGGCTGCGGCTGAGTATGAAACATCGGAGAGTCTGCAATTGACAACGCACACTTTGGCCCCCGGAGTTTAGTCCGGAGCTTCGTCAAGTCCCGCAATGCAGCTGAAATCAACAACAATGAGCAGATGGAAGAGCAACGCGGCCTTCAGAATCGAGGTGGCAGGGTTTCTTCTTTTCGCATCGCTGGGGTTGGTGAGCGCCGATCGAGCGATCGATACCGACCACAGCACCTTGAAGATTCACATGGGGAAGGCCGGCTTTTTGTCCGCAGCGGGTCACGATCACTGGGTAAACGCACCATTTGCCGGAGGCAGGGTCAATGACGGTGAACTCTCCGCAGGTAGCCTTTACGGTTGACGCCCGCAAGCTCACGCTTGTCGAAGACAACAAATTGAGCGAGGGGCAGCAAGCGGAAGTCCAGCACACCATGCATGCCAAGGTCTTGCAGAGTCAAAGCTATCCCCTCATTAGCTTTCACTCTACGAAGATCGAAAAGACCGGAGTCAACCAATGGCTCGTCTCCGGCGAGTTGACTCTGCACGGTCAGAGCAGACCGATCCGGGCGGAGGTGAACTATGCAGAAGGAGCCTATACGGGCCGTTCGACAATCAAACAAACTGATTTTGGCATTGATCCAGTCAGCGTTGCCGGTGGCGTTGTGAAAGTCAAGAACGAGTTGGAAATCCAGTTCGTAGTTATGCCAATCCGATAACAGATTTGCGTTGAACCAGCGACTTGCGATCATAGAAGCCCAACGGAAAGAGGGACTATGCGTTCACGGCGAACGTTTATCCAAAATGCGATTACCGTGGCGGCGGGTTTGGCCGGCGCCTCGCGGCTGTTCGGCATGAATCGACCGCGCGCATCCAATCGTTGCACAAATTCGACACCGCTACCAGTGGTCACGCCCGACGTCAAGGACCTGCCATTCACCATCGACAATGGCGTGAAAGTATTCCAGCTCACTGCAGAACCAGTAAGGCGAAAAATCGCGCCCTGGAAGACGATCGATTGCTGGAGCTTTAACGGCTCGTGCCCGGGCCCTACGATCCAAGTGAACCAGGGAGATCGTGTCCGCATCGTGCTGGAAAATCATCTGCCGGAATCGACTGCGATCCATTGGCATGGGCTGGAAATCCCCTATGCGATGGACGGCATGCCGTACCTCTCACAGCGGCCGATTGCGCCCGGGTCGCGGCTCGCATACGAGTTCACAGTTCACCAGAACGGCACGTTCTTCTATCACTCGCACTCACCCATGCAGCAGATGATGGGCATGGTCGGCCTGTTCATCCTTCATCCACCGAAAGCGCATGTCCCTGCCGTCGATCACGACTTTGGAGTCGTGCTGCAGGAGTGGGCCGTGCTACCGAACAATACCGTCCCGAACACCGCCAACATGGAGTGGAACTGGCTGACCTTTAATGGCGCCGTAAGTCCAATGACGACACCCTTGGTCGTGCGGCTCGGTAGTCGCGTGCGCATTCGATTCGTCAACATCGGTATGGATCATCATCCGATCCATGTGCATGGACACACCTTCGTTGTGACGGGCACGGAGGCCGGACGACAGCCCGAAAGTTTGTGGGGACCGGCGAACACGGTGCTGGTGGGCGTCGCGCAGGCGCGCGACATCGAATTCGTGGCGAATAACCCTGGAGAGTGGATGCTGCATTGCCATATGCCCCACCACAACATGAACGCCATGAGCGACCTGCTCGGGGATCGCATGATGATGACTGCCGACATGGAAGACGAACGGGCACTTCGCCAGATGCAGACCCTCGCCGACCGTGCGGGCTTCGAGCATGTTCATCACGCACCCATCGCGCCGAGCGCGAACCAGGTGCCTGGTTTTCCCCAAGATGCGTTCATGGACATGGGCATGGATGAAGCCGTCGCCAAGCCGGAAAACAACGGCCTGCCACGGAACTGGAGCGCCATGATGATGGGCATGATGACCCTGGTCCGAGTGCTGCCGCCCGATCTGTATGAGCGCGTTATGCGCGATGTAAGCAGTGGCTATATTGCGCCCCTCCCCCCGGCCGCGGGGCACTCGCACCATCACGAAGGAGGCGCGGAGTGAGGTTGCGATTTGCAGTGTTCGTCTGCCTGCTGGCGTCCTCCCTGCTCGTGTCCACGATGTCGTTCCCACAGGAGCAGGGGCGCGACGCGCATGACGAACACGCGTCAACAAGTGCGGGGCGGCAGAACTCCAGGCCACAACCATCACAAGCGGTACCGCAGGTGTTCTTCCCTATGGCCGACCAGCCGGAAATGGAGATGCACCATCACGGCCAGATTCCTGAGGTAATGCCGCAGTTCCCGCGTCTGGGAAACTCGCAGCGCGTCGCCTCCGGCCCGACTTACCAACTGGAGGACTTGGAACGGATGGCGACGGCGCATAACCCTACTCTCATTCAGGCACAACGCGCAGTGGAAGCGGCGCGTGGCCGCCAGTGGCAAAGTGGGCTATATCCAAACCCGACGGTCGGCTATGAGGGGGAAGAGATCCGGGGCGGAGTGTACGGCGGCGGCGAGCAGGGATTTTTTGTGGAGCAGCCGATCATTCTCGGCGGCAAACTCGGACTGAATCGCAAGGTGGGTGCTGGCGAAGTAAAGCAGCGTCAGGCTGACGCCGAAGCGCAGAGGCGCCGCGTGGAGAATGACGTGCGCGTGGCCTACTATCATGTCCTCGCAGCACAGGAGAGACTCGCGATTAAGCGCGATTTGGTCGGCATCGCCCAGAGTACGGTGCGCATCGTTCACCAGTTCGGCAATGTCGGCCAAGCAGACGAGACTGAAGTCTTGGAAGCCGAGGCAGAAGAGCAGCGTATGGAGATCGCTGCTGGCATCGCCCAACACATGCTGCGGCGTCAATGGACGATACTCATTTCGGTTGTCGGCGTTCCATCCCTGCCGGACGGAAGCGTGGCCGGCCGGATCGACGCTGATTTGCCTTCGCTGGACGAGCGCCAGTTGCTGACCTCGCTGCTCGCAGCCAGCCCAACCGTGCAGACTGCGCAGGCCGGGGTTGAGCGCGCAGAAGCCGCTCTGCAGCGGGCCCGGCATGAGCCCATCCCTGACCTTACACTCAAGGGGGGCTTGCAACAGAATTTCGAACCGCTCAATCCTGGTTCCAGCCGCGAGGTCGGTCTCCAGGGCTTCGCTGAAATTGGCTTACATCTTCGTCTCTGGGACCGCAATCAGGGCAGCATCGCGGCCGCCCGCGCCGACCTCGAGACCGCGCAGGGCGAAGTAAGCCGTGTCGAACTCACGCTTCGCAGGCGCTCCGCAATGTTCACCGAAGACTATCGCAGCGCGCGTTTGACTGCGGATCGATATCAGGGCGAGATCCTTCCTCGTTTGGAGCGCGCTTATGGGCTCATGACTGCGCGGTACGGTGAAATGACCGCTTCGTTCATCCGTGTCCTCAATCTGCAACGCATGCTTTACGAGAATGAGACAGGCTACATCGATGCCCTCGAACATGCTTGGACAAGCAGCATCGCTCTGAGCGGATTTCTCCTCGAGGACGGACTCATGCTTCCGGCTTCGACAGAGATGGACTTGCCCACCCGCGGGATGCAGCGGATGGGATCAATGGATCAACGTTCCAGAGCATTCGACAGGCCCTCCGATTTTGCATCTAAATAGGGTCTCGAGGATCGAGCACGCTCGGCTGATAAGGATGCTCCCCCGACCTCATGTAACTTCCTATCTAAACCGCGCATCTCACGGCTGACGTTTCCTTTTTTCTGGAGGCCTGCCTGTGGAAGGAACCGAGGCTCGGGAACTTGAAGAGCATCCAATCTCTAAGAAGTCGTTATTCCGGTTCTGGGCGGCTCCGCGGTTTCTTACGGTGGGGTCGCTCGGTCTTGCGATAATCCAGAGTGTCTGTGCAGCGGCCGTATTTCTCAGCGGCATAGGCACTGTTCTCGGGTTCTCGTCTCTTATTGCCGCAACTGCAGCCGGACCGGCGACCGGTTTTCACGCTGACAGGTTCCGGATTCCGACGCTGGCTATCGCCGGGCTCGGTGCGGTGGTTAATCTTGTGCTTTTATGGAATGCAGAACGGATGCGCAGGAATCCGTCTGCTCGCTGGCGAATGCGTCCTCTTACCCGAAAAGAACGCTGGGAGAAGTGGATCCAGCTAGGTGCTTCCGTACTTACGCTACTTGTGATCGCAGGGGAACTTCTCGCGCATCCGCTCTTTCATCACGAACTGTAGGGAGACCCTTATCGGCTAATTGGTTCCGACTCCTCAAGGTCGCTTTCCAGTCTCGCACGCAATCGCTCACTGAACCCGATCGGCAAAGCAAATGCGCGCTCATCCGCGATCAGATAAACGATATTGCGAGTCGAATCCAGAATAGCCGCGCAATGGCGACAGTGGGCCAGATGTTTTTCCACACTGGCACGCACAGCGGGGTCGATGTCTCCGTCGATATAATTGGAGATTTCGCGCCACACGTGTTTGCAATCGAGCACCATAATCAGCCTCTCGTTTCCTTCTTACCTTGCGGGCGCAACTCAGGTGCCACGAGTTTCTGCATCAGCAGACGCGCCCGCAGCAGCCTGGTCTTCACCATCCCCTCGCTGATGCCGAGCAATTCAGCGGTCTCCGCTATGTTCAACTCACGCACGTCCCGTGAGATCAATACCTCGCGATACTTTTCCGGCAGCTCGTTCACCGCTCGCCGCAGAGTTTGCCGTAGTTCTTTCCTCTCAAGAGATTCTGAGGGAATCTCGCGCCAATCAGTCAGAAATGCCGGCGTGTAATCGCTCTCACCGTCATCCGCAAAATCTTCAAGCGAAACCTCGGACACCGCACACGAGCGGCGAAGCTTCATTCGCGCTTCATTCAACGTGATCTTAACCAGCCAAGTACTGAACTTCGCCTCTCCTCGGAAGCTGCCCAGAGCCCTGTACGCCTTGAGTGCCGCTTCTTGCACAACCTCTTCAGCATCAGCCTCGCTCTTCAGAACCGAATAAGCCGTTAGGAAGACTGCCCGCTCGCATGGCTTTATCAAATCATAGAACAGTCCCCGTTCACCTCCGATGATACGAGAGATTATCTCCGCTTCCGAGAGCGGCTGCAGGGCCGTCACGGTCGACGACTGAGTCTCGTTCTGAGTCAAGCGGGACCCCACGAACTACGGACGAAAAACCCTACGACAAATCGCAACTGCCCACGTTTCGCAGCCTCAGCGTGTTCGAATCTACTTGTGATCTTGTCCATCTTTCTCTCTCGCGTGGTTCGCGCTTGCGACCAATGTTTCCCGCCGTCTTCTTGATGACATCTTCCGCAAGAAAGTTACAGTCGCACGTCGTGACTTGGGTCATCCTTCTTTCCAAGTTTCTCTGGAGTGTGTTTCGGCACGGTGTGAGCGCCGAACGGTCCTACTGACCTGCGACCTGAGCTGGAGTAAAGTAAGCCAAAACGCGAAGCAGCGAGGCACAAAGGGAACCCCCGTAACTTTTCCCATCTCCACTCATCTAAATGACAGGACTAAACCTAATACATCGCCGTCATAGCAAGCTGTTTTGACGTGATGCCGATTCCCGACGTTTTCGGGAAAGAAAAGGAAATAGATAAATGAACCTATCAGTGATCTCTAAGAGTCTGCTGCCTGGCCTGGCCCTGCTACTGGCTACCACTGCATTCGCAGTGAACAAAGGAAACAAGGGTTCATTCGAAGTGGTTGATCCCCTAACAGTCAGCGGACATCAACTGGCCCCAGGGCAATACAAGCTTACGTGGGACGGAACAGGTTCTAGCGTTGAGCTAATGATCCTTTCGCAAGAAAGGCTGGTGGCTACGGTACCGGCTTACTTGATCGAACTAAGTCAATCCGGACATAACAACGCGACCGAGTCGCACAAGAACGACGATGGTAGCCAGTCTCTGACCCAGATCGACTTTGCCGGCAAGAAGTACGCGCTGGCCTTCGGCGATCAGTCGGCGACTACTGGATCAGCATCGCAGGCCGGCAGCCAGTAACGACCCACGGGTACGTCACCAGTCCACGGGCAACTGCAACCCGGCGCAAGCAACGGCCATGGCCCTTGCTTGCGCCGGAAGCTAGCCGCGATCAGAGAGTCACTGTCACGGAGATTTGCGACATGCCCCCAATTGGCAAATGAACGACGGTTGAGTACCTGCAAAGCGACAACTGTTAACTAACAACCGCGGATCCGATCCTAAAAGAGACTCCAGCATTGACAACAAAAGAGGAGATGGTTTGCCGGCAGCAAAGCTTGTAGTTATCTACCCCGTTCTCACGGATGTTGAGAAATTCGAGCGTCTGTATCACAAGCGGCACGTGCCAACGGCGGTTGATTGACTCGCAGGCAAGACCAAGATCGTGGCGACGAAATATTAAGTTCGGCGCAATGTGGCCCAGCCCGTTCCACAGGATTGTAGAGATCCATTTTCCTTCGATTTCGGCCTTAAAGGTGGGCCGCTTCTGAAGGAGCCAAGGAAACGCTCGCAAACGCTGTTTCCACTTCGACGGACAGCCCCTGATTTTCATGGTGACGGAAGAAAAAACATTCGTGTTTTAACGTTGGGTTCTGAGTTACACGCATTTCTCAGGGTGGGTTACCGCTCTCGGTCGTTATTGAGAGGGCGGAGCCAGGATCGCCGTTATCGACTGCCATGTAGCTGTGAGGAGAATTAAAGTGGCCAGCCCGAAGAGGAAGGCGATCCATCGCAAGACTCTATTCAGGCTCGCTCGTGACATTCAACCTCTTTCCCTTTTAAAGGTCATCCGCGTCTGGCGCGCAACACTGGCGTGAGCTTCGCAGAATGGCGCTTTGCCTAGAGCCACCCACTCCACTTGAATCTGCTGGCCATCTGCTGCTCGGATGTGCGGACGATAGCCCATGCTTCGAGCAGTGCAAAGAGCTTTCTTATACGCCGCGTCCGCTTTCTGGAGTTCTTCCATGGTTGTGGCGCCACTAACCGAAGACAATGCGGACAGAATCTCTGTCTTCAAAATTACGAGGCTAATGCTCCCAGGGTGTGCTCTGCATTCTCCTATTGTTTCCATGTTCCCTTCCAAATCGGCATTCGTGCGCACAGTGACGACTTGCGCCATAGGCGTTTCCCCAGGTTCGATGCTTTTCATTCACTCAAGGTTACGCACCCTCCTTCGCTACCGGAAGGAACGAACATTTGCGCTATCTTCTGGCCTACGGGAATCGGCCGTGCAAACACCTTTCGATGTCGGCCTTGCGTGTAACGTAGCCAAGAAAAACGGTCGACTCCGGTCTCGATTGCCCTTGAAGATTGCGTGTGCGTTTTCCCGTAATGCCTTCGATGAGGCCTGGGGTGGCAGCCTAAATTGAGAGAGCGACACACGCTGCTCCAGTCTCTTAACCGGTCAATCCGCGGCCCGCAAGCGTTTACTGACGTACTGCTTTCCCAGCAGAACTGCTTCCACGGCACTCAACAGCTCAACGGGGGCATCCGACTTCGCGACGTAGCCAGTTGCACCAGTGCCCAACGCTTCACGTGCCACCTCAGGATCGTCGTTTCCGGTTAAAAACAATATCTTGGAATCGGGTGAGACCGTGCGGATTTGCCGAGCAGCTTCGATCCCGTTCAGCTTCGGAAGGCCTATGTCCAGCACCACCAAGTCGGGTTTGAGTTCTTCAGCTTTCTGAACGGCCTCTGGTCCATCTAATGCCTCGCCAACAATCTGAACTCCAGGCTGTTTCCTGAGCAACGAAAAGATGAAGTCCCGGAACCTTTCGAAATCATCTACCAAGAGGATACGGACTAAAGCAGGGGAACACGAACACACTCTATTCTGCAGGCGCATAGTATCCTGTCTTGGCGTGAACTTGCAGCGGCGGTAGGCCCTTAGGCGGTACAAGTTTCACTTTCACCTTATGCCATTTACGATCGGGTACAAGATTCTTCGGGCGGTATCCGAGCACATACTGATTGCGGAGTTCGATGCCAATTTTCGTGGCAATGTCTGCCAGGTCGTTGGGCTTGTCGACCGTAAACGCGCGCCCGCCTGTGGGGCGCGTAATATCATCTAACAGCTGCGGCCCCAGACGTTCTTCTTCTTCACTTGGGAAATAGTGGTTGTATATACCGATGGCATAGATCAGCGCGTCCCCTTCCTTTACCAGGCTCTTGATCTCACATTCTGTATATCGGCTGCGATTGTCTCCACCATCCGAGATGATTAGCAGCGCTTTCCTCTGGTACTTAGCCTGCCTCATTTTGCTGATGCCGAAGTAAATCGCATCCAGCAGCGCGGTCCGGCCCTTGGGCATCGTGTACAGAAGCTTCCCCTGAATGTCTTCCACTGAACTGGTGAAGTCCGACAGCTCTTCCGGTTTATTAGAAAAGGCGATCATAAAGAACTCGTCTTGTGGATTGGCAGCTTTGAAGAACTCCACGACTGCCTTGCGCGCCCGGTCCTCATGCTGCCGCTCGTGTCGAAGATCACGCCCAGTGAAACTGGCATGTCCTCGCCTGAGAAGTGTAGGATGTCCTGTGGCTCCTTACCCTCAAAAGCCTTAAAGTTGTCCTTCTCCAGCCCCGTGACTGGACGGTTCTTGAGATCTGTAATCGTCACCGGCAAGAGCACAAGATTCACGTCCACTCTGATGGACTTGCCGCGCGCTGTCAGCGATGGATCTTTGAGGGACTTGTCTTCATCCTGCTTCCGTCTGGAAGGGCCGACGTGTACTTCATCAGTGAGAGTCTGTGCGCGGAGAGTGGGGATGAGCGCGCAACTCGGGACCATCCCTATTGCTAGCAACGCACACAGCCAACGTGAGGGGCGAGGCACCGTCTTACAGATCGTGTCGAGCATTTTGCGCCAATTTCCAACCTTCAGTAGACAGATAGTAATGGGTCTCATCGCAATGGGATCTGCCGCAGTGTTTCAGCGATATTTCAAGCGAGTGGGGTCGTCGCGAAAAAGACCAGCCAAGCCCCTGATCTCTGGGCTGCCCGGTACGCCTCCGCCGCTGTCCAAAACGAAGCTCCCAGCAGCACCAGGTCCTTGATCAGAAACTGCCCGGCATCGCCCAGGACGGGGAAACCGTACTTCAACTGCGCCGCGCCGGGCGTTGAGAACAGGAAGCTGACGGTGAGCAGGAAGGTTGCGACCGCAGCCAAGCTACCCACAAACGATGCCTTCGGAGAGAGCGGGCGAAGCGCCATGAGGGCGGCAGTGGCAATCTCAATGGCGCCGATCACGTTGGAAACCCCTTGTACGCTGAGCAGACTGTACATCCACGACATGAGCGGGCTGTGCGCAACCAATGGCCGGATGCCCGCTGCTTCCTCGGGAGTGAACTTCAGCACTCCAATGAGCAATAAGACTACGACCAATCCGTATCGCGAAACCAAAATTCCTACCGCTTCCAGCGGCGACTGGATGCGGGTTGAGGGCACTCCCTGTATTGCATGATCGATATCTTTGCTATCTGCACTCAATATGTCCATCTCACCCTCTCTAGCAATGCCCTACGCACCACCTCAGATTCTGGAAGGGTTGGAAAAGTTACATCGACATTTTTTCCGAACCGTCTGAGATCGATGGCGGAATTCGTGTGAGACTTGGCGGCGCACGCCCGTGCGCCAGTGAGATCTCGTCACGTGCGACCAAGAACGGGCATTCCCGCGGATTTGAGTGTGACCGTGCCGGTATTGTCTGCACTGAACAAAGGGGCATTTCAGCCTACACTCAGAATTGGAGTGGTTGGTAAAGAGCGGATTCGGCGCAACGCAGGCCCTACAGTCTGCCACATTCAATCCGGCGCTATTTCTCGCTAAGCTGGACAAATTCGGCGTGGCCGAGACCGGGAAGCGAATCCGCTGGAGGATATCCGGAATACACGCGAGATCGCGGCGGTAGTCGTAGCCGGACAATACTATTCACGCCCGGAGCTGGACAAGATGCTCGCGCGGATCGCAGAACTAACAACAAACAGATGAGCAATTGTGGGGCGCGGTTGATATGTCTCGACCGAGAATATTCTCGGTGTCGCCGCCGATCGCAACGGCTGGAGGACGACCAAGTCAGGCCTCAAGACCGATCGAATCTCCTTGCAAGGGTCGCACTTAAGAGACCCGTTGGCCCTGGGTTTCGGCCCGACGGATGGTAAGGCGGATCACCGCAATTCAGATCGGTAGAAATAGTGTCGCTCGAACAACGAGACGGGTGTTTCAAACACCCGAGTTTCACCGCCGTCGAATGCGAATTCTTTTCCGCACTCCGGCACTGGGCAGCTGGTGTTGAGCCTCTCCTTAATTACTGCTGCCGGCACCGATTCTTCCCTGAACAACAACCCAAGCCCCACAGCGGGGACGTGTCACACACGAGCACAGAATGCGATCCGCCACTCAAGAATTATTAGGTGATCGAAGCAGGGTCGGCAGCGCGGCCGGTTCTCGTGTCCGTGGAACCACTCACGCACTGGCACTAGGTCTGGCTATCGCTTTGGGCGGTGTTAAGCCGCATATTTCCAGTGCCCGCTGAAATGCGTGAAAATAATTTTTGGTACAAGCCGCCAGTCGAAGTCTGGCACCCAACTGGCACACCTGATCGTCCAAAAACCTATGAAAACCACGTTTTCTGACTGATTACCAGTCACTCTACCAGGTCATTCGCTCGATCGTAGCAGCTTATCTGCGCCTGCTCGGCACGCCCAAGGCGACAAGCAAGCGGACGTCACGAACACGGCGGGTCATATCTGACACGACCGAACTAATCCGACAACAAGGCGTGCAACATCAAATCTAGCCGATTACACTTGAGTCGCCCATCGCGGCCAGCGCATTCTCAGCGGCCTTGTCCAACATGGCCTGCTGCTTCGTCGTAAAGTGAGCGTAATACTTTTCAGTCACAGTGATAGACGAATGTCCGAGCGCCTTGCTGAGCAATCGAATGTCGCCCCCGGCCTCCAAAAAGGTCGCGGCGTACGTGTGCCGCAGGTCGTGGGAAGTGTGCTCGACACCCGCCTTCTTGAACACCTTCCGATACAACTTCTGAAAGTACGACGGCGCATCCTCGGGAAGAGTGCTGCCCGAGGCGAAGAAATACTTTGGGTTGCCGTTCTTGACCTTTAGGAGCAATTGGCCCAGTTCTTCCGTGATGGGATTGTTCACAGAGGTCCCGGTCTTCTGACGGCTGGTCTTGACCCGGAATCGGCCTGCTTCTTTCGTCAGTTCGTCTTTTGACAATCCAACGGCATCGACAATAGCCAACCCAGCCTCGCGCTGCAATCTCATACACGCCTTCACTCGCTCCCGATTCCCAGGTGTCATCGGAACTTCGTCCACCGCCTTCATGATTCGAGCGTAGACCATTGGACGGATGATGCGGTCCTCGGAGACGTGCAGGTCGTTCGTGTTCAACTTCACGGACTTCCATGCTGAGATCGGATTTCTAGAGATGTATTCGTGATTGACAGCGAACCGGAAGAAGTTGCGGACCTTCTCCTGCCTACCGCGCTTCGCAGCCGGAGACTTCAGGGTCCACGTGTGCTGCCATTCGGTGACGACTGACAACGTGATGTCCTTCAGGAGTTTAATGCCTCGGCCTGCGCAGAAGTCCTTCAGCAGCATGAGCACAGCTTCATGGCGATACAGCGTGTCAGCTGCGACCGGGTCAGAACCCTTCTCTTTGTCGGTCAGGAATGCTTCGATGACATCAGCGAACCCCGCGGCCCGAGTGCTGTGAATGTTGTGCCCGGTAGCCTCAGCCTGCTCTAACTTGCGCGCCTTGCGTTCCGCCGCTTCCCAACTGCGCTCTTTTGAAGACCAACGTGTTTGCTTGCCATCTCGGTTGGTTTGAAACCACACCGGGCAGTGGCAGCGCTTGTATTGGAGTTCGTCCTTATGCTCGCAATCAGTGACGTGTCGCTTGTACAGTCCAATCATTTCAGGCTCCTCTTTGGGGGAGGCAACCTGAATCAACAGTACATTACCAGCACAAATCAGTCAATGGCTATGTAAGTTGTTGATTAATAGCCTATATTTGTGGTGGCCAGGGACGGAGTTGAACCGCCGACGCCAGCCTTTTCAGGGCTGGACACAGCCGCTCAGATGTCATTGAGTCTCCGAGGCTTGTCACCAGTTTCCTCACGCTTCTCCGCTCGTTTATTGGAACAGTAATGGAACAGGTTTCGGAACAGCTTGGTTCAGGAGTCCAGTTCCCGTCAGCTCACTGAGTTTGTTTACTACTCTTCGCTGCGACTCTGGCACGAACTGCTGATAGATCTCCAGCGTCGTAGTTACCCTTGAGTGCCGCATCTGTGCTTGAGCATCCTTCACGTCGGCGCCGGCTAATTTCAGCCAGGTGGCGTGTGATCGCCTTAGTACCTGCCAGTTGACCCAACCCATCCCAAGCGTTCGAGCCGCGGGCTTGATAAACCGGCAAAGGATGTTGTTGTCCCGCATCGGTAGGCCCTTGGCCACTGAAGCGAACACGATGTTATCAGGGCCCGTCGCCTTCACCGCGGAATACCTCCTGACAGCAGTACCCGCTTTGACTTCTACTGTGACGGTTTTAAGCCAGTGAATGCGTTCGATCACGCCTAGGTTGACGGGAATCGTTGCATTGCTGGCTTCGCTTTTTGGTGTACTCCATTCACCACGACAGTACCGCGCTTCGATGGTGATGGAGTCCGCGTGTACATTTTTCCACTTCAGGCCGATTAGTTCACTTGCCCTAAGGCCCGTGTACACGGGCACATAAACCATCGTGGCGTATGGTTCCGGGATCAAAACAAGCAAGGCAGAGAACTTCGCCGGATCAATGTACGGCTTGATTCGATTGCCTTTCTTCCCAGGTGAAGCCTCACTCCTTCCGCGGGGTTATTGACGAGCAGGCCGTAGGTCACGGCCGAACCCAGAATACTGGACACAACGTCACGGATCTTATCCCGCGATTCGTAGGATAGGGGCGATTTCGTCATGCCAGAGAAATACTGTTGTAAGGCTAAGGGCGTGAGATCGCGCAAACACTTCGGCCCAAACGCCGG
>Ga0210410_10002609_pt1 | contig 16124 bp, 10 predicted proteins | sample IncBWC4MmetaG_FD_161058 | JGI IMG/M metagenome (GOLD analysis project Ga0210410, IMG submission 161058) | Forest soil microbial communities from Barre Woods Harvard Forest LTER site, Petersham, Massachusetts, United States - Inc-BW-C-4-M | ecosystem: Environmental > Terrestrial > Soil >... | reverse complement strand
GAACGTACCAGGTGAATGCGCAGGCTGAATCGAGTTACCGGTTGGAGCCGGAAGACATCGTGAAGTTGAAAGTCAGAAACGCGGCGGGAGAGATGATTCCGCTTGGGTCGGTGGTGACGGTGCGCTCAACGTATGGGCCGGACCGCGTGATGCACTACAACGGTTTTCCCGCCGCGGAAATCAACGGGGCGGCGGGGCCGGGCTATAGTTCCGGGCAATCCGAGGCGGCGATTACAAATATTTTGAATCAAAACCTTCCGAACGGAATGCGGTTCGAATGGACGGAGCTGACGTTCCAGCGAATCCTGGCCGGCAACACGATGGTCTACATTTTCCCGCTGTCGGTGCTGCTGGTGTACCTCGTGCTGGCAGCGCAGTACGAAAGCTGGTCGCTGCCGCTGGTGGTGATTTTGATTGTGCCGATGACACTGCTTTCCGCGATTGCGGGCGTGTGGCTGCTGAAGGGCGACAACAACGTGTTCACGCAGATCAGCCTGATCGTGCTGGTGGGGCTGGCTTGCAAGAACGCGATTTTGATCGTGGAGTTTGCGCGTGAGAAGCAGCACGAGGGGATGAACCGGTTTGAAGCGGTGCTGGAGGCGTGCCGGCTGCGCTTGCGGCCGATTCTGATGACGTCGCTGGCGTTCACGATGGGCGTGGTGCCGCTGGTGCTTTCGTCGGGTGCGGGATCGGAAATGCGGCAAGCGATCGGCATTGCGGTGTTCTTCGGGATGCTCGGTGTCACGTTCTTCGGATTGTTGCTGACGCCGGTTTTCTACGTGGTGGTGCGGAGATTGGTGGAGGGCAAGGAAGTGAAGACGATACCACAAGCCGGAAAGATTGGCGAGCCGGAAAAGGCAGAGGCGTAATCCATGCGAAGAAAATCCATCGCAATTCTTGGAATCGCCGCGGCACTTTCGGGATGCTCGGTTGGGCCGCACTACAAGGCGCCGAATCCGGCGGAAGTAAAACTTCACCAGGCGCAGCCATCGGAGATTTCGCAGGAGAAATTCGATGGCAAGTGGTGGGGACAATTTGACGATCCAGTTTTGAACGGGCTGGTGGATTCCGCTTTGCGTTCGAATTGGGATATCGAAGTGGCGCGGGCGCGATTGGCGCAATCGCGAGCGATTTACGACGAAAGGAAGTTGGACAAGTATCCGACGATCTCGAGTACGGCGTCGTATGAGCAAAGCCGGGAAGTTTTTCCCGGATTTACGAATAAGCCGATCAACATCAAGACGTACCAGGCGGGTTTCGACGCGTACTGGGAACTGGACGTCTTCGGACGCGTGCGGCATCAGGTGGGAGCGGCTGCCGCGCAGGATCAGGCCTTCCATGCGAATCTTCGCGACGTGCAGGTGAGCGTGGCCGCGGAAGTGGCGCGAAATTATTTTCTGCTGCGCGGCGCACAGTGGAGGCTCGCGGTGGCACAGCGCAGCCTGGTGAATCAGCAGGACACTTTGAGATGGACGGAAGTGCGGCGCGATGCGGGTGTCGGCGAAGAGCAGGACGTGGCGAGCGCGGCGGCACGTGTTGCGCAAACGGCAGCGACAATCCCCGACATCAACGCGGCCATTTTGACCTATCAGAACCGGATTGCCGTGCTGACGTCTGTGCGTCCCGGCGAGCTTTCCGCCGATCTATCAGCGCGCGAGTATGAGCCGATTACGAAGGCGTTGCCGATCGGGGATCCCAATGAGTTGCTGAGGCGCCGGCCGGATGTGCAGGCGGCAGAGCGGCGACTTGCGCAGGCGACAGAGTTGCAGGGATCGGCGGTGGCGGACCTTTTCCCACACGTGACGTTTGGGGGATTTCTGGGATTCATTGCCGGTCGCGGGGATTTATTTTTCCAGTCGGACTCGGCGGCGTGGAGCTTCACACCGTCGATTTCGTGGCCGGCGTTGGACTATTGGCGATTCAAGGCGCGGGTGAGGCAAGCATCGGCGGTGACGCAGGAAAATTACGCGCAGTATGAACAGACTGTGCTAGGCGCGCTGGAAGAGACCGAAAACGCGCTGATCAGCTATCACGCGAATCAGGAAAAGCTGATTAAGCTGAACGACCAGGCGCGCGAGAGCAAGCGCGCAGCCGATATCGCGCGGGACCGCTACCGCGAAGGCGTGATCGATTTCCTGCAATTGCTGGATGCGGAACGGGTGCAATTGGAGGCCGAAGACAATCTGGCCCAGGTGGAAGGCGACGTCTTTGTATCCGTGGTGACGATCTATAAAGCGCTCGGCGGCTTGCCCGAGGATAGCGAGTTGCCGGGAAGCAGGAATCCGGTGGTAGCGACAAGCACCGGCGCAAAAGCGGGAAGTAAGTAAGCGGGAAGTGGACGCCCTGGGAACGCAAATCTCCCGATTGGCGTCGCGTAACAACGCCATCCCGGAGAATGGTGTCCCAGGCAACCGTCGGTCGAATCCAAAGTAAGTTGAAGTTAAACGCCGCTGCACACCAACTTAAACCTAAGGTGCCCGCCTCGGAAGGCGGCCGCTACAAAAAGAGTAACCCAAGAGGCTGGCATAAAAGCCAGCGCTACATATCAGAGTGAAGAGAGCGGAGAAAATTGCGTGGCGGCTTAGCTAGCGGCGCCAGTGCTGGGGTGCGTCTATGTAGGATGGGTCGAGGGCGGCGATGGAGGGGCAGCCGAGGAGGCGGAGGGTGCGTTCGACATCAGCGCGGAGGATTTCGAGGGCGCGGACTACGCCGGGATAGCCGACGGCGGCCAAGCCGTAGGCGTAAGCGCGGCCGATGAGAACCGCACGGGCACCGAGGCAGATGGCTTTGACGATGTCGCCGCCGCGGCGGATTCCGCCATCCATCAGCACTTCAGTGCGGCCGTTGACAGCGGCGACGATTTCGGGGAGCGCGCGGATCGTGGGATAGACGGAATCGAGTTGACGGCCGCCGTGATTGGAGACGATCACGGCGGCGACGCCTTCATCCACGGCGCGGCGCGCATCGTCTCCTGTGAGCAGGCCCTTGACGATGATCGGGCCGAGCCAAACTTTTCGGATCCAATTCAAATCGTTCCAGGTTACGGCGGCGTCGGCCAGCGCGGAGGCGACGTCCACCAACTGCATCGGCCCTTCGCCCGGGATGGTGATGTTTTCGAGCTTGGGGACTCCCCCATCGGCGAGAAACGCGGAGAGCCAGCGCGGGTGCGCGAGAAATTGCGGGAAAAAAGGGAGCTTGGCGAAGAGCGAGTTGCCCAGGAGCTGCTTCATGCCGTTGCGCGGATCGCGTTCGCGCATTCCGGCGACTGGCGTGTCCACGGTGATGACAAGAGCGGAGTAGCCAGCGCGGTGGGCACGATCGATGCCGCTTTCGGCTGCGGCGCGGCCTCCGAGGAGATACAGCTGATACCACGCGGGGCCTTTGGTGGCGGCTTTCACGTCTTCCAGCTTGTGGCCGGAGATGGTGGAAAGGATGTAGCCTGTGCCGGCTTCGCCCGCGGCTTTGGCGGCGGCAACTTCTCCGCCGGGATGCATCAGTCGGCTGTAGCCGACGGGTGCGAGCAAGACGGGAAAGGCCAGATCAAGTCCGACGACGCGCACGCTGAGATCACATTTGTCGAAGGCGACGGCGTTGCGCGGGCGAAACAGGATGTCGTTGAAGGCGCGGGGATTTTCGCGGAGCGTGGTTTCGTCGTCGGCGCCGCCATCGAGGTAATCGAAAATGGGACGCGGGAGACGGCGTTGGGCGAGGCCGCGAAGATCCTCGATGTTGACTACGCGGGGAGGGCCGAGGGCGTTCGTTCCAAAGGGCATGGGAAATACATTACGGAGAAACGCCCTGGGGAAGCAATGCGGAATTGCAGCGGCGGCGCATGCAAGAAAAAGGCGCCTGCCCCGTAGAACCATTCGGGACGGGCAAAAGGCGCCCGCCTCGGAAGGCGGCCGCTACAACTGAAAGAGGGGCCACCCTTCCTTCGTCAGGGCAAGCACTGAAGGGTGTCCGCTAAGCGGGGAGAGGTTATGGTAAGTGGGTTTGGTTTTCTTCTACAATCGGGGGCGCATGGGTGGAGATGTAATGTTGCAGGGATGAATGAGTTGGACGTTCCCGGAGGATGCTGTGGCTGCTGCTGATTCCTTTGATCTGGTGGTAGTTGGTTGCGGACCGGCGGGCGAAAAGGCCGGGGCGCAGGCGGCGTATTTTGGGAAGCGGGTTGCGGTAGTGGAACGCGCGCCCGCTGTGGGAGGAAGTTGCATTAATACCGGTACGGTGCCGAGCAAGACGCTGCGAGAATCGGCGCTTTATTTTTCGGGATTGAAGCAGCGCGGATTGTATGGAATCGATTATTCGCTGAAGGAAAACCTGACGGTGCAGGATTTCATGCACCACGAGCGGGCAGTGGTGGAAATGGAGCGCTCGCGGATTCTGAAGAATCTGGAACTGCACCGGATTGAGCTGGTGCGGGGACAAGCGGTGTTTGATGACGAGCACACGGTTGCGGTCAGCGGCGACGAGGGAACACGCCGGTTGCGGGGCGAGGTGATTCTGATTTCGACGGGATCGAAACCTCACCGGCCTGCAGAAATCGCGTTTGACGATATTCATACGTTTGACTCCGATACGTTCTTGCAGATGGATCGCATTCCTAAGAGCCTGGCTGTGATTGGCGGCGGGGTGATCGGTTGCGAGTATGCGTCGATATTTATGGCGCTCGGCGTGGACGTGACTTTGGTGGATGGTCGCGACAAATTGCTGCCCTTTTTGGACGCGGAGATTTCGGAACGCTTGCGCGACCGGTTTGCTTCGTTGGGGATGCACTTGTGGTTCAACGAGCGACCGGTGAAGGCGGAAAATACGGCGTCGGGTTCACGGTTGACGATGAAGAGCGGCAAGGTGCTTGAGACCGATGCGGCGCTGTTTGCGGCGGGGCGGCGGGCGGCGGTGGATGGACTGGCGCTGGAAAAGGCGGGCCTAGCACTGAATGACAAGGGATACATTTCGGTGGATGCAAATTACCGGACGGGCGTGGCGCATATCTATGCAGCCGGCGATGTGATCGGGTTTCCGGCTCTGGCGTCTACGTCGATGGAGCAGGGGCGCGTGGCGGTGTGTCACGCGTTTGGGTTGAAGTACAAGCAACGGGTAGCTTCGCTGCTGCCGATGGGGGTTTACACCATTCCGGAAATTTCGGCGGCGGGCGAGACGGAAGAGAGTTGCAAGGAAAAGAAAATTGACTATTGCGTGGGGCGGGCGCGGTACGAAAACAACGCGCGCGGACACATTACCGGCGACACGGCGGGGATGCTGAAGCTGATTTTTGCGAAGGCAGACAGGAAACTTCTGGGCGTGAGCATGATTGGGGAATCGGCGACGGAGCTGATTCATGTGGGCATGATGGTCCTGGACAACGGGTTGACGATTGATGAGTTCATCGAGCAAGTGTTCAACTATCCGACGCTTTCGGAGATGTACAAATACGCGGCGTATGACGGGCTGGGGAATCTTTCGGGGCACAAATTGCGTGAGGGCTAGCGTCTGTGCATCTGCGCCTGCCGTGGGCATCCAATAAAGAGGAGAGAATTTATGCCACTTGTACGCATTGATTTGCGCGCGGGAACTTCGGCGGAATACCGGAAGGCGCTGGGCGACGGTGTGCACCGCGCGATGGTGGAGGCGTTGGGGGCTCCGGCGGACGACCGGTTTCAGGTGATCACGGAGCATTCGGCCGTGGGACTCAACTACGATCCGCAGTATTTGGGGATTCGGCGGTCGGATAATGTGGTGTTTGTGCAGATCACGCTGAGCACGGGCCGCAAGCCGCAGCAGAAGCGGAAGTTTTACAAACGCATGACGGAGTTGCTCGCGGAGTCTCCCGGCGTGAAGCCGCAGGATGTGGTGATCAATCTGGTGGAAGTGGCATGGGAGAACTGGTCGTTCGGGAACGGTGAAGCGCCGTACATGGACGCCTGATTTTTCTCTGGAAACGCGCGACCCTGATGTAAATTCGATTCATGCGCGCGCCAGCCATTTTTCTCTTTGTTTTGCTTCTCACGTTTTCGGGGATTGCGCTCTGCTTCGCAAGCCTGGATTCGCAGGCTTCCCGTCCCGCAGACCTTCACTCCTTTGTGGGATTTGACCGCAACCAATATCCCGGCGACGCCGCACTGGCGCTTCTTCGCAAATCCTTTTCCTTCGCGAGTTATTGGTTGAGCCCGCCGCCGGGAGAGAAGACCAACTCGTGGATTGGCAAACGAAGCGCGATGCAAGCGCAGGGATTTGGATTTCTGCTGTTGTATCAAGGACGGACTTCCGGGCAGCTTCCCTATCAAAAGGAATCCATTGAGGCAGGGCTTGCAGACGCGCAGGCCGCTGCGGCCGCCGCGCGCCGGGAAGGTTTTCCGGAAGGCTCGGTGATTTTTCTGGATGTGGAAGAGGGTGGGCGGTTTTTCGACGGCTACCACGCGTATTTGCGTTCCTGGGCGGAGTCTTTGACGAAGGAGAAATTTCGCCCGGGAATTTACTGTTCGGGGATTGCGGTTGATGAAGGGAAAGGATCGACGATCATTTCTGCGGATGACATTCGCGCACACATTGGAGTGGCTGACGTTGTGTATTGGGTTTATAACGATGCGTGCCCGCCTTCGCCCGGGTGCGGCGTTCCGCAAAATCCGCCTGGGCCTGCGGCCAGCGGGGTCGCTTACGCGAGTGTCTGGCAGTATGTGCGGTCGCCTCGGGAGAAGAAAGTTGCGCGACATTGCCGCGGTTATGCTAGCGACGGGAACTGCTACGCACCCGGTGATGCGGCGCATAAATGGTTTTTGGACGAGAACGTGGCGACGACGGGTGATCCATCGGGTGGGCGATAGCTGTTTGCAACTACAATGGTGACTTTTTTTGAGTGCGGCAGTTTCGCTGCCGCTTTTGAGGGGTAAGGAGTTCTTCGGAAGTCGGGTTGGGAGAAATTGGTTAGACCGGAAAAGCGGGAGCTGGGCTCCCGCACTCAAAAGTAGGAGCGTCGCAGTGGGTGGAAGGTATTTGGGGTTAGAAGGTGGGGTTGCGGGGGAATTTGAAGTAGGGGAGGCGGACGCCGCTGATGAATATTTGGTCGGCGCGGATGGCGGTGGGGGCTTCGAATCCGGCTGAGCCTCCGGAGGTGACGTAGTCGTCCTGATCCACGCCGTCGCCGCTGATGCCAAGGCCGCCGACTAGCGTGCCGTTCTTGAAGAGTCCCACCGCACCGGGAAAGAAGACCACGCCGCTCTTGTTGCTGTTGGGCGCGCCGGTCTGATTGCCTTGGGTGCAGGGATTCTGCACATCCTGCAAATACAAATTAAAAAACGGGCCGGGGCCGGAGCCATCGATGCCCGGCGGGAAGAGCGGCTGCGAACCGAAGCTGATGGTGCGGCTGGTGACCGCGGTGCCCATGGGGACACCGGGTAGATCGGCGGTGGTGCGATTGGGTCCGTTGAAATAGACCATGTTGCGGGCTTTGGAGGCGGCGACGTCAATACTGAAGACGGTGGAATCGACCATGCGGCGGAGACCAATCAGAGTGCCGTCGAGGTCGGCGACGGCGATCACCATCCTTGCGCGAGAGCCGAGAGGCAGACGGATGGCGGCGCGGGTGGTGTTGGCGGTGGCCTCGGCGTTGTTGAGGACTTGCAGGACTTCGGCGGCTGTCAGGCCTCCGACCGGGCCGTTGATTGGGGCAATCAGATCGCCTTCGGGAGGTTGGCCGGTGCTGGCGATTGGACTGAAGCCGGCGAGATAGCCTCCGTTGAATGTTCCGGCGGCAAGGCCTTCGGGGCGCGAGGTTTGATTCACGAAGGGCAGCGCAATTCCGCCAATGAAGACGGCGCCGGGGTCGGGGAGTGGATTGGGCAGGCCGAAGCCGTTGGACTCGGACGCAGCGAACGCAGCGAACTCTGCCACATCGTGGGAAACGCCCGCGACGCCGATGCCGCCGAGTACGACGCCGTTACGAAAAATCGGCACACCGCCGGGATTCACGGCGTTGGGATCGCTGTCGTCGAGTTGCGATTTTCCGGTGATGATGCCGAGGCCGGTACCGCCGGTTAGCGAGGTGGAAGGATTCACCGCCATGCCGGGAAGAAAATTTGTGGAAAGCGTGCAGCCGCGATTGGTGTTTTCGATGCCGTAGAGGTCGGCGGTCGGAGCGTTGGTGACGCCGGGAGGAAAGTGAATGCCGCTGATGAACCGGACGGTGCGGGAAGAAAGCGGCGCTTGATCGTTGCTGAAGTAAGCGCCAGTGCGGGCGAGGGCGACGGCGAGGTCGTTGACGTCTACGGTTTTGCCGAAATTTCCGATGTCGGTGGCGCCGGGCGTGACGCCCGCTTTATCGTAGACGGCAAGAACGGTGCCGCCCCGATCGACGACGGCGATTGCCATGGTGTCCACGTTTACGGAAGTTGCGGCGGCTTGAACTAGATTGGCGACATCGGCGGCGCTTAAGGGAGCAACGACCGGCGGAGGCGGATCCTGCTTGAAGGCCGCGGGGGATCCGCCGCAGCCGAGAAGAAGGACGGCCAAAGCGGCGGCAAGCACCAGGGCGACGAGTATACCCAGGACCATGGTTTTGCGCCGCTGGATGTACGCGCGACTGGATTCCACCGGCCTGCGTAATGAGTGTTTCATTGGTAGAGCGTCGAGATTCATGGTACTCGCCGCGAAAGATAAATTACGTGGATTGTACCTCTGTTGCCTTGAAGTGGTGACTCCTAAATGCGAGGTGCGGGTGTTGCCGGATATTCACTGGGCGTTCGGAAAAAGGTTGCCGGAAGGGCGCATTTTTGATTAGTTAGCGGAGACTGCTGTCCATCAATTGGCCCGGTTCTGCAGAAAAAATGAAGGTCGATTCATCGCCCACGTCTGGGTTCGCTAATTTGGTGCGAGTTGCCACGTGCCTATTGGCCGGACTATCGGCGGGCTGCGACGCGATGGCGCAACAGCCTGCCGCTGCGGCCCCGGCTTCTTCGCAACAGGAAGTGCATGAAGCTGGCCCACCGCGGCGGATACCGCGGCAACAGGCACTGACGACGGCGGCGCTGGACGGCACGGTGCGGGAACAAGTGTCGGACTCCGCGGCGCGGCCGGTAGGCGGTGCGCGGATTCAGATTCGGAATTTGCAAACGGGACAGGTGAACACGACGCCGGCGACGGGCGAAGGAGTTTTCCGGCTGCTGCTCTTGCCGCCGGGCGGATACGAATTGCGAGCAGAGGCAGAGGGATACGAGTCACTGACGATCGCGTCGCTTTCGTTGAATGCCAATGAAGTGGTCACGCTGGAAATTCGGTTGGTGCCCAACGGCGTGGCGGAGGCGCGCTCGCGGTTGCCACGGCAGCCAGAGCTCGGGCCGCCGCTTCCGGCGGAAGCCGCGGCGATGACGGGATCCTATCGGGAGTTTCGCCACCGGCTGGATTCGGATCCGAACTACATACTGGAACTTTCGCCGGATGTTTTGCCACCGATCTCCGATGTTTTTAATGTGGTGCCCAACCGCTGGGCGCTGGAGCAGCCGGATTACCGGCGATACCGGCCGTCGGGCGAATACATTTATACGAAGCCGCACTGGTACGATCCGTTCAACCGGAATCGTTTCAAGGGAGATGAGCCGATCTGGCCAGCGGTGCTAGGGCAGCAGGTATTTTTCAATTTCACGGGATCGGAGACGACGTTCATTGACGGCCGGAAAGTGCCTGTGCCGAGTGACGTGAGTGCGGCGCGGGCGGGAAGCAGCCAGTTTTTCGGCCGCGGCGAGCAATTTTTTCTGGACCAGACATTTCGGTTCACTTTTGATTTGTTTCATGGGGACGCTTCGTTCAAGCCGGTGGACTGGCGCATCCGGGTGACGCCGGAAGTGAGTTTGAATTACCTGGATGTGAAAGAGTTGGGAATTGTGGGGCCAGACGTGCGCGCTGGGACGACGCGCTTGGACTCGCACGTGGGATTTCAAGAAGCGTTTGTGGAGTACAAGCTGCACGACCTGAGCCCCAACTATGATTTTGTTTCGGTGCGCGCGGGGATCCAGGAGTTTAATGCGGACTTTCGCGGTTTTTTGTTTGTGGAAGAGCAGCCGGGGCTGCGGGTTTTTGGCGATTTGAAGAACGATCGCCTTGAGTACAACGCCGCCTATTTCAATTTTCTGGAGAAGAACACCAACAGCGGATTAAATACGTTCAGCCGGCGCGACCAGCAGGTGATGCTGGGAAACGTTTATATTCAAGACTTTTTCTTTCCGGGGTACACGGCGGAATTTCTGGGCGCTTACAACAAGGATGATGGCGGGCTGCATTATGACGACAACGGATTTCTTGTGCGGCCGGCGCCTGTGGGGAACGTGATCAATCAAGGCGTGGGTGCAATTCCACACAGTATTCAGGTGGGATATTTCGGATGGCTGGGCAGCGGGCACATCAAGCGCATCAATATTACGCACGCGTTTTACGAGGCGGCGGGGAAGGATAGTTTCAACCCGATCGCCGGGCGGCCGGTTACGGTGAACGCGCAGATGGCGGCCGTGGAGCTTTCGCTGGACCGGGATTGGATACGGTACCGGATTTCGACTTTTTATGCGTCAGGGGACAACAATCCGCGCAACGGGCGCGCCAACGGATTCGATGCGATTGTGGATTTGCCGAGTTTTGCCGGCGGCTTGTTCAGCTTCTGGAACCGGGAGGCGATCCGGCTGTTGGGATCGGGAGTGGCGCTGACGACGGATGGTAGCCTGCTGCCGAATATGCGTTCGAACAAGAATGAGGGCCAGGCGAATTTCGTGAACCCGGGAATTTTTCTGGTGAATGCCGGAACGGATATCGACATCACGCCAAAGCTGAAAGGCTTCGTGAATTTCAACTATCTGCGATTTATGCGCACGGAGCCGTTGGAGTTTGTGCTGTTCCAGTCGCCGATTCGCCACAATATTGGCGAAGACTTCGGCGCGGGAGTGACATATCGGCCGCCCTTGTCGGAAAACATTATCTTGACCGGCGGGGCTTCGATGCTGCAGCCGGGGCAGGGATTTCGGGATATTTACACGGGCCGGACACTGTTTTCGGTGTTTGGGTCGGCGAAGTTGACGTTTTGAGGTTGTTGCGAGTGACTGAGTTTTTCAAATCCGGGGCGGTTCGCGCTCTTTCGAGCGAACGCGGTAAATCGCGCCTGCTGATTGTCTTTTTTGTGGCCGCGTCGTTTTCCCTGTTGTTTTTCAGCTCGGTGCGGCCCCATGCGGCCTCTGGACAGGATGTGCAAGGGCCTTACCGAGGGCAATCGCAGGAAGAGGCGATGGCCAAGTCCACAGGCTGCATCTCCTGCCACACGGCGACGGACGAGCCGACGATGCATCCTTCGAAGGGAGTGCATCTTGGCTGCACGGACTGCCATGGAGGGAATATTTCGGTTGTCGTTGCCGCGGGTGTTGCGCCAACTTCGCCCGAATATCAGGGAGCGAAAGAGAAGGCGCATGTGCAGCCGCGCGATTCGTTCTTCAAGAATCGGACGACGCTGCCCGAAGGTGCTTACACCAAATGGCTGAAGGAATCGCCGGAGTTTGTGAAGTTTATCAATCCCGGGGACCTGCGCGTGGCGCGGGAAACTTGCGGAACGGCGGGATGCCACCCGAGCGAGACGCGCGCGGTTTCCACGAACATGATGACGCACTCGGGATTTCTTTGGGGCGCGGCGCTTTATAACAATGGAGGAATCCCGTTCAAGAACACGCGATTTGGCGAGAGCTATGATCGGGATGGCAAGCCGCAGGCGCTGAAGACGATTCCGCCGCCGACGCCGGAAGAGACGCGCGTGAAGGGCGTTCTGCCGGAACTGACGCCGCTGCATCGTTGGGAAATTTCGCAGCCGGGAAATGTGTTGCGCGTGTTCGAACGCGGCGGTGAGAAGAAGGCGGAGATTGGCAATCCGAGCGGGGAAGAGAGCCCGGGAAAGCCGGATGACAAGCTGAGCGACCGGGGATTTGGAACGGAGCTTCGCACAGATCCCGTTTTTCTGGGATTGCAGAAGACACGGCTGCTGGATCCGGTGCTTTCCTTGCCGGGGACGAACGATCATGCAGGCGATTACCGCTCGAGCGGGTGCTCGGCGTGCCATGTGATTTACGCGAATGACCGCGACCCGGGGCACTCGGGTTCCTATACGCAGTATGGGCATCTCGGTTTCAGCGCTTCGGTTGATCCAACGATCCGCAAAGATGAGCCGGGGCACCCTATCAAGCACACGTTTACGCGCGCGATTCCCTCAAGCCAATGCATGATTTGCCATATTCATCCGGGCACGAACATGGTGACGACGTATTTTGGCCTGACGTGGTGGGACAACGAAATTGACGGCGACAAAATGTATCCGCCGCAGCAGCGGAATCCGAGCGAGGAGGAGCGGTATCAAGTCGCACTGAAGAATCCGGAGGCGGCCGCTGCGCGAGGATTGTGGGGCGAAGACAAGTTTTTGGAGCAGACGGGCAGCCCGGAATTCAATGCAAAGTTGAAGACCACGCAGTTTGCGGATTTCCACGGGCATGGCTGGGTTTTCCGCGGTGTTTACAACCACGATCGAAAAGGGAACTGGCTGGACAAGGACGGGCAGCCGATTGCGTTCGACGATCCCCGGCGTTTTCAGAAGGCTGTGCACCTGGCGGACATTCATCTGGAAAAGGGAATGCAGTGCGCGGATTGCCATTTCGCGCAGGACAATCACGGCAACGGGAAAATTTACGGAGAGCCGCGGGCCGCGGTAGAGATCGATTGCGCGGATTGCCACGGGACGATCCGGCAGAAGGCTACGCTGATTACGTCGGGTCCGGCAGCGCCTGATGCGCCGCGCGCGGGTGAGCCACGAGGGCGTCGATTGGATGCGTTGCGCACGCCATCCGGGCTGCGGCGATTTGAGTGGCGAGGGGACAAGCTGTTCCAGCGATCGATGACGGATGCAAATGCGGAGTGGGAGATCGTCCAAACGAAGGACACCATCACTCCGGGGAATTCGCACTTCAGCATGAAATCACTGCGCGCGAAGCTGATGAACAAGGACGGAACGGCGTTTTCACAGACGCCCACGGACGACTCGCAACTGGCACATGCCAACTCGTCGATGACTTGCTATGCGTGCCACACGTCGTGGACGCCGACCTGCTTTGGCTGCCACCTGCAGATGACCGCGAATGTGCGGCGGCCGATGCTGCACAACGAAGGACTGATGACGCGGAATTACACGAGCTACAACTTTCAGGTGTTGCGCGACGACGCGTATTTCCTGGGGGTGGATGGAACAGTGACCGGGCATCGCGTCGCACCAGCGCGTTCTTCGTGCGCGGTGCTGGTGAGTTCGCAGAATGCGAACCGCGAGTGGCTCTATTACGAGCAGCAGACGATTTCGGCGGAAGGATTTTCCGGACAGGCATTCAGCACGTTTGTGCCGCACACGGTGCGGGCGAAAGAGACGAAGCAGTGCAGCGATTGCCACGTTTCGGCGGCGAATGACAACAACGCGTGGTTGGCGCAAGTGCTGCTGCAGGGAACGAATTTCATGAATTTTATGGGCCGGTACATTTTCGTCGCCACCGGCAAGCACGGATTTGAAGCGATCACCGTGGCGGAACACGACGAGCCGGAAGCGATTTACGGGAGCGACCTGCAGCGGCTGGCGTATCCGGACAACTACAAAAAATTTGTGGCGGGGAAGCGGCAACTCGAGCCGGTGGCCGAGCACGAAGGAACGGTTTTCGATATTCAGGCGCGCGGGGAATACGCGTACACGGCGAACGGCAAAGGCGGGATGCGCGTATATGACGTCGCGAACATTGATAACAAGGGCTTCTCGGAGCGTATGACGACTGCGCCGGTTTCGCCGATTGGGCAGCGGTTTTACGTGCCGACGAAGGATGCCGTGGCGGTGGCGACACCGACCACGCTGGGCGTCGATCCGCTGCGCGCAAAGGTCAAGGAGAACGAAGAGCAAGCGATTCATCTGATGTACGGATTTCTGTACGTCGCGGACAAGCAAGAGGGGCTGGTGATTATCGGGACACCGGATTTGAAGGCGAAGAGTCCGGGAGTGGGCACGCTGCTGGACGGGAATCCGGCGAACAATTTTCTGAGGCGCGGGTTGACGTTTAATCCCGAGGGCATTTTGACCGGCGCGCGGCGAATCACAATTGCCGGGACGTTTGCTTACATTCTGACGGAAAAGGCGCTGGTAGTGGTGGACCTCGACAATCCGCTGGCGCCAAAAGTGACTGCAACGATTGCGGCGTCAGTGCTAAGCGACCCGCGCGCGGTGGCCATTCAGTTCCGGTACGCGTTTGTGGTTGATCGCGAAGGGTTGAAGGTGCTGGACGTGACGAACCTGGCGCAGCCAAAAATTGTGCCGAACGCGCTGGTGCCGTTCGAAGACGCGCGCAATGTTTATGTCGCGCGCACGTACGCTTACGTTTCGGCGGGTAAGCAGGGAATGGCCATTGTGGATGTGGAGAAGCCGGATGCGCCGAAGCTGGATCAAATGTTTACGGCGAACGGGCAACTGAATGACGTGAATGACGTGAAGATCGGCATGGTGGCGGCGAGCGCGTTTGCGTTTGTGGCGGACGGTAAGAACGGAATGCGCGTGCTGCAAATCCTTTCCCCATGGGACGACCCCGCACACTTTTCGGGGTTCAACCCGCGGCCAACGCCGAAGCTGATTGCCACGGCGCGCACCAAGGGACCCGCGCTGGCGATTTCCAAGGGAATTGACCGCGATCGGGCCGTGGATGAGTCTGGGAACCAGTTGGCGGTGTTTGGAAGGCGCGGGGCGCGCCCGCTGAACCGGGAGGAGACGGAGAGGCTGTACCTACGGAACGGGCAGGTTTATTCGGTCTCGGATGAGGCCCTGGAGAGTCCAAAGTCGGCCTCGATTAAGACCATCCCCGGTGGGTGGATGGGGCATATTAAGGACTGGTTCGTGGGGTGGTACTAAAACCTGAAATTCAATTTTGACCTATCGCTTTTTCTTCGCGTACAGATGGTTCAAATAGGGATTCCGCAACCCTTTCATTTCAAAGCAGTTTCTAGGTTAACTCTTTTTTCTTCAACCGTTTACCATCTCGCTGCATCTTATAGTATTGTCACAAATCATTCACGTCTTCCACGCATAGCACCCATCAAAATAATTCGTGGGGCGACACTGGCCGGTTACGGTTAACGTGTATGGGTGGGGAGTTTTCGGGCACCCGGCCCAGCTGAAGGCCCGTTGAGACGGGCAGGAAAGGCCTTCCAGGAGAAGGCGCAAAGGTATAGAAAGTAAGGAGGACGAACCGATGGTTAAGCAATATCTACTGGCGAGCGATTTCGACCAGACCTTGAGTTTCAACGACTCCGGCGTGGCGTTGAGCGAGTTGATCGGATTTCACGGCTTTCACGACAAGGTGAAAGGCCTGTCCGAGATGAACCTGGTGCAGCAGGGCGCCGAGCTGTCGTATTTGATACTGCACGACCCGGATTTCCGGCGGGTGCGCAAGGAGCACCTGATCCAGACCGGCAAGCGGATAAGGCTAAAACATGACGTGGACCTGTTCGCGCGTTCGCTGGATAACCTTTCGGACGGATACAAAATATCCTTTTATGTGATCTCCGCGGCGCCGCAGGAGATCATCACGTCTGCACTGGAAGGGATTGTGCCGCCGGACCACATTTTCGGGACGAGGTTCCGATACAACGAGGCGACGGGAGAGGTCGAGTCCATCGTGAGGGCTTCCGCGGGTTGGGGGAAGATCACGGTGCTGGAGGAGTTGCGGGCGAGTCTAGGCATCAGCCACGACCACATTATTTACATGGGCGACGGCAGTTCGGATTTGCCGGTGATGATGCACGTGAACCAGTACGACGGACTGACCATCGCGGTTTCTGAGGCGAAGTTTATTTCGCGGATTGCGCGGCGAACGGTGCTGAGTGACAACGCGATGAGCGTGCTGGTCCCGGTGCTGGAAGAGGTGCTGCACTGGGATTCGCCGGAAATCCGGCGGTTCTTTGCCTCGCGCGGGTTGATGTTGCGCGAGTGGGATAAGATGCGCACCGATTTGCTTACGATCGAGGAGAATTCGGTGCCGAACACGACGGCGGCTGTGCAGTAGTAGGTTGGTTTTGGGAATTGGCGGGGCGCGGCG
>Ga0210410_10002608_pt1 | contig 16125 bp, 14 predicted proteins | sample IncBWC4MmetaG_FD_161058 | JGI IMG/M metagenome (GOLD analysis project Ga0210410, IMG submission 161058) | Forest soil microbial communities from Barre Woods Harvard Forest LTER site, Petersham, Massachusetts, United States - Inc-BW-C-4-M | ecosystem: Environmental > Terrestrial > Soil >... | reverse complement strand
GCAGCTCAAATTCCCACCGGAGCTTTTAGCCACATCATCATCGTCGTGCAGGAGAACCGCACGCCCGACAATCTTTTTGGCGTATACGCCACAGGCCCGAACCAATGCACCGGCAGCGGCTATACGATTCCGGGTGCGGACCTCTTCAACGGCCCCACCAACGGCAGCAATGGAACCTACACGTGCAACCAAACCTTTGCGATGAACTCTGGTTTCTTCCCGGGGCACGTAAACGCAGTTTGGAAGGACCAATATGACAACGGGAAGATGGATATGTTTTGCGACTTCCAGCACAATGGATACGTACCCCCTTGCCCGACCTACTCCAACGTTTAAGCTGACAGATGTGGCGCCATACCTCTCCATCGCGACCAACTACGGCTTCGCCAACTACATGTTTCAGTCGAACGAGGGCCCCAGCTTCGAGGCGCATCAGTTTCTCTTTACCGGTACGGCGGCCCCCGTAGCTCCGAACACATTAAACGATTACTACAAGTACTTCGTTCAGGACAACCCGCCTGCCGCTAGCGGATGTCCGATCCAGACCCTCCTGTACTGGATTGACCCCACACAGACCACCTGGAAGACTCCACCATTGGGTTCTGAGTGTTACGCACATGACACTCTCGTGACCAGCGCCGCCAAATGCAGCGGTGGCGCCTGCGACAACGGCATCTCGTGGCGCTATTACGTGCCCCAGGCCGGCAACATTTGGGACGCGCCGGAGTCGATCCCTGAAGTGTGCTACGGAGTGAACGACATAACCAACGTAGGGACAAAGTGCGGCACGCTCAACAGCGGTAACATTGCGAGCTGGAACAACCACATGAGCTTCTATTCGACCATGAACAACGCGCCCATCTTCACGGACATCGCGAGCTGCGGTCTGCAGGCAATCAGTTGGGTCATCCCGGACGGGGCTTGGTCGGACCACCCCGAAATGCAGGGTGGCCCTGCCCTCGGCCCCTCGTGGGTAGCCGACATCGTCAACGCCATCGGCAACACCTCCACCACCGGCAACTGCAATTATTGGGGTTCAGGCAGCAACCCGACGACCGACGTCGAGCCCACCGCAATCTTCATCGTGTGGGACGACTGGGGCGGCTTTTACGACCACATTGACCCCACACCCTACGTGTATATTGGCACGGGATCGGAGATGAGCGGTTTCACCTGTAAATACCCCAACGGCTGGGGCTGCGGCTATACCCACGGTTTCCGCGTACCGTTCCTCGTCGTATCCGAGTACACTGGAAATGGAACGATCGCGAACCCCAGTGGCTACATTTCGGGGGAATGCGGCGTGGCTGGCTATCCAGGCTGCCCGAATCTAACTGCTCCGTTTGTCCACGATTTCGGCAGTATCCTGGCTTTCACTGAGTTTAACTTCGGGCTGCTGAACATAGACCAGAGCGGCGGCCATGGGTATGCCGACTACAATGCCCTCGACTGGGACTCTAGGCACATGATTCCACCGCTTTCCGATTTCTTCGGCCTGTATGTCAACGGCACGACTCCAGGGCGTGCTTTCATTCCGATTACGAGCAACTATCCGGGAGGTTTTTTTCAAACTTACTACAACACCCACTCTCCCACAGGGCCGGATTCGGATTGAGTATAGTGTTCCGGGCCGGAGTAGAGATCCGGCCCGGACAGAAGAGCAATCAGGTGGTGCTTTATGAGAGTCACGATTATCACGTTTGCTATGGTGCTTCTCCTCGGCATCCAGCTGTCGGCCCAGGCGAAATTCAAGGTGCTGCGTAACTTCGGCTCTGGCACCGACGGAAACGTGCCGGCAGGACCACTTCGGTTGGACAGCCGTGGGAATCTTTACGGCGTTACATCAGGCGGGCCCGGACTATTGTCCGGCGTCGGCTTGGTGTTCGAGCTGACACCCCAGAAGACTGGAGGCTGGCATGAGAACATTCTGCACGTTTTCACAGGTGGGAGCGGGAGCGCTTACCCGTGGGGAGGGATCCTCTTCGACACTGCGGGGAATCTATTCGGCACGGCTGAAGGCTATGGCAGCTACGCGGTGGGCGGGATATTCGAGTTGAGCCCGACGAACTCTGGCTGGAACTTTAGCATGCTCTACTCGCAGGGCGCTGGGCCTGGGGTGGTCTTTGACAAGGTTGGCAATCTCTACGGATACATCGGCGGCTCTTTTTATGGCGCAGTTGGCGAGCTGTCGCCAGGTTCGGGCGCATGGAACTACACACAGCTTTACAGCTTTTGCCCTCTTTATGGCTGTCCCGACGGATACAACATGCCTGCTCCGCCCATCTGGGACGGCAAGGGGAATCTATGGGGTACCACATTCCAAGGTGGCATCAGCCAGTCGCCCTGCACCGCGGCTTTTGGCTGCGGGGTCATTTTCGAGATGACGCCGAATGGTGACGGCACCTGGACGTATAACGTCATGCACGAGTTCGCCTCTTCCTCTACTGACGGCCAGTCGCCGATCGGCGGTCTTGTGATGGACGCCGCGGGCAACTTCTATGGCAGTACGTGGATCGGGGGAGCTTACAACCAAGGCACGATCTTTGAGTTCTCTTATACCGGTGGCCAGTGGGTTGAGACCGTCCTGTACGACTTCCCCGACTGCGCCCAAGGATGTATGGTCGAGGGAACTTTGGCTAGAGACAAGGCCGGTAATCTATATGGCACGGCGGCTGGTGGCAATGGAAATTGCGCTGGATACACCTGCGGCGTCGTATTCAAGCTGGCTCCGCAGAAGGGCGGAACGTGGAAATACAGCGTGCTCGCCAACTTCACCCCAACCACCGGAGGCTTCCAACCCTTTCACGGCGTAATCCTCGACAGCAGTGGCAACCTGTTTGGCGTGACCAGCGGCTTCGGCAAATACGGCTTCGGCACCGCGTTTGAAATCACACCGTAAGTTGGCGAGCGCTGGCATTCCGTTACCTCCGTGCCGAACTCGGTACGCGCCGTTGAAAATACGGGCTTTTCCACAGTACTCATTTTGAGACGCGGGAGTACAATCAGCTTTGGTCACGAAAGTGCGGCTCGTGATCCCTAATCCCAACAGGAAAGGACTTTTATTTCAATGTGGAAGCCCACCAATCAACCCCAAACTCCGTCAGCTCGGCCGACCGAGCCGGAGCGCCCGACTTCGTCTGCTCCTAGCGCGCCCGTCGTGACCTCCAGCGAGCCCGCAGCAGCACCTCGACCCGTTGCCACCACCACCGCCGACCAGGCGACCATCGGCAAGTCGTTAGTCATTAAGGGCGAGGTTACAGGCTCCGAATCGCTTTATATTGATGGCCGCGTCGAAGGCTCCATCAATCTTTCCGGCAACCGGGTCACTGTGGGGCGGAATGGCGTAGTAGCGGCCAATATCAGCGCCCGCGAGATCGTTGTGCTGGGCAAAGTGCGCGGCAACCTCACCGCCAGCGATCGTGTCGATATTCGCAGCGACGGCTCCCTGACTGGCGACGTTATCGCCGCCCGCATCTCGATTGAAGACGGCGCGTACTTCAAGGGTGGCATCGACATTAGAAAGGGTGGCCAGCCGACCCAACAGTCTAAGCCCAACGGCGAAGACAAGGCCGTCCCAAGCAACGAACCCGCCGCCGTCGGCGCCCGCGCCTAAAGGCTCAAGATTGCGGCGGGCCTCCTGTTCTTGCAGGAGGCCCGCCTCCCAATTTTTCTCGATCGCAGGTAAAGTTTTCCTGCCGTTGTTCGCCTCGAGCCGTCGGGCAAATACGTCATCCTTCTACAGGATCAACGACACGATGCTTTCCGCAGCCGCGCATCCTATTCCGCATGGCTACGAAACAAGATCCGCTGCTTGCAAGCGCAACGCCCCGGCATCCGGCTCCTGTGCCTAAGACCTTTCGCCTGCCGGGTTCACGCACCGACGAATCCGGGAAACCGATTCATAACATTCTCCTTCTCTCCATCACCGATCTCGAGTTCGATACGCTGCGTCCCCATCTCGACCCCGTCGATCTGCCGCAGGAATACATCCTGAACGAGGCGGGAGAGAAAATTGAGTTCGCATATTTCATGAACGCCGGCATGACCTCGCTCGTGGTTTCCACCAGCGAAGGACGAAGCTGCGAAATTGGCATCATCGGCAAGGAAGGCATGGTGGGCGCACCCATCGCGGTAGGATTACGGCACGCTCCTTATCGCGCGGTAATTCAGATCGCGGGCAAAGGCTTAAGAATCCGAGCCGACGTTTTGGCGGATTTGCTGGTCACTTCCCCTGGCCTGAAGGAACAGCTGCTCCGCTACGTATTTCTTCAGGGATTTCAAGTTGCCCAGGCTGCCGCATGCAACCGCCTGCACGAAATCGAACAGCGTCTCGCCCGCTGGCTACTGATGTGCCAGGACCGCGTCGACTCTGAGGTCTTATTCCTGACCCATGAGTTCCTGGCCAACATGCTGGGCACAGGACGACCGACGGTCACATTGGCCTCAGGAGTGTTGCAGCGCGCCGGCCTGATCGAGAACCTGCGGGGCACCGTAAGAATTGTCAACCGCAAAAGCCTGGAAGCCGCCGCCTGCGAATGCTACTCGGTGATCCAAAACTACAACGGCGGGCTGGGTCTGAGATAGAAGCTTGGGGTGCGGGTAGTGTCTTAACACGAGTTAAGACACTACCGGGGCGCGGGACGCCAAGCGGTGACGCCTTAGGCGGGACTATAATATGGCCTCCGGCCTTTGAATGGCTAAGGTCAGCTCAATTACGCGCAAGGATTTACAGGAACTCTCCCGTTTAAGGCTCCTAGAGGCGCAAACGCTCTACAAGTCGCGCCTCTATGATGGATGCGTTTACCTTGCCGGATATGCTGTTGAGTTTGCGCTGAAGACCCGAATTTGCCGCCTTCTTCGTGTCGAAGAATACCCCGCGGGGGATCTTGGGAGATCGTTTAAGGTACACAGTCTAGAACAACTCAAAGTGCTGGCTGGACTCAGCGGCGAGATCGATGTAAAGAAGAATCGTGAGCTTTTCGATAACTGGTCAAAGGCAGTCGAATGGGACCCGGAACAGCGCTACGATACTCCCGGCAAGTACGATGCAGGAGCTGCCAAGATCATCTTGGACGGATTGACTAATAAACCGAACGGAGTTCTTAAATGGCTTATAAAACGCTGGTGACGAATCCTTCACCTCTGGCGAGACAAGTGTCCGCATTTCTAGAGAAAATGGTTGAGCAAAAGAGAGATTTTACGCTTGCCATGCTGGTTCCCTCAGAGACTGGACTGTCAGACAGATGGAACCTGGTTTTGAGCGCGCCTTGGACAGACCGCGACGGATTGAATGCGACCATTCCCACCATCACTTCTTTACTTGTCAAACACCTCTCCAACGTGAACGCTCACAAATTGGAACGAATTTCCGTACTGCCGACCACTCACCCTCTTGTGACGATGATGGAAGTGTTCCAAATTCCTCTGGGTGAGGTCTATGAGATTCAATCCCTTCCTCAAGCGGAAGGTGCAATCGTATTGGTGGCGGCGCAGCCTTCCCTAGGCTCCAGAGCTTACCACCCCCAGTCTATGCACAACCGGGCCTAGTCTTAGCACTCTGCACGAACGGCCAACAAGTCCCCTACGGTTCCCTGCCGGCTCCCAGAATCTCTTTAGTTCCCGCCTGGGCCACTGCCGGGTATGCTACTTGCTTGCGCCGCCGCAAATCCCCTGGCAGTTCCGAGCGCAGGAGCCATAACCCTGCCGCCGCCGCCGCGGCCCACGTAATCGACACTAGAGCCAGTTGCATCAGATCCGCGGCTCGGCTGCCATGCCCCGAAGTCGCCAGCGGAATAATTCTTGCTACTTCAAAACTGATCCCTCCTGCCACTACCGAGGTCAGCGCGGCCTTGCCCATTTCGCCCCAGCGCAACCCGCCCAGCGAAACCAATTTCTTGTAGTGCAACAAGAACGCAAGAGCCAGAAGATTCGCCCCAATCCCGATGTCCGACGCCCACGCCAGCCCCACCACCCCCGTCGCATGAAACAAAATCGAATACAGCGGAAGTGATGCCGCCGTAATCACGGTTACAGCGACCATGGGAGTCAGCGTATCTCCCGCGGCATAAAACGCACGCGCGTACAGTCCCTGCGCCGACCACAGCGCCAGCGACAACGAGAACCAGAAAAAATAAATCGCGCTCGTCTGCGTATCCGCGAACAGAAACTTTCCCCGGCGATAAACCAGGTCGATCAACGGAACCGCGGCCACCATCATCCACCCGGTCGCCAGAAATGAAGCTGCCGCCACACGGTACACCGAATCATTCACCGTCGCGGCGAATTCTTTCAGCTTCTTCTCGTTGAACAGTCGGGCAAAAAATGGCAGCGACGCCTGCCCCGTAGCCTGGCCTAACACTGCAATCGGCACCGCAAACAGCCGCTTGGCGAAAGTCAGCCGGGTAATGTCGCCTATGCCGCCCGAAGCGTAATGCCTCAAAATCCAGTCGTCCGCGGTGACGAGGGATACGCCCAGCATCAGCGGAATCGACAGCTTCACCCATTCGCGAAATGCCGGATTGGTCACTTCAAACGACGGCCTGTATCCCGTGCCAATTTTCGCGGCGCCGATCACGCTCGCCAGAAATGGCCCGGCAAAACTCCCCAGCAGCGCTCCATAGGCGAGCGACGCAATTCCAAAATGCCTCCCTCCGAGCACTCCGCCAGCAATAATGAACACGTTGTAAATCAGCGGCCCAAACGCCGGAAACAGAAACAACCGATGCGACAGCAAAACCGCCGAAACCACTCCGCCCACATAGAAGAAAATCTGCGCCGGCAAGAGGATCCGCGTGAGGTGGACGCAGAGCTCGATCTGCTCGGGCGAGAATCCTTTCGCGTGCTGCGAAGGACCGACGAACCAGCGCACAAACTGCGGGGCGAAAATTTCTGTTGCAATCGTTCCCACGAGCATTACCGCCGTCATCACGGTGATGATGATGGAAAACGTCTTCTGCGCATCGGCGTCGCGCTTTTCCGCCAGGAACTTCGTATAAATCGAGATGAAAGTGATCGACGCCGCTCCGCCCGCGACAATGTAGTTGAGAAAATCCGGCAGGGTGAACGCCGCCACATAAGCGTCGGTCTGACCGCCCGCACCATAGGCATAAGCGATGTAGGCATCGCGCGCGTACCCGATCACGCGCGACAGCATCACCGCGGAAATCAGAAGCAAAGTCGCGGAAAAGGCCGTGTGCTGGTGCGACGGGCGGAAAAATCGCAGAAGTTTCGTCATTTAGACCCGAAGGGAACTTTCAATTTTATCGGAATCTCAGACCCATCAGTGTTGGATCATCAGGCACTGCGGCCTTGATGAAGTTTGTTCATCTCGACCGAAGCGAACGAGGCGAGCACTCGAACGACCGGCCGGTTCTCGCCACCGCCTCGGCACATTTTGAGATAATTTCCCGGTGACTTCTCGCTCGGCCGTCCTGCGTAGATCATTTCGCAAAGACTTCCCCGCGGCCGTGCGCGGGGAAGGCGTTTACCTCTTCGACTCCGACGGCCGCAGGTACCTCGATCTCTCCGGCTCTGCCGCCGTCAACTTCATAGGGCACGGCGTTCCGGAAATTTCTGGGGCTATGGCGGAGCAAGCGGCGCAGTTGGAATTCGTCCACACCAGCCAGTTCACAACACCCGTCGCCGAGGAATATGCGGAGGAGTTGCTCGATTTCGCGGGAGACAATTTTCGCGACGGCGCCGTCTACTTCGCCAGCGGCGGCTCGGAATCGATCGAGACCGCGCTCAAACTCGCCCGCCAATATCAAGTCGAGATCGGCCAGCCTCAGCGTCACCAAATCATCAGCCGCCAACAGAGCTATCACGGCTCAACCCTTGGCGCGCTATCGGTCTCGGGCAATCGCCGAAGGCGCGAAATGTACTTGCCGATGGTCCGCGAGTTCCCGCACGTAGGCATGCCTTACTGTTACCGTTGCGACTTCGATTGCACCGACGGATGCCGCAACTGCGGCCAGCAATACGCCGCCGAACTCGAACAAGCCATCGAGGGGGCCAATGGCGAGGCGGCAGCCTTCATTTTCGAACCCGTCAGCGGAGCCACTCTCGGCGCCGTCGTCCCTCCCCCCGGCTATCTTCAGTCCATCGCCGACATCTGCCGCCGGCATGGCGTCCTTCTCATCGCCGACGAAGTCATGACCGGCATGGGCCGCACCGGCCGCAATTTCGCCACAGAACACTGGAACATCAAACCCGACATCCTGGTCACCGCCAAAGGCCTTTCCAGCGGATACGCGCCGCTCGGCGCGGTCCTCGCCAGCAAGAAGGTCATTGACGCCATCGCCAACGGCTCGGGCGCTTTCCTGCACGGATTCACTTACAACGCCCACCCCATCTCATTGGCAGCGGGGAGGGCCGTGCTTCGCTATCTGGGTGCAAATCATTTAGTCGAAGCCGCCGACAGCGGTCTCAAAGGCACCCCAGCGGCGCAACTCAAAGCAGCGTTGGAGAGTTTGCTAAAAGAAGAAGCCGTTGGGGACGTCCGCGGCGTCGGCCTGCTCTGGGCCATCGAGTTCGTCGCCGACAAGTCCAGCAAACGCCCCTTCGCCACCGAGAAAACCTTTGCCGCTCAAGTCGCCGCCGCGGCCTCGCGCCGCGGCCTGCTTGTCTACCCCATGCAAGGGAGCGTCGACGGCATCAGCGGCGACCACATTCTCGTAGCCCCGCCCGCCATCGTCACAAGAGAGGAGGTCGAATGGGCGACAAACGAGCTTCGCGCCGCCGTAAATGATGCCGTTCGAGCAGGATAGCCGGTGCGGGGCCTAAACATAGGTAGTGGTGCAGTTTGGCTTACGCTCCGGACCGGCTAAGCGGGATATCTTTCGCTCCGCCTGAAAAACGGCTCTGCTCAGGATGACGCCGTAACTATAGAGAGTCAAACTGCACCTACGAAACCATCAAGGAACATTGACTTCCCCTTAAGCCTCCCGTACCCTATATCCAGCGGAAGAAGCTCCGATCGCAGTGTGTTTAGGCGTAAGGGTTTTCGCTCCCGGAGGCTCCCATGTTTGAAGGTCTATTTCAACCGATGCACTTGCTGGTGATCTTTTTTATTGCCCTGCTCGTCTTCGGACCCAAGAAATTGCCCGAACTGGGGAAAGGGCTGGGCGAGGGCATTCGTGCTTTGAAAGACGGAATGAAGGATCATTCCACGACCTCGACACAGGCATCCAGCCAAACTTCGACCGAGCAGAAGAAGACTCCCGAAACCAAGGTCTAAGTCTTTACCCAATCGAACTGCCGCTGCGGATAATCGATCCGGACACCTATAGCTTACTTCGTTATTTTTGTCGCCGATTTCACGTCTGTTTCAAAAAGCTGAAGTTCATAGACAACTGCTGAGCAACAAATAAACTCTGAATGCGGGAGGATACCCGTGCCACGCAAATTCGAACTCTGCGCTCTTATCGTACTTGTAAGTCTCGCGTCTACAACCTTCGCCGATCAGATCACTCTTAAGAATGGCGATCGCCTGACCGGAACCGTCGTCAAGTCAGACGGCAAGGTCCTGGTTCTTCACACCGACGCGGCCGGAGATGTAACCATCAAGTTTGACGAGATCACGCAGATCACAACTGCGGAGGAACTGTACGTCAGCCTGAAAGACGGCAAGACTGCGGTCGGCCCGGTGACTACGACCGACGGCAAGATTGAGATCGCGACGAAGTCAGGCGGCACCGTTGAGGCGTCAAAAGACGACGTTAAACAGATTCGCAATGACGCCGAGCAAACGGCTTATGACAAGACACTGCATCCCGGCCTGATGCAGGGTTGGAATGGTGGCGTGAATGTCGGCTTCTCCGTGGCTCGCGGCAACAGCCAGACGGAAAATCTGGCGCTGGCGTTTAACGCCGCTCATCCCACGCTCAACGACAAAATCACGCTGTACGCCAGCACTCTCTATACCAAGAATGACTTAGCCAGTCCTACGGACGTGGCGAACCTGGAGACGGGCGGTCTTCGTTACGACCGGAATCTCAAACCGCGACTCTTCGTTTATGCCGGCGCCGACTTCATGAGTAATGCCCTGCAGTTTCTCGATCTGCGCGCGGTGTATGGCGGCGGCTTCGGCTACCACGCCGTCAAGTCCGACAACACCACTCTCGACTTGCTGGGCGGCCTCAACTATACGCACGAAACGTATTCCAACGGCCCGCTGGTCTCCAGTCCGCCGCCGGTCTATGCTTCGTATGGGGTGACCAATAAGTTCGCCGCCCTCACGCTGGGTGAAGAACTCACGCACAAGCATGGCGGCACCGTCATCACGCAAAATATGTACTTCTTCCCGAACCTTCAGGACACCGGCGAATACCGTGCGACCTTCAATCTGGGGACCGTGACCAAACTCGGAAAGTGGCTGGGCTGGCAAAACCAGTTCAGTGATATCTACGTTTCCAATCCGCCCTCAGGAGCGAAGCAGAACGACTTGATCCTGACCACGGGACTGAATTTCTCGTTCACCCACTAGCTATGTAGTTCTGTCATCTCGACCGAAGTGAGCGAAAGTGGAGAGACCTGTTTTTAGATTTACAGAACGAAAAAAGCTGCCTCAAAAAGGGCGGCTTTTTCAGATTCAACTCTGTTCAGTCGATGCCATGAATCCTCATGCTGACCAGTTGATCGATGCTCAAGTCGTGAATCCCTCGCGCTTTCATGTCGCTGATGTACTCCGGGGTTACGTTGTGGATTCGCATCGCGATGAGTTCGTCCGGGTCGGGATGTGAGTATCCCAATCCCTGCACCTTTTGAATGAACTCCGGCGAGACGCCGTGGATTCTGAAGGCGATCAACTTCTCCAGGTCAATGTGATCGTAGCCACGCTGCTTCAGTTGTTCCATCCATTCCGGTGTCGCGCCGTGGATTCGCATGGCAATGAGCGTGTCTTCGTCAGGTTTGTAGCCGGCCTGATGGAGGCTGCGAATCATCTGAGCCGTTACGCCATGGATGCGGAAAGCGACTAGTTTGTCGCTGTCGGAAATATCCAGCCCGGCTGATCGCACCTCCGCGATGAACGCCGAATCGACGCGGAAGATGCGGAATGCAACCAGTTTGTCGGTGTCGAGATTGCTCAAATGCTCGCCCTTCATCTGCCGCGCGAATTCCAGGCTGACGTCCTGCACCGCCATGCCATACTGTTTTTCGTCATCGATGGGGAAGCCGATCTTCTGCATCTCGCGCGCATAATTCTGATCGGCTTGAAAATGGAATATCCCGGCGCCTTCGCCGTTATTCAGAAATCCCTCGCAATCGATCTTGCCCGCGTCGCGAGTAAGGACGAAATGCACGTCCTGCCTGCCCGACTTGGTGAAATCGACGCCGGGGAATGCGCTGGCATTCCAGTCCGATTCGTGGTTCGACATCCCGCCGTGGTGGTGTTCAATCAACGAGAACTCGACTTTGCCAGGTTCGTTGGATTTGCTGATGGTCCAATCACCGCTGTGCACTTCGGCGGCGCTGTTCTTTGCGACGCCTACAACCACGCAGCAGGCAAAGACTAAGAACGACAGAGTTCGACGCGTACGCATAGAAATTCCTTTCATTCCTGGGGTTGCGATCTTGAGATCCTCGGACTAATCGACCAGACCTAAATATCGGCCTTCGATTCCAGAATGCCGAGTTGCTTGAGCTGAATCAGTTTGTGCAGGCTCAGGTCTTTGAAGCCGTGTTGATGTGCTTTTTCGACGAATTCGGGCGTCAAGTCCTGCACCTTGGCACTAATGATGTCATTCACATCAAGCTTGAGGCCCGCGGCTTGCAATCCCTTGATGTACTCGGGGGTTACGTCTTGCACTTTCATGCCGATAAAATCATTGGCCGACGGGTTCAGTCCGAGGGCGCGAATGTCGCGAACATATTCCGGCGTCACACCCTGAATTTTCATTCCGATCGCTTGATCGGCCGTAGGATGCAGGCCTTGCGCCTGCACGCCCTTGATGTAGTCGCCGGTGACGCCTTGTATTTTCAAGGCAATCAACTGATTCACATCGGGCTGAAGCCCGGCGTCTTTTAGCGCGTGAAAATACTGCGAATCCACGCCTTGAATCCGCAGCGCGATGAGTTGATTCTGGTCCGGATTCAGTCCTTCGGCATGCAGTTCTTTTACATACTCAGGGGTCACGTCCTGAATCTTCATCGCGATCAAATTTTCGGCATTCGGATGCAATCCTTGCGCCTGCAGCCCACGAACATATTCTGGCGTCACATCTTGTGTCTTCAGAGCAATCAACTGGTCGACGGTCAGATCGCGCAGGCCCGCCGACTCCATCGCATCAATGTAAGAGGACGCATTCGAGGACGTCGGCTCGCTGCGCGGCGCCGCTGCAGGGGATGGCTTTGCGCTTGCCGAAGGCTTGGCGGACGGTTTCGATTGCGGCTCAGGATTCGTTGAAGGCGTCACTGAAGCGTGCGCAACAAAATTCGCCCCTGCCAGCTGCGGATGCGCCATCCCCAGTAGTGCATCGCCTGCGACCAAAGCTGCGGTCAGGCAAAATGCGCTGGCGGTAATACCCATTCCCCGTATTCCCGCGCGCAGCTTCGTTAGCCCAAGAATCCGCAGCACCCGCTCGGTGAGTGGACCGCGGTTCGCGGCCATCGCCAGGGCAGGAGCGCTCCTCCACTCTGCCATCATCGCCAGGGCGCGGGCATATTCCACCGCATTGCCGCATACTTCCACCGCGATGTCGTCGCAGCAGTTCTCGCGTTCGGCGCGAATGCGCTTATTCAACCACCAGACCGCGGGATGATAAAAGAGCAGCGTCTCCACGCACACCTGAAACAAATTCACCAACGGATCGAAGCGTTTGATGTGCGCCAGTTCATGCACGATCACCGACTGCAACTGCTCTTCGGTTAATCCCGAGAGTGCGGTCAGTGGAAGGAATACGACCGGTCGCAGCCAGCCGATGACCGCCGGCGCTCTCAACCATGTGCACTCACAGTAATCGATGGCGCGGTCGATGCCGAGCCGGTCCTGCATGATGAAGCAAATTTCCAGAACGCGGTCGCTCACCACCGTCGAGCGCTTGCGACGCTCCCGCTCCAGCAGCAAGAATCCTCCAGCGGAGCGCAAACTGAACAGGGCAACTCCGAGTAGCCAGGCTTCGACCATCCATGGGAGAAAGGTGGGCGATAGGCTGCCGCTGGAAATTCCGGCAGACCGGTTCGTTGCTGCCTCAACTGCGGACCGCAACTCAGGCGTAAGTACCACAGACCGATGGGCTGCGATGACCGGAGCCGGTGCGAAGCTCCGATAGAACAGGAACGTGGCAGCTGGCGCGATCAACATCAGCACGAGCGCCCCTACCGCGAGCACATAGCGTGCCGAGGCTCGACGGCACAAACTCATGCCCGCCGCTGCGCTTGCGGCCACCGCAATTCCCTGCCACAAGGAATGCACCAGCGCCCAGCCCAGCGCATGCATGATGCTCGGCGAAAGCCAGTTCATCGGATTGCTCGTCATCACATTGCTCAGCATAGGAATGCTCATCGCCGGTTCCTTTCGTATTCATCCAGCAGTCGCCGCAACTCTTCAATCTCTTCCGCCGAAGCCTTGCTCCCGGCCAGTGCGTGCACCATCAACTGGCTGGCCGACCCCTCAAACACTCGCTGCAACATGTCCCCGGCAATCTGCCGCTTGGTCTGTTCGGCAGGCAGACATGCCTCATAGACGTGCGCCCGCTGCGTTTCGTTTCGCCGGACCGTCCCTTTTGTCGTCATAATCTGCAAAAGCTTCAGCACGGTCGTATAGCCCATCGCCTTCTTCTCGTTCAGCGCATCATGGACTTCGCGCACCGTCGAAGGCCCGCGACTCCACAACACGTGTAGAATTTCGAGCTCCGAGGCGGTCGGTTTCTGCGGAATCTGCTTCATGAAAAGCAAAGTACTACGAAGCTATTCGTAGTGTCAACGAAAATCTTCGTAGTTTGTGCGAGTATTTCTTGCACGGAAGCGCGCTAACGACTACTTGGCAAGAGCGTCTACTACAACGTACAGTACTGTGTCTGACTGTTTCAGGTCACATCAAAGTCCCTAATCAGAGGAGTCTGCTTCCCATGCGTCACTGCGCAATCGTGCTGATGGCATTGTCGTGCCTTAGTGTTCTCGGTCACACGCAAACCGCCGACGAATTGGTCAGCAAGAACATCGCAGCCAAAGGCGGACTCGACAAGATGAAAGCCATCAAGTCCATTCGCATCACCGGCACATTGACCGCTGGCGGCGGCTTTAGCGCGCCTATCGGTCAGGAGAACTTGCGCCCGAACCTTGTCCGCGAAACTTTTTCGCTCCAAGGCATGACCGCAATCACCGCCTATGACGGCACGACCGGATGGCAGATTCAGCCCTTCGGCGGACACAAAGATCCCCAATTCATGGGCGAAGACGACCTCCGCGACCTGCTGCTCGACGCCGACTTCGACGGCCCGCTTGTGGACTACAAAGAAAAAGGCAACACGGTCGAATTTCTCGGCCACGACGTCGTCGATGGCGACGATGCCCTTCGCCTCAAAGTCACGCTCAAGAATGGCGACATCATTTACTACTATCTCGATCCCGACACTTTCCTTGAAATCCGCCGCGAGGTGCAGGAGTTCATCCGCGGCTCGGTTCGCGAAACCGTCATGGAAATGGGCTCCTACAAGCCCGTCGACGGCGTGATGTTTCCGTTCTCCATTTCTCAGGGATCGAAAGCCAATCCCGCCGCCCAGACCACTACCATCGAGAAGATCGAAGTCAACGTTCCTATCGCTCCCGCGGATTTCATGGTTCCCGCGGCATTGCGTCCGCAGGAAAAGAAATCGGGATTGGTCGGAGTTCACTAATTTGCAAGGGCGTGCTTTGCATGGACCTGATTTGCACGGGCTGATTTGGATGGGCAAAGATCCGCCGGGGATAAAGATTAACCGGGATGCAGCTGTAACGAATAATCACTTGCGTCGAAAGGGACTCGCAAACATGAAGGTACCCGTTCTTAAGTTTTGGGCATTGAGCGTGCTGTTCGCCGGAACTTCGCTATGCACGCCTCTCCAGGGTCAAACCTCATACAAGTTCGACGCCGCCACCGTCTCCGGCCTGCCCGCGCGCAACATCGGCTCCGCCACCATGAGCGGACGCATCGCTGCCGTCGATGCCATCGATCAGGACGGGCGTATCACGGTCTATGTGGGCGCGGCCAGCGGTGGCGTCTGGAAATCGGTCAACGGCGGCACGACTTACAAGTCCGTTTTTGATCGCGAGGACGTGCAGTCCATCGGCGCAGTCGCCATCGATCCCTCGAATCCGAAAACTGTCTGGGTGGGCAGCGGCGAGGCTTGGATGCGCAACAGCGTCTCGATCGGCGATGGCGTCTACAAGTCCACCGACAGCGGCGAAAACTGGACCAACGTCGGCCTCAAAGATAGCGAGCACATCGCAAAAATTCTTGTCGATCCGAATAACGGCAACAACGTTTTAGTCTGTGCCAGCGGACATCTCTGGAACGATAACGACGAGCGCGGCGTCTACAAAACCACCGATGGCGGCAAGACCTGGAACAAAGTTCTCGCGGGAGCGAACGGATCCTCCGGTTGTTCTCTGCTCGCGATGAGCAAGCAGGAGCCGAAAACCATTTACGCAACCATGTGGGATTTCCGTCGCGAAGGTTGGACGTTCCGCTCCGGCGGCCCCGGCAGCGGACTGTTCAAGTCCACCGATAGCGGCGATCATTGGAGCGAAATCACCGACAGTAGCGCGAAAGGCCTGCCCGCCAAGCCCTGGGGACGAGTTGCCGTTGCCGTCGCGCCTTCCAAGCCGCAAGTTGTTTACGCCAACATCGAAGTGGACAAGGGAAGAGGATTGTATCGTTCCGACGATGCCGGAGCCTCATGGACCAAACTTGACGCCAGCAACTTCATGGTCTGGCGTCCGTTCTACTTTGGTAACCTGATTGTCGATCCCAAAGATGAAAACAAAATCTTCAAACCGGATCTAATCCTTCTCTACAGCACCGATGGCGGTAAAACCTTCAACACAGTTTCAGGCGGAGCCCACGGAGATTTCCACGACGTCTGGATCAACCCCAACAATCCCAATGTAGTGATCGCCGGCGACGACGGCGGCCTGTGGCGCAGCGAA
>Ga0210410_10002607_pt1 | contig 16127 bp, 14 predicted proteins | sample IncBWC4MmetaG_FD_161058 | JGI IMG/M metagenome (GOLD analysis project Ga0210410, IMG submission 161058) | Forest soil microbial communities from Barre Woods Harvard Forest LTER site, Petersham, Massachusetts, United States - Inc-BW-C-4-M | ecosystem: Environmental > Terrestrial > Soil >... | reverse complement strand
GCGCGCCGAGTACGGTCAACTGGCCTCGGAAGCGGCCCGCCTGACGGTGCCAAAGAAAGAACAGCTTCCGCTGAAAAAGCCATCGGAGTGGCGGTACATCGGGAAGGGAATGACCAGCGTTGATCTAGATAAGCTGTGCACGGGCATGGCGATCTATGGAATGGACGCGCGCGTACATGGAATGGTCTATGCGTCGATCGAACATCCGCCGGTGTTTGGCGGGAAAATAAAAAGTCTTGACGATCAGGAAGCACTGAAAGTTGCGGGAGTCCATCAGACCGTTCGCATCGATCCGTTTAAACCCCCCGCGGCCTTCCAGCCTCTAGGTGGCGTCGCGGTAATTGCAGATAATACCTGGGCAGCATTCCAGGGCCGCAAGAAGTTGAAGATAACTTGGGACAACGGGCCGAACGAATCGTACGACTCAGTCGAATATAAGAAAGAGCTTAGGGAAACAGCACGCCGGCCGGGGAAGCTTATCCGCAGCGTGGGCGACTCCGACCAAGAGTTCCCCGCAGGCAATCATGTGTTTGAAGCCGACTATTACGTCCCACTGTTGTCCCACGTGCCTATGGAACCGATGGTAGCGCTGGCTGAATTCAAAGACGGAAAGGTCACGGCCTGGGCGCCAACCCAAAATCCTCAAGGAGCGCAGGCGATCATATCCTCGGAACTCGGCATTCCGATCGAGGATGTGGTTTGTCATGTCACATTGTTGGGCGGCGGATTTGGAAGAAAATCTAAGCCTGACTACGTCGCCGAGGCGGCGGTTTTATCCAAGAAGCTAGCGCGCCCTGTAAAAGTTGTGTGGACCCGGGAAGACGACGTTAAGTTCGACTACTACAACGCGGTAGCCGCGATGTATATGAAGGCCGCCGTCGATGACAAGGGGAAGCCCACGGCGTGGTTGCAGAGATCGGTGTTTCCGCCCATCACTTCCATCTTCGACGTGAATGCCGTCTATGGCGATCCGCCGCACCTGGCGCAGGGTTGGACCGATCTTCCCTACGATCTGCCCAACCTGCGTATCGAGAACGGTCCCGCGCAAGCTCATGTCAGGATCGGCTGGTTGCGATCCGTGGCCAATATCTATCATGCATTCGCGATCCAGTGTTTTACCGATGAACTGGCCCATCGGGCAAATCGCGATCCCGTGGAGTATCTGCTCGACCTGATCGGGCCGCCTCGCACTTTGGACTTCACCAACGTGGAGTATCCGAACTACGGAGCGGATTACAAAACGTATCCCTGGGAAACGGGACGCTTGCGGAAGGTGATCGAACTGGTCGCTGACAAATCTGGTTGGGCCAAAAAGAAGAGCACAAAGGGCCATGGATTTGGATTCGCGGCGCATCGCAGTTTCTTGACCTATGTGGCCACGGTGGTTGAGGTGGAGGTGACAGATGACGGCGAGATTCGCATCCCGCGCGTTGACACAGCGCTGGATGCCGGAGTCGTCGTAAATCCGGAGGCAACGCGCGCGCAATTCGAAGGCGCGGTGGTCTTCGGCACAAGCATTGTTCGCAGCGGAGAGATCACTGCCAAGAACGGCGTAATCCAGCAATCCAATTTCAATGACTATCCCGTGGCCCGAATCAACGAAGTCCCGGCTCAGACGAATGTCTACATTACGGAAAGCTCCGCGCCGCCGGCTGGGGTGGGAGAGCCCGGAGTCCCACCGTTTGTCGCCGCATTTTGCAATGCGATTTTCGCTGCCACGGGCAAGCGGGTGCGCGATTTACCGCTCTCGAGCAACAGCCTGTTCGGATAAGATTGCGAGGCGCGACTGCACAGGAGGCTCGTTCTATGACTCTCAATGAGTATCACTCCAATCAACCATGCTCGGATCTTTCCAAGTCGCCCGTGCGAGAAAGAGTCCTTGCGGATCAGGACCCCGGTTTCAGCAGGAGAGAGTTTCTCGGCATGACTGCCGCATCCCTCCTGGTGGCCGGAACACTAGGCGGGTCCGTAGCGGCGGATCGTAAGAATGAGATTCCATATCGACCGCTGGGCCGCACCGGTGAAAAGGTTTCACTGATCGGACTCGGTGGGTATCACCTGGCTCGACAGAGCGATCCGGAAGAGAGCATTCGGATTATTCGTACAGGAATTGATGAAGGGATCAACTTTCTGGATAACTGCTGGGACTACAACGGAGGAGAGAGCGAAATTCGGATGGGCAAGGCCCTGCGCGACGGTTACCGCCAGAAAGCCTTTTTGATGACCAAGATCGATGGTCGAACCAAAACTGCTGCGGCCGCCCAACTCAATGACTCGCTGCGGAGGTTACAGACTGATCGAATTGACTTACTACAGTTCCATGAAGTGATTCGAGATTCTGATCCGGACCGTATTTTTGCGCAAGGTGGCGGGATGGAGGCTGTGCTTGAAGCGCAGAAGGCGGGCAAGATCCGTTTTATCGGGTTCACTGGCCACAAGAGTCCAGACATTCATTTGAAGATGCTGGCCACGGCCGCAAAGCACGGGTTCAAGTTCGATGCTGTGCAGATGCCTCTTAACGTAATGGACGCTCACTTCAACAGTTTCGAAAAGAGAGTCCTCCCGGTTTTGACCGAGAACGGCATCGGGGTGCTTGGCATGAAATCGATGGGCGACCACGTCATCCTTGAGAGCAAGACCGTTACACCGACCGAGTGTCTCCACTACTCGATGAATCTTCCGACCAGTGTCGTCATCACGGGCTGCGATTCAATGCCGATCCTTCAACAAGCTCTCCATGCGGCCCGCAGTTTTCAACGGATGGACTCTTCTGAAGTTGCGGCTCTTCTTGCAAAAACGTCAAAGCCTGCGGAGGCTGGCCAGTTCGAACTTTACAAGACTACGCACACGTTTGACGGCACGTACGCCAATCCGCAGTGGCTTGGCTAAAGACAGACAATCTGAGATCGTGTGGACCAAAGCAGAGCCGGTCCGTCAGCGATTCTCTTTCCTTCTCCTGGCCGGGCTGCCTCACCTAACAAAGCCCGGGCGGACTCTTGTGCTGGTGAAGGGCATCGCCGCCATCGTTGAGCAACACGCGATCGCTGCATCCCGCTGCAGAAAAGCCGAGGCCGCGCTTGCTATTGCGAGCGCGCGTAATAGCCCGTTTTTGCGTACACGCGGAGTTGCGGTAACCGTTTGGGAAGGAGCGTCAATTTAACTTTGATCTTCCGCCACTTGCCATCATTAGTCGAGCTGCTCGGACTGTAGGCAAGGACATACTGGTTGCGCAATTCAACCCCGATATGTCGAGTGATCATCGGGAGATCGTTAGGGTTGTCGAGCGTGTAACTCCGAGCGCCGGTCACCTCCGAAATGTCCGCGAGAAGCTCAGGACCTAGCCGTTCTTCCATGGTAGCGAATTCCCGGTCGAAGACGCCAACGGAATAAATAAGAACGTCGGCTTCCTTGATTCTTGACTTCACTTCCTTTTCCGTGTAGCGGCTGTGGTTGTCGCCACCGTCCGAGATTATCAGTATTGCTTTTCGCGCGTACCTGGCCTCCTTCATTTTGTTCAATCCCAGGTAAAGAGCGTCGAGCAACGCCGTTTCTCCCTTGGGCTGGGTGAAGAGCAACCGTTCTTGTATGTCTGCGATCTCCTGGGTGAAGTCCTGGGCCACGGCCGGCGTATCTGAAAAGGTGATCAGAAAAAACTCATCCTGCGGGTTCGATGCTTCCAACAGCTTCAGGACGGCTTCTCGAGCGCGTTCGATCTTCGATACCATGCTGCCACTCACGTCGAGAATCACACCTATCGACACCGGTGCATCCTCACGGGAGAAGTGTTTAATTTCCTGAGACTGCTTGCCTTCGTAGAGTTGGAAATTTCCCTGCTCAAGACCTACCACGACTCGATTAAAGGTGTCGGTGACGGTCACTGGCACCAGCACTAAGTCCACTTTTGTGCGTATCGTGTTGGGGTCGCGGTTAGTGAGGTTGCCTCCCCCCCCCGGCTGAACTTCGGGCTGAATGTGAACATCGGAAATCCCACTTTGTGCGTAGGCCGCTGGAATTCCAACGCAGACGACAACAAGGACCAAGAACCGACGAACTAAAAGCACTATCTGGTTATGAGGAAACATGACTGCCACCTTTTGCGTTGATCCGAAGATCGCCGCGATTCGGAGAACCGTGATGCATTTTCTATTCCAATTGCAGAAATGAATTCACGCAGCGAATTGGCGGCTATTTGAGCCCGGGCGGATTGGATGACGCCGCATTCGGACATCGCATGTCGGTTCGGACACCTCCGGACATCGTGGTGCGGCATTGCGACTGTCCAGATGCCGACGCTACCATCCGCAGATCGACGCACCCCGGACAGTCCATTGTTTTGTGCTCAGCCGTAACCTTGGAATGTTGCCAGTTACTGGGATGATCAGCGGAACCTACCTACGGGCGGATGAAACTGCGGTGGATGTCAAGATGCACGAGGGCCAAGGAAAGATCATCAAGCCTGTTTGTGGCAATACGGCAGACCTGGAGAAACGGTTAGGTTCGACTTCCGTCCAGCGGCTCGCACACTTTACTCCCGCTGCGTGGCTCGCCCACCATTCATAGACTCAAGCGACCGAGTCGTTGGAGGGAGAGCGGTCACCAGGTCCAGCGTGATCTCCCGACGCAACTGAGTGGTCTACGTCGGCTGCGGTCGGCAAAGTGAAATGAAACGTTGCACCCCGTCCGTTGTTCGCCGTGGCCCACAAACGGCCACCATGGGACTCGACGATGGAACGGCTGATGGATAACCCCATGCCGCTGCCTTGAGGCTTGGTGGTAAAGAACGCATCAAAGACCTGCTCGGTTTTTTCCTTGGGCAGCCCTACGCCGGTATCGCTGACCGAGATCAGCAGTTGACCATGCTCGCCCAGTTGCGTCTTGGCCGTAAGGACGCCACCTGTTTCCTTCATGGCCTCAATGGCGTTGAGTATGAGGTTCATGAACACCTGCTGCAGTTGCACACGGTCTGCGGTGATCTTGGGAAGATCGGCAACCAGATCGGTACGGATCGAGACCGCATACTGGTTGGCCTCGGCGCGCAGCAGTCCGACCATTTCGCGGATGATTTCGTTTACCTCGACCAACTCACGTTGTGGAGGAGACTTCTTGTACAGCGAACGCAAGCGGTCGATAATCTCGGTCGCACGGCTGCCGTCTTTCACGATTCTCATGGCGGCGGCGGTTGCCTCTTCTACAGAAGGCTGGTCGCGATTAAGCCATCGCACGCAAGTCCTTGCATTTGTCATGGCTGCCGCGATCGGTTGCTTCAGCTCGTGGGACACAGAGGCAGCCAGCTCACCCAGCATGCTGACCCGGTTCACATGCGCGAGGTCTGCCCTTAGTCTCTCGCGCTCTTCTTCAGCACGCTTGCGATCTTCGATGTCGGTTGAGATACCGTACCATTTAAGGATATTGCCTCGTTGATCCCGCAGTGGAACGGCGCGAGCGAGGAACCAACGGTATTGCCCATCCGCAGCCCGCCGATAGCGCACCTCATTTTCGAAAGGCTCGCCGTTCGCCAGAGACGCGCGCCACTTCTCCAAGTGTCGCTTCAGGTCTGCTGGGTGAACCGCGGCTTCCCAGCCTGACCCGGCTGACTCTGCGGCGGATAAACCTGAGTATTCGTGCCAGTGGCGATTGACAAAGTCCTCGGAGCCGTTGGGCAAGGCGGTCCAGGCAAAGGTCGGAATGGTTTCGATGACATCCCGAAGGTTCCTTTCCTGACGTCGTAGTTGCTGGATTCGGAGTCGATGGACGCCCCAGAGCAACCCCAGGAAAGCGGCCGCACAGAGGATGCGGAACCAGTTCGTCTGGTAATAGGCCGGTGCGATGGAGAAGTCCAGGAACGTACCGGCCTCGTTCCAAACACCGCTGTTATTGCAGGCGGCGACGCGGAAACGGTAGTTGCCGGGAGAAAGATTGGTATAGAACGCCTGCCGGCGATTGCCCACGTCCTGCCAATCGCGATCCAGGCCTTCCAACTTGTAACGAAAAAGTACCTTCTTCGGCTCGACGAAGCTGAGCGCGGTATACCATATCTCAAGATGGCGGATCAGCGGGGGCAGTCTCAAGCCCGACCCAGAAGGTATGACGTAGGTCTTCTCATCGGCGGTGACTTCCTCGACGTGCACTGGGGGCGGTATCGGATTGCCGTCCAGGCGAGATGGGTCGATCATCTGGAGGACGTTTTCATTGGAGAACCACAATCGTCCATCCGGAGACCGGGAGGCGTTTGGCTGGAACGGAGTAGACATAGGTTGAGCGCCGTCAAACACGTCAAGGAGCGTGGTCTTCACCATCGTATCGGGCGATTTCCACCAACGCTGCAACTCAGCATTTGGGATCGCAATAAGTCCGCACGCCGCGTAAAGCCAAAGGGTAGCTTTTTGGTCAGAGATGAGTGCATAAATGACGTCGCAAGGAAGGCCATTCCGCACCGTCAGACTCTGCACTCTCCCGTTTTGCCATCCGACAAGCCCCGACGTCGTCGCTGCCAACACCGAACCGTCGGAATTCACAAGGAGACCGTGGACCGGGCCATCATGAGGGCTTTGATTTAAAGAGAAGAATTCCATGTGGCCATCGCGGTATCGGGCCAAGCCACCGCTCGCAAAGCCCAGCCAGACACCACCGTGCGGATCAGCAGCAAGCGTGTTTGCGAGTGGCAATTGAGGGGAGGAGACCTCTTCGCGAATTCTGAGATCCTGAATGTGAAGGAGCCGACGCCGGTTTTCGATGGAGTTGGTCGCAGCCCAGACGCTGCCATCGACATCTTCGGTCATTGCGCGAATGGCGCCTACAGGACTGCCATCACGCGTATAAATCTTTTTAAACTTTCCCCGCTCATAAACCCACAATTCCTGGTCGACCCCGATCCAGAGCCGACCGGCTCGGTCCTCCAGCAACGATGTCATCTCTCGCCCCGGTAAACCGTTCCGTGGCTGAATGGAAGTGATCTTGCCCGACCGGAGAACATCCAAATTGTAATTTCCAATCCACAAAGTACCGTCCCGCGAAGCTAAAACGGAATTGACCTGATCCGCGCTCAGCCCTTGCCGCGTGGAAAAGCTAGCCACTCGAAGGTCATGAAAGCTATCGATTCCTCTGGATGTCGCAATCCAGATATTCCCTTCGCGATCCTGGAGGAGGCCAGCGACAGCATCGCCCGATAAACCATCGGAACTGCGAAAGTGCTCTACCTTCTGTCCTTGAACGCGGTAGATACCTTGGCCTAAGGTTCCGACCCAGAGACAGCCGTCTCGGTCTACTAGCAACCTTGTAACCCGGAGTGTACTGCTATCGAACTCCGGAGTGACGAATGGTCTCCATGCCCCGTGCGCGAGTTGTTGTAGCCCGCCGCCCTTTCCGGCATACACCGACCCGACCCAAACAGACCCGTCTGGTCTGCCCGCGAGGGCTAGCACTCCGTTGAATATTTCGGCTGGGTTTAGCGCGGCTGGGGCGTACGTGTCGGCGGAACTTGTTGACCAACGGGAAACCACCGCGCCACCGGCCAGCCAGATATTGCCGAGGGTATCGTTCGCCAGCGTCACCGCAAAAGGAAGTGCAAGTCCATCGTCTCTCCCGTAGCATCGCACTCCTGTGTCTGTGACTTTACAAAGGGGACCGTTCGTACGAGAAAAATTCGCCCGCGCGATCCAGATTGTGCCTGCGCGGTCTTCCAGGATCTCCATAATACTTCCGGTCGCGTCCTTATAGTTGGTCAGATTTCCATTCCGCCAACGAGCCAACCCCATACCGGTTCCAATCCACAGACTTCCATCCCGCGTTCCGAGCAGAGAAGTGATGCGGGATGACGGCAATTCATTCCCCTCCGGCGGTCTCCATGAGACGAACCGGACGCCATCAAAGCGCATTAATCCGGCTTGCGTTCCAATCCAAAGGTATCCGTCGGTGGTTTGGGCCATCGCGTTGGGCGTCCCAGCAAAAACTCCATCCTCTATCCGCCAAGCGGTGTGCCCATACTGAGAGATCTGCCTATTGGTATCGAGTGCGCTGACTAGACTTGTGGCGAAGAAAAACAGAACAAAGCAGAACAGAAGCAGTCTCGGAGTGGCTAGCTTCACTGTATTTGAAGCGAGACTTACAATCGGTAGTTGCCCCGGTTCCCCGTCGAACCCTCCGGCCGCCGGCTCGCTGGGGGATGAGCTACGGTTTGTTCGTGAGATTCGCATGGGAAGGTAGCCTTCATCTGCCAAATCTCCAGCTGATGGTTGTGTGAATTGACCGTGGGCTTCCCGGTTGCACGTACACATTATTGTAGGAGCCCGTGAAATAGCGTCTGTCGGACAGATTATAGGCGTTTACCTGCCAACCCAGATGCCCTCGGCGATAAAAAATCGAGGCATCCATCAGGCCATACGCGGGAATGGAGAATGTGTCCAGCAGATCGCCAGATTGGTCGGTGTAGTATCGTGCGCCAAAACCGAGACCCGCTCCTCTCAGCCATCCATCCTGCAGTTCATAGGTGCTCCACACGTTGACGCTGTGCTTGGGAACATTCTGCGTGGGCGTTCCGGCCGGAATGACATTGTCCTTTACCACATTTGCTTGCGTGAAGGCGTAGCCTAGCAATAGATTCCAGGTTCTCCGCAACTGGAAAATCGTCTCGAACTCCACACCCTTGCTCCGCTGTTTGCCGGTCAACAAGTAAAAGTTCGGGTGGTTGGGATCGGGCGTGAGTAGGTTGTAGCGCGTCAACCGGTATGCCGAAACGGTATTCACCATGCGGCCTGACATCAGGGAGGTTTTCACTCCGCACTCCCACTGATCGCCCCTCTCAGGATCGGCAAAGGCGCCACTGGATGAGCCGTTGTACACCATTCCAGTTTGTGGCAGAAATGACTTGCTGTAATCCGCATAGAGGCTCACGCCCGGTACTACCCGGTAGTTCGCGCCCAGGCGTGGAGAGAATGCGTTGTTTTCATTGCTCTCAGGCTGCGAAAAATCCCGATCAGACGCGAAGTCCACGCGGCCACCCGCGGTAAGGGAGAGCCGCTCAGTCATTTGCATGCGGTCCTGAAGATACAATCCAACATATTGTGTCCGAGTGTCGCCACTGGCAAAAGGATAAATCGGCGAAAAGGGCGTTCCATAGATGGGGTTGAAGAGATTGAGAGGCATATAAGCCGAAGGGTCACTGAAATTAATCGATTGTTCGTGGTATTTGTTCGGCTCGCGGTAGTAGTCCACTCCGCCAACAAGATTATGCTGAATGCGGCCGGTCCGCGCACGTAAACGTATTCCCGTATCTGCTGCGTAGTGGCTCCATTCTTGTTGATATGAGAGTGGATAGCGGTACAAGGTCCGCTTGTCGTCTCCAAGGAAAGCCGGATAGAGGAGTCTGTCCCAGTGGTTCTCGTACCAGTCGACGCGGACATTCTGGTAGAACGAAAAGGAATCGTTGAAGCGGTGGCTCAGTTGATAACCGAACTGCCTGTTGAACTCGGAAACGGGGTTGGGATTGGACGGCTCCCCCACAAAGAGGCTGATTGGGATTTCGCCGTTCGGGTTGGGAAGCACCGTCCCTTCAGCCGGAAGGGGGAATCCCAGATGGCCAGTATCGTGCTGATATCTTCCAAGGATCGTTAATTTCGTATTCGGACTTATATCCCAGGTCAACGCCGGCGCTACATACACACGGTGGCGGGTTACGTAGTTTACGAAGGAACCGGTTGGGCGGTAGAGCAGATTCACCCGAGCGTAAAGCGTGTGCGATCGGTTCAACGATGCGCCGGCATCGATCGCCGGCTCGTAGAATCCATAGGAACCGCCGGTGAATTGAACCCGCGCAAATGAGTCGGGCCGTGGCACTTTACTGCGGAGGTTCACTATGCCGCCCAGTACACTCTCCCCGTATAGCGTGGACGACGGACCCTTTAGAACCTCGACCGATTCGAGACCAAAGATTTCTTCCGCCATGCCATTGCCGCCGCGCAACCCATCGACATATGTATTAAAGGACACATCGAAGCCTCGGATGCGGTAGAAGTCCCAGGCTTCGTAATATCCGCCCGGCATCACACCTGCCACGTTCTTCAGAGCGTCATCGAGTTTCTCCGCCCCTTGGTCTCTCAGAAGCTGTTGGTCCACAACTGTGATCGATTGCGGCACATCAAGCAATGATGTGTCCATCTTGCTGCCAGCGGTTGTGTTGGTGACCGCGTATCCCGCAGTAACTGTTACGCTGGTTTGCACCTTCTCTAAGGTCAGTGTCACTTTCCATTCCACGACTGGACTGGTTACAGCGACTACAACTTCTCGTTCGGTCGGGGTAAATTTGTTAGCTGTCACGCGCACATGGTATGTGCCCGGGGACAACTGCAAGCTGTACGCGCCAATCGAATCCGTTGTGACCGTCTCGCGGAACGAAGCGCACGAGGCGGTTATCAACGCGCCCGAAATTCCCGCTCCCGTAACATCAGAGACACTTCCTGATAGCGTTCCAATGCGGTCTTGCGCCGCTTGACTGCATTCAAGCAGTGCCGCAGGATCGTCTGCCGCTACACTCTGCTGGAAAATCCCGAGCACTCCGAGAAGCGTGAGAACCGCGATCGATCTGCCTTCAAGGGAGCCCATTCTCGCCTGCAACTCTGGGCGCGCCGACTCAAGTGCCTCGGCGCATCTGCAGGGGTTGACGTTTACGACAAACCCATAGTGAACTTCACACCACCAAAACAGTTCGAACACTCAATGAGTCACAACGAGAGGAGGCAGCCTTAGATGTATCGGCGTTTCGAAGCGCCCAACCTCCTGCGCGATGGCTCCGTGAAAGCTCCCAGCGAGTCTTCCTGCACCACTCAAAGGTTAGCTGCCCAGCGCGGCTCGTACACTGTCGAGCAGTAATTTGTCGTCCAAAGGCTTAGTCAAGAACTCCACTGCTCCCGCCCTTAGAGCTTGCATCCGCATTTTCTCGTCGCCTTGCGCCGTAATGAAGATGATCGGAATCCGGTAGTGATTTTCGTTTAGTCTCGACTGGAGCTCCAACCCTGACATCCCCGGCATACGGATGTCGGCAATCAGACACGCGGTATGCTCCTGTTGGCCGGAGTTCAGGAATTGTTCCGCAGACGCGAACGCCAGAGCCGAGAAACCGGCTTCTTTCATCAAGCCATGCAGCGCACCCCGGACCAAGTCGTCATCGTCGACAATTACAACGAACTTTGGTTTCTTCTCAGTGGCCATGTTTTCCTAAGAATCCTCAGTCGGACAGCACGGTGATGATTAAGATCTGCCGAATATTACTACAGACGATTAGGAGAGCGTCGAAGAATCCGCCATCGGTATTATTCCAATTGCGTTCGCAAGTCCGGCTCTGGCCGCGCCGGGGAAATCCCATCCTGGACTGGGAGAGAAGGCCTGAAGATTCCCAGCTTCTGCATCTTGTGGATCAAGGTAGTGCGCTTCAGGCCAAGTTTTGTAGCCGCGCCCCTCGGGCCGCCGATTACCCAACGAACTTCCTCCAGCGTCTGCAGAATCAGAGCGCGCTCGGACTCTCTCAAGGTAGTTGCAGCTGTCGGAGCGATAACAGGCTGGGTCCCGGTCGTTGGCAAAGGATTGGGAAGGACGCCATCCCTTGAAAGAATTACGGCACGTTCAATCAGGTTCTGTAGCTCACGGATATTTCCCGGCCAGTGGTATGAATTAAGCGCGGACATTGTTTCTGGCGGAATGCGTTCGATTTGCCGACCCATGCGCACGCCAAAGATGTCGGCAAAATGCATCACCAGGGCGGGAATATCTTCGGGGCGTGCCCGCAACGGTGGCAACACAACGGGAAAAACATTCAGACGATAGTACAGGTCGCTGCGAAATTGGCCGCGATTCACCATGTCCGTCAGATCGCGATTCGTTGCCGCCACGAGGCGAACGTCCACTTTGTGAGTCCGGGCGCTACCTAGGCGCTCGAACTCCTGTTCCTGCAGCACGCGCAACAGTTTGGGCTGCAATGCCGGCGGAATATCGCCAACCTCGTCGAGAAAGAGCGTGCCCTGGTCGGCCAACTCGAAGCGTCCAATCTTCTGTGCTATGGCTCCGGTGAATGCGCCTTTTTCGTGGCCAAAGAGCTCACTTTCCAGCAGATCCAGAGGAATGGCAGCGCAGTTCAGCCTCACGAACGGGCGTCCGCAACGCGGGCTGATGTTGTGTATCGCGTGCGCGATCAGCTCCTTGCCGGTGCCTGTTTCTCCCTCGATCAGAACGGTGGAATCAGTAGGTGCGACACGCTCGACTTGTTCGAGCACCGCTTCGAGCGCAGGACTGTTGCCTATGACCTGCTCGAATCTGCGCTCCTGAGAAACTTGCTCATCACTCCCGAGTTTTGCGAAAGCTCCCACAGAGAACCTCCCGGCGCGCGCGTGCGCACTTCCTTATCGGGGCTCAACTTTCCAGAGCTGCCCGAACACTCCCGAGCAGGGCTTCATCGTCGAATGGCTTTGCCAGGAACTCCACCGCGCCTGCTCTCAACGCCTGCATCCGCATTTTTGCGTCGCCGTGTGCCGTAATGAAGATGGTCGGAATCCGGCAATGCTTAGCGTTCAGCTGGGCTTGCAATTCCAGCCCAGACATTCCTGGCATGCGGATATCTGCGATCAGGCATGCAGTTTGCTGCTGCTGATCCGACGCCAGGAACTCTTCCGCAGACGCAAAAGCTTGCGAAGGCAATCCCACCGACTTCAACATGCCTTGCAAGGCGCTGCGCATCAAGTCGTCATCATCGACGATTGCCACCAAGTTTTTCTCTCTTTCGATTGCCATGGTTAAGACGCTAATGGCGTCGTCGAAGTTGCACAATCATACTTTGGTATGCAGGCGCTCATACCTCAATGGCCGTCGGAATGCTTGGTTGGCGGCACGCAGTTGGGCCGGGCTCGGGAGAGCGACGGCTTCCGGTACGAGGTGTACGAACAATGCCGACGTAGCCAGGGATGACATCGCCGTAACCGCCTTGATGACGCCAGCCAACCGGTAGGTGCCGTGCCAGAGGGTCCAGACTTCCATCAGATGCGTGGTTCCGCAGCCGAAAATGAAGATACCGAACATCCAAAACATCCAGTGAAAGGGCAGATCGCGCCGCTTGCGGACAAAATAGACCAGCGCCAGGGGGATCAGATAGTAGGACAACATGATCGTGCTGTGCGAGATCACGTGTAGCCAGACGGCTTCCACAGATAGCAGTACCCGTGTCCCATGAAATCGGACGAGAACAGTTTTATTAGGAATTCGCGCATCTTCCCCTCCATTCCTGCTCGGGACCACCGTTCAAGATGAATAGCTCGAATCCTGCCGCACGTACGGTTAGGTCATAGTTGGCGGGAGCAGGAATTAGACCGAAAAACTCCCCTCATCATCTGTAGCGAAATCGCGCTCCTCCTCTGTTTCTGTGGCCGGTTGTTGATGACCACTGCAGCACGTGGTACCAGCGCCCTGCTGGGGTCGCTCACGTGCCAGCGATTCACACCGGTGTTGGCTGTCTGGCCGTGCATCTGCGGAGTGCAGAGCGCGAATACGGAGACTTGGAGCAAGGTGCGGGACGCGTGAATCGAGATGTTTCCACATCACGTCGTTCCTCCAACAATCACCAAAGCAGGACGAAAGCGACTTTAGTATAGTCCGGATTCTGGGGAAACCATCCGCGAAGTAGGAAAGCGGATACGCGGTCGTAGTTTCGAAGATCCGGGTAAACACACCAACGATACCGAGCTAGGTCTTGCCAGGCGGAAGATCGAGCTTCGCCGCCATTCTAACCAATTCCGCCAGTGATTCTGCCTGCATCTTCCGCATCACGTGCCCGCGGTGGATCTTCACGGTGATTTCACTGGTTCCGAGATCAAAAGCTATTTGCTTATTGAGCATGCCCGAAACCACCAGGCCCATGATCTCGCGCTCGCGTGCGGTGAGCAACTCGTATCGCTTTCGCAACTCGCCAAGTTCGCTCAGCTGTTGACGCGCAATCCGATCGCGATCCAAAGCCTGATGGATCGCATCCAGCAAGTCCTGGTCCCGGAATGGTTTGGTCAGGAACTCCACCGCACCGGATTTCATGGCCTTGACCGTCATCGGAATATCTCCATGACCGGTGATGAAGATGATAGGAATTCGGATGCCGACGCTAGCCAACTCGCGCTGAAAATCCAGACCGCTGACTCCGGGAAGCCTCACGTCTAGAACCAGGCAGCTCGGTGCGTCCGGCCGATTCGCGCGCAGGAACTCTTTCGCCGTTCCGAAAGTCTCGGAACGCAAGCCAACCGATTTCAGCAAGCCTTGGATGGAGGCACGCACTAAGTCATCGTCATCGACGACGAAAACTATGGGGGCGGCGACTGCCGAAATCATCCACTAGCCTCAATTCTGGTGAGTAGGGTAAACCGCTTCGATAAGGAAACATGATAGCGCAGTTGAAGACTGGGGTAGCCTGCTGGCAGAAATTGGGAGATGGAATGCAGCAATGTGCGATCGATGGCGCGAATGATGTCGGCCGCCCTCAGTCCGGTATCCGCGTTAGGCCCGGCGGTCTGAGCCACAACGACGATTCCTGAGTCGCTGCGCCCGCTCGCCAGCAGAGGCCTTATGCTGTTGTCCAGCTCAGTGACAAAAATGCTCCTACGGGAAGGACTGCAGTCCATATACTGACATCGCTATCAGCCTGTTGACACTGGGTAGGTTTGTTTCTTTCAGCAGCTGACCAGACAACCTTGGAAAGCCATTACTTAGGCCGGCACGAACGTTTGGAGCGCGGCATGCACCAAAAGCCCGTCGGGACGGCGCGTCAAGAGTTGCGGCGTTTCGTAATCGGAAAAGGCGAAAGGACGGAAGCAATGGCGAACCAAAACACGGCAGTGCTGGTGAACCCAAAAAAGAGAATGTGCGCACACATACCATGCCTGTGCATTGTGCCTGATGGAGAGGAGTACTGCGGAGCAGCCTGTCGAGGCGCGGGAAGCGAAGATGTGGAAATCGCGTGTCAATGCGATCACGCGGCATGTCCGCTGACCATCCGATCGTTTGTGGCTCGGAGTGCTGACCTGACGAGTTTATAACGCTTGTTTTGGGCAACCGACCAAATACGCCGGGTACACGAGTTCTGAATTCACCTTTGTTTTCGTCGGTCACTCGTGTGCGGCTCCGGGATGAACTAAGGAACGGCGTTGCCAAGTGAGACTGAAAGAATGGAATTACTATGCTGGGTCAAAGAAAATACCCGCGGATCCTGTTCTTCAGTGTGCACGTCTTTCTCGCAGCTTACGGCTCAGCCCAGACTGTTTCGCTGCCGGAACCGCCGCAGGTCCGGGCAAAGAATCATGTTGTGTCCCTCACGCTTGATGCAGTGAACGAAAACGGTCGGGATGCATTCGCATTCGATGGAGAGACGGTGGCTCCGGTCATCCGCGCTTCCCCTGGCGACACTCTCAGAATTACGTACCTCAACAAGCTGCCCGCGAAGTCCGCGGAGACCTGTGCGGTGAATCCCTGCATGAACATGACGAACTTGCATTTTCATGGGCTCACGGTCTCGCCCAACGCTCCGCAGGATGACGTCCTCGGCATGATCGCTATGCCTGGCCAAGCCTTGCACTACTCGGTTGAGATTCCGAGCGATCATCCGCCAGGCTTGTTCTGGTACCACACCCACCCCCATGGCGAAAGCCACCGCCAAGTTGCAGATGGAATGTCGGGAGCCATCGTCATCGAGGGAATGGAACGTTATATCCCTGAAGTAGAACGTCTTCGCGAGCGGGTAATCGTAGTGCGCGGCCGCTCCATCGAGCATGATCCAAAAGCAGATGAATTCAGGAAGTATGTTGAAATTCCGTCGAGAACATGCGGGGGAGAGGGTGAGGCAGCGGAAGAAATCTTTACGGTAAACGGAGCGCTTCGCCCCCAAATCGAGCTCTCGCCGAATGAGCGGCAGTTCTGGCGGGTCGTGAATGCCTCGGCGGACCGCTATTTGGACCTACAGCTGGATGGGGCGTCCTTTGAGATCCTGGCGCTGGACGGAATGCCACTGGCGTTGCACGATCCTCAACACCCTACGAGGACTACCGATCACGTATTACTCGCTCCTGCGGGACGGGTCGAAGCGATCGTTACCGGTCCAGCACTACGCACAC
>Ga0210410_10002606_pt1 | contig 16127 bp, 13 predicted proteins | sample IncBWC4MmetaG_FD_161058 | JGI IMG/M metagenome (GOLD analysis project Ga0210410, IMG submission 161058) | Forest soil microbial communities from Barre Woods Harvard Forest LTER site, Petersham, Massachusetts, United States - Inc-BW-C-4-M | ecosystem: Environmental > Terrestrial > Soil >... | reverse complement strand
GCGCTTCTGGGCTTCCAGTTCCTTCTCCAGGTGCCGCGTCGTGCTCGTCAATTTCTCCACCGACGCCAACACGTCGTCCTCGCCTACGTTCAGCCGGGACGCGACGTCCCGTAGTGTCCGGGCTTGATGTTGGAAATGTTCCAGCGCGCCGATGCCGGTCACTGCCTCAACGCGCCGCACGCCCGCCGCCACCGATTCCTCGCTCACGATTTTCAATACGCCGATATCGCCGGCGCGCTTCACGTGCGTTCCGCCGCAAAGCTCCTTCGAATAAAAGCCGCGCGGCGATCGTGGATCGGGAATCGTCACCACGCGGACGTTGCTTTCCGGATACTTGTCCCCGAAAAACGCCAGCGCCCCGGAATTCAGCGCCTCTTCCAGCGACATCACTCCGGTCTCCACCTGCGTGTTCAAGCGGATCTCGTCGTTCACCTGCTGCTCGATGTCGCGCAACTCCTCGTGATCCACCGGCGCAAAATGCGTGAAGTCAAACCGCAGCCGGTCCGGCGCATTCAGCGAGCCGGACTGCTTCACATGCGTACCCAGAATATTCCGCAGCGCTGCGTTCACCAGGTGCGTCCCCGTATGATTCCGCATGATGCGCGCCCGCCGCTCCGCATCCGCAATCACGGTAACGCGGTCGCACACGCGTAGCGTCTCCTTCGCCGTAACGCGATGCGCCACCAGCCCCGCCACCGGATAATACGCGCCCGTCACCTCTGCCAGCACCTGCGCTTCAGACGCATCATAAAATTTCCCCGTGTCCGCCATCTGCCCGCCGGACTCCGCATAAATCACCGTACGGTCCAGCACCACCTCGCCCGACTCCCCAGCCTTCAACTCCTTCACTGGGCCACTCTTCGTGATGATGGCTTCAATCCGCGCATCTTTCGCGCAAGTCCCATGATAAAAATCTGGCTCCGTCCGAAACGTCTCCGCCAATTTCGCAAACGCCGGATTCGCCGCCTCCTTCGCCCCACCCTTCCACGAAGCACGGGCGCGCTTCTTCTGTTCCTCCATGGCTATGTCGAAGCCAGGCCAGTTCACCTTTACTCCGGCATCCCGGCAGGCATCTTCGATGAAATCTCGCGGTAGGCCGTATGTTTCGTAAAGATTAAACGCCTTCGCACCCGGTATCTCCGGGTCGTAGTGCTCTTGAAGGTATCTCCTCACCTTAAGCGCTGATTCATCAATGACCATCTCGGACCCAGCATAGCGTCTCGGATCGATGAGTCGATGCGGTAAGAATGCCTGAACATCTCTCTCCACAAATTCACGGCGCCAATCGCGACCGACGGTTTTCATAAACTCATCTATACAGTCTTGTTCCTCGTTAGTCTGCGCGGCCTCAATTATTTCGTTGAGTTTTTCTGAGCCAAGCTCGATCGTGCGCCCGAACCGGCGTTCTTCAGATAGAACAAGCTTGGAGGCTTGCGAGGTATTTTCCGCGAGTTCGGGATAAGCATCGCGCATTTGCTCTGAAACGGCATTCACCATCTCATGTAAGAACTCGACCTTCACGCCAAGTAATCGGCCGTGCCGAATAGCACGGCGAATGATCTTTCGTAACACGTAGCCACGGCCTTCGTTGGAGGGTAGAACGCCGTCATTGATGAGGAAGGTTGTAGCGCGGGCATGATCGGCGATGACGCGCAGGGAAGCCGCGCCGCCTTTGCCTTCTTCAAGTTTCTCCTCGCGGTCGAGGTCGACGGCACAAAGTTCCGCTGCGCGTTTCATTAGCGGAGTGAATAGATCTGTCTCATAGTTGGAGATTACGCCTTGCAGGACGGCGGCGACACGTTCGAGGCCCATGCCGGTGTCGACGCAGGGCTTCGGCAGAGGCGTCAGGGCCCCGCTCGCATCACGGTTAAACTGCATGAACACCAGATTCCAGATCTCGACATATCGCCCGCAATCGCATGGAAACTTGCAATCCGCATGGCCTTCTTCCGACGCTGCTGGCCCCATATCGTAGAAAATCTCGCTGCACGGTCCGCAAGGGCCGGTATCGCCCATGGCCCAGAAATTGTCTTTCAACCCGGGAATCGCGAAAATCCGATCGGCCGGCACATTCTGCTCCAGCCAGAACTTCTTCCCCTCTTCATCCACGCCGAGCGAATTTCCCGGAGCCACTTCCGCGCCGCCAAACACTGTCACATACAACTTGTCCTTCGGAATTCCGTACCACTCCGGCGAAGTAATCAGCTCCCACGCAAACGCCACCGCATCCTTCTTGAAATAATCCCCAAACGAAAAATTTCCCAGCATCTCGAAAAACGTGTGATGCCGCTTCGTGAAGCCCACATTTTCCAGGTCGTTGTGTTTCCCGCCCGCCCGCACGCACTTCTGCGCCGTCGTCGCCCGCGAATACTCGCGCTTTTCAAGGCCGAGAAACACGTCCTTGAACTGGTTCATCCCCGCGTTCGTAAACAGCAGCGTCGGGTCCCCATGCGGCACCAGCGAAGACGACCGCACGCGCCGGTGCCCCTTGCTCTCGAAAAATTGCAAAAACTTTTCGCGTATCTCATTCCCCGTCAACTTCTTTGCCCCATTCTCCGTCACGTCAACCTCGTCTCCGTCATCCACCACAAAACCGAATTATCGCACATGTAGGGCCCGCCTCTGAGGCGGGCCGCTCTTCGCCCTTGTAGCGGCCACCTTCAGGTGGCCCAGCTGCAGTTTGTACTTGCCGGCTTAGCACTCGCCACCACCCGGTCGTACCGAATTTGCAAAATCCCACGCCATCGGTACCATTCCAATGCACTCCGGGAGGCCCAATGTTCGAACGAAAACTCACCGCCGGCTGGGGCGACATGGACTTCAACAGCCACATGCGCAACACTGCCTATCTCGACAAGTCCGCCGACGTTCGAATGATGTACTTCTCCGAAAACGGCTTCCCGATGGCCGAATTTCACCGCCTGCGGATGGGCCCGGTGATCCTGCGCGACGAACTCGAGTATTACCGCGAAGTAGGTTTGCTGGATGAATTGCGCGTAACGCTGGAAATCGCCGAACTCTCCGCCGACGGTTCGCGCTTCCTGATTCAGAATACGTTCTACCGCGAGGACGGAAAGCTTGTCGCCCGCGTCCGCAGCAAGGGCGGCTGGCTCGATCTCAACGCGCGAAAGCTGGTCGCGCCCCCGGAAAAACTTTTGCTGGCCCTGCAAAATTCCCCGCGCTCCGACGATTTCAGGGAAGTCCCCTCCAGCCTCAAAGAAGGGAAGAGCTAGCTGCATCCTAGGCTCGGCTGAGTCTAAACGTCCAGCCTCTTTTCGTACGGCACAAACTCTCCGTATTCCAGGCTGCGCCGCAAGACGCGCAGATACATCGCCCAGCAAAAATTGGAAATCCGCCAGTGCGCGTTCTCCACCGGCCATCCAACGTGATGGAAGAGCACATGCGTTCCGGCCTGCCCTTCCTTGCCCAACTTGCAGCCCACCTTGGAATTGGCCCAATCCTCATGCGCGTCCGTCATCGCCAATTCAAACGCAAGGCCCGGCACACATTCTGTAACCTTCGCCTTCCAGTCGTACCCCGGCCCGAAATACAGCCGGTAACTCGCCCCCACTTTCGGCTCGCCGCTCGATTCCTTGGTCCACCAGCGGTCCAGTCCTGCGGGAGTCGCAAACATGTCGAACACAGCCTGCTGCGGAGCCTTGATACTGAACTCGTGGATGATGTCTGCCACAGCTGCCTCCTGCCTATTCGATTTCCGCGTCCACCTCGGGTATCTCCTCGTGCGTAATCCGGTGCAATTCCTTTCGGATCAAATCCGACGGAAACCCCGCCCCGATCAGCGACCTGTAAAGCGAAGCCAGCTTCCGCTCGTCAATCTCTCCGCGAAACAATCGAAGCTTCCGCTCAATCCGCTGCCGGATAATCGCCGCCGGATCCATCGTCTCCGCCGCATCCTTGATCGCCGTCTCGATGTGCCGGTCCGGAATCCCCCGCGCCCGTAAATCCCGCGCAATCCGAAACTCGCCCTGCTTCCGCGATTCCGAGCGCAGCCGCGTGAACTGCTTCGCATACCGCGCGTCGTCCAGCAGGCTCTCCCGCTTCAGTCGCTCCACCACGCCGCGCACAATCTTGTCGTCCTCGCAGCGCCGCGCCAGCGCCTTTTTCATCTCGTGCACCGAGTGCGCCCGCCGCATCAATATCTTGATCGCCGCGTCGTAAACCTGCGCTTCCGTCTCCAGCTGTCGAGGCTTTCCGAACATACGTCAGAGCATGGGGCAAACAAGCGGCGAAGTAAAGAACCCGCTCAACGGGCAGGGAAGTGGTGCGTGAACATTCGCAAGGTGCGCCACATCACACAGACCGTGTGAGTCCGCGTTCACTCCGGTGTTCACAAATACTTGAAAAGAAAGCCCTCCTTTGCCGCGTCTTCTTGGCACTGGGCTTGCTATTTCTTCCCTGGGGAGGACCTCTCATGGCCTACGTCATCACCGACACCTGCACCAAAGACGAGCATTGCATCGAGGCTTGCCCGGTCGCCTGCATTCACCCGACGAAAGACGAAGCCGCCTTCGCCACCGCTCCGCAGCTCTATGTTCACCCGACGGAATGCGTTGATTGCGGCGCTTGCATCACGGTTTGCCCGACAAACTCGATCATGGCGTTGGAAGAAGTGCCCGCCCCTCTCCAGCCCTTCATCGAGAAAAACGCGGCGTACTTCAACTAACCCGCGCCCCATCTTCCGCCCCAGCGCGCCGCACCAGGTCGCAGCGCGCTCTCCTTTTTTACTCAGCTCCTGCCTTCTCTCCCGGCAACCGGCTCTTCAACAGCTTGATCTGCCCGTTGTGATTTGACTCATGCTCGGTCACATGGAACCACTTACAATAATTGTTCATCGGTCCCCAACTCCAAGACTTATCCACCGACATCAGCCACGCGTCATCCCGCTTCTGAAATTCCGCCAGAGTCTGCTCTCGCGTCTCACTCAATTCATTCAGGTAGTAGTCCAGCTCGTGACCCTGGATCGCCTTCCGCCCCGGCTCGCCCAGGTATCTCGCTGGTCCCCATTTGGCCAGCCAATCTGCAGGCATTTTGTCCGGCGGCACACCTTGAAAGGTGTTGAGCTGGAAAAATTTCTCTACCGCCACCAGGTGCAACAGCAACGCCCCGATGCGATTCGCCTTATCATCCAGCAGAAAATCCAGATTCTTCACGGACATGCCCTTTACCGAGCGTAGGACTTGCCAGCGCATTACTCCCATCATCGAAACCAGCGTTCCAACCTGCGGGGAATATCCCTTCTTCGGCCCCACTACAAACATCTCTGCGTCGTTGGAGTAGCTGGGCTCGGCGGCTATACCAAGACCGGCAACCGCGGCTGCAGTCATCACCGAACCCTTCAGAAATTTCCGGCGTCCCGAAAACAAACAGCAACTGTCCATGGCATCACCTCTGCAATTGAAATGTGTCTAGTTTTTACGTGCGGCGAGAACGCGCGGATGATTCACCCCGACACAAAAGCGTACAAGGCAAAGTACGATTCGCTGGGTGGTGCTTACTGCGGTTGAAACTACTTCCGGCTGAATCGTTCGAAATCCGCCATCTGTGACGCCATTTCCTCGCGGGCGGCGTCGGCGGCAGAGCGGATACCCTGAATGCGCAGCTTGAATTCATCGGCGTTCGAAGCACGCGACAAAGCTTCGTCAAGAGTGATGAGTTCCTTGGTGTACAAATCAAACAGCGACTGGTCAAACGTCTGCATCCCGTATTGCGATGTGCCCGCCGCAATCGCGTCGTGGATCAGCCGCGTTTTGTCCGCGTTAATGATGCAATCTTTGATATACGCGGTCGCAATCATCACTTCCACGGCCGGAACGCGTCCTTTGTCGTCGGCGCGACGCACCAGGCGCTGCGAAACCACGGCCTTCAATGTCGCCGCCATCTGCAACCGAATCTGCTTCTGCTCCGGCGGCGGGAAGACCGCGATAATACGCTGAATCGTTTCCGTCGCGTCCAACGTGTGCAATGTCGAGAACACCAGGTGGCCCGTCTCCGCGGCCAGTAACGCCGTTGAAATAGTTTCCAGGTCGCGCATTTCGCCAACCAGAATCACGTCGGGGTCCTGGCGCAAACCGGCGCGCAAAGCCGAGGAAAAGTTCGCCGTATCCACTTCCACTTCCCGCTGATTGATGAAACTTCGCTTGTCGCGGTGCAGGAACTCGATGGGGTCTTCAATCGTGATGATGTGGTCGGCGCGGTCCGCGTTGATCCGGTCGATCATCGAGGCCAGGGTCGTGGACTTACCGGATCCCGTTGTCCCGGTCACCAGCACCAGTCCGCGCTGCTCTTCACAAATCTTGGAAATCACCGAGGGCAGGTTCAGCTCTTCGACGGTTCGAATCTTGGTCGGAATAACGCGCAGCACCATTCCCACGTTGCCGCGCTGCTGGAACACGTTTACGCGGAACCGGCCCAGTCCCGCCACTCCGTACGCCATGTCCAACTCGGCCGTTTCCTTGAATTTCTGCTTCTGCCGGTTAGTCATCATGCTGAACGCCATGGACAGCATCTCTTCCGGCGTAATGCGCGGAACGTCACTCATCGGCGTCAGCAAACCGTCCACGCGCAAGTAGGGGTGGTTACCGACCTTCAAGTGCAAGTCGGAGGATTTGTTTTCAACCGCGCGACGCAACAAGTCGTCAATGCTAAGAGCCATGTGCAGACACCCCGCAAAGATGCAATTCCTCATCCGAACGTAGCACCCGCGGGAGTCCTCAACAAGCAACCCGCAATCCCCAGTTGCGCCTTAGTTACCTAGTCCTGGGTACAGGCCTTACTGTAGGGGCGGCTTTATGCCGCCTTCATTCTTTTGTAGCGGCCGCCCTCCGGGGCGGGCGCCTTTCTCACTAAACTTCGCTTGGCTTCAAAAACAACGAGTCATAAACCAATCCCGCTAAAAATCCCCCGCCTAGCGGCCCCACCCAATAAACCAACTGGTTCAGCCAGTGATGCGAAGCCAATGCCGGCCCAAACGCCCGCGCCGGATTCAACGCCCCGCCCGTGTAAGGCCCTGCCACCAAAATCCCCAAAACAATCGTCAATCCGATCCCAAATCCCGCGATCGACCGGAACGCCCCGCGTTCATCCACGGCCGTCGCAAAAACCACAAACACCAGGAAAAACGTCGTCGTTGCTTCCAGCGCCAATCCCGCCCAGCTCGGAAAATCCCGCATCAACTCCGGCGTACCAAGCGCCACGCTGCGCCACACCTCCTCCGGTATCACCGCGCGCAGCAAGAACGCCGCCGCCGCCGCCCCCGCCAGTTGCGCCAGCCAGTAAAACAACGTGTCCAGCGTCGAAAGTTTCTTCGTCACCCAGAATCCAATCGTGACCGCCGGATTGAAGTGCCCGCCCGAAATATGCCCTAGCGCCGACACCATGATCGCAATCGCCAGCCCGTGGGCCAGCGCAATCGCCAGCAGTCCAATCCCTCCGGTCGCATTCGTCCGCAGTTGCATATCCACGCACACCGCGCCCTCCCCGAAAAATACCAGCGCAAACGTTCCAATGAACTCGGCGGTCAATTTCTGAGTGAGGTTGTACATCCAGAGGCCTCCGGGCAACTCTTCAGGTGGAATGCGACGCATCGGATTTTAGCTGGATTTGGAAGCCTGCGCTAGCAGCGAGGAAGGATAGGAGCGATCCGATAGCAGCGATCAGATAACAGGAACCCCAGGGAGTAATCAGTAATCGGCGATCAGTAATCAGTAAGAGGGATAGCAGAGAGCGAACAACAGCGAACGGGAACCTGCGGAAGGTAGTTAGCAATCAATCGGAACACAATCTCATAGCACGCGGATTCCTCGCAGGCACCTACCGCTTCCTAATCGCTGCTATCTGTTATCTGATCGCCTCTTACTGATTACCGATTACTAATTACTGATTACTGATTACTGATTACTAATTACAGCTCATGCTCACCACTTTCCTATCTCGCCGCAACCACCGGCGCATTCACCGGCGTCATCCATCCGTGCCGGTCGGCTTTTTTCCCGCTGGTCAGGCCAAAAAATTCCTGCTGAATCTGGCGAGTAATCGGGCCTGCGCTGCCTTTGCCGACCACAATCTTGTCCACCGAGCGGATCGGCGTCACTTCCACCGCTGTGCCCACGAAAAACACTTCGTCCGCTATGTACAGCATCTCGCGCGGAATCGCCGATTCCTTCACCGGTATATTCAGATCTGCCGCCAACTTGGTTATCGCGTCGCGCGTGATCCCTGGCAAAATGCTCGTTGCCAGCGGCGGCGTGTAGAGGGTTCCGTCATGCACCAGGAAAACATTCATGCCCGAGCCTTCGCTGACATGTCCGTGGGAATCCAGTGCGATGCCCTCCGCAAAACCGTTCAGCGAAGCTTCCATGCGGATCAGCTGCGAATTCATGTAGTTCGCCGCGGCCTTGGACATCGCAGGCAGCGTGTTCGGCGCGATTCGCGTCCACGAGCTCACGCAAACATCCACGCCGTTCGTCAGCGCCTCCGGCCCAAGGTACGAGCCCCAACTCCAGCATGCCATGTAGTTTTCTATCGGCGAATTCAGCGGGTTCACGCCCACTTCGCCGTATCCGCGCAAAATGATCGGCTTAACGTAGCACGCCCCCATCTTGTTTAGCCGCACCAGTTCGCAGGCCACGCTGCTGAACTCGTCCACCGAGTAGGGAAGCTCCATCCGGTAAATCCGCCCCGAATTGATCAGCCGCTGCATGTGCTCGCGCAGCCGAAAGATCGCCGGGCCCTGCGGCGTTTCGTAGCAGCGAATCCCTTCAAAGATGCCTGAGCCGTAGCTCACCACGTGGGAAAGCACGTGCAAATTCGCGTCATCCCAGTTGATGAACTTTCCGTTGTGCCAGATTTTTTCGGTCTTTTGTACAGGCATTGCCAGGTCTCCCTCGGTATTATCGCGTGCTGCCGTGCACTTTCAGAATAAAAGAGCGTCCCCCAAGCGTCAACGCATTCAGCGAAAGTGGCCGCAAGCTCAATCGGCCAATTTGGAGCCTAGGGTTTCGTCTCGACTGGCGTCGCCGCCGGCGCCTCCTCAACAGGCCGTTCCTCAAGAATGGCTGCCGCGTCCTTCAGCAACTTCCCGTTGTAATTCTCCCAAATCCCCAGCAATACAAACGGCAGAATCGTTGAAGCTGCCCACAGCTTCGCATTCCGCGGCAATTTCGCTTCCGGCTCCCACCGGAAGAGCAGGGAAGAAATCGTAAACGCCAGAATCGCCCAGGCCAGCAGGGAACCAATGTTGGCGCGCTGCGATAGCAAGGATGCGTGGTGCACCATCAACTGCTGCAGGCCGGTCACCAGATACGTCGCCGGAAGGAACAGAGCCACATGCTGCGCCGCCTTCGGCAGCACCGGAATCGGCACAGTCGCGCCCGACATGAAAATCAAGGCGAACCACAGCAACTGATTGATGATCTGCGTCTCCTGCATCGTGTTCGTCACGCTGGCCACGACCAGTCCCAGCGACGCAAACGCTCCGATCCCGATCAACGACATGACAATGATGCCGCCCAGGTTTCCAAAATCCGTCAGGTGATAGATAAACCGGGCCAGTGTCAGCTCCAGAATTACCGTAGGCAGGATCAGCAGCATGTTCGCCAGAACGCTCGATCCGATCATGCTGCTCGCGGGAATTGGCGCCAGGCGGAATCTCCGCAGTATTCCTTGCTCTCGCCAGGTCACAATCTGCGCGCTCAATCCCCAAAACGTTCCCATCACGGACATCGCGATCACCGGTCCCAGCAGGTACCGCACCTTCGGAATCTCTCCCTTGGCCAGTACGCTGCCGTACAAAAAGAAAAACGCCATCGGCATCACCAGGCTGAAAAAAAGGAACGCCTTGTTCCGCAACGTGATCCGGATGCGCATCGCCGCCAGTGTCAGAATCGTTTTCAATCCCGCAGCCTCCGTCCCGTCAGTTCGATGAACACGTCTTCGAGAGAAGGCGTAGCAATCTCCAGGCTCACCAGTTCGTTGTTTTCCGCATCCAGATGTTTCACCAGCGCCACGATCGCCGGCGCCGTCTTCTGGCAGTGCAGCACATACACGTCGTCCAGTTGCCGCGCATCCACCACCCCATCCAGATTTTTCAGCGCGCCGTTCGACGCCGGCTTCGCCAACCGGACTTCAATCCGCGTCGTATTCGCTGAACGCCCCTTTAATTCCCGCGGCGTGCCTGTCGCAATCACTTTTCCGTGGTCCACAATCGCCACGCGATCGCAAAGCTTTTCCGCCTCCTCGATGTAATGCGTCGTCAGCACGATCGTCTTCTTCTCGCGCTTCAACTCCTCAATAATGTCGTAAATTTCCCGCCGCACCTGGGGGTCCAGTCCCGCGGTTGGTTCGTCCAGAAACAGCACCCGAGGGTCGTTCACCAGCGCCATGGCCAGTGCAAGCCGCTGTTTCTGCCCGCCGGAAAGCTGGTTGTAAAACGCGTTGCGCTTTTCTTCCAGCCCAAAGCGCTTCAGCAAATCGTCCGGATTCCGCGTCCGTTTATAGAAGCCCGCAAAAAGGTGCAACGCCTCGCCCACCTTTAATTTATCCGGTAGGGAAGTGGACTGCAGCGTCGCCCCGATCTCATTCTTCAATTCCGTGGGGTTTCTCTGCGGGTCAATCCCGCAAACCGAAATGCGCCCGTCGTCCGGGACGCGTAGCCCTTCCATAACCTCGACCGTGCTCGTCTTTCCCGCTCCGTTCGGCCCCAGCAGCCCAAACACTTCGCCCTCTTCCACGGAAAAGCTGACGCCCCGTACGGCTTCCACGTCGCCGTAGCGCTTCACAAGGTTTTCAACCTGCAGAATGGGATTCGCCGTCATCAGGAAACATCTATCTTACCGCAGCTCACGGCATCCCTCTAACTCGCAATTCTAGCCATGATCAATTTCTGCCCTGCGCCCCAAATCCAGGCGCGAATATTGTCATCCTTTGGGGCGCGTTCTTTGCTCCCCGAAGGACCTCAACTTCAAATTATTGGGAAATTGCTCTACCGAGACTTCTTCCTGCTAGGGGTCTTCTTCGGCTTCTTCGCGGCGCTCTTCGGCGTCCACCCGTGCTTCGCGAAATCCGCGCGAAGCTCCACAATCTTCACGCCTTCGCTTTCCAGGAGTTTTCTCTGCAGGGAGGCGTACGGCTCTGGAATCAGCAATTTCCCCCGGTCGCCCACCACGCGATGCCAGGGTATCCCTCTTCCAGAGGGGGTCGCCGCCAAAGCTCTGCCCGCGGTCCTCGCCCCGCCGCGTAAACGCAATGCCTTGGCGAGCGCCCCATAGGTAATAACCCGGCCGCGCGGAATTTGTTTCACCAGCTTGTAAACAGGATCCCAGCTCATAGTAAAAAAATACTAGGGGAGAATTGACAACCGGGCAAGCGACCTTTCTGCCCCGCCCGTGTTCTAAAGAGTGTATGGCACGCTTCGCAACAAGGGATGCCGCGCGCAGAGGAAAGTTCAATGAAGCGCAGCGAAAAATCCGATGCAGCTTTCGGCCCGACCTGCGCAACCATGTTCCCAACGCGGAGGCTGGCAACCTTTACTCATACGCCGCATCGAACCTTGCTATGCGTAGTGGAATTCCCATACACTACCACCGGGACGCGGCTCCAACCTTCGTCTCTTCGCACTTTCGAGGACAGCATGGCTTTTGTCCGTCGCAAAGGAAACGCCTACTATCTGGTGCACAATGTGCGCCGCGGCGGAAAAGTGCGGCAACTCCATCTCGCCCGGCTCGGCGATCGCGCCCGGATCACCGACGACGTCGTCAAAGCAGTCTCCAAGAAGCACCCCTTCATCGATCTCAACTGGCGCTCCTTGCGCGAACAGTTGGACCACCAGATCGATCTCGCTGACCCTCAATCACCGGCCGTTCAGAAACTCGTTCAGGCCCTCCGCAATCTCAATCTTGATCTGGCGGATCTCTTTCCCCAGATGCTTCGGCTTTCCGAATCGCCCGCGGTGGCGCGGGAGTTGCTCCTCCAGTTGAGGCTGCTCCACTCCACCATCCAGGTGAAGCTCGATCAGTTCGGTTCCAAAGACCAGCTGAAGAGAATGCATCGGACAGGCGGTCGGTTCGGATCTGCGTCTCCGGATTTCCGGGGGCGCTAGGGAGGCGGTCATGGCGACAGGCGATGTTTCTCTAAATCCAAGTATCCGCAGCGCGGACACGATTGAATTTCAAAACGCGTTGCGTTCCAAAATCGTCGGCCAGGACGATGGCGTCCAGGCGCTCGTCGAGTTGTTCCAGGTCTTCACTGCTGGACTCAACTCCCCGGGCCGCCCCGTCGGCAACCTGCTCTTCCTCGGCCCCACCGGCTCCGGCAAGACCCGCATCGTGGAAGCCGCCGCGGAAATTCTCTTCGGCAGCCCCCGTGCCGTCATCAAGATCGACTGCGCCGAATTCCAGCACTCGCACGAAATTGCCAAGATCATCGGCTCGCCCCCGGGCTATCTCGGCCACCGCGAAACACATCCTTTAATCACCCAGGAAGCCCTGGCGGCGAATCACACGGACAAGCTGAAGCTGTCGTTCCTGCTGTTCGACGAAATCGAAAAGGCCAGCGACGCACTCTGGCAGTTGCTCCTCGGCATGCTCGATAAAGCCACTCTCACTCTCGGCGACAACCGCCGCGTTGATCTCTCCCAGACCGTCATCTTCATGACCTCCAACCTGGGTGCCAACGAAATCACCGACCTAATGGGCGGCGGCTACGGCTTCATCAAGTCCGATGACAAGCCACAGACGAATATTGACCAGAAAGTCGAGCGCACCGCCGTCGAGGCCGCGCGCCGCAAATTCTCCCCCGAATTCATGAACCGCCTCGACAAGCTGGTGGTCTTCCGCCAGCTCAAGCGCGCCGAACTCGAAACCGTTCTGGACATCGAACTCGGCCTGGTCCAGAAACGCGTTCTTGACACCGCGACCAACAAATTTCTCTTCCGCGTCACAGATTCCGGCCGCAATTTCCTGCTCCAGGAAGGAACAGACCAGCGCTATGGCGCTCGCCACCTGAAACGCGCCATCGAACGCTTCCTCGTCTACCCGCTTGCCAACCTGCTGGCCACCCAACAGGTGAATCTTGGCGACCTCGTCCGTGTAGACTGGGACGGCGTCCATAAAGAACTGACTTTCGTCCGCGAAAAAGAAGGCGCCATCATCACCCCGGAAAGCCCGGAGGAGACCCTGGCCAAAGGCGCTGCCCCACTTCAGGACGGCCTAGCCAAGGACACCCCCGCCGAGGCCATCTCTGGCGAGGCTTCGGCGTCCGCCTCAATGCCTGCAGCCTCACCCGCTGTAGCCCGGCAATCGTTGCAAAGCCGCAAGAAGGAGAACCGCTAACTCTCACGGGGAGGGCGGCTTACGACCCGAGTGCTTTTCCTCAAGGGTATGCCGCCCTCTTTTGCTTGTAAGGATCGTCGGCCGCCTGCCCTGACCAAGGAAGCGGGGACAGGCCGCTCCAACCCTAGAGCGAACGCCAACCCAGAACAATCCGCTTCTCCTAACGCAATCCTCGCTCGCCATTCCTCGCGTTTGGCTAATCTGTCAACCTCTCGCCCCTTTCCGTCACCGAAGAAATGACACAATCTGTTTCATCTCTCTCATTTTTGGACACTCCCGGTACACGTTCTCAGACCGTGAGACAGGTGCCAAAACTGCAACACTCGTATCTCCTTGACCTAGCAGCACTTTCGAAATTCACAACCTTGCCATCGAATTGGCACGCCCCATGCTCTTCCTCCAACATCTGCGATGTTGAGATTTTCAAATCTCGGCATCTGCTCACAGAGCGGTGAGGCGAGGGCCATCATCGTTCGAGGAAGACGTCATGAAAGCAGCAGCCAGGCAGCAACTGGATCCAACAATCCGCAGTAACGACACCCGCGATTTCCACCAGTCGCTCCGCGCCCGCATCGTTGGCCAGGAAGAAGGCGTGCAGGCGCTCGTCGACCTCTATCAGGTCTTTTGCGCTGGCCTTAACTCTCCCGGCCGCCCGGTTGGCAATCTTCTCTTTCTCGGGCCCACCGGCTCGGGCAAAACCCGCATTGTGGAAGCCGCTGCGGAAATCCTCTTCGGTGACCCGCGCCTTGTCATCAAGGTCGACTGCGCCGAATTCCAGCATTCTCACGAAATTGCCAAACTCATCGGCTCGCCCCCGGGCTACCTCGGACACCGCGAAACTCATCCTTTGATCACCCAGGAAGCCCTGGCCGCTTCGCACTCCGAAAAGTTGAAACTCTCTTTCCTGCTTTTCGATGAAATTGAAAAAGCCAGCGACGCCCTCTGGCAGTTGCTCCTCGGCATGTTGGACAAGGCCACGTTGACCCTCGGCGACAACCGCCGCGTGGACCTCTCCCAAACCGTTATCTTCCTCACCTCCAACCTGGGCGGTGGCGAAATCACCGAGCTCATGGGCGGCGGCTACGGCTTCATCAAGTCCGACGACAAGCCCACCAACAATCTCGACGAAAAAGTGCAGCGCACGGCTGTCGAAGCCGCCCGACGCAAATTCTCTCCCGAATTCATGAACCGCCTCGATAAGATCGTCGTTTTCCATCCGTTGCACCGCAAGCAGCTCGAGCAGGTTCTGGACATCGAACTCGCCATGGTCCAGCAGCGAGTGCTGGAAACCGCAAAGGGCCAGTTCCTTTTCCGCGTCACCACCAATGGCCGCGATTTCCTCCTGCAGGAAGGCACCGACCAGCGCTATGGCGCGCGCCACTTGAAGCGTGCCATCGAACGCCACGTTGTCTATCCGATGGCCAATCTTCTGGCTACCGAGCAGGTTCGCCTCGGCGACATGATTTGCATAGATTGGGAGCCCTCCACCGACCATCTTCACTTTGTCCGCGAAGGCGAAAACGTCGCGATTCCCGTTCGCCGTCCCGAACCGGCAGTCGCTCCAAAAGCCGCGCAAGCCAAGGGGGGCCGCCCAGTCGAAGCTCCGGGCGTGCCGTTCCCACCCGAGCCCACGCCGCGCCTTGCTCGCTAAAATTTTCGGTCCAGCACTCCATCCATAAACCGAAACCGCACCCCAGCTTTCAGGGGTGCGGTTTTTCTTGCCCACGTAGCCGCCACCTTCAGGTGGCCCTACTCTTCGACTCTTTTTCCTTCCAGTTGGGCCCCCCTTCTGAGGCGGGCCGCTCCGGCTCTGTGTCGCAGGCATTTCTGCCCGCCCTGAGCGAAGCCGAAGGGCCTGTGCTCTTCGACCTCTAATAATTCCTGGCGAAAAGAAAGGCGCCGGAACCACCCGGCGCCCCATTCTACTTCTTGCCAGCTTCGTCTCTACCAGCCGAACTGCACCGCCGGAAGCACCGGTGTGCCTTCGCTTCGCACCGCATCCAGGGCATTCGGATCAAAACCCAGGAGCTTCAGGATAGTGGGAGCTACCTGAGCGGTTTCCACGAAGCTGTTGATGCTGCGGCCCTCAAAGTGTGGGTTGGATACCAATAGCATCACATTGGTGTCGTCCCACGCAAAACCGCCGTGTTCGGACTGCTTCTTGTTGCCGCCTGTATACACCACGCCGACGTTTGGGATCACGACGATGTCGGGCGTACGTGGGTCCCCGCCTGCCCGCAGCTTGCAGCACGGGCCGGGATTGTCCGGCACGCCCGGCGGGTTAAAGAGCACGTTGAGCGAAGGGCCAAAGAAGATCTGACCCAGTCCGACCGTGGTTGCGGCATTCTCCAAAGACGTTACCGCTTGTCCGGTGGTGCCGGGATCTGCCAGCCAGAGTTGCGAAATGTCGTCTTCTGCCAGCCCGAGCCCGTTGTTGGTATTGCCGTAGATCGCCGGGAGAAGACTTGCGATCACCCCGCCGGGAGAGTTCCCATTACTCGTTTTTCCAGGAATAGGGAAGAAGCGATTCGGGTCAACGGGCGATTGCCCGTGCTTTGCCGTGATGATGATGGCGGTCGAATCCAGAAGGCCATGGTGCTTGAGAGCCGCCACCATCTGCCCGATCGCCGCATCCACGAATACGATTTCGTTCAGCATGAGAGGCCTGGGCGTACCCTGGGCGTCCTCATAACCGCCGGAGTTGCTGTCGTTGCGATCTGCAGGCAGGGCCGCGGGCTTAACAAGCTTCTCCCCAACGCTGACGGCCTGGAAGTTCATGCC
>Ga0210410_10002605_pt1 | contig 16127 bp, 17 predicted proteins | sample IncBWC4MmetaG_FD_161058 | JGI IMG/M metagenome (GOLD analysis project Ga0210410, IMG submission 161058) | Forest soil microbial communities from Barre Woods Harvard Forest LTER site, Petersham, Massachusetts, United States - Inc-BW-C-4-M | ecosystem: Environmental > Terrestrial > Soil >... | reverse complement strand
TGCCCCGCCCGCTGCCACAGCCCCGCCCGCACCGACAACACGATAGCGCGCGCGCCGCTACTTCAGCTTCGACCCCAGATGAAGTATGGCCACGATATGATCGTCGGCTGTCAGCCCCAAGACCGCCTTCACTTGCGGGTCGTAGGCCGCGGCTCCGGTTTTCCACATGACCCCGTAGCCCAAAGCGTGCGCCGCCAGAAACAGATTTTGCGCCGCGGCCCCCGTGGCCACCACTTGCTCGATTTCGGGCACCTTGTCCTTTCTCACGGCGCAACCGACGACCACGATGCAGGGAGATTGCATGATTTTCTGGCGTTCCAACTGCATCTGCTCGTCGGTCAGCGTCGGCACGCGAAGGCGTTTGGCGTTGGCCGCCGCGATGGCGAAGGGCTCCCGGGCGGCACCGTTGACAACGATGAATCGCCAGGGCCTCAGGCGCCCATGATCCGGTGCGTGCCCGGCCGCCTGAATCAGGCGCTCGAGGTGCAGAGGGGTGGGTCCGGGCTCGGTCAGCCGCGCGGCGGAGGAGCGTGAATCAATTGCCTCGAACAATTCCATCTAAACCACCCCTGGCTTTGGGCTATCATTTGCGCCTTAAGATGCCGGGCGTGCGGCACACTTGAAATTATACCCACAGCGTCTTCCAAGGAGCCCTCAATGAACCGTATTGTTTTGGCGTCAATCGCCGCGCTGGTAGGTGCGAGCGCATTTGCAGCGCCGGTCACCTATACCCTCGACCCGGCCCACACCTATCCGAGCTTCGAGGCCGATCACTTCGGCGGCTTGTCGGTATGGCGAGGCAAATTTGACAGCACCTCAGGCACGGTCGTGTACGACAAGGATGCGAAAGCCGGCTCCATCGAGGTGAAAGTAGATATGAATACCATCGACTTCGGCATGCAGAAATTGAACGAGCATGCCAAGTCGGTGGAGATTTTCGACGTGGCCAAATATCCCATAGCCACCTACAGCGGCAAGTTCACCAAGTTCAATGGCGACGTGCCGACGGAAGCGCAAGGGACGCTGACCATGCACGGGGTGACGAAGCCCGTGACGCTGATGATCAATGCCTTCAAGTGCATAATAAACCCGATGAGCAAAAAACAGGTGTGCGGCGCGGATGTGTCGGCCACCTTCAGTCGCGCCGATTTCGGCGTCAACTACGGCGAGAAATTCGGCTTCAAGCAGGAAGTGAAACTGCTGATTCAAGTGGAAGGCAGCCCCGCGGCGTAGCACCTAGAATCGGCCCGCCGAGCGGGCAGGCGGGCCGATTATCGGGTGAACACCATCGAGACCCTCGCGATCGATCGCCGCGAATTTGCCGTGGGCTTTCTCAAGCTCGCCGCGCTGCTCGCGCTGCCGGCGGCGGCGTTTTCTGCCGCAGACTCAGGACCTTTCGAGGTGGCGGTACGCCGCGATGTTCGAGTGCGCATGCGCGACGGCGTCCTGCTTGCAACCGATGTTTACCTGCCGGCGCCGGCCGCGAAGGCCGAGCCTGCCCGCGTACCGGCGATTCTCGAGCGCACGCCGTATGGAAAATCCCAAGACGGCACTCGACACGCGAGCATCGAGGTCGCAAACCAGTTCGCGAGTCGCGGCTATGCGGTTGTGTTTCAAGACTGCCGCGGCCGCGGCAAGTCGGAAGGCAAGTACGTCAAGTATTTGAGCGACGGCGTCGATGGCTTCGACTGCTGCGCGTGGATCATCGGGCAAAGTTGGAGCAACGGCCGCATCGGTACGATGGGTCTTTCCTATGCTGCCCATACGCAAGCCGCGCTCGCGAGCGCAGGCGCACCCGGCATCACCGCGATGTTCATGGACTCCGGAGGCTTCTCGAACGCGTATCAGGGCGGCATCCGCCAAGGCGGCGCCTTCGAGCTGAAGCAGGTCACTTGGGCCTTCAACGAAGCGCTCCAGGCGCCGCAAGTGCGCAGCGATCCAAAGAAGCTCGCTGCCCTGAAAGCGGTCGATTTGGAGAGCTGGTTTGCGAAGCTGCCGTGGCGGCGCGGCCACTCGCCCTTGAGCGCGGTGCCGGAATATGAGGACTATGTGTTCGATCAGTGGGAGCACGGCGAGTTTGATGGCTTCTGGAAGCAGATGGGAATCTACGCCGCGGGCTATTACGATCGATGGCCCGATGCGGCGACCGTGCTCATCTCGTCCTGGTACGATCCCTACCCCCGCACGGTTACCGACAATTTCCGCGCGCTCAAAGCGCGCAAGCGCGGTCCGTACCGGATGATTCTCGGGCCTTGGACGCACGGCAATCGCGAACAGACCTTTGCCGGCGATGTGGACTTCGGCGCGGCAGCTGCGTTCGACGGCAACGTCGCGTCAAATTACGTGGCGATGAAGCTGAGCTGGTTCGACCGCTTTCTCAAGGGCCAAGCAAACGGCGACGATCTGGAACCGGCCGTCAAACTATTCGTCATGGGCGGCGGCACGGGCCGCCGCAACGCGCAAGGCAGGATGGATCACGGCGGAGCATGGCGTACCGAGCGTACTTGGCCGATTCCGCGCCAGCGCCTCACGCGTCATTACCTACAGCCGGACGGCACTCTGTCCGAACAGCTGCCCCCAATGGGCAGCGCACCGAAGGTGTACCGCTACGATCCGGCGCTGCCGGTGCCAACCATAGGCGGCACGATCACATCAGGACAACCCATCATGGTTGGCGGAGCATTCGACCAGCGCGAAGCGCCGCAGTTCTTCGGCTGCCGGGAACCGTACCCTGCATTGCAGCGGCGAGCAGACGTGCTGGTCTTCGCGACCCCGCCGCTGATTGCGGATATCGAGGTGACCGGCCCGATCGAGGCGCAGCTCTGGATCGCGTCCGACGCCAAGGACACGGACTTCACCGTCAAACTGCTCGACGTTTATCCGCCCAACGAGGACTACCCGGATGGCTTTGCGATGAATCTGACCGACGGTATCCTGCGCTGCCGCTACCGCGACTCCTGGGAGCATCCGCGCCTGATGGAGCCTGGCCACATCTACGTGATTAGGATCGAAGCCTTTCCAACATCGAACCTTTTCAAGGCGGGTCATCGGATTCGCCTCGATGTGTCCTCCAGCAACTTCCCGCATTTTGACTTCAATCCGAACACGGGTGAAGCGGAGGGAAAAGCCACGCACGCGCAAGTAGCGACCAACCGCGTGTTTGTGGACCGGGAGCGCCCCTCGCATGTGGTGCTGCCGGTGATTCCGTTGCCCGCTGAGCGGCCGCAGTAACGGGCCCGCTCGCGTGTGCGAGCGCTTATAATGCATTAAGGGGGGATGATGCCGGACGAAACTGGAAAATTAACGACTGAGGAATACAACAAGGTAAACACCTGGCTTACTTCTTCTGGCAAAACGCCATTCATTTGCCCCATCTGCGGCGGCGACACGTGGTCTATCGGGCCCCATCTGATACAGCCTGTGACACTGGGCAAGGACCTCGCGCTTCAGCTGGGCGGAATTGGCTACCCTATGATTGCGCTTGTTTCGCAACGCTGCGGATACGTTATGCTGTTCAGCGCCGTGATCGCGGGAGTAGTCGCGGCTCAGGAACCGCCTGATCAACTGCACGCCTCATAGTAGAAAAAGTCTCAGGAGCAACCCATGGTACCCCTAGCTTCATTGTGGTTGCCGATCGTGGTATCGGCCGTGATTGTCTTTCTTGCGAGTTGGATCGTTCACATGTTCCTGCCCCTGCATCGCAGCGATTACGCGAAGCTGCCGAATGAGGATGCGGTTCTCGATGCATTGCGCTCACTGAACATACCGACCGGCCAATATCTGGCGCCGTACGCCAATAGCCCTGCACAGATGCGCCAGCCGGAATACTTGGAGAAGCGCAAACGCGGACCGACATTTTTCATGACGCTTGCGACAACCGAACCTGGCATGGGCAAGTCCTTGGCGCAGTGGTTCGTGTACTTGCTGGTGATTTCGCTCATCGTGGCGCTCGCGGCGGTTCACGCCAGGGTTGCCGGCGCGCCGTATCCCACAGTGTTCAAGTTTGTCGCCCTGGTGGCGTTCACGGCTTATGCCCTAGCCCACGCGCATCAGTCTATTTGGGCCCGGCAAGCATGGCGCACGACTGCCGTTTACTTTTTCGACGGACTGATCTATGCACTGCTGACGGCCGGAGTTTTCGGCTGGCTCTGGCCGCGTTAGGCCTCAGGTGCCTGCCGCTGTACCTCGTGAAGGTATGCGGTTGAACGGAATATCCTTGTCCGGCCGGATGTCGGGCGGCAAACCGAGGACCCGCTCACCGATGATGTTGCGCAGAATTTCATCGGTCCCGCCCTCGAGCCGGGTGGCCGGGGCGCGCAGCAGCATGGCTTGAAAGCGTCCATTGTCGAGCGCGTCCTGCGGGTCGCTGACCACGCCGATGGGTCCTGCCAGGCCGAGCGCGAATTCGGCAATTTCCTGCATTGTGGAACCGGCCACCAGTTTGCCGATCGAATTTTCGGGGCCCGGCGTAGCGCCGCGCGACAGTGCCGTGATGGCGCGGCTGGCTGTGTACTTGAGGCCGCTGCTGCGCGCCGCCCACGTGGCGAGCCGCGTGCGTACTGCGCGATCATCGAATATCGGGGCGCCGGACCGCGCGAGCGAACAGCACCAATTGAACATCGCTTCAAAGCCCGTGGTCATCCCTGACCCGATCGCGAGGCGCTCGTTCATCAATGTCGTGAGGGCAACATGCCATCCCTCTCCCACGCCGCCAAGCCGTTGCCGGCCCGGAATCCGGACGTCGCTGAAGAACACCTCATTGAAGCCGCTCTGGCCGTTGGCTTGCTTGATCGGTCGCACCTCAACTCCCGGCGAGTGCATGTCGACGTAGAACATGGTCAGACCGCGATGCTTCGGTACGCTCGGATCCGTGCGCGCAAGCAATAGGCCAAAGTCGGAGAGATGTGCAAAGCTGGTCCAGACCTTCTGGCCATTGACCAGCCAACCATCCCCGTCGGCGCTCGCGCGGGTGCTGATGCCCGCAAGATCCGACCCGGCGCCCGGCTCCGAGAACAATTGGCACCAGATCTCCTCGCCCGACGCAAGCGGCGGCAGGTAGCGGCGCCGGTCGTCCTCGGGGGCATGTTTCATCAGCGTCGGTCCGCACATTCCGTGACCCACGATGAACGGCGTCGCGAGCCGCCCATAGACGCCCTCCTCCTGCTGCCATATCACCTGTTGTATCGGCGTCAACCCTCGCCCGCCGTACTCGCGCGGCCAGTGCGGACAGGCCCAACCGGCGTCGGCCTTGCACCGTTGCCAACGCTTCGACGCCGTCAGCACGTCGATGCCGTTGAGATTCAATTCTCCAAATCCCGCCTGTCGCAGCGCGGCTTCGAATTCTTTGGGCGCGTTGGCGTCCAACCAGCGGCGCGCGACGGTGCGAAATTCGGCTTCGGCCGGTGAATCATCAAAGTCCATAGCTAATGCTCCGTCGCAGCCCTTCGCCGCCTTAGTGTGTCGATCAGGCGGTCTTCCCACGGCGCGAGCCCTCCCAGGGAGAGGGCCAGCAAGTTGGACCGGCGATAGTAGAGATGGCAATCGACCGCCCAGGTGAATCCCGAACCACCGTGCGCTTGAATGTTGTTGCGGGCACAATGCTGGAACGCCTGCGTAGCGCTGATGCGAGCGCAAGCCGCAGCTTCGGCGAGCGCCTCGGCACCGGTGCTGAGTGCCCACGCGCCGTAGTAGCAGTTCGAGCGCGCCAGGGTAGCGGACACGTACATGTCGGCGAGCATGTGCTTGATCGCCTGATGCGATCCGATTGGCCGGCCAAAAGCCCAGCGCTCCTTCGCATATTCGCATGCCGATTCGAGCGCACGGTCGGCACCGCCGAGCTGCTCAAAGGCCATCAGCACCGCGGCGCCATCCAGCACGCGTGCGAGCACGCGCTCGCCGTCCTCGCCCAGTGCAAGCGGCTCGGCGGGCGCCGCGCGAAATGTAAGCTCCGCATAACCGCGCGTAGGATCGATCGTTGCCAGCGGCCGGCGCTCGACGCCGGCGCCGCGCAAGTCGACGAGGTAGAGCGACGGTCCGGGCGAGTTGGCGGAGCCGGCGGCGACGATCGCGAAGTCGGCCGTATCGCCATCGGGGACGGGAGTTTTCGTGCCGGTCAGGCGGCCACCGTCGACTGTGGCGCGAAGCGATCGCGCCACAAACTCGCCCGCTCCTTCGGCCAGCGCAAACGTTCCGATCACCGCGCCCGACGCGAGCTTCGGCAAGTATGCCGCCTGCTGTGCGGGCGAGCCGCCGATCTTCAGGAACTCAGTGGCGAGGTATGTCGAAGATGACACCGGCACCGGCGCCAGCACGCGGCCGAGCTCCTCGGCGATGACGCAGAGTTCCAGGTATCCTGCACCGCTGCCGCCGAACTCCTCGGGAATCGCCACCCCCAGGTAGCCAAGCTCAGCGAGTTCCCGCCACAATCCCCGATCGAGGCGATCGTCGCCCTCGAGAACCTTGCGTACCGCCAGAGGCGTGCAACGCTCCGCCAGAAAACGTCGCGCAGCTTCGCGCAGTCGCTGCTGTTCAGGCGAAAAATCCAGGTTCATGCTCGGCCGCCGTTTCGCGCTGCACGCACGAGGTGGTCGGCGGCGCGGTAAGCAAGTGCCGATATCGTCATTGTCGGGTGATTGCGGCCGCCGGTGACGAAGCTGCTGCCGTCGACGATGAATAGGTTCGGCACATCGTGAGCCCGGTGGAATTTATCGACCACCGACGTTTTTGGGTCATTGCCCATGCGGCACGTGCCCCGACTGTGAGCGCCCCCACTGCTGTCAGTGACTGGATCAGCCCAGGCCGTCATCGCTCCAGCGGCCTTGAGTATCTCAATCGACTTTTGCTTGAAGAACTCCATGCTCTTGAAGTCATTCGGATGACTCGTTGTCGTGATGCGCATCGCCGGAAGACCCCAGGCGTCTTTCACTTCAGGGTCGAGATCCACTCGATTGGTCTCGATGGGCAGCTGCGTGATGAAATTGGTGATGGTCAACTTGTGATTGGCCTGACTCTTAAGCGCCGTTTTGTAGCCCGCACCCCAGCTTGGCGCGTCGTGCGGCCCGGCGAGCGCGTACTGAATCGGCGACTCCTGGCCGCGGGCGGTCATGCGGCCACCGCCGTAGAAGCCGCGCTTGGGGTCGCTCGGCACGAAATCCACGATGGCCGCGCCGGTCACTGCGCCTTTGTATTCCTCGAGCGGTCGATCGAAAAGGCCGCTCGCCGTGCCGACATTGCCGCTCATCAAATACTTGCCGACGAGCCCGCTCGAGTTCGCAAGGCCATCCGGGAAAAAATTCGACTTCGAGAGCAGAAGTAGCCGCGGCGTCTCGGTGCCATTGGCGGACAGCACCACAGCCTTGGCCTTCTGAAAAATTTCGCGGTTCTGCGCATCAAAATAGATCGCGCCATTGACCTTGCCGTTGCCGGCCACCGAAATCTCGCGCACATAGCTCAACACCCGAATCTCGCAGCGCCCGGTTTGCACGGCAATGGGCAGCAGCGTCACCGCCGAACTCGACTTGGCTTTCACTTGGCAACCGTACCCGCCGCACATTCCGCAATTCACGCACGCCGCCCGCCCCTGATACGGCCTTGTTGCGATGGCGGCGACGTTGGGGACCACGGTCAGACCGAGCTTGGCGGCCGCAATCCGGAACAGCGCGCCAGAACTCTTTTGCGGCAGCGGCGGCAGCGGATAATCCTTCGACATCGGTGAAAAAAACGGCGAATCGATGCGCTGGCCCGAAATTCCGATCTCCCATTCGGCTTTCGTATAGTAGGGCTCCAACTCCTCGTAGGTGATCGGCCAGTCCGCCAATCCGCTGCCGGCAACCGTTCCTTCGTGGGTGGCTTCGTTGAATTCATACGGGAGGTGCCGCCAACTGCTGGCGCCATAGGTCACCGTCCCGCCGCCCACGACGCACCCATAACTGTGCGTGCCCGGGCCCGCTTTTTCCTTGTCGTTGCGGCGGAAGGTGTTGCGCTGCCGCGCAGGATCGCTCATCAACCGGTTGACGGGATCTTGAGAATACAAATGCAGCAGCTCGTCCTTGATGTAATCCTGCTCGTGCCCATAAGCGCCCCATCCGCCTTGCTCCAGGACCACCACGGAAAAACCGGCCAGCGCCAATTCCTTGGCCATCACCGCGCCGCCGGCCCCGGATCCGATGACGACAAAATCCACTTCCGTGCTGGGCGTGAATCGTCTCATTGCGCAGCCGCGTCGTAGTAACCGAATGGCGGCGTAAATTTCAGCCGGTCCTCGAATCCGATGAGCGCCCACCCGACCTTCTGGTAGTTCCCGCCGTGTTGCGGGCTTGCGAACATTCCGATGACTGTGTGGTCGCGGACCGTTTTGAAGAACGGCGTGGCCTCAACGGCAGTGAGCAGCTGGATCTGCTGCGCCGACGTCAGCGCGGAGAACTTACTGGAGCCGGCGAACATCTGTAGTGTTTTTGCCTGCAGCTGGTCGAACCCCTGCATATAAAGAGACCTGCTCGATCGGGCAAAAGTAGCAAGGCTGCGGTCAATGAAGTAGACGATTCCTGCCTCATGCGCTCCCGGCGTATCGTCGGAGGGAATGATCTGCGACACCAGCGCATCAAGCTCGGCGGCTTGCTCATTGCTGAATACGGCAAATTTCGCCGGCCGCCCCGCTTGGGTAGACTTTTCGGCAGCCTCTGCATACGCGCCGGCCGCCGCAATTGCGGGCCAATCGGCCGCGAACCAAGCCGAAACCACTGCCGCGGCAGAGGTCGCCAGAAAGGAACGTCGCGAAGGCACGGAATTGTCCGCGGAGCCCGCGCCGGTGAGAATTACGGCTTTGTGTTTATTCACCCGACCTCCCTCGACAGGCGACAAGATTGCGCCAAAATCAGCTCGAAGATAAGGCACACGTGTTGCCCTGCTCTAGTAGATGTTATTTCTAGTTAACCAATATAATAACTTGTTTTTGTTATATAATACCTGGAATCGACCACAGGCAGGGTCCCGTTGCCAATGTCGCCAGCATCCGCGAATATTGCCGGTATGCTTGGCGGAGTCCTCGAGCAGGCGACGGTGGATGTAGAGGCACCCGAGGTCTTGGCCGGCGCCGAACAGCAGCAAAAACGACCCGCCGTCGCACCTGTTAGCTCTGAGGAACGAATCTCCGCGCTCGACACCATCCGCGGATTCGCCCTTCTCGGGATCCTGTTGATGAATGTCTGCAGTTTTGGCCTGCCCGACGCCGCCTACGCCAATCCTGCGCCGGGTGGCGGCGCAACCGGCTGGAATCTCATCGCGTGGAGCATCATGGGCGTCCTCGCCGACGGTAAAATGCGCGCCATTTTCTCGCTGACCTTCGGCGCCGGCGTGTACCTCTTGATCGATCGGCTCTCCCGCAAAGGGGCTGCCGCCGACGCTGCGGACATTCATTACCGCCGCATGTTGTGGCTCATGCTCTTTGGCATGATGCACGCGTATCTGATCTGGGACGGCGATATTCTTTTTTTCTATGCAGTGCTGGGCCTCGTTCTGTACCCGCTGCGTAAGCTCTCTCCCCGCGCTCTGTTAGTCGCCGCCGGATTCTTCTTGATTGCCATGTCCGGCGGGGGCGTCCTCGAGCATCGGCACTTGATGGATGAGCAGCTTGAGTATGTACAGATTCAAGCCGATGAAAGAGCGGGCGTAGAGCTCACCGCGGATCAACAAGACACGAAGAAGGATTGGGAGGAGATCGTGGCGCGCCGAGCGCCGTCCGCCGAAGACTTGAAAAGGGAGACGGATGCGCACTTAGGCGGCTACTTCAAGCTATTGGTTTTTCGCGCCAAGGAGGTTTACCGCCTCCACGGTGCTCCCATCTACTGGCCGGATCCTTGGTTCGACATGCTCATGATGATGCTGGTCGGGATCGCGATGATCAAAACGGGGGTACTGACCGGCGGTTATTCCAGGAAATTCTATGTCTGGATGGCGCTGTTTTCCTTCGCCATTGGCATGCCGGCCGACTGTTGGGCGATCTGGTACATGACCATGCATCATTTCAGCATTGATTCTTTCAGCCTGACACTTATCGAGTATGAATTCGGACGCTTCACCGCCTTCGGCTACATCGCCCTGATTCTTCTGGCGCTCAAGTCCGGGATCCTGCGCGGTGCCACGAGAACGCTGGCCTACGTCGGCCAGATGGCTTTTTCCAACTACATTCTCACATCCCTGATTTGCACGACGCTGTTCGAGGGCTATGGCTTTGGGTTATTCGGCAAGCTTCCGCGGTATCAGCTTTACGGAATCGTATTTTTCGTTTGGTTGGTGATTCTGATTGTGAGTCCGTTTTGGCTGCGCCGTTTCCGCTTCGGACCTCTTGAGTGGGTATGGCGCTCGCTTACCTACTGGAAGAAGCAGCCCTTTCGCAGGGACCGCATCGTCGGACCACGTGCGGGTTTGGCGACCGGGCCCGATACCGGGAACCGCACTACTGTGCCGCGATGAGACGGCTGAGGGCATCCGCCTCTAAAGAGCAGCGCCAGGGTGCCGATAGCATCGTATGACAAGCCAAACTTCACGGACGCAAAAAGAGTCCATCCGTGCCCTGGTCCCATCGGAATTCCTCAAGAGCCTGTCCGCGGAACTGGCGAGCGGCGATATTCGCCTACCATCGTTTCCGGGCGTCGCGCAGCGCGTGCAGCGAGCGCTCGAGGATCCCCGTGCCACGCCGGCGAAGGTTGCGCGGGTGATCGGAATCGACGCGGCTCTGGCGGTGCGAATACTGCAACTCGCAAACTCGGCTTTCCTCAATCCGTCTTCCAAACCGATAACGGAGCTGCAGCAGGCCGTACACCGCCTCGGCCATCAGCTGGTGCGCTGTACGGCCGTATCGTTCGCCCTGCAGCAAATGACGAAGTCGTGCGAGGCGGCGCTGCGCCCGCGGCTGCATGAACTATGGCGCCAGGGAACACTGGTCGCATCGATCGCTTACGTGCTCGCCCGCGAGACCGGGGGCGCGAATCCGGATGAGGCACTGGTAGCCGGACTCATGCACAACATAGGCAGCCTCTACATCATCATGCGTGCCCACCAGCACGGTGCCACGCTCGACACAGACGATGACGCCACTCGGCTCCTCAACCAGGGCCACCCGCGAATTGCAGGCGCGATCCTCGGTCACTGGAAATTCGCGCCGGCAATCGTTTCAGCGGTTAGCAATCAAAAGTCGCTCAATCTGCCGGCGAAAGATGCCGACCGGCTCACGGACGTGCTGATCGCCGCGACTTCACTCGTACCATGCGTGTTCTACCGCGAGCTGCTCGACGCGACTGTGACCGCCTCCGCACCGTTCCAACGCCTTGCACTCGACGCCGCCGCATGCGAGCGGTTGCTCCAAACTACTGCGCAGCAGATTAAATCGTTGCACGGCGCCCTGGTCGGCTAACCGCAAGGGCCGCTGCCGGTTCCGGTGGGCCCCGTGTCTTCTAGTTCACAGCCCTAATTCATTAGCGGGTGGCCCTAGAACGTTGCGACCGACGGCGCGCAACGCCCTTTTCGGTCCCAGCCCCAGCACCATTTAACTTTGCGCGTCGCCCCGGGTCTTTTACCGCCCTTGCATCGATGTTTTACCCGATTGTCTGTGTCGATGAGCATCTTATGCTTGCGAATGCGCACGACCGGCTAACAAAGGCGGATAAGGAGTGGGGCAACAATGCTTAAAGCGCTGCTCATAGTGGACGAAACGGAGAATTCCTGGCTTTTGGACGGCGGGTTGAATGACTCAATTGATTCGCAATTAATAGACCTCGAGACTCTGGGAGTCGATACGGAGGACTTGCAAACCGCGTTGCAGATGGTTGCGCAGCAGGGCGACGTGCTACCGATGGATTCTGCTTTGGCATGGAACTTCGTATTTAAGGTCGCCCTTCGAGTGCGCGGGAAAATGCCAAACTTCCCGATTCTGCTGCTCCCCAGCTTTCACGCTCCCGAAGGGGCGCTCTTGACCTTCAAAGGTGGGCTAGTACGACACGGCCGACGCTGTGGGCGATGGACGCCGATAGTGCGGAAACTGGGCGGCTACGCCGCCGCCGTTGCCCTGAAGCTTAAGGGTCTCGCGCCGCACGCGGTGATGGCACTCGTTGTGCCGGAAGGTGCAATGACGGCGCCTGTGCTATGGTTCTATCGGCGGCAGAAAAAAGGCCGGGTTTTAAGATTACCGGTCAGTCAGCCCGACGAATCAAGCCGGCATCGTTCCATACCCATGACAACCTTTTGGTAACCCCACGACTCGTTTGCCTCACGCGATCGACAAGCCGCGATTCATATGCGCCCACAAATTGTGCAGGAGCGCGTACCTGGGCTACGCCTCAACGGTCCGAAGGTGCGATCTCCTGCCGCCGGAGTCAGGCCTCTAGTTCTGACATCAATTGGGTTTCTTAAAGCGAAACAGGAACTGGTCGGTGTGACCGCGGACAGACGGGTCGAACACATTTTTGGTGTGATCGTCGGCCTTGTTTGCGAGAATTGAGCTCTCGGCATCGAGCCTAAAGCCGGCTGCCAGCACATCCGTCTTCACTCTTGCCGGATCGATCCGGTGCAGCGTATCGGTTGCGCCGATCCCGGAGCCCGCTATCGCTGCGTGATCCAACACGACATAGACACCGCCAGGCTTCAGGGCGGCAAAGACCCCCTTGTTGAATGCGGCAACATCCGCTGGTCCCATAAACTTGTCGTAGAGATCGTGATAATTCTGTCGAATGAACACGGCATCGAGTCCCGACGGCAACTTTGATGCGACCGGCTCGTCACTGACGATGACATTGGGCGACTGACTCGCCAGCGCTTTCATGTGCGCTAGTGCATCGGGATGGGCCTTGACGACTTCGGCCGTCTCAACCGCGTACACTTTTCCGGTCGGCCCAACGGCCTGCGCAAGTGATGCTGTAAGGCGCCCCGCTACGATATCGGCCACTCTATCTCCCTTTTTAAGCCCGATAAATTCGACAACTTCGGGCGCCTTCCAAGCGGGATCGGTGGTTGGTGCGGCGGATTGCGAAAATGCGCTCGTTCCAGCGCCCATTGAGATAGCCAACGTTAAAGATAATCCGAGCTTTCGCATGTGCCAGTCCTTCTAAGTAGTTTCACAGTAAGCAGCGGCGTGATTTGCGGGTCAGTCTCCGTTTCACCTTTATATTTCGAAATCTTATGCAAGTCGCGAATACCCGTTATGCAGATAGTAGCGCATATTTGATGGTTCTTAAAAAACGATAGCGTCGTGCCGACGCCACCAATCTTACGGTCCAACGCAGCGTGCGGCTGGGCTTGAGTTCATACAGTGTTTGCCGCAACACGCTACTGAATGGACGCCCCCGCGTTCCGTCGCGACAATCGATCAATGGGCCGCTACCGTCACAAGGTCTACGAGAAGTCCACGACGCCGCGATGGGTGGCCGTGTTCGGGCTGCAGTGGCAAATCATCGAGAGCCACCGGCTTGAGCCTGGCGCGGACTTATCCGGCGCAATGACAACGACAATCGAGCGTCTCGGCGCCGAAGGCTGGCAGACAGAGAGCGAGCCGCGCTTCGGCTTCGTGTTTATTCGCAGGGAAAGCGATAGGCGATTGCTTATGCTCACCCCGCGAGATCCTTTCGACACGAGGCCGCAGGCATTCTCCCCCTTTCAGTCCGCATGACCTGGTTGGCCGATCGTTGTTCCCGTGCTCCGCGTCATCTGTCACGCAACCGACTGAGTTCTATGCCGCTGCCGACCGGCAGGAGTACCGAATCGAAGCGGTCGCTAGCGCGAACGTGCTGCCGGTAACGCTCTCCCATCTCACGGAAGTAGGCTGGTTGAAGCATGTTATCCGCGGCAACGAACGCGCCGCGGGCAAGGTGTGGAAGCAGCAAATCAAAACAAGGGATATAAAGGTCCTTCCATAAATCAATCAGCACGAAATCAATCGGCACGTCGAAGCTGCGTAGCTGTTCCCTTGCATCACCAATTCGGAATTCCACGAAGGGCGTGAGCCCGGCGGCTTCGAGCCTTGGCCGAATATATGCCACCTTGGAAGCATCCAATTCGAGCGAAATCACCCGCCCGCCGGTAGCCCTTGCGGCTTCAGCGAACCAAATCGTCGAATAGCCGTAAGAGGCGCCGAGTTCTACGATCGTCTGCGCACCTTGTCCCTTGATCAGATTGGCAAGCACCTCCGCACTCTGGCGTCCAATCGGAATTAAAAAGTCGTTCTTGCGTGCTTCGATTGCCTCCGGCGACAGCGTGCGCATGGTGACTTGCTCGCGTTCGAGGCGGGCGTCGTATTCAGCAAGCACGGTTTGGACTTTTGAATCCATCAAATATTTCTCCTCAATTCCTCAATTGTCAGATAGCCGACCGGCATCCATGCGCAGACGCCTAATCTCCCCACCGCCCATTCCCGCCTCTAGCAATTCCACCAGCGTTCAATACCGCAACATTCTAGCCTTGCCGCAAATTACAGCTGAGCGCGCAGAGGCGTTTAGATCTCTCGTAAGCGCTTGATTCTCTGCTTATTCATTGACGATCGATGCGCACGCCTGTTAAATACGCGCCTCGAAGAGGCCAGGTAGCTCAGTTGGTAGAGCAGCGGACTGAAAATCCGCGTGTCGGGGGTTCAATTCCCTCCCTGGCCACCATTAAGTCACGGTCCGTTCCGGGCACATCGGTAACGTTTTATGCCGGACACATCATTGACAGTTTAGCACCGAACGGATTTGGGGCGCATTCGATGCGACCGGTCTGGTGATCGAAGAAGGGTTAACCGGCGCACGGAGAACTCATGTTTGACCACGTCAAATTCGGAGTCAGCGACTATGCGGCGAGCAAAGCGTTCTTCCTCAGGGCACTCGAACCGCTCGGCGTAGCGGTCGTCTCGGAGGGGCCGCCGACCTACGGTGTCGAGCTTAGCCCAAAGGGTAAGGCTTCATTGTGCCTGCACCAAACCGAGGAGAAGCCGGCGCACCTTCACTTGGCATTCACGGCCGAGAATCGCCAGCAAGTCGAAGCTTTCTATCGTGCGGCTCTGGAGGCGGGTGGCAAAGACAATGGTGCGCCTGGTCTGCGCCCGCGCTACCACGCGAACTACTATGCAGCTTTCGTCTTTGGTCCGGACGGGCACAACATTGAAGTGGTTTGCCACGCACCCGAGGCTTAGCCCTTCCAAATTTGCCCGGCGCTATTTGACTCGGCCCCTGCCGGCCGGGGGCTTATGGCGCTTGCGGGGCAGCCCCTTGGGTGCCGGCATTTAGTTCGCGGCCGCGACGAGTTTTTGTGGCGGCGCCCGAGCAGCTCTTACGTGATCAATGAATGCGCGCAGTTTGGGCAAGACCTGACGTCTGCCTGGGTGATATAGAAAAACTCCCCCAGGGCGCGATCGACCCGTTTGAGCGGCGCATGCGCAGGCAGGCGTGACCACGCAGATCGTCGATGCGCTCCGGCCGCTTCCGCCGGCGTAGGTAGTCGGGGCTGCCAGCGACCACGAACGGGAACGGCGGCGTCAGCCGCACCACGACCATATCGGGCGCGATGAACTGGCCGAGACGGATACCGGCGTCGAAGCCGCCGGCCGCAAGGTCCACCATCTCGTCGCTTGCGGCGATCTCCAGTTCTATCTCAGGGTAGGCCTGGCAGAAAGAGGCGATCACCGGGCTCGAGGATCAGCGGGACAATCCCTCGGGGAGCGGCGAGGCGCAAGAGCCCCGTCGGACGTTGCCCTAGGTCCCGCGCGGCCTCTTCAGCAGCGATGAGTTCGGCAAAGGCGGATGCGGCGCGTTCGAGGAAGCGGTGGCCGGGCTCGGTCAGCCCGACACTGCGCGTCGTGCATACGAAGAGCGCTACTCCGACGCGCGCCTTGCCTGACTGTGAAGTTCTGCTTCATAGCCTGTCCACATTATCGCGAATAGTCACTCGCAGGAAGTCGTCGTACATTATCACTTGCAATTCAGGAGTCACCAATGTCGGGACTCAAGATCCGCGACAACCACATGGAGCCTTAGAGGATTCTTGCAATGAGCGATGCACTTGATGGAGTGCGAGACCACTATCACGCGACAGGCCTGACCGAGCGGCTGAAGACAGCCCTCAGTGCTCTCGGGCCGGAGAATCAACGCCTCACGCCTCAGCAACTG
>Ga0210410_10002604_pt1 | contig 16128 bp, 16 predicted proteins | sample IncBWC4MmetaG_FD_161058 | JGI IMG/M metagenome (GOLD analysis project Ga0210410, IMG submission 161058) | Forest soil microbial communities from Barre Woods Harvard Forest LTER site, Petersham, Massachusetts, United States - Inc-BW-C-4-M | ecosystem: Environmental > Terrestrial > Soil >... | reverse complement strand
CAAGGTGGTGTCGAATATGATGACGCGGTCCTTGGCGGACTTTTTGACGGTGGCCATTGGAAAAATTCCTTTAGATGATGCGCTGCTAGGAAGCGCTGAAGGGGTCCTGGTGATCTCGCGCAACCCCTGAGTGCCCAGGCGCAAACGCCCAGACGGCCCTCAGGGGCAGATAAGAAGCAGAAGCCCGCCAAGAAGCAGGGTGGGCAAGGACGCAGCCGGAATCGCTTCGGGAGCGGCAGCGAAGGCCGATTTCCCGTGAACTCCGAACTTTTCGCTGCGAATCAGCATTGCCAGACCCTATGGAAGCCCGATCTTCGGCCAAAACCATTGACGGTTTATTGCCGACGGAGCGCTTCCAAGGCCGTTCTAGACGAGAAATGCCTGAAACCGCAATGCCAAAAGATAGTCAGCGGGGCTGACCTAATAGGACCTTGCCGGTCCCTTCCTTCGGCCAAAGAAACGCGTTCTCGCGGCGGGATCCGCCCGAGCTTTGCGTAAACTTTCGCCCCCTCGAGAGCAGAGGGCGCAGGGAAAGCCGGGTGCCGATTGCACCCGTGGGTCCCGTGCAAAAAAAGCACGGGGGTAGGACCACAGGTTCAACCGGAAACATCCGGCTTTCCCTGCGCGATGGTTTACGGCTTACTTCGTGCTCTCCCCGGTGACCGGGCTTTCTTGCCACCGTCGCCGCGCGGATACTTCCGCGCCACTTGACGCCAGCGTCGGGGCGTCAGGACCACACGACTTCGCCGTCCGCATCGCGCCCGCTCGTCTCGCGCGCACTTTGCGTCCACCGCATCTCATCGCAACGTTCGTGACGATCGCGACCCGCCCCTCATTCGGATGAGACGCGCGAAGCTAAAGCGCTGATTTGCCCGAGGTGTTAAGCGGAATATTTTTTCGAAAGGGGCTGGACAGGATTTTGGTGATTTGCCCGTCGGGTTGATTTCGAATTGGCAGACAGAGCATGCCGTCTGCTTCCTTGCCTCAACGACAGCTTTCGGCGCTGGATCCAGCGACCGAAGCGATCGATCTTTTGCCTATCGACAAGGCGGAAGTGAATACTAGATAGCCGGGGTGCGGAATGGCTGTCGATTGAGGGTCGAAGAATTGACACCAAGAGCGTTGGTCATGATCGGTTGTCTCGCCGCTCTCGCGCCAGCTTTTGCGCAAGACGATCTCACGATCTCACCGGCGCGGCTTTTCCTGACGGTCAGGAACGAGCCGCCGGATGAACTGTGCCGCCGCTTCGATCCCTCGGATGCCAGCCCGCTTGCGACGCTGTCGCTGCACCGGACCTTTCACGACGATTTCGACTCCCATCCATTGTCGACCGGAAAGTGGGTGCCTCATTACGCCGGCGGCGCCGCCTGGCCGGACGCGCGCTATTGGGGAGGAGACGGCTCCGACCTCAAACGAAAAGATGCCTATAACGGCGAACAGCAGATCTACGTAGACCCGCGCTACAGCGGACGAGCAACCACTCCGCTCGGGCTCGACCCTTTCAAGGTTCGAAATGGAGTTCTCTCGATCGTCGCCCGCCGCACGCCTCCCGAACTCAAGCCGGTGCTCTTCAACAACGAATACATCTCGGGCATCCTCACGACCCAGGGTTCGTTTTCGCAGAAGTACGGATATTTCGAGATTCGCGCCAAGCTGCCGGTCGGGACCGGCGTTTGGCCGGCGTTCTGGATGCTCGCGGACGACGGCGGCTGGCCTCCCGAGATCGACGTGATGGAAGGACGCGGGCAAGAGATCGGCGACATGGTGATGACGACGCATTGGCGGGCTCGCGCAACCGGCCTCGTGAATTCCTGTGGGTTCGACTTCCTGGTGCCGGATGCATCGAGCGATTTCCACGACTACGGCGTTCTGTGGACGCAAGACCGGATTGTCTATTTCATCGACCACAGGCCGGTATCGGATATCAGGGTCCCGGTGGGCTTCGACGACCCGATGTATATGATCGTGAACCTCGCGATGGGCGCGAAGTATTTCAAGGGCGTCGGATTCGTCGATGCTGAATCTCCCGTCACGGTCGAATTCCAGATTGACAGGATTTCCGCCTATCAAATCGATCCCTGAACAATATCGCGCCCGGAACGGGGGTGCCGATCAACGAGAGCCTGGAGCAGTCGATGGCAGATCAATTCTCGCGCCGGGATTTTACCAGGCTTGCGGGCCTTTCCGCGCTCGGCATGGCGGCGGCGCCAGCGATCCCGGCGGCCGGCCAGCCGAAGCCTGCGCCCGACGCTCACGCTCCCGCCAGCTTCCCGAACGGCTTTGTGTGGGGCACGGCCACCTCGGCTTATCAGATCGAAGGGGCCGTTGATGAAGAGGGCCGCGGCCGGTCGATCTGGGATACGTTTGCCCATACGCCGGGCAGGATCGCCGATCGCAGCACCGGCGACCGCGCCAACGACCACTACCACCGCTACAAGCAAGACGTCCGCCTGATCAGGGATCTTGGGGTCAAAGCCTATCGTTTTTCGATCGCGTGGCCGCGGGTGTTTCCCGAGGGGACGGGCGCGCCGAACCCCAAGGGCCTCGATTTCTACGACCGCCTGGTCGATGAGCTGCTGACCAACGCCATCGAACCTTACGCGACGCTGTATCACTGGGATCTGCCGCAGGCACTACAGGATCGTATTGGCGGATGGCAATCCAGCGACACGTCGAAGGCATTCGGAGACTACGCGGGGTACGTCGCCGAGCGCCTGAGCGATCGCGTCAGGAATTTCTTCACTGTCAACGAACCCGGAAGGTTCGTGAACTTTGGCTATGGATGGAACATTGACGCCCCCGGCCTCAGTCTCCCGGCGGCCGAATTGAACCAGGTCCGTCATCACGTCGCCCTGGCCCATGGCCTTGCGGTGCAGGCGATCCGCGCCAGGGGGCGCGCGGGCACCAAAGTCGGCCCCGCCGAGAACATCGCCGCCTGCGTGCCGGCGATCGATACGCCCGAAAATATTCGCGCCGCCGAGATCGCCACGCGCGAATTGAATGCGGGCTTCCTCGGCGTGATCCTGGAAGGCAAATACACCGACGGGTTTCTCGAATATGCCGGCGCGGCCGCCCCCAAATTTACCGCCGATGAACTCAAGATCATCTCGCTGCCGAATGACTTTGTCGGCCTGAACATCTACGCGCCGCAATTCTATATCGTCGCCTCCGACCGCGCGCCGGGCTTTACCGTGCTGCCCTTCCCGGCTTCGTTTCCGCATATGAATTCCGAGTGGCTCAGGATCGGCCCCGAGACCATCTATTGGGTGCCGCGGCTGGCGGCGAAGGTCTGGAACATCGAGACCATCTACGTCAGCGAGAACGGAACGTCTTCCGCCGACGAGCTGACCGCCGAAGGCAAGGTCTACGATCTCGACCGCATCATGTTCCTGCGCAACTACCTGACACAGCTTCAACGCGCCACCGCCGAGGGCGTGCCGGTTCGCGGTTACTTCCTCTGGAGCCTGATGGATAATTTCGAATGGATTTTTGGATTTGAAAAGCGCTTTGGGGTCTATCGGGTGGATTTCGAGACCCAGGTTCGGACGCCGAAACTCAGTGCCTCGTTTTATCGCAACGTCATTGCCCGAAACGCGGTCGGCGCCTAGTCGCAACTCCTTTGAGACGTTTCAGCCGGATTTGCGCCGACGGCGATCGCCAGCAGGGAACTATTGTCGTCGATCGGCATTACCAGCGATCATCTCATGGGAGCAAGCTCACGCACCTTTCCAATCAGGGCCTTCTGATCATCATCATCGTTGGAATCGTCGCCGGATGGCTGGCAGGCAGGGTGATGGAAGGTGGCGGTTTCGGATTGCTTGGTGATTTGCTCGTCGGTCTGCTCGGCGCGTTCATCGGCGACTGGCTGTTGCCGCGACTTGGTATCCACCTCGGCGTGGGAATGGTCGCGCTGATTCTAAATGCCTTTATCGGCGCAATTGTGCTTTTGCTGATCCTGAGGTTGATTGGCGGCAGTTGGGGTTACAGGCGTCGCTGGGGTGGCCGCTTTTAGTGTCGGTTTCCTTCACGCCGCGCGAACGGTGTTCATGAATTTCGTAACCTCGTGCTTCAGCCGGCTGCTCTCGCCCGACAGCGATTTCGCGGCTGCGTGCACCTGAGCGGAAGCTCCTCCCGTTTCGGACGCGCCGCGCTGCACGTCCGAAATGCTCGATTCAACCTGCGAGGTTCCGTCGGCTGCGCGCTGTACATTGCGTGAGATTTCCTGAGTAGCGGCACCCTGCTCTTCCACCGCAGACGCGATCGTGGCGGAAATCTCCGATATCCGCGCGATCGTCGCGCCGATCTCCTTGATCGCCGAAACGGAATCCTGGGTGGCGGACTGGATGTCGGTGATCTGCTGACTGATCTCGCCAGTGGCTTTCGCCGTCTGCTCCGCCAAAGTCTTCACTTCGGACGCAACAACCGCAAATCCCCTGCCGGCCGCACCGGCGCGTGCGGCCTCGATGGTCGCGTTCAGCGCCAGCAGGTTGGTCTGCCCGGCAATCGTCTGGATGAGATCGACGACGTCGCCGATCCTGGAGGCGGCTTGCGACAGCTGGCTGATGCGCGCGTCGGTCTTTTGAGCCTGCTCGACGGCTTCGCCGGCAATGCGGGCGGAAGCCTCGACCTGCCGGCTGATTTCGCCGATCGAGGACGACAGCTGCTCGCTCGCGGCGGCAACCGAATGGACGTTTGCGGAGGCTTCGCCCGAGGCGCTCGACGCCTGCCGGCTGACCTTCTCGACGGTGTCTGCCGTCTTTGTCAAGGTCGTGGACGATGTCTCCAGCTGGCCTGCCGCAGCAGAGACCAGCGTGATGATCTCACCGACTTCGCTCTCGAACTGATCGGCCAGACGGTTCATGTCGAGCTTGCGCTGCCGGGCCTGCCGCGCCTCTCCGGCCGCCTGCTCTTCGCGCAGGCGTCCGGTTTCGATCATGGCGTCCCGGAAGACCTGCACGGTGCGGGCCATTTGACCGATCTCGTCGGTACGGTCGACGTTGCCGACGGGTGCGTCGAGCTCGCCGGCACTGAGCGAGGCCATGCGCTGCTTCAGCCCCGTCAGCGGCTTGACGACGCTCCGCGTGATAGCCCAGGCAATCAAGACAGACAGCAGCATGAGCACGGCAATGAGAGCTGACGCGGTGCGAACCATCGACCAGAACGAAGCATCCACGTCGGATATGTATTGCGCGCTCGCGATCATGAGATGCCACGGCGCGAAACCGCGCGTGAAGGCGACCTTGTCGAGCGGGGTGGGGTCGGTACTGCTTCGAAGGAACGAGTAGCGAAGGCTGCCCTGCCCCTGACGCGCGAGGTCCATCAGCATGGACGCAAACGGAAGACCGTTGGAGTCCTTGGCGGCGCGCATATCCTTGCCCAGCAGCGTCGGAACGCCGGGGTTGGAGACGCAGAACCCCGTCTCGTAATCGTAGATGTAGACGTAGTTGGTGTGGCCTTCGTACCAGACCATGCCGGCAGCGGCGAAGAACCGCTTCTTCGCCTCGTCCTCCGTCATCTGCCCTGCGGCAGCGGCGCGTTGAAAACCGTCGGCCATCTGCCACACGGCGTCGACGATCGCGTGCGCCTTCTCGGTGCGTTCGGTGACAAGCTGGCTGCGGGCGACCAACAGTACGGTGGACGCGACCAACGCCATGCAGATCGCGCCGACGATCGTCATGATCGCGAGCTTGGCGCCGATCGAACGATGTGCGAACAAATTGCCCATTCTCGGCATCAAACCTGCCCCTCCGCCGGGCGCTGCATGCGGAGCAAGCGGAGCGCGACGATTGATGAATCCGGAGACGGAAAACTAGAGCTTAATCGTTAACAATTGAGTTACGCTGTCTGCGGCGTATTACGGAAATCAAGAGCACCGGACCGAACGAAACAGCCGGTTCCCTGCAAGGCGGGCGAGCCGCCCGCACGGCCACAGCGTGGGATCTGCCCACGCTCTTTGCCAGCACCGGCGGCAGCGCGCGCCGTCGCGCTGATTTCGTTCACACCCCGAACGAGGCAAACAGCGCTTTTTCCGCCCGGCTTGCGTAACGCTCTTTATGTCTCAGAGCGAAAAACGAGCGCTTCGGCAACTCGATGTTGACGCGATGGAGCGTTCCCGCGGCCAGGGAATGCACCACGACCAGATCCGAAATCGCCGTGGCACAGTCGCCAAATTCCACCGCAAAGCGCACGGCTTCATTCGATGGCAATTGCGCGCCTGGTTCTTGCCGGCGCATGGCAAGGGGTAATCGCGACCCGTCCTTGTACCGCAGCAATCAGCTCCTTTGAGGCACGCCGGTCGGACTCGTGCCAGCGGCGATCGCCGGGAGGGAACCATTATCGTCGATCGGCATTAGCCAGCGATCATCTCTTGGGAGCAAGCTCATGCACCTGTCCAATCAGGGTCTTTTGGTCATCATCATCGTTGGAATTGTCGCCGGATGGCTGGCAGGCAGGGTGATGGAGGGTGGCGGTTTCGGACTGATCGGCGATCTGCTCGTCGGCCTGATCGGCGCGTTTATCGGTGACTGGCTGTTACCGCGACTTGGTATCCACCTCGGGGTGGGAATGGTCGCGCTGATCCTGAACGCCTTTATCGGCGCAATTGTCCTTCTGCTGATCCTGAGATTGGTTGGCGGCGGTTGGGGCCGCAGACGCCGCTGGGGCTGAGTCCTGCGTTTGTGGACGCAACAGGGCCGGACAACACATCGCGAAACGAGCCTCGACGGGCAAATCACCTCTCTCCGGTCGCCCACGCTGCGGACCATTTAGCTCGCGCGACGATTTCGTTAGCCTTTTAGCAAAATCAGATACGGGTCCTTAAACCGCGCCAAGCAGACTCCCCGCATTCAGCCGGGGGCATACATGACCGAAGAAAAAGTGAAAATCAGATGCACGAAATGCTCGCAGGTATTCAGAGAACGGGCGCAGAGGATCCGCAACGGATTCCAGACGAACTGCCAGCACTGCAATCGGTTGATTACGTTTGACAGTACTTCGGACGACAAAAATATCCGCCGGGCGCTGATGAGCGCCAAAGAGATACGAATGACACTTGAAGCACGGCCGAAGGCCGAAAGTGTGATGGCAGGCCCGGCCGGCGATCGCAGTCAGTTCTAGCTCGTCCCTGCCGGCCCAGCGCCCTCACCCACCCGGTGAGCGCCGACACAAGGTGGTGGGTGGCGAAGTGTGCAACCCCGCATCTCGATTACCTTGGTCAAAACGGCTCACACAAAAACATTATCCGGAGCAACCTCGCTTCAATGCGCGCGCTTCGCTACACCCCGAACGAGACAAACAGCGCCTTTTCCGCCCGGCTTGCATAACGCTCTTTATGTCTCAGAGCGAAAAACGAGCGTTTCGGCAAATCGATGTTGACGCGGTGCAGCGTTCCCGCGGCCAAGGAATGCACCACGACCAGATCCGAAATCGCCGTGGCACAGTCGCCAAATTCCACCGCAAAGCGCACAGCTTCATTCGATGGCAATTCGAGCCGGATATCGAGGTCCGACAACCTGACGCCGAATTTCCTGAGGGCGGTCTCGAACATCGACCTGGTGCCGGAGCCGTGTTCCCGCAGGATCCATCCCGTCTCCGTCAGGAGTTTTGGCGTGATCCGTGTCTTTTCGGTCCAGGGATGGCTTACGCCGACCACGACGGCGAGCGTGTCGCCTTCCATTTTCCGAACCGTCAGCGATCGATCGTCCACCTCGCCCTCGACGAAGCCGAGGTCCGCGTCGCCGCGATGGACGGCCTGGGCGACCTGCTCGGTGTTTGCGATCGTGACGCGCAGATCGATGCCCGGATAAGCCTTGCGAAATGTCTCGATGCGTGGCGGCAACCAATAATTCGCAAGGGTCTGGCTTACCGCGAGACTCAACGAGCCGCGCTTGAGGCCGGCCAGATCGTCCAGCACCCTCGCCGCGGCCTTGGCGCGCGCCACGACCTCGCGTGCCTCATTGAGAAAATCCCGGCCGGTGTGGGTCAACACGATGCCGCGCCCGACGCGGTCGAACAGCTTGATCCCGTAACGGGCTTCGAGTGCCGCGATGGCGGCGCTCGTTGCGGATTGCGTCAGGTTCAGTTCGCCTGCGGCCCGCGTGACGTGCTGATTTTCCGCAACCGCGATGAAGATGCGAAGCTGTTCCAAGGTCATGGCAGGTCACCCCGTCAGTTTGATCAGCGTGAAGCTAAAGGCCGAAATGAACAAGGCGAAGGCGCCGAGGGCGGACCGAAAGCCCCTCGACGCCGGTTCGCCGATGTCTGTTTGCAATCCGACCGCGGTCCGTATCAGCGCGACGTTGTGGTACCCGATCCCGACGAGCATCGAGAGGACCAAGGGGCTGAAGCTCGCCATCCCCGGCAGCATTCTGATTGCGAATGAAGTTGCCGCCACCATCGAGGTAAGCAAGAGGTCCGGCAGATTTCCGCGAGCGCTGCGGCCCGGCCACAGTTGGGTGACGGAGAAAAGGCCGGCGCCGGTCCGGCGATCCAGCGGTTCGGCGACCGTGCTGGTTGAGAGAAGGGTCATGAGCTGGCTCCATTTGGCTTCCAACCCAGTATCGCGGCGCGCAATCCATCGATCCAACAGATAATAAACGTTAAATCAATCGATTCTATCGAACTATCGCAGCACCGTCCGAAACGTCCGATCGCGCCGGGACGACTGGACGCTTCCGAAGTCGAGCGAATGAGAGTTCTCGCCCGGCGCACCAGGGATTTTCCTCGCGGCTGATTTTCTGTTGAGAAAAAATTGGCGGCGAGACAGCGGAAGTGATGGCATCGCCGGGATATCTCACTTTCGTTTGAAGCAAACCAATCATCGAAAATGCCGATCATACCGAGCGAAATTATCCGTTGGAATGTTTGCCGGACAGAGCCCAGCTTATGGAGGAGCAACGATCACCTCCGATCACGCTAAAACCGAAAGGGAGTTCTGTTATGACCAATGTTGCTTCCGCACCCATGGGGATGCGCCTCAAGACGATAGCCACGCTGTTTGCGGTCTCGGCCGTCATCCTGACCGGTTCACCTGCGTTCGCGACGCAGATTTCGCGCCATGATGCCCACCGCCAAAACATGGAATCCTGCAGGCCATTCGGCGCGTGCTCGCCGCGCGGCATCGAGACGCAGCATTCGAACAACGGGAATAAAGTACCCGATCACTGGCCGAACAACATGCTTCTGGGATAACGCCCGGTCGATCGCGCCGTATCCGTACGAAAACCGAAGCGCGCTCTCCGCTTGCAGACGGTGTGCTTTTCCGCATCGAGAGTTGGAAAACCCCGTCACGGTACATCATCCTGACCACGGCACTGGAGCAAGGACCAATTGCGTCTGCCTTGAGCGACGAACGGGTTGAAATTGAAGAAGCGGTCTGCCGCTTTGGTTTTAGCCAAATCAGCCGCACTCGAACGGAGACAGCCTCCCGCATTCGTCAGCGAGAGACCGGGACACGCAGGGTGAATATCTCCCCTGGGCTCAAATTTCTCAATTAAATACCGGTTTAGAATCCCGAAGGACTTGCCATTGCGCAGCCGGTAAACCCGTCCTCGCAGGTTTCGGATAACGCGCACAGGCCGTGTTCGGACCATCCGGAGCCCATCGGCGCGGTCACCGATTCAGCCGTCCTTCGCCACCCGCTTCGCAACCTTCGCGCTCTTCTTTCGCCCCTTGCCTTCATGCTCCAGCGCCTCGCGCACCCGCTTGAATTCCTTGAGCGAGGCCTTGTCGACGCGCGGAAACTGCAGATCGAGATTTTCGAGCGCACTGACGATGGCAGAGCCGATCACGACCCGCGCGAACCATTTGTGATCGGCCGGCACGACATACCATGGCGCCAGCGCGGTCGAGGTGTGACGCACGATATCCTGGTACACCGCCATGTAGCGCGGCCACAGCGCGCGCTCGCTGATGTCGTTCATCGAGAATTTCCAGTTTTTCGTCGGGTCGTCCAGCCGGTCGAAAAACCGCTCCCGCTGCTCCTGCCGGGAAACGTTGAGGAAGAACTTCAGGATCACGGTGCCATTGTGCGCGAGGTAGCGCTCGATGGCGGAGATATCCTCGAACCGCTCGCGCCAGATGTTCTTGGTGATGAGCTTCGGCGGGATCTTCTCATCGGCCAGGAATTCCGGATGCACCCGCGTCACCAGGCATTCCTCGTAATAGGAACGGTTGAAGATGCCGATGCGGCCGCGCTCCGGCAGCGCAATCATGCACCGCCACATGAAATCATGGTCGAGCTCGTGGGAGGTCGGCTGCTTGAACGAATGGACGTCGCAGCCCTGCGGGTTGACACCTTCGAAGATGCTTTTGATGGCGCTGTCCTTGCCCGACGCGTCCATACCCTGCAGGATCACGAGCAGCGACCAGCGATCCTGCGCGTAGAGCCGCTCCTGAAAATCGTTCAGCCGCTGCCGGTTGGCTTCGAGGATCTTTTCGGCCTTGTCCTTGTCGAGGCCGCCCTTCTCGTCGGTCTTGTGGGAACGAAGATGAAACTTGCCCGATCCGTCGAAGCGGAACGGCGCGACGAAAGACTTCAACTCGGCGGCCAGCGTTGGCGAAGGTTTCCTGCTCATGAGAATTCGAGATCCAGTTCAATGCTCAAACGGTACATGGCGCGGACGAGCTGCGCCAGACCAAGTGTAGATGGGGTAACGGGCCCCGGTCCCCCCGGATGCAGCCAACGGGTCGCGCGAATGCGCGCCAGATGGCTCCATCCGGGCTACCGACTATGTTGCGAACTGCTTCTCGACAAACGCGGCGACAAAACGCGGCATTGCCGCCGTGAGATCGCGCCTCCCGCGCACCAGATGGATCGCCGAAAGTTCCGGCTGGCGCTGCCGGGCCAGATTGGCCTCGATCCGGGCGCGCAGCGCCTCGCCGGTGAGATCGACATCGAGGATCCGGATCATCGCAACCGCGCGGCCTGAGACCACGCAGTCCCAATGCACACTGGCGCGATAATCCGCGGGCGCAAGACCGGTTTCCTCCAGGACTTCGCGGGCGACGCTGCCGGCGATATCCACCGTGTTCCCGCTGATATCGTCGAGGTCGGGCGTTCCCGAGGGAAAATAGATTCGGCCGGCGTTCGAGGTGTGCTGGCCCATTTCGCCAAGCACGAATGCGCCGTCGGAACAACGCAGCGCGCCCATCCCGAAGCCGTTGAAGATGGCGGCGTCCGGAAAACCCCAGTCGCGCCACGCCAGGAAACTGGCGAAATCGACTTCGAAATAACTGGCGCGCAAGCGCTCGCCAGCGAAGACCGGATCGCGCCCCAACAGGACACGACCGTTCCAGATCGGCTTCTCGCGCTGTTTGATCGCGAAATGCGCATCGATTTCGGCGCGCCGCTGGTCCGCGAACGGCCACGGCCAGGGCTCAAATGTCAGATCGAGCGTCGTGACGCGATGAATCTCCGGCTGCGTCATGCCGCCCGACCGGATTTATTTGGCATTCATCCCCGTCGTCTTCCTGGCCTGCTCGACGAATTTGTTGGTGAAGGTCTTGGCGACGTCGACATTGGCTTTTGCAACCTCCGGCGAACTCTCGCTGAACACGGCGAGCACGGCATCGGCGCCCCTGGGGTCCATCTTGCCGGTTTCCGAATACATCGGGATCGTGTTCTTGAGCGCGGCGAGATAGAGCTCCTTGTTCTTGCCGACCATTTCCGGCGGCATCTTCGCCATGATGTCCTCGGCCGAATGCGAGTGGATCCAGCCCAGCGTGTTGACGATCGCGTTGGTCAGCGCCTGCACGTCCTTCTCATGCGAGGCGACCCACGCGGCGGTGGAGTAGAGCGCGCCGCCCGGATATTCCCCGCCGAACACGCCAAGCGTATCTTTCTGCGTGCGGGTATCGGAGAGGATGCGCAGGTCCGGATGACTGCCCTGCAGCACGGTCACCGAGGGATCGAGCATCACGGCCGCATCGATCTGGCCCTGCTCCATCGCCGCCACCGCGGTGGCGCCGAGACCGACGCCGATCACCGACGTGCCGGCGGGATCGAGGCCGTTCTTCTTCAGGAGATATTTGAGGAAGAAATCGGTCGAGGAGCCCGGCGCGCTGACGCCGACCTTCTTGCCGGCGAGGTCCTTGATCGATTTGATCTCGCCGTTGTGCGAGGGCGAGACGACCAGGACGAGGCCGGGGTAGCGGTCATAAACCACGAACGCGACCAACTCCTGCTTCTTGGCGGCGAGATTGACGCAATGGTCGAAATAGCCGGAAACCACGTCGGCGCTGCCGCCGAGCACGGCTTTCAGCGCGTCCGAGCCGCCCTTGAGATCGACCAGTTCGACGTTGAGACCCGCCCTGTCGAATTCGCCGAGCTGCTTGGCCAGCACGGTCGGCAGATAGCACAGGCAGGCGCCGCCCCCGACCGCGACCGTAATCCTGGTTTGCGCTGCGGCAAGACCGGACGTCATTGCCAGCGCCAAAAGCGTCCCGGCCAGCCGGCCCCATAATTTCCTCATCATTTCCTCCATTCGTTGGCGCCAACATAATGCAGCGCACACCGGTTGAGAAGGCGACTTTGGTCGCCGGAGCGCGACCGCCGGGAAAAACCGGTCGACCTTTATTCCACCGCCGGCGCATGATTTTTTTTGGCCGGACGAGCGCGGCTGCATTGTTCGCGCGCTGGCCAAGCGCGGATTGGCGGCATAGCATGCCGCTCACAAAAAATTGCCCCCGGGGAGGAATATCCATGAACCGCCTGACTGCCACGCTATCGATCATTGCCGCCTTCACCGCCGGGTGCGGCATGACCTATTTGATGGAGCCCGCCCGAGCCGGCGCGGAGAACATCACCGCGCAGATCATCCACACCCAGGACTTTTCGGGCGACGCGCTCGGGGCGGCCAACGCCGGGGGCATGCATTCCAAGATGTTCGTTTCCGCCGACGGCGCCACCGTCTCGATCCAGGATGGCAATGTCGGCAAGCACTTGCATCCCAACGCCAATGAGATCCAGTACATCCTGGAAGGCACCGGAACGATCTGGCTCGGCGACAAGGAAGTTCAGGTGAAGCCCGGCGATCTCATCGTCATTCCCCACGGCACCGCGCATGGCGGCACCAAGCCCGACGGGCGCCCCTTGAAAGCCATCGCCATCAAGACGCCGCCGCAGACGCCCGATGATGTGAAGATGCTGAACTGACGGCGCGTCTTCGCGCCGTCATTCCGGGGCGATGCGCCAGCATCGAACCCGGAATCTCGAGATTCCGGGTCTGGTCCTTCGGACCATCCCGGAATGACGTTGTGGCCCAAATCCTACCCCCGCCCCTCCACTGCATCCGGCCGCCAGACCAGCAGCCGCCGCTCGACCGCCGTCACGGCGAGATCGATCAGGATGACGAAGGCGGACAGCACGAACATGCCGGCGAACACGCCGGCGACATCGAACACGCCTTCGGCCTGCTGGATCAGATAACCGAGCCCGGCCGCCGATCCCAGATATTCGCCGACCACGGCGCCGACGACCGCAAAGCCGACCGAGGTATGCAGCGAGGAGAACATCCACGACAGTGCCGACGGCCAATACACGTGCCGCATCAGCTGCCGCTCACTCATGCCGAGCATGCGGCCATTGGCGAGCACGGTGGTGCTGACCTCCTTGACGCCCTGGTAGACGTTGAAGAATACGATGAAGAACACCAGCGTGACGCCGAGCGCGACCTTCGACCAGATGCCCAGGCCCAGCCACAGCGTGAAGATCGGCGCAAGCACGACGCGCGGCAGCGCGTTGGCCATCTTCACATAGGGATCGAACACCGCGGCGACGACCGGCTGGCGCGCGAACCAGAAGCCGACCAGGACGCCGCCGAGCGAGCCGATCACGAAAGCGAGAATCGACTCCCAGAGCGTGATCGCGAGATGCTTCCAGATCACGCCGGTGCGGAACCAGTCGAAGATCTGGCTGCCGATGTCGAGCGGATTGGAGAAGAAGAACGGCGGCAGCAGCATATGCCCGAACACCGGCACGGTGGCGAACACCTGCCACAGTACCAGCGCGGTGACGGCGACGAGCAGCTGAAAGCCGAGAAGGGTCAGCCGCGGCATGGGCACGATCCATCTCTCGTGAGGGATACCCGCATCATGGCTTCGAGAACGTGCCGATCAGGCCGGTGGCGGCCTTGGCGTGGCCCTCCAGCGCCTTGACCAGTTCGTCGCGGGTCAGGCCGGGTTGCAGCGCGGTCGGCTCGAGATCGGTCGCCATCAGCGTGAACGTGTAGTGATGCGGCGGGCCCGCCGGCGTGCAGGGCCCGGTGTAGGTGGAGAACTTGTTGGTGCCGATGCCGCCGACATACTTCTCGCTCGGCTTTGACACCTCGCCCTCGGCGAAGCCGGTGACCGACACCGGAATGTCATAGGCCACCCAGTGGACGACGCCGCCGGGCGGACGGCCCTCGGGATCGACCATCAGCAGCGCATAGCTCCTGGTGCCGGCGGGCGGGTTCGTCCAATTCAGTGCCGGAGAAACGTTCTCGCCGACACAATTCGGATTGGCCTTGCTGTTGCCGGCGTTCTTCAGCGCCAGCCGCTCGCCGTCCCTGAAGTCGGGCGAGGACAGCGTGAACACCCCTTGCGCCAACGCTGCATGCGAACCGCACCAGGCGGCGAGCATGACGGCGACGGCCAGAATCAAACCACGTAACAGCATGACATCTCCCTCTCGTTTCTTGTTGCCGGCCCCCGGGCATGGCGTCACCCGGCCGCCGATTGCGCGTAACCCTTCATCACCTCGTCCTTCAGCACGCTCCAGATTTCCCGGTGCAGCGCGTGAAATTCATCCCTCAGCCGGATTTCTGAAATGTCGCGCGGCCGCGGAAGCCGTACCCGCCAGTCGCCGATGATGCGCGCGGCGGGCCCCGCCGACATGATCACGACGCGGTCGGCAAGCGCGATCGCCTCCTCGAGATCGTGGGTGACGAACAGCACCGCCTTGCGATCGGCGTTCCACAATTCCAGCAGCAGATTGCCCATGATCTGGCGGGTCTGCGCATCGAGCGGCCCGAACGGCTCGTCCATCAGCAGAATTTTTGGGTCGCGTATCAGCACTTGCGCGAGACCCACGCGCTTGCGCTGACCGCCCGACAGCATATGCGGATAGCGGTTGCCGAACGTGCCGAGGCCGACCGCGGTCAGCCAGGCTTTCGCGCGCTCCAGCGCCATCGCGCGCGGCGCGCCCTGGATCTCCAGCCCAATGGCGACATTGTCGATCGCGGTTTTCCACGGAAACAGCGCGTCGGCCTGAAACAGGTAACCGGCGTCGCGGTTGAGCCCGGTCAGCGGCTGGTCGAAAATTCGCACGAGGCCCGAAGCGGGCTTGAGCAGGCCTGCGGCGACGTTCAGAAGCGTCGATTTTCCGCATCCGGTCGGCCCGACAATGGCGACGAACTCGCCATGCGCGATACGCAAGTCGGCCTTTTCGACCGCGGTGTAGACGCGGTCATCGGCCAGGCGGAATGCTACCGTCGCGTCGTCAAGCGCGACCGCCGTTGGCTTTGCGGTAACATCCGCCTGCACGCGTTTCCCCGATATCCATTTGTTGCGGCGTAGGGATTACCGCGCTGTCTCAGACAATTCAACCGTTCGCGGCCATAGGCAAGCGCAGCGTCGGCTTGTAGTGTCCCAATTTGAATTTGGCCCTTTAGCGAGAAGGGACGAGTAAGATGCCAAAGCCGATGAAAGTCAAAATTTTCATGGATACGAGCGCAGGCGCGATCGAGAGCAAATCAACGTTTGGCTGGACTCATTGGGTTCGGCGACCATCATAAAAATGGAAACGGAGGTTACCGCGGTTGCCGAGAAGCCCAATGACGGGACCCGTCCCTGCATCGTCGTGACCGTATGGTATGAGCCACCGGCCTCAAATTAAGGCACCACCCGTCGGCTTGGTGTGATATTCGCAATAAATGACCGCCGCCCCGCCCAGAATCGCGTTTGCGCATGTCGGCAAGAGTTTTGATGGCGGCCGCGGCGCAAAGCCTGTTTTGGCTGTCGACGACGTCTCGCTCGAGGTCGCCGAGGGCGAATTCCTCGCCATCGTCGGCGGCTCCGGTTCCGGCAAGACCACGTTGTTGCGGCTGACGAACCGGCTGATCAAGGCCGATCACGGCAGCATCACGGTCG
>Ga0210410_10002603_pt1 | contig 16131 bp, 16 predicted proteins | sample IncBWC4MmetaG_FD_161058 | JGI IMG/M metagenome (GOLD analysis project Ga0210410, IMG submission 161058) | Forest soil microbial communities from Barre Woods Harvard Forest LTER site, Petersham, Massachusetts, United States - Inc-BW-C-4-M | ecosystem: Environmental > Terrestrial > Soil >... | reverse complement strand
TTATGCCACGAGGGCGAACGCCTAGACTCTATGTTAATGACCAAGCTGCTTGAGCGAGCTCTTGAAGCGGTGCGCCGGTTGCCGGCCGACACCCAGGACGAAATTGCTCGCGCCATGCTCGCACTGGCCGGCGATGAGGGGGAACCGGAACCAATCGATCCCGCGCACTTGCCCGACGTTTTGGAGAGTCTCGCGCAAGCCAAACGCCGTCAGTTCGCAACCGACTCTGAAGTCGAGGCCGCCTTTCGCCGCTTCGATCGATGAAGCTCCGGTTTACGCCGCGCGCCCTGGAGAATATCTCCGCCATCGCCCACTACATCCGATTTCGAAACCCGGCGGCGGCGCAGCGTGTTCTGCGATTTGCGAAAGCCTGCAGGACCTCATCCTGTTTCCACAGGTCGGTAGGCTTCAGCAAACGCAAGGCGTGCGCAAATTCGTGACACCGCGTTACGCTTATCTCATCTACTACACCGTGGACGATGCCGCCGGGGAGATCATCATTCTCAGCGTGAAGCATTCTGCGCAGAAGAGAGACCACGAGGACGCCTAGCGCGCTAGGCCGCTAATGCGCGGCCACGAACGGCGGCCCGACGGTGCGTATCGTCCCCTTCGGCGTGTCGGTGCTCACATCGGCCGCGGTCGCCTGACCACTCAGAGTGGGTGCAGCGGGCGACGCCGCCGTGCCGGTCGGAGGTTTCCCAGGCTTGGCGCCTTTCGGCACGGGAGGCGGGGCCGGCTGCGACAGCGCCTTGGCATTTTGGTCGGTGACGACGATGTCGCCGCTTTCCAGCGTCGAGGCGTCGTCGGCGCCTTTGAGCGCATCGGCCCAGCTCTGGCCCGGCTTTCGGCAGGAGCAGGCTGCGTTGAATTCCTTGCGATATTGGAAGGCGGTCGGCAGCGCGGTGTAGGCTTGGCCGGCCAGCGAGACGGCTTGGCCCATGTCCTCGCCCGGATTGCGATAGGTGTAGAGCTGTGCCTCAGTCGCCGGGCATTCGCGCTGGCAAGTGCGCTGATCGTCGGCGAACCGGCTTTGCACGGTGGAATAGGAAATCGGGAAATAATAACCGTCGCAGGAGCGTACGCAGACGGTGCGGAACGTGCCCGACGGCGCACCTTCGCCGCCCGGATTGATGATGCGGGCCGCACCACCGAACAGCGCATCGAGGAAGCCGCTCGGCCCTGCAGCGGCGGCCGCCGCGCGGTATTGCGGCCCGCAATTATTCTGCGCGAGCTCGCTGAGCAACACCCGCCGCTGACCTTCCTGATCGTAGTTGTTGCCGCTCTTGAGCCGCTCGAGATCGCTCATCGTGCGATCGAGGCTGTCGCGCAGCTGCTGGATCTGCGCGTTGAGCGGCTGGCATTCCGGCGCCTGGCCGGTGAAGAGCGAGAAAAATCCGCTCTCGCAGCCGCGCCGTTTGGCGTGCGTCACGAGGCGGTCGAGATCGGCTTGCTGCTTGCCGGCGGCATCTTCGTAGCGCTTGATTTGCTCGGCGCGGGCCGGGTCGCCGCCGCCGCGATTGAGCGCGGCCATTTGGCCTTCGAGGCGCACACAGACCGGGTTGGAGGGCGGCTGCTGCTGAGGGGGCTGCTGTTCGGCCGCAGGAGGCGGCGGCGCGGCTCCCGGCTGGCCCGGAATGGGTGCTGGCGGCACGGGGGATTGGGCGGCAGCCGGGGCCGCAAACAGGCCGGCGGCAAATAGGCCAACGCTGAGCCCAAGCCAAGGTACAAGCCCAAGAGCGCGCAGGTGGCTGATCATTCCAGAGACCCGACCCTGTTCCCCAGGCGTCGCCGCCATGAAGCGATGGAATGGTGAGTAATGGTGACTAAAGTGTGAATGAAGGCCCTTGCTACAGCATGATCCGGAAAAAGGCCTGCCCCGGACTTGATCAGGGGTGGAAGCCGGTTTTCCCGAAAGTCATGCTCAAACAAAGCGCTAGAGAGCGATCCGAAGACAAAGTCATCCCGCTCTGGGATCGAATAATCATTCAACGTCCGGCTGGTTTTCCGGACGGGCGCGGTCGAAGGCCGGCAGCGCAAGGCAGGCGGCGTCGATCGCCACGATTTTGGGGAATTTGTCGAGCGAAACCTTCAGCCGGCGGGCGTTATTGACCTGCGGCACCAGACAGATATCGGCAATCGTTACCTCGCCGCCGCAGCAATAGGGGCCCGCACCCACCAGGGCCTCGAGCGCCTCGAAGCCTTCCGTCACCCAATGATGGTACCAGGCGTCGATGGCGCTCTGCTCCTGGTGCATCTCGCGCTTGAGGTAGCGAAGCGGGCTGGTGTTGTTGAGCGGGTGGATATCGCAGGCGACGATTTCCGCAAGCGCCCGCGCCCGTGCCCGCGCAATCGGGTCCTTCGGCAACAGCGGCGGGTTGGGATGGGTCTCGTCGAGATATTCGATAATGGCGAGGGACTGGATCAGCACTTCGCCGGTCGGCGCCACCAGCACCGGCACGCGCATCTGCGGATTCACCGCGCGGAATTCCGGCCGGCGGTTGTGGCCGCCATCCTTGACCAGATGAACCGACGCCGTCTCGTAGGCGATGCCCTTGAGGTTGAGCGCGATGCGAACGCGGTAAGCGGCGGACGAACGAAAATAGGAATAGAGCTTCATGCGCGGTCCTGGAGTTACTCGTCGTTGTCTTCGAGCCCGATTTCGGTGACGAGTTCCGCCGAGCGTGCGGTCAATTGCTTGAGTGCGCGGTCGAACGCTTCGCGATCGCCCGGGGAGAGGATGTCGGTCAAGCGGCGCGCGAATTCGAGCGCGTGCGGAGCGACCTCTTCGTACATAGCGCGGCCGGCGGTGGTGAGAGACAAGAAAGCCTCGCGCATATCGTCGCGATTGGCGCGGCGCGCGACCAGGCGGCGCTTTTCCAGAAGCGCCACCGCGCGCGATACCTTGGTCTTGTGCATGTGGGTATGCGCGCCGATCGCCTTCGCGGTCATGACGCCGTGCTGCCCGAGCGTCACCACCACACGCCATTCGGGTACGCCGATGCCGTAGCGCCGGGCATAGACGCGCGACAGCGCCTGCGAGACGAGGCTCGACACGAGGTTGAGCTGGTAGGGCAGAAAATGCTCGAGCTTGAGCGGCGCTTGATCGCCGAGCTTGGGCTCGTGCGCGCCCGCTTCGGCCGTGATCTCGCCTTCCGTCGCCCGCTGACCGCTCATGTGTCGTTCCGGGGCATGGCTATTTGCGCCTGCCGATCGCGCCGGCGCCCCTTTGCTTTGCCCCGCTATCGGGCGAACATGAACGAAGTCAGGGAGCCGCGCAACGGCGCCCGCCTTGCCCGCGGGTGGCGGGTTCTTTAGAGCATGATCCCGAAAGGTGAAAACCGGTTTTCGGATAAGATCATGCTCAAATGAACAACTTGGATCGTGATCTTATTCGACCGGATTGGATCACGATCCAGTAATACGGGTGCTGTCTGCACAGCCGACCGGGAGCAAATTCCATGAGTTCTGGTTTCGCCTCGACCGCCGATCTGGCCGATAAGACCATTACCTTCGACGCGATCGGGCCGGACCTCTACGCCTTCACAGCCGAGGGCGATCCCAATTCCGGCGTCATCGTCGGCGACGACGGTGTGATGGTGGTCGATGCGCAGGCCACCCCGGTGATGGCCCAGCAGGTGATCGATCGGGTCAAGAAGGTCACCGACAAGCCGATCAAATATGTCTTGTTGACTCATTATCATGCCGTGCGTGTGCTGGGCGCTTCGGCTTATCGCGGGGCGGAAATCCTGGCGTCTGCCGGCACCCGCAGCCTGATCGCCGAGCGCGGCAAGGCCGACATGGATTCCGAGATCGGCCGCTTCCCGCGCTTGTTTCGCGCGGTCGAAAGCATTCCCGGCCTTACCTGGCCCTCGATCACGTTTCCCGATCAGATCTCGGTCTGGCTCGGCAAGCGCGAGGTGCGGATCATGCATATCGGCCGCGGCCACACCGCGGGCGATGTCGTCGCCTATGTGCCCGATGCCAACGTCGTGTTTTCCAGCGATCTCGTCGAATATCACTCGGCCTGCTATTGCGGCGACGCCCATTTCACCGACTGGCCGGCGACGCTCGATCGGCTGGCCGAATTTTCCGCAAGCGCGCTCGTGCCGGGCCGGGGCGCCGCGCTGAAAAGCGCCAAGCAGGTTGCCGAAGGCATCGCGCTGACCGAGGATTTCCTCACCACGCTCTATGACAGTGTCGGCGATAGCGCCGGCAAGGGCCGCACGCTCAAGGAGGCCTATGACGAGGCGCGCCGCGTCATGGATCCGAAATTTGCAAGCTTCGCCATCTACGAGCATTGCATGCCGTTCAACGTGTCGCGCGCCTACGATGAGGCCAAAGGCATCGAGCATCCGGTGATCTGGACCGCGGAGCGCGACCGCGCCATGTGGGCGGCTTTGCGCGGATGACGTTTTGTCGTCATTGCGGGAGGGGAAGAAGCTCGTAGGGTAGGTTTGCGCGAGTTCAAGCCGTCCCGCGCGGGTAAATCAAAGACGCGCAATCCCCACGCGGTGACGTAGGAGAAATGATTTTGCCCACCCTACAGAACTGAGCAACAATCAATGACCAACATCCGCAAATCGGTTTATCGCTACGACTATCGCCGCTCGGCGGATCAGGATGCGGCCGCGGTCGTCCGGCGGCCGGTCGTCGTAATCGGCGCCGGACCGGTCGGCCTTGCGGCCGCGATTGATCTCGCGCAGCGCGGCGTGCCGGTCGTGCTGATCGACGACGCGGATCGGATCGGCGAAGGCTCGCGCGGCATCTGCTGGTCGAAGCGCACGCTCGAAATCCTCGACCGGCTCGGCGTCGGCGAGCGGCTTGTGGCGCAAGGCGTCACCTGGAAGCTCGGCAAGGTCTTTGTCGGCGACGAATTGCTCTATTCGTTCGATTTACTGCCGGAGGAGGGGCACAAGATGCCCGCCTTCATCAATCTGCAGCAATTCTATCTGGAAAAGGCGCTGGTCGATCGCGCCCTCGAGCTGAAAAATCTCGATCTGCGCTGGAAGAACCGGCTCGTCGGCCTCGATCGCCTCAATGACGGCGCGCGCCTGACCATCGACACGCCGGACGGGCCTTACCGGCTCGACGCCGATTGGCTCATTGCCGCCGACGGTGCGCGCTCGACGGCGCGGCGGCTGCTGGGCCTCGACTTCGCCGGTGTCACCTTCGAGGACAAATTCCTCATCGCCGACGTGCACATGGCGGCCGAATTCCCGACCGAGCGCCGCTTCTGGTTCGCGCCGACTTTTCATTCCGGCCAATCGGCCTTGATGCATCGCCAGCCGGACGACATCTGGCGCATCGATCTGCAGCTTGGTCCCGACGCCGATCCGGTCGCCGAGCAGGCGCCGGAACGCGTGCGTGCGCGGCTCGACAAGGTGCTGAAAGATCATCCCTACGAACTCGAATGGGTCTCGGTCTACACTTTCAACTGCCGCCGGCTCGACCGCTTCGTGCATGGCCGCGTCATCTTCATCGGCGACGCCGCGCATCAGGTCTCGCCGTTCGGCGCGCGCGGCGCCAATTCCGGCATTCAGGATGCGGAGAATCTGGCCTGGAAGCTTGCCGCTGTGCTCAAGGGGCAGGGCGGCAACGCTCTGATCGAGAGTTACGACGTCGAACGCAACCAGGCCGCCGACGAGAACATCGGCCACTCGACCCGCTCGACCGATTTCATGTCGCCGCATTCGGCCGCCGAACGGCGGTTGCGCGACGCGGTGCTGTCGCTCGCGGAGCACGCAGAGTTTGCGCGCCGGATGGTCAATTCCGGCCGGCTGTCGGTGCCGGCGGTTTACGACACGCCGCTCTCGACGCCCGACACCGCGCCGTTTGCCGGCACGGCCAAGCTCGGCGCGCCGCTGCCCGACGCGCCGCTCCGCCGCGGCGACGGCACGGCGACGCATCTTCTCGAAAATCTGCGCGGCGAATTCGAAATCATCCATGTGAAGAACGGCGACGCGACGAATGGCCAAAGGCCCGGCGCGGTCGATGGCATTGCACTCACCGTGATCGGCGAGGATTTGTTGGACGACGAGGGCAAGTTTACGCAACGCTTCGATGCCACGCCCGGTGCGACCTATCTGGTACGTCCCGACCAGCACCTGTCCGCGCGCTGGCGAAGCTTCGATGCGGCGGCGCTGGTGCTTGCGGGCGAGCGCGCGCTGCAGAGGTAGGCGATGAGTAGACTGAACACGGCTTCGCAATTCGCCGATCCGGATTCCGCCTATCGCGCGCTGGTCGAGGCGCGGCGGAGTCTGTCGGAAGCCGCCGCCGCCGAGCTCGACACCAAGCTCGTGCTCATCCTCGCCAACCATATCGGCGATCTCGGCGTGCTGCGCGAAGCCATCGCGCTGGCGAAGGGGAAATAAGAAGTCTCGGCCGCTCGTCCCCGCGAAAGCGGGACCCAGACTGCAATGAGCGGATGCCCGCGAAAAAATTAGAACGCCGATCATTCAAACTGAACGATGGCGCTCTAATTCATCCCACATCGTCACGCCCGGCAACCGGTCGGGCGCGACGAATTCCGAAAACTCTCTCAGTCGCGCGTGTCCTTATCGGAAAATCGGCCTCCACTTTTCCGGGACATGCGCTAGCGCGAGCACTCGATGGCGACGAAGTCGTCGCAATGCCCGCCGCGGCAGGCGCCGGGACCGCTCGTTGGGATCGCGCCGGTAATGTCGTCGCGATCGACCTTGCGGTAGGACAAAGCCTGCCCGTATTCGTGTGAGCGGCAATAGGAATTCGCAGCAGCCTCGCCGCAGGGCGCACCTGACGCGAGGCAACGATCGACGCCATAGCCGTCGCGGTTGTTGGCGACGATGAAAATCCGCTTTTCCGCATGTGCGGCGCCGGTGCCCAGCAAAAGGGCGGCACCAAGAGCGGCCGCAATCATGAATCGCATGGATCCCCCAAGCCGGAGCGAAGCCCCGGAGACTGCGTCACAATGAACATTAAAAATAGGGCGGTCAAGTTAAGACTGCGTTAACTTACCGGACCGGCGAGCGATTGCAGGGCAGTGTGGTTGATTCGAGGCAGGGCGGCAAAAGCGGAGGGCCCACACTCCCTAAAACACGCCGCGTGCGGTGGCACATTTCGGCAAAAAGGCGTGAAGCCATGCGGAATAGCGCCATTGTGCTATTATTCGACGCCAACTTGGCTGCAGGCGATGGATAGAAAGTCAGGCTTGATTACGGAATCGACACTGACCTGTCCGAGGTGTGGACATCGGGCGATGGAAACGATGCCGACGGACGCGTGCCAATTCTTCTATGACTGCAAAGGATGTGGAGAGCGCTTAAAACCTCTGCCGGGCGACTGTTGCGTATTCTGTTCGTACAGCTCTGCGCCGTGCCCGCCCATCCAAGCTGACGCCGGCTGTTGTTCGTAACATTTCGAATCTCACAAGGCCACAAACACAACCCATTGAAAGCCGCCGGCAGCAGACCAGCACCGACACATCACCACAGCCGAGCCAAACCCTTGACGTCATGGCCTTCCTCGACCATTGTGCGCGCCATGTTCGGCCCGACCACCATCTGCGGCATGATTTGCCGGGAGATTATTCGCTAGCGGCAAACGCTGGCTGCGGCCGTCTTTTCTCCTCTTCGAGATTTTGGACACGCCCGGCCAGCAGGCCGATGGCGCGTAAACGCGCGACTGTGACACGACGATGGAACTGAAACTCTACGATACGCTGACGCGCGAGAAGCGGGTGTTTCGCCCGCTCGATCCGGCGCATGTGCGCATGTATGTGTGCGGGCCGACGGTCTACGACTATGCCCATATCGGCAATGCGCGCCCGGTGATCGTCTTCGACGTGCTGTTCCGCCTGCTGCGCCATCTCTACGGCGCCGACCACGTCACCTACGTGCGCAACATCACCGACGTCGACGACAAGATCAACGCGCGCGCCGCCGAGGAATATCCCGAGCTGCCGCTCAACGAGGCGATCCGCAAGGTCACGGAAAAAACCGACAAGCAATTCCACGAGGACGTCGCTGCGCTCGGCTGCCTGCCGCCGACGGTCGAGCCGCGCGCCACCGAGCATGTCGCCGAGATGCGCACGATGATCGAGCGCCTGACCAAATCCGGCAACGCTTATGTCGCCGACGATCATGTGCTGTTCAGCGTGCCGTCGATGCCCGACTACGGGCGGCTGTCGAAGCGGCCGCTGGACGAGATGATCGCCGGCGCCCGCGTGGAGGTCGCGCCCTATAAGCGCGATCCGCAGGATTTCGTGTTGTGGAAGCCGTCAAAGCCCGGCGAGCCGGCCTGGCCGTCGCCGGCCGGTATCAAGACTCCGGGCCGTCCCGGCTGGCACATCGAATGCTCGGCCATGTCGTGGAAATATCTCGGCGAAGTGTTTGACATCCACGGCGGTGGTATCGATCTCGTCTTTCCGCACCACGAAAACGAGATCGCGCAATCGCGCTGCGCCTTCCACACGCCGGTGATGGCGAATTTCTGGATGCACAACGGCTTCCTGCAGGTCGAAGGCGAGAAGATGTCGAAGTCGCTCGGCAACTTCGTGACCATTCATGAGCTTCTAAAGACAGAAAAATTTGGAGGACGAAGTTGGCCGGGTGAAGTGATACGGCTGGCGATGCTCGGTACTCATTATACTCAACCGATTGACTGGACGACTTCAGCTCTCGAAGAAGCTTCGGTGAATCTAACTCAATGGAAGAAGCTCATCGCGCGGGTAGACCCGAGCAAACTGGAGATCAAGCCGGACTCAGACGTGCTGTCGTGCCTTTCAGACGATCTCAACACGCCTGAAATGCTTGTCCGTCTGCACCAAATCGCGAAGGAAGCCACTAAGAATTCGGAGATGAAGGACATTCTATATGACAATCTCGTCTTTCTCGGCTTTGTGCCCAACGAATTCGTAGTAGCGAATGAGGTCGTTGAGGAGCTTAGAGCTGAAACGAAGGTTTCGAGTCCAGGCAGCGGCGAAATGCTGATCATCGAGAGCCCTAAAGTGGAAAAGTTCATGGAATATGCTTTTGTAAACCTTCCGCCAGCGTCAAATTCCACGTCGACGATCATCACCGCATCGATGATTTTTTCTGGCACGGTGCCTTCTTATAAGTTCTTGGATGACTGGATAAAATACAATCCATTTTACATTTCACCACGCGACCAAGAGTTTGTCACCAAGTCGATCGGCATACAAAGATTGAATGCGCTCATCGAAGAAAGACTAGAAGCGAGGAACAACAAACAGTTTGAGGAATCCGATCGCATCCGCGACGAGCTCGCCAAAATGGGCGTCGTGCTCAAAGACACCAAGGACGGCACCACCTGGGAGATCGCGCGATGAGGATGACGCGCACGCCAAATCCCTCTCCCCTTGCGGGAGAGGTCGGCGCGCGGACGCGCAGCGTTCGCGCGGCGGGCGAGGGCCCGGGCGGTGCGGTCGACTTCGGCGGTGCTGGCTCCCGCGGGCCCTCACCCGGCCACTCGCTGCGCTCGCGGCCGTCCTCTCCCGCGCGGGGAGAGGGGAAGAGCAGCGTCGCCGGTGAGATGCGTCGGCGAGCCCGTGCGTTGCGCGCTCGCATAACCGACGCCGAGCGCAAATTGTGGTTCGCCCTGCGTGACCGCAGATTCGCCGGCTTCAAGTTTCGCCGCCAGGTGCCGATCGATCGCTTCGTTGCGGATTTTGTTTATTTCGAAGCGCGTCTGGTCATCGAAGTGGACGGCGGTCAGCACGCCGGCTCGTTGCAGGATCGATGGCGGGATCGCTGGTTTGCGGCGAACGGATTTCGCGTGATGCGGTTCTGGAACAACGAGGTGTTATCGAATCTCGAAGGGGTTCTGACCGTGCTTTCGGCTGAGTTGGAGCAGTGTCGATGATCGCCCGCCCGCAAACAGAGCTCGCCATGCGGCCGATGCTGCCGACCGATGTGCCCATGCTGGCGGAGATCTTCCGCGCCAGCATCGAAGAACTGGCCGGTGAGGATTACAGCGAGGCGCAGCAGGAAGCCTGGGCCTCGGCGGCCGACGATGATGAAGCCTTCGGCGCGCGGCTGGCGCGCGATCTCACGCTGGTCGCGACCCATGCCGGCGCCGCAATAGGCTTCGCCTCGCTTGCCGACAATACGCGCATCGACATGCTTTATGTGCATCCCGCCGCGGCCGGGCAGGGGGCAGCCGCCATGCTCTGCGATGCGCTGGAAAAGCTCGCCGCCGCCCGCGGCAGCAAAGAGCTCACCGTCGATGCGAGCGACTCGGCGCGCGGCTTCTTCGAGCGGCGCGGCTTTGTGGCGAAAACCCGCAACACCGTGCCGCTCGGCGGCGAATGGTTCGCCAACACCACGATGGTGAAGCAGCTCGTGGCCGCTGCATCGGGGAGGCCGCAATGAAACGCGACGACCTGCCGTTCCAGCGTCATTGGCTCTATTACGTGGTGCTGAAATACGCGGTGATTGCGGCTGCGGTCGTGGTCGCCCTCTACACGGTCTATCGGCTCTATTCGGGTTGAGACAGGATTAAAAGCACATGGCGCGCGAAATATTCCTCGGCATGCGGACCCATCATATCGCGATTGCGCTGATCGCGATCCTGGTCGCGGTGGCGTTGGCGGCCAACTATTATCTGTGGTGAGTTTGATGTCCCGCGAGCGGCTTTATTTGTTCGACACCACGCTGCGCGACGGCGCGCAGACGAACGGCGTCGACTTCACGCTCGCCGACAAGGTCACGATCGCGCGCATGCTCGACGAGCTCGGCGTCGACTATGTCGAAGCCGGCTATCCCGGCGCCAATCCGACGGACACGAGCTTCTTCGCGGAGCGCCGGCAGGCCCGCGCGAAAATAACCGCGTTCGGTATGACGCGCCGGCCGGGCCGCTCCGCCTCGAACGATCCGGGTCTCGCCGCCGTGCTGGACGCGGAGGCCGACGCCATCTGCTTTGTCGCCAAGTCGTGGGACTATCACGTCCGTGTCGCACTCGAAACGACCGAAGAGGAGAACCTCGCCTCGATCCGCGACAGCGTGCGCGCCGCCAAGGCCAAGGGCCGCGAAGTGCTGCTCGATTGCGAGCATTTCTTCGACGGCTATAAGGCCAATCCGGGCTACGCGTTTGCCTGCGCCAAGGCGGCATACGACGAAGGCGCGCGCTGGGTCGTGCTGTGCGATACCAACGGCGGCACGCTGCCGCACGAAGTGGAGAAGATCGTCGGCGAGGTGTGCAAGCAGATCCCCGGCGATCATGTCGGCATCCATGCGCACAACGACACCGAGCATGCGGTGGCGAACTCGTTTGCCGCCGTGCGCGCCGGCGCGCGTCAGATTCAAGGCACGCTCAACGGGCTCGGCGAGCGCTGCGGCAATGCCAATCTCATCTCCATCATCCCGACGCTGAAGCTGAAGGCCGAATACGCGCAGACATTCGAGATCGGCGTCTCCGACGACGCGCTCGGCCATATCGCGCGCATCTCGCACGGCCTCGACGACATCCTCAATCGCGCCGCCGACCGCCACGCGCCCTATGTGGGCGAGAGCGCGTTCGCCACCAAGGCCGGCATTCACGCCTCGGCCATCATCAAGGATCCGGCGACCTACGAGCATGTCGCGCCCGAGCAGGTCGGCAACAAGCGCAAGCTTTTGGTGTCCGACCAGTCGGGCCGCTCGAACCTGCTGGCCGAACTCGACCGCATCGGCTTTGCCGTCGACAAGGATGATCCGCGCCTGTCGCGGCTCCTCGACGAAGTGAAAGAGCGCGAAGCCATCGGCTACGCCTATGAGACCGCCGACGCATCGTTCGAGCTGCTTGCGCGGCGGCTCCTCGGCAAGGTGCCGCGCTATTTCGATGTGGAGAAATTCGACGTCACCGTCGAGCAGCGCATCAGCGCCAAGGGCGAGCGCGTCACCGTCAGCATGGCGGTGGTGAGGGTAAAAGTCGGCGACGAGGTGCTGATCTCGGCCGCCGAAGGCAACGGCCCCGTCAACGCGCTCGACCTCGCGCTGCGCAAGGATCTCGGCAAGTATCAAAGCTACATCAACGGACTCGAGCTCAGCGACTATCGCGTGCGTATCCTCAATGGTGGTTCGGAGGCCGTGACGCGGGTTTTGATCGAAAGCTCCGACGAGACTGGCGACCATTGGACGACGGTCGGCGTGTCGTCCAACATCATCGACGCCTCGTTCCAGGCGCTGATGGATTCGATCGTCTACAAGCTCATCAAATCCGGCGCGCCGGCGTGACACTTTCCCTCCCCCTTGTGGGGGAGGGCAGCAAGGGGGTCGGGAGGTGGTGCGAGAAATCGACGACGGCACGTGCTTGTGTCTTCGCTTTCGCAAGACCTCGCGACCCCCATCCCTAACCCCTCCCCACAACGGGGAGAGGAACTGAGGGGCGGAAACAACATGATCGATCACATTTCCATCGCCGTGCGAGATCTGAAAAAAGGCGAGAAGTTCTACACCGCCGCGCTCGCGCCGCTTGGCTTGTCCAAACTGAAGGAATGGCAGGGCGCCGCGATCGGCTTCGGCAAGAAATATCCTGAGTTCTGGATCAACATACGCGAGGCGATGGGGCGCGTGGCCGAGGACAGCGGCGTGCACATCTGTCTGCGCGCGCCCGATCCGGCATCGGTCGATGCTTTTCATGCCGCCGCGCTGAAAGAAGGCGGCGCTTCCAACGGCGAGCCAGGCCCGCGGCCGCACTATCACGAAGGATATTACGCGGCCTTCGTCCGCGATCCCGACGGCAACCGCATCGAAGCGGTGACGTTCGTGCGGGACAAGGCGGAGTAGCCGTCATTCCGGGGCCGAGCGCAGCGAGGAGCCCGGAATCCATATTCGCTGACTAATAGGCTTTATACAGAGTGCAGCCGGTTGGCACGTGGGTATGGATTCCGGGCTCGCGCCTTTCGGCGCGCCCCGGAATGACGGACGGCTACAACCGCTCGGCCGGCACCGCCATTTGCTTTTGCGCTTCGCTCACGCCGCGCACGGCTTCATGCAGCTTCGGCAAAATGTCGCCAACGCGCTCGACGACCAGCAAATCGACGCCGCGCGACGGCGGCGGCACGAGCCCTGCCACGCGCATGTGGGCAAGCAACGACAGCAGCGGGTCCCAGAAGCCGTTGATATTGGCGATCAGGATCGGCTTCTTGTGACGGCCGAGCTGCGCCCAGGTCATTTGCTCGACCAGCTCTTCCAGCGTCCCGATGCCGCCCGGCAAGGCGACGAACGCGTCGGCCCGGTCGAACATCGTGCTTTTTCGCTCGTGCATGTCGCGGGTGATGATCTGCTCCTGGGCGAGCCGCCGCGGCCGCTCCTTGGCGGTCAGGAATTCTGGAATGATGCCGGTCGCAGCGCCGCCGTGCTCGATCACCGACGACGCAATGGCGCCCATAAGGCCCACGGAACCGCCGCCCCAAACCAGCCGGATGCCGCTATGGGCGAGGATTTTGCCGAAATCTCGGGCGGCTTCCACAAAGGCTGGGTCAGTTCCGGGGCTTGATCCGCAATAAACGCAGATCGCATTGATTTTGCTCATAGATACCTACTCTCGAAACGATACATGTGGCGGCGATTCGCTCCCGGCGCAAGCCATTTAGGCCTAGTAGAGCAAGCCCCGTGCCGGTGCGGAAGCGAGGAAGAATCTCTATATGAACGAACGGCGGTAGCACGCCGGTCGTGCTTCGTGCCCGCCTTCAGTCCCCGCATCACCATTTCGCGCTTTGCATATGAGAGAATTCGCGACTGCCCCGATCCGCCAGGACCGCCATGTGAAGGCCGAGGGCTGGTCGCTATTCTCGACGCTGTTCAACCTGTGGCCCTATATCTGGCCGTCCGACCGCGCCGATTTGAAGGCGCGCGTTCTGTTCGCGACCGTGCTGATTTTCGTCGCCAAGCTCGCGACCATCGCGGTGCCGTTTACCTTCAAATGGGCAACCGATGCGCTGGCGGGCCACGGTACCGCGCCGATCGGACCCAACGACTGGCTCGCCTGGGCGCTGGCGACGCCGGTGATGATGACGCTTGCGTATGGCGGCATGCGCATCCTGATGGGCGTGCTCACGCAATGGCGCGACGGCATTTTCGCCAAGGTGGCGATGAATGCGGTGCGCCGGCTCGCGTTTCTCACCTTCGAGCACATGCATCTGCTGTCGCTGCGCTTTCATCTCGAGCGCAAGACCGGCGGGCTGACGCGCGTGCTCGAGCGCGGCCGCAACGGCATCGAGACCATCGTGCGCATGTTGCTGCTGCAGCTGATGCCGACCATCGTCGAGGTGGTGCTGGTCGGCTGGGTGCTGCTGTTCCACTTCGACTGGCGCTACCTGGTCGTGGTTTTGCTGACGGTCGCGCTCTATGTCGGCTTCACCTTCTACGCCACCGAATGGCGCATCAACATTCGCCGCTCGATGAACGAGAGCGACACCGACGCCAACGCCAAGGCAATCGACTCGCTGCTGAACTACGAGACGGTCAAATATTTCTCCGCCGAGGAGCGCGAGGCCAGGCGCTACGACCGCTCGATGGAACGCTACGAGGTGGCGAGCGTCAAAGCCTACACCTCGCTTGCCGTGCTCAATGCCGGGCAGGCCATCATCTTCACCATCGGGCTGTCGGCCGCGATGGTGCTGTGCGCCTACGGCATTCAAAGCGGCACCAATACGGTCGGCGATTTCGTCATGATCAACGCCATGATGATTCAGCTCTATCAGCCGCTGAATTTCATGGGCCTGGTCTATCGCGAGATCAAACAGGCGGTGATCGACATCGAGTTCATGTTCTCGATCCTGTCGCGCAAGCCGGAGATTGAGGACAAATCCGGCGCCCCGCCGCTCAAGGTGAAGGCGGGCGCGATCCGCTTCGATAATGTTTCGTTCGCCTACGAGCCGGCGCGGCCGATCCTCAAGGGCTTGAGCTTCGAGGTCGGCGCCGGGCGCACTGTCGCCATCGTCGGTCCTTCCGGCGCCGGCAAGTCGACCATCTCGCGGCTTCTGTTCCGTTTCTACGACGTCACCGGCGGGCGCATCCTGATCGACGGCCAGGACATTCGCGAGGTTTCGCAGAAATCGCTGCGCGCCTCCATCGGCATGGTTCCGCAGGACACCGTGCTGTTCAACGACACGATCCGCTACAACATCCGCTACGGCCGCTGGGATGCGAGCGACACCGAAGTGGAGGAGGCGGCGCGGATGGCACAAATCGACGGCTTCATTCGCTTGGCGCCGAAAGGCTACGAAACCGAGGTCGGCGAGCGCGGGCTCAAACTCTCCGGCGGCGAGAAGCAGCGCGTCGCCATCGCCCGCACCATTCTCAAAGGCCCGCCGATCCTGTTGCTCGACGAAGCCACCTCGGCGCTCGACAGCCACACTGAGCGCGACATTCAAGACGCGCTCGACCGGGTCTCCAAAAATCGCACGACGCTCGTGATCGCGCACCGGCTTTCCACCATCGTCGGCGCCGACGAGATTTTGGTGCTCGATCAGGGCGTCATCGTCGAGCGCGGCACCCACGGCGCGCTGCTGGCGAGGGACGGCCTCTATGCCAGCATGTGGAACCGCCAGCGCGAGGCGGAGATGGCGCGCGAAATCCTCGCCGACGTGGACGAGCCGTCGTCCGCGCCCAACCGCGATCCACCCGCCGTGCCGCAACCGCAGGAAAGGGAGCCAGACTTGTTGCCGGCGGCCGATGTTGCGGAGTGAGCGTGGCCGCGACAACATCATTGAACCCAGCCCTTGCCGCGACGAGCGGGATCGGCCGACGCGGACAAATCCCTCGCCCTTTTGGGGAGAGGATGGCTCGGCCGCAGGCCGAGCCGGGAGAGGGGATGTGAGCCTTAGCCAAGCCAAAGTTCTTCGCCGGAAGATGACCGACGCCGAACGCCGGCTTTGGCATTGGCTTCGCGCTCATCGTCTGGCTGGTCAGAAGTTCAAACGGCAGGTGCCGATCGGTTCATATATTGTCGACTTCGCGTGTCCAAGCCGCAAATTCATCGTGGAAGTTGATGGCGGCCAGCATTCGGAAAGCCTCAGGGATAAAACGCGTGATGCCTGGTTGAAAACGCAGGGCTTTGAGGTCCCACGTTTCTGGAATAACGACGTATTGAAGAACACGGAGGGCGTATTGGAATTGATTTTCATTGCGCTCAAAGAACGGCCCTCTCCCA
>Ga0210410_10002602_pt1 | contig 16134 bp, 14 predicted proteins | sample IncBWC4MmetaG_FD_161058 | JGI IMG/M metagenome (GOLD analysis project Ga0210410, IMG submission 161058) | Forest soil microbial communities from Barre Woods Harvard Forest LTER site, Petersham, Massachusetts, United States - Inc-BW-C-4-M | ecosystem: Environmental > Terrestrial > Soil >... | reverse complement strand
TCACCAAATCCAGGGGCACCGACTCCGTTGGAATCCCCAGCAGCGAAGCGCGCCCTCCCGCCCGCAGCGCCCGAAATCCCTGCTGAATCGCAGCTGGATTCCCAGACATTTCCAGCAGCACATCCATGCCCGTTCCGCTCGTCTCCGCCTTGATTCGCGCCACCGAGTCCGTCGTCGTCGGATTCAACACCGCGTCCGCGCCCATTTTCCTCGCCATCGCGCGCCGCTGTTCGTTCGTTTCCGTCGCAAACACCGTCGAGCTTCCGCAAGCCTTCGCCACCGCAATCGCCATCAACCCAATCGGACCGCAGCCCGTCACCAAAACAGTCCGCCCCGCAATCTCCCCCGCCAGCACCGTATGTACCGCATTCCCCAGCGGATCGAGTATCGCGCCGTAATGTTCCGGAATCGCCGGGTCCAGCTTCCAGATATTCGACGCCGGAATTTTTACAAATTCCGCAAACGCACCGTCCTGATCAATCCCGATAATCCGCAAATTTTGGCAGATGTGCGCTTCACCCAGCCGGCACTGATGGCAGTGCCCGCAACTGACGTGCATCTCTGCACTGACAAAATCCCCCGTCTTCACCGCCGCAACTTCGTCGCCAACTCGCTCCACCACGCCGCAAAACTCATGCCCCAACGTCACCGGCGGCTTGATGCGCCCCTGCGACCAGCGATCCCACCCATAAATGTGCAGATCCGTCCCGCAAATCGATGCGGTACGAACGCGCACCAACACGTCCGTAGGTCCAATCGACGGCACCGGCGCATTTTCAAAGGAAAGGCCCCGCGCAGGCTGCATCTTGCGCAAAGCTTTCATCGTGGGCGGCATCAAAAGCGGCTCCTGGTGGGTCGCAATTGGCAATCGTAGCACACCGCGCCACACCAACACCGCTGCGCCGCGGCTTGGCGAATCGCGGCAAGCCATCAAAGTCCGACTCCACCGTCGCTACGTTTCTACAATCTGCGTTCCCTGCGCCGACGCCATCCGCAATCGCCCTTGCTGCTCTACATAGACATGCGTGTACCTACTGCGCACTGCAAACGTCGTATCTCCCGCCCGCCCGCGCATTTCAGTGGACCCAATCACGATTGCCGTAGCGCCAAACTTTCTCACCCGCGCCCCTTTCGGCTCGATGGCTTCGAACCTCACCTGTCCTGAAGCCACCGCCGCCAACAATTCTGGCTTGCTGATTTCCGCCCCGCGCATCACATCCACTAAAATAAAGTCATCGACCAACAATTCATCCAGCACTTCAATCTTCCCCGAAATTAGTGCGCCAAAAAATTCCTGCTCCGCTAACAATGGATCGATTTCGTGTTTCATTTTGCTCCCTAGTCCTCATCTCAAAAGACGGTCCACGCATCTGGCCGTAAGCACACCTCGTCGTCTTCCTACTGCGACAATTCTTCCAGCGCCACACGATTCGTCCGCGGCCCCATCACCGCAATAATCAACGCAACTCCCGTCATCGCCGCCGCCAGCAGCGCGAACACGGCCGGTACACCATGCAACAGCACCGCTCCAATGAGCAGCGAAGTAAACGCCGCGCTCAGCCGGCTCCAGCTATACGTAAATCCCACGCCCGTCGCACGAATTCGCGTAGGAAACAACTCCGCCTGGAACGCATGGAACGCCGCGGAGAACCAATAATTGCAAAGCGTCAGCAGCGCTCCGAACGTAACCACCGCCGCGGGCGTGCTCGCGCTCCCGAATCCCAATCCAAACGCCGCCACCAACAACGCCAGCACGACAATCGTCCACTTCCGTTCCAATCGGTCGGAGGTCCACGCCGCCAAAATCGGGCCCACCGGCGAAACCAGCGCAATCAGCATCGTGTACTCGAGCGAATGCAGCAGCGAAAAGCCACGCTTCAACAAAAATGTCGGTGCCCAATTGGCAAATCCGTAGAAACCAATCGTCTGCAGCATCTGAAAAAGGATCAGCATCACCGTGCGCCTCAGATACGGCGGCCGCCACAGTTCTGCAAATATCCCCCGCTCTCGCGATGGCCGCGCTATTTCCTGTGCCGCGATCGTAGGATGGGTATGCTCTCTCGAAAGCGACTCTGCTTCGAGCGCGCGCATCACTTCATCCGCTTCCGCGGTCAGCCCTCGGCTTTCCAGCCATCGCGGCGATTCCGGCAGCCGCCGCCGGAACCACCATGTCAGCAACGCACCGCTCGCGCCAATCACCATCACCCAGCGCCATCCCGCCATTAGAAAATGCGTTGGCACAAGCAAACGTGACAATATCGCCGCCACCGGCACGGCCATGAACCCCGCCACCTGCGTGATGGCAACATACCGTCCTCGCGCGTGACTCGGAACCAATTCCGTCACGTACGTGCCGATCACCACAATTTCCGCGCCGATGCCCAGGCCCGCGAAAAATCTCATCGCAATCAGCCAGCCCGCAGAAGGCGCAAACGCTCCCGCCAGCGTGAACACCGAATAGATCAGCAGCAACGTGATGAACGAAATGCGCCGCCCCCATAGGTCGCTTCCCATCCCAAAGAAAATTGTTCCGAAGAACATTCCCAAAAATCCGGAAGCCACAAAAAAACTGAATTGTTTCAGGGAAAGAAAGCCGGATTGCTGCAACGCCGCCCCGATGTAAGCCACTACGAAGATGTCGTACAGATCGAAAAAAGTCCCCAGCGAAACCAGCGTAATGAATCGCCGGTGAAATTTCCCCAGCGGTAGCCGCTCAATCCGCGCCCCTATAGGAGAAGTAACACGTTCCACCATCGGCGCGGTCACATGGATTCCATTCCTACTTCACCCGCTCCACAACGCCGATCTTTTCCAATGCCCGCAAATATTCCGTCACCATTTCCAACTCCACCGGCCCGTATTCTGCCGACACCGCATCGCGAATCGCCTGTGCGTTCCGTTTCCCATCCGCGAAATTCAGCACTTCATACGCGTACTCTTCGCCGCTGCCCCATATTCCTTCGTAACTCAGCAGCTTCGGCATCGCCACCACCGCCGCTTTCGCATGTTCCGCGAAATAGTCGTACCCAAACACCGCCAGCGGCCCTTTCGGCTCCGCTTTTCGCCTGTAAAGCTCCGCTCGTTCTGGCACGCGGCCTGGCGGTCTCTCGCACCCTACCCCTGTTTCCGTAAGAATGCCCGCCAGCGATTGAGCTGTGACCTTCTTCGTTGAATCTGCCGCCGCCTTTTCGTAAGCAATCCGCTCGTCATAATCGATGCACACATCATCAAATCCCAACTTCCACACGCGCGACTCCGCTTGCGATTTCCGCAGCTCATTTCCCTGCAAAATCGCGGTCCGCAGCCACACCTCTTTCTTTCCTAGTGTGGCCAGAAAATACCCGCTCGCCGCCCCGATGAACGCCGCTCGCTTCAACTTTGTCGGGTCGACGTTCGCCGCGCTATCGAAATTCGTATGAATGTACCGGTCCGGCCAATCGTTCAGATAAATCGCTGGGATACCAAACGACGAATCCTGATAAACGTCATGATCGCTCCCCATAGTGAAAGCGCTAAACTGTGCCTGAAGTGGCTCCTTCCCACCTTCCGGCGCAACCAGCGGATAATCCGCGTTCCCGGTCGCCGCAAACTTATACGACTCCTCATTTACAAACTCCGCAAACGTCCACGCCACGTCGTGTACAAACGACGGAAGACTCCGCGGCCCGCGTGTCACGTGGAACACTGCCTTCGTCGCCAGCCCGCCGCCGACCATATCCATATGCACCACCGCTTTGATCCGCCGCGCAAACTCCGGTTTCCCGTTCAGCAGCGCCAGCGTCCCCTCGATCTCCGGCGGCCAGATAAATCGAATCGTTCGCGCCGGCCGCGGCAGTTTTCCTTCGCTGATCAATTTCTGCAGCGTCCGCGCCACCTCCAGGATCGTCACGCACCCGCTGGCATTGTCGTTCGCGCCCGGCCGCTGATGGTCCAGGTGGCAGCTAAACGCAATCTCCTCCTCCTTTAATTTCGCGTCCGCCCCCGGAATCGTCGCCGTCACCACTTCGTAGTTGCTCGCGTGCTGTCCCGCCTTCACCGCCGCATGTAGCCGGATCGTTTCCCCATGCGCGAGCCGCTCGCGCAATCCTCGCCCCGTCTTCGGCGACACCATGAACCCAAATGTCTTATTCGGCGAAAACGTCTCCAGATGTCCCCATCGAATCAAATTCTCGTCCTCGCCCCACCACGCCGTGTTCTGGTTCTGCGCGTAACTCACAATTCCCGCCGCCCCAAATTTCCCCACCGCCAAATCCTGCACCGCCCCCGGCTGCGCCCCGACCAGCACAATCTTCCCCTTCACGTTTTTGCCCGCGTAGTCCGCCTCTTTCGTCCCGTCACCAACATCCATCAACTCGGCCGTAACATCCGCCGACTCGCTGTCCTCCGCCAAAACAATCGGCATGGACGCGTAGCTCGCGATCTTTTTCTCGTTTACCCCTGGCAGAGCCGAGGGACCGCTCCCAACCGCCACTTCCCATAGTTCCCCTATCTCCGCATCCCATCCCGGTCGCGATCTTTGCGTCCCGTAGAGAATCTTCCCATCCGCCGGGAACTGCAAAATCGCCACATCGCTCAACCCATAAACCCGCGCCCGCTCCGCCACCAATTCCGCCGCGGCATGGAATCCCACCGACCCGCGCTGCCGGTGCAATCGCGCCAACCCCTCCAGATTCCGCTTAGCCGTCTCCCCACTAAGCTCATTAGCGAGCCCCGCAACATCGTTCTCCGGCAGCAAAGGAGTCCGCTGCTGCGCCCAAACAGATCCCCCGCCGACCGACATCGCCATCAAAACAATCACACCGACCCTCATCACTCCTCCTCTATGGAGTGCGGCGGTCTTGCCGCCGCCTTAACACCGCTGCCCACCCCACCCAACCCCGCGAAACACTACCACACCCGCCACATCCACCGTGGAACAGCCATTTCTGCCTGTTCACCTCTTCCTCGCACAGAGGCAAGACGCAATCTGTTCTCCGTCATCTCAAATTCCGGTTTTGGATTCGCGACCTCTGCTATCATCCCCGCGCATGCCTCTCCCCAAGCGCCTCCAGGAAATTCGCGACGGCTTCGAGCGCCCCTTCTGGGTCGCCAATATCAGCGAAATCTTCGAGCGCCTCTCCTACTACGGCGCTTTTTCCTCTCTCGCCCTCTATCTGCACGAAAAACTTAATTTCTCGACCGAGCAAACCGGCACCCTAGCCGGCATTTTTGGCGGAGCCGTCTGGTTTTTAGCCATCTTCGGCGGGACAGTAGCGGACTGGCTCGGATTTCGCCGCGCCCTCTCTCTCGCTTACCTCATCCTGAGCGGCGCGTATTTTCTTCTCGGGTCTATCGGCGCGCCATGGCTCAGCCCCATCCGCAACGCCATGCCCTTGGGACTGTTCGTCGGCATCGTGCTCCTGTTGCCCGCGTTGGGAATCGCGCTGGTCAAGCCCAGCGTCGTCGGCACCACCGCCCGCGCTTCCAAGGAAAACGTTCGCTCCATCGGATATTCCATCTACTACACCATGGTCAATATTGGCGGCACCCTCGGCCCTGCGATCGCCGATTGGGCACACGCAAAATTTGGCGTGGAAAATGTCTTTCGCATCGCCGCCCTCAGCGTCTTTGCCATGGTCTTCTTCGTGCTGCTCTTTTTTCGAGAACCAAAGGCGCAAGCCTCTGCGCCGCCTCCTCCATCACTCGCGGTCACCGCGAAAAATTTTCTTACCGTGCTCTCCAATCCCAAGTTTATGCTTTTTCTATTGATCTTCACCGGCTACTGGATCGTTTTCTGGCAACAGTTCACGTTGCTACCCGGCTACATCCACAACTTCATCGATCCAAACGCACGTGTCGAACGCGTCCTCAGCATCGACGCCGCTGTTGTGATTTGCTTCACTCTGGCCTGGAATCACCTCATTCGAAAGGTCCCGCCATTTCGCGCCGTGATACTCGGCACTCTCGTTTCCGCTCTGTCCTGGCTGATCCTTGCTTTGTGGTCCAGCTATTGGGGCGCGGTCCTATCCATTTTTGTTCTCGCCCTCGGCGAAATCACCCAAGCGCCCAAGTATTACGAATACATCTCCAAGCTGGCGCCCGCCGAACAGCAAGGCACCTACATGGGATTTGCCTTTCTCCCCATCGGCATCGGCTCGATTGTTGGTGGATGGTTTGGCGGAAAAATGCTGCATCACTTCGGCGAAGTGCAGCACCAGCCGCAGCACACCTGGTATGCCATCACCGCCGTAGGCGTCCTCACCGCATTTTTATTATGGATTTACGACCGCGTAGTAAAACCTGAAGCCCAAAACCGCTAGCCGCAGCTCAATCTTGCATGGGATCCAGTTCTTCTACTTTTGAACTCTTAAACTCTTCTACTCTTAAACTTTGCCTTAATTCACCATCCGCCGCAGCGATTCCAGCGCCTGTCGCGCCTGCGAATATCGCGGCTCCACTTGCAGCGCCTCCTGGAAGCAATGCATCGCCCGCGCATACATCTCCCTTCCCAGATACGCGCGGCCCAAATTGTAGTGAGGAAAATGCCGCGGCTCGTACCGCCGCGCTTCAATCGCGCGCTCCAACCACGGTATCGCTTCTTCAAATCGCCCCAGCTCGATCATGTACGCGCCAATGTCGTTGTATGGATTTCCGAATTCCGGATCAAGTTCGATCGCCCGCTTGCATTCCGCTATCGCTTCATCCAGCTTGCCTTGAAAGTGATACGTCCACCCCAAAAACGTGTGCGCCTCCGCGGTGGGAAAAAGCTCCAGCGAAGATTGATACAACTCCACCGCCCGATCGTAGTCGCCTTCCATCTGGGCTTGATACGCGTCCTGCAAAACTTCCCACGCACGTGTGAGGGTTTCCCGGCTCATGTCGCGATTTTTAGCACACGGCTCGGAGTGCGTCAAAAGTACGAGAGTCTCAGCCGTGCTAGGTTGCAACCTGTCCTTTGTGCCGGGTCCATAGTGGAATTTCCGGCTGCAAACATGGAAAATGGACCCGGAACATTGAAGCTTCAGCTCGACCATGAATTCGCACTACCGATACGAATACGCACGACCAGGGGGAATTGTGAATCGCAATTTTCTAATTCTTGGGACAGCAGTGCTGGCAGTGGCGGGAACGGTTTTTGCGCAGGATACGCCGCCCGCGAAAAAGCAAACCAAAAAATCGGCCAATGGCGATGCCGCGGCGGCCGCGCGGGGCAAAGACACCTTTGAAAAAAAATGCGCCATCTGCCACTACGCCGATAACGACCAAAAAAAGATCGGCCCGGGACTGAAAGGAATTTCCAAACGCGGTACGTTCACCGTGAACAACAACAAAGTGACCGACGAAACGCTAAAGACCTGGATCGAAAATGGCGACACGCTGATGCCGCCCTTCAAAGATGTCCTCGACCCAGCACAAATCAAAGACGTAATCGCCTACGTGAAAACTCTTTAATCTAAACCAACCTGACCGGCGCAATTTCTACTTCGCGTAATTCTTGCATTGCGCAATTATTGCATCGCGCTGCTGCTGCCAGAGCGTCTAATTCTTCATCCGGATCAACGGCTGATCGCGCGTTTTCCGTTTTCCATCGCCCCTAAAATAGCTCTTGGTTGCGCAGGCTGGACACCGCGCAACCAAGAGATAAACTCAACTGAGACACCTACCCGCGACTTGGCGCCACCGAATCTTCGCGCGTAACCCTTCTGCGGAAACCTTCCTGGGTCAGTTGCGGCGCGATATTCCGGCGCTGTTTTCGGGCCTTACAATTTTCCTGCCGCTAAGACTACTTCAGAATGGCGTCCTTGAACGCCTTCGCCGCGCGCAGACGTACCACCGTCTTGGCCTTGATCTTGATGGCTTCGCCGGTTTGCGGATTGCGGCCCATGCGCGCCTTGCGATGCGCTTTCACCGCGCGGCCGAGGTTCGGAATCACGAACTTACCGGCGGCGCCTTTGCATTCTTTCACCGCGAGCTTGAACAACTCTTCAAAAAATGCAGCCGCGGTCTTCTTGGGAATGCTGGTCTTTTCTGCGAGATGCGACACGACCTTCGTCTTGCTCATTGGCTTGGCTGCCATCTAGTATTCTTATCCTCCTGAATTTTTTCGTGCCTCGAAGTGCTCGAGGCCAGCCGCGGACTCTCCCCTTGGTTCGCACCGAAAATCCGGGCCGGAGGGGACTATAGCCAACGCTTTTTGAGAACGCAAGGAAAAAACCGCGAAATACGCGGGAAAACGCGTCTTTTTTTGAGTTAAGCGACGAAAACACCGCAAAAATGCGGGTTTTCCACATGCCAGCGAGTGGGCGGCGATCCCCGCGATATTAAACGCCGCGGTGCCGGTGATGTTAAATGCTTGATAAGTGTTGACGCCGGCCAGCCGCATACGCGCGGAGTGCGGCATTGGCACTGTTGATTGCGCCTAAAGCCTCGACGATATTCGCAACGTCGCGACCGCGAAACACGATGTACATTTCATCTTCGCCCAGGCCGGTGTATACGCGATTGCCGATACAGCCGAGACTTAGAATCGCTCCATGCTGCAATGACGCGGGCAAGGCCATGCACGTCGGCCGTCCGAGCGCCGGCGCGCCGGTGCTTACGCCCGCGCGATTGGCGGCCTCGTTCAGGAGCATGGCCGCCGCAGGCTTGCAGGAGATCAATACGACGTCGGGAGTAAAGGGCGAATCGCCGAGCGGCGCGTAGGCAATCGCGACCGGCGCTTTGGGCAGACGCGGAATCCTGGCGACTTCTTCCGGCTGAACGTAATTAAGCTCAAACATCATTTTGAGGGTTTGCTGTGTTTCCTTTTCGCGTTCGGGGGAAAGCGCGATGTTATGCGTGTACGCGCCGACTGCACAATTGAAATGATTTTCAGGAACGGTGTAGAACACGCGGCCTTCCGCGGCTAAGCGCCAGTAGCTGCACCCTGACGGCTCAGTCACTGAAAACTTCTCGACGTTCGTGGGAATAGAATCGAGAAAAGACACGGCGACAGGCCGCCGCGGCAGCTTCACCTCGGCGCTAATAAGTTGCTCGAGTTCTTTCCAATTTTGCGTTTCCATCACAGCGTTGCGAGATCCGAGTAGAAATTGGCGATGGCTTTGATCCCACCAAAATAATTTTCTAGGGCTATGTGTTCGTCGGGCGCGTGGGCATTCTCGTCAGGCAGCCCGAAGCCGAGCAGCACACAGGGAACTTTGAAAGTGTCGTACATTTGCGTGACGAAGGGAATAGAGCCGCCTTCGCGGATGAATACGGCTTTTTTGCCGAAGCCTTTTTGCAGCGCTGCTTGCGCCTTGAGGAAGATGGGATCGTGAAAGGGCGCCGCCCAGGGTTTGCCCATGCTGAGAACCTGGAATTTGCAGGTCACGGTGTTGGGTAGCAGCTTGCGAATTTGTTTTTCGACCAACTTCGCTATTTTGGGCGGATCTTGGTTGGGCACGAGCCGCGTGGAAAATTTGGCGTACGCTTTGGACGGAATCACGGTCTTAGCGCCTTCACCAGTGTAGCCGCCCCAAATTCCGTTGAGCTCGAGCGTTGGGCGGGTCCAGAGTTGCTCGACGATGGTGAATCCCTTTTCGCCAACATAGCCGGGAGCGCCGACGGCCTTTTCAAAATCTTTTTTCTTCCAAGGCAAGGAATTGAGAGCTTTACGCTCCGCGCCTCCAACCTTCGCAACGTCATCATAGAAACCCGGCACCGTGATGCGGAAATCCTTGTCGTGCAGCTTGGCGAACAGCTCGGTCAGAATCGTGAGCGGATTAGGCACGGCGCCGCCGTAGACGCCCGAATGCAAGTCGCGGGCAGGTCCGGTCAATTCAAGCTGGTAATAATTCAGTCCGCGCAAACCGTAGGTGATAGAAGGCACGCCTTTGCCGAGCATCGAAGTATCAGAAACGACCAGCGCGTCCGCTTTTAGCTTTTCTTTATTTTTCTGCACGTAATCCCAAAGACTGACGCTGCCGACTTCCTCTTCGCCCTCGATCAAAACTTTTACGTTGATGGGGAATTTGCCGTTCACTTTTTGCAGGGATTCCAGCGCCTTCATGTGGATGTGCACTTGGCCCTTGTCGTCGGCGGTGCCGCGGCCGAAGAGATTGCCGTCACGCACGGTGGGTTCAAATGCGGGCGAGGTCCAGAGATCGAGGGGCTCGGCGGGCTGCACGTCGTAATGTCCGTAGAAAAGAATGGTGGGTTTGCCGGGCGCCTCGAGGGATTCGGCGTACACCAACGGGTGCATGTTGGTGGGAACGATTTCGACTTTCTTGAATCCGGCGTCGCGCAGCTTGTCAGAAACCCAGCGGGCGGCGCGTTCGATGTCCGGCTTGTGCTCGCTCTTGGCACTGACGCTGGGGATGCGCAGGAATTCGCAGAGCTCGGCGAGATGGGCGTCGTGATGATCTTCGATGAAGTCAGCAAGTTTCATAAGCGATCATTCTAGGTCGGAAAATGAGTAGTGGGTAGTGGGTACCCCGAAAGTTTCCTCCGAAGCCGATTCTTAGGGGTACACTCCCGGGGTTTTATGTGGACGTGAATACAAAGGGCTTACGGGAAAAAGGGTTTGTAAGGCCATGAAAACAAAGGGCAAGGAAAGAGCGTTACTACTTCGGCGGTGGGAGCTGGGCGGGTGATTGAGGCTCTAGGGCCACATTGGCGACGTCTTCGCACTTGTCGTCGGCGGTTTCGATGACCTCAAGAATCCCTTTCCATTTGATGATCTGAACCGGATCGGTTTCTTCATCGAAGAGCTGAGCTGGCTTGGGTACAGTTTTAGGCAGAAACGCGGGTACAATTGCTTGCTATAAGATGCCTGCGCGGGCCTGTAGCTCAGATGGATAGAGCAACGGTTTCCTAAACCGTGTGTCGCCGGTTCGACTCCGGCCAGGCCCACCATTTTTTCACCTGCTGGTTTTTTCCATCATACTTATCGGAGCTTATCGGAGCGCCATCATATTCAACGGTCTTGAATTCGGAGATGCGACAGCATTTTGACGCCTAAGAACCTAATCTTACCCGGAACAGATGGGCGTCAATTATGATTTCGTGAAAAGGAATGAGTCTCCCATTGCGCTCACACCGCGAGTCAAGACTTACAGCCTACAATGGTTGCATCGGCTTTCTTGTCCGCGTCTAAGTTTTGATTCCAGCCCCCGATTTTTTTAGCCGTTGGGAACTTGCTGCAACCTATCTCGCGCCTGAGGGACTGCCAAGGGAAAACCTGATTGTTCTTGACCTGGATAACCACCATGCTTCCGCACGCTGACGGAAGACTGGCTGCCGCTTTTCTTACCTTAAAGGCTATTCACGGCCCGATTCCTTCCCTCGAATCAACGGGAGAGGTGCGAGCAGCCGCAGGGACAGAAGATAATGAAGACGCTCTTGTATATTTTAAAAAAAGACGGCAAGGGACCATTCCGCTGGGTCGAAGCAGTAAGTGACGTTGACGCTGCCGAGGCTCGCGTCCTCCAATTGTGTGCGGAATCACAAAATGAGTACGTTGTTTTTAGAAATATTGATTTGCGTGTGGTGGCGACATACAGCGAAAACACCTATAGGCGACTTTAGTTAGGTAAGGAAAGATTGAATCGAGACCAACGAAACCCACTGAGCAACGACAAAAAATCGCAAACCTGCTTGCGCTTGAGTTCCAAAAAAAGGCGCATCAGCCGTTAAGCCTTTGCGCCTGTACAAACCGGTATCGAAAGTTTTCAGCTTTCGGTCGAAAGTTTTTAAGCTTTCGAACCAAACGATATCCCTTGCCCGTCGGGGCCTTCAATCCAGTTTTCCCTGTATGGCGGTTCGCATTTCAATGGGGAGTGCCCTTAGCATTTTTTAACCTGGTCGGAATTCCGGCCGAACTCCAAAGAATCTCTCCTGCTGACCGAATTCTGATATTCGGGAAACCCTGGTGCCAGTCATGGACAAATCTCCGCCCAGCCTCGCCTCTATCATGACCGCCGACTCTGCTTTACGACTAAGCTCGAAGAATTGTGCGATAAATACTAGGCCGTGTACGGTTCTAACGCCGAGATAATTTCCGGGCAACTGTTCATTTTTGCCCTTCCGTCCAGTTTCTTCTGCTCTCATCTCTCCGTAAAATGAATCGTGATCGCCAATCTTGTTTCGACCACGCATTCGCAAAGACCGTCCCGGTCCCGCCGCTCGGCCCAGCCCTCGGGGCTCGCTACTGCGCTCCCACCCCTCTCAGCAGGTCCAACAGATTGTTTCGACCTTCTGACTCCCCGATGTGAGAGCGATTCCGAACGCCAACTCCTTTGTTTCTTATCATGTCCGTGTAAGCCCAGCGCTTTCTTGGGATTACGCACTCTTTTGCGCAACAGCGCCCCGCTATCCCTTCTATCTTCAACAGCTTCCGCACTCTTTCTATCGCCACGGAGGTGGTACCCCCCACCGTCATCTCTCCTCGGTTGCTCCGTCGCTATGCCCGTTCTCGATGTCAATTCGGGAAGGCTTTGGCGTCGATTCCTGGAACCAGCTTCAGCGCGTTCTTGTAATAAATCTTCTTCAGCACATCATCCGGCACCTGAAATCCATAAATTCTCCAGAATGCGTGCCGCCGCCTGTAATACTCGAAATATTCGTCGCGCGTTTCCAGAGCGCGAAAATACCATTTGTATTCGTTCACCTCGTAAATGTCTTTGCCCATCAGCACGCGGTCTTGATACTTCACCAAAAAATCGTGCGCCGAATACGGCTGCCGGCCCAGCTCCGCAAGCACCGCGGCGATATCCACGTACATGTTCGGCAACGTATCGAACAATTTTCCAAGCCGCTCCAGATCGTTCCCGTGAAACGCCAGGTGCGCCGCGATGAAGTTCACTTTAGGATGCTTCGCAAACAAATGGTTGCGCTCCGCCATCAGCGTCTCAAATGGCGGATATTTCGACGGAGGCCGCGCGCGCTGCGGGAACTCCTTCAACTCCAGCCAGCGCTCGTTGTTTTTGTCCCAGGGATCGAAAAACGCGGAAGGCTCCGCAATGTGGATCAGCACCGGCAGCTTCAGCTCCGCGCATTTTTCAAATAGCGGATCGAAAATCGGATCGTCGGCGTGCACGCGCTCGCCATTCGCGTATTTCACGTCCATGCCGAAATTCTTGAATATTTTCAGTCCCTGCGCGCCGTTGCGCACATCCGCGGCAAGACGCTCCGCCGCGCGCTGGCCATACCCGGGAGTGTTGATGTCGTCGTAGCTCGGATTCGCAAACACCACGAAGCGATCGGGATACCGGCCCTTCATGGTCGCAACTGTCTTGCGCAGCTCTTCGCCGGTGCCACCGCTCAGGTTCACCAGAACGCGAAGATTGATCGTATCCATCTCCCTCACGAGCTGATCCACATGCTCAGGGGTTGGATTCCAGTGATGGCTGTGAATATCGATGAACGGAAATTTCGCGTGCTGAATTTTGTGCTGGGGCACGACCAGCGTGGATTTCGGATTGTATTCCTCAATCGTCGGCGTCTGCGAAGCGGAGGCCTGCGGAGCTGGAGTTGGAGAGGAAACCAAAGAAGCGGAAGCCGTGGACGACGAATGCTGCTGCGTTCTCCCTGCGCGCGGCCACAGCAGCGCAGCGGAGCAAACGCACGCAACGGTAGCCGCAGAAACAGAAATCGCACGCCAGGATTTCATCGTCCGCTCCTCAGGAGAAACCCGGTTAGTTTCTCACAGAGCAGCGTCAATTCCGTGATTTTGACGGAGCGTCAGATGCAGATCGCGACCGATGCAAATTTCGCGCGTTAGATTTTGACTAGGCACCACTCCTCGCTCCAGGGTAGGCGGGACATTTGGCGCGCAGGTCCGTCGGGCTGCACAATGAAATTGTCGGAAAAGTTCGAGCCGATGCCGTGCTCGGGGTCGTACAAGCCGGGCTCGACGGAGAAAGCCATGCCCGGTTCGAGCATGGTGTAGTCGCCGAGCGAAAGATAAGGCTTTTGGTGTCCTTCCCAGCCTTCGCCGTGCGCAGGACGATGGTAAATGTAGGGAGCGACGCCATTCTTCACCTGGTATTTGTGGATTTTGTACGCCACGGTGGAGCAAGTGACGCCGGCGATGGATTCTTCCTTTTGCATCAGGCAGCAATCGCGGCTGACGGTCCAAAGTTTTTTCATCTGGTCCGTAAGCGGATGAATGAACATTGGCCGGTACAATTCACCGCCGCACCCGGCAATGTGCACGCCGCCTTCAATTTGTAGCGCCTGTCCGCGCGTGATTTTGTTGTGCAGAAATTGATTCGGATGCGGATACGCGGTGGAGCGGCCAACGCGGCAGCCCACTTCGATCTCGATGCCCACGGCAGTATGCGGCGCGCCATCGCGCTTGATATCGGCCATGACGAGATCGACGCCATATTTTGTGGCCGCGGCGGCAATGTCGTAGTCGGTGAGATCGGTGCCGTGCTGCAGCAACATGTCTCGCGCGTACGCGTGCATCTGATTGAAATAGTTGTACGCGCGCCGCGTCAGCGCTTGTTCTTCCGGAGTTTTGTGCACGCGCATGTTCATGCACGCATCTTCGGCAGAGCCGATTTCGCGGCCGAGAACCGCGACGGCTTTGCGCTGCGTGGAGGGAGTGAACTCGGTGTCCGCAACCAGATATTTCTCAGCGTAGCCGCGCTTTTTTAGCGCTTTGAAAACCCATTCGCTGAGATCGACCTTCGCGCCCATCTGCACTTTGCCTTCATGCGGAAACGCCCCGTCCGCGTGCGGAAAATCAAAATACATTTCACTGTCCGTATTCCACCACGTTTTCACCAGGTCGCGATCCAGCGCGCCGTAAAACCACACCGGGTCGCCCTTGGTGGGAAGAAAAACCTGGACAAGCCGCTCCGTAGTGGTGTGCCAAAGCCCGGTGAAATAAATAATGTTCCAGCGATCCGTCAGCAGAATTCCGTCGCGGCTATCTTGCGCGAGTTTTTCTTGCAGTAATTGCGCGCGCTGCTTGTGCCATTCGAGTGACAAGCGATCATACGTGGCTGGTTTCAGGTCATCGTCGGGAAGGAAGAGCCGCGAGGATTTTTCTGATGCAGCAGTGGATGCGAGTTTCGAAGGCGCGCCTGCGACCGCCGCGGCTTGCGAATTCGCTGCTTCGCCTAGCGGAGCTGCGGCCGCGTTTACGCTGGAAACCGCTGCGGCCGCGCCCGTTGCTGCAATAAATTCTCGCCTGCTAATCATTCTTCTTCCCCCTTTTGGTCACACATTGAGCTTTCATGGGGAACGCTGATAGCACACTTTGACAGGTTAGGAAAGGAGGCCGTTCGAACGGCGGGTCGGGCAGACGATGTGTTGAGGAAACAAACACTGACGACTGTAAGGGTGAGAGCTCGATGGGTGGAAGCTGCTAAAATTTGAGCCGATGAATAAACGGATTTTGTTTCGAATTGTGGTGCCGGCGTTGGTGGCGCTGCCTTTGGGATTTGTGGGCCTGGCACTGGCGGCGGAGAATGAGCCGACGGTGCCTGCGCTGCTACTGATGCTTTTGTCGCCCGGGCTGAAATTGGCCGAGCTGATTGCGCCGGGCGAGCATGGTTCGCTTGGCTTTACGTTTGGGTGGTTTTTGCGCGTGGGGATTGCGGCTAATGCCGCGTATTATTTTGTAATTTTTGCTTTGCTCGCGTATTTGGTTAGTCGCCGCCGAACGGCCGCCTAAAAGACAGTCGAACAAATTCGCTCGCTGGGACGCGCTAAAGCACGCCCCTACGACGTCCTGCCAAGATCATGAATATGAGGACGGGCACCGGTACATGCTGCACTACACGGCACATAGCGCCAGGATTCATCGCGCCAAATTCGCGCTCGATGGGGCGGAGGTGGCTGTGCTCCTGAGGGGCTCAGGCTATAGCTTTTCGTTGGCTAGGTCGCGGAGGGATTGCGTGTAGGGAGCGCGGGCCACGCCGCGTTCGGTGAAGATGGCGGCTATGTAGCGGGCTGGCGTTACGTCGAACGCGGGATGGGCGGCGGGGACGTCGGGGGCGATTCGAACGCCTTGGATGTGGGTTACTTCGGCAGCGGTGCGCTCTTCGATGGGGATGTGGTCGCCATCGGGAATGGAAAGATCGAAGGTGGAGATGGGCGCGGCGATGTAAAAGGGGACGTTGTTTTCTTTTGCCAAGACGGCGATTTGATATGTGCCGATTTTGT
>Ga0210410_10002601_pt1 | contig 16136 bp, 12 predicted proteins | sample IncBWC4MmetaG_FD_161058 | JGI IMG/M metagenome (GOLD analysis project Ga0210410, IMG submission 161058) | Forest soil microbial communities from Barre Woods Harvard Forest LTER site, Petersham, Massachusetts, United States - Inc-BW-C-4-M | ecosystem: Environmental > Terrestrial > Soil >... | reverse complement strand
GCCGCAAACCCTGGCGGACACAGTCGCCGCGCCCAAGCAGCGCTTCAGCGCTGATATGCCGAACATTCCCGGCGTTAGCGCCCCGGCCGCGGGCGAGGACCAACGAAACGCGCGAACCAACTGGATGCGCGCGGCCATTGCTGTCGGTGCATTCCTGTTTCTTGGCATCGCCGGCGCTTGGATGATGACTCGCAGCACGCACTCTGAAACCGCGCCGGCCGTTCTCGTTCTGGAGCCAAGTCCCGCCGTTGCTGATTTGCCTGCGCTTTCCGCAACAGGCGTTGCGGCCGGTCATGAAATTGGAACCCTTGAGCAGTTCACCGCTCCCTGGAGCGCGAAGAAGTTTACCTACACGCGCGCCCTCAACGGCGAACAGGTACCCGCCATCGCCATTCGCCTGCCCGGTGGAAATGGACGCACCGCCGCATCCTACTGGGTAATCCTGCTGAAAGCTCCGTTCGGAACTTGCGCGCTGGAATATGTCTCGGACACAAAAGAAATCGCCAGCCGCTTCGGATTCAGCGCCACTCATCCCATGATCGCAGACGCCTGCAGCAACACCCTCTACGATCCAACCCGCATGGGCACTCTGCCCAACGGCTCCTGGGCGCGCGGAGAAATCGTTCAAGGCTCCGGCTTCCGCCCTCCACTACAAGTTGAAATTCGCCTCGACGACAACAAGTTAATCGCCGGCCGCTCGGAAGATTAAGTTCCCCGTGTAGTCGTAAGGGCGGTCCCGAAGCCTCGGGATGCAGCCCGCCTCCCCAGTAACGCACACCTCAGCCTGTGTACCGTCCATTCCTCGGCTCGCAAGAAATGCTTTGGACAAATCACAAACCACCATGCGATTATCCGAATGTTTCGAGGGAGAGTTCCAATGAAACTTCGACTTGCTGCCTGCACTGCGTTCGTCCTCGCCGCTCCCATCGTCACTTGCGCCGGACAAGTCACCACTTCGCAGTACGACAACATGCGCACCGGCGCTACGCTCACCGAGAAAACGCTAACTCCGCAAAATGTAAACTCCAGACAATTCGGCAAACTCGGCGCATTCAAAGTTGATGGCGCTGTTTACGCGCAACCATTGTTCGTGCCTGCCCTCGACATTCCTGGCGAAGGCAAACACGACGTGATCTTCATCGCCACCGAACACGACGGCGTTTACGCATTCGACGCCGATCGTCCCAATGACGCGCCGCTCTGGAAAGTTAACTTCCTCGATCCCAATCGCGGAGTCACCGCGGTTCCGATGCGCGACGTCGAGTGCCCGTTCATCCAGCCCGAAGTTGGCATCACTTCCACTCCGGTAATCGACACGAAAACTGGCACACTCTACGTCCTCGCACGCACTGCGATCCACCACACCGTCGGCGCGAATGGATATTTTCAGCATTTACACGCGCTCGCCATCACTACTGGCGCGGAAAAATTCGGCGGCCCGAAACTAATTTCCGCATCATCGCCCGGCAAAGGCGATGGCAGCGTGAACGGACGAGTGGCCTTCAATCCTCTCCGCGAAAATCCGCGCGCTTCGCTCTTGCTGGTGAATAACGCCGTGTTTCTCACCTGGGCCTCCTCCTGCGACGTAAATCCATATCACGGCTGGGTGATGGCCTATGACGCCTCCACCCTTGCGCAAAAAGCCGCATTGAACGTGACGCCGGACGGCAACGAAGGCGGCATCTGGGCGAGCGACACCGGCCCCGGCGCCGACGCGAGCGGCAACGTTTACATTCCGACCGGCAACGGAACCTTCAACGTGTCGTCAGGCGGCAAGGACTACGGCGACACCATTCTCAAGCTCGGGCTGGAAGGCACCTCACTCGTCGTTCGCGATTATTTCACGCCCTATAACGAAGCCCGCTTAAGCGCCGCCGACGAAGATCTCGGCTCAAGTGGCCCAACCTTATTGCCCGATCAGCCCGGCCCGCATCGACACTTGCTCTTGCAGCCTACCAAGGGCGGAACAATTTATGTAATCGACCGCGACAACATGGGAAAATTTCACAAGGACAAAGACGAGATCATTCAGCAACTGAAAATGGTCGGTGGCGCGTACGGCGCAATGGCTTACTGGAATGGCCACGTGTTCTTCGCGTGCGAAGACGACAACCTGCGCGATTATTCCATCCTGAACGGCCAACTGAAACCGACCGCATCCTCCAGCACAAAATTTGCGAATCCCGGCGCCACTCCATCCGTCTCTGCCAACGGCACGAAAGACGCCATCGTTTGGGCCATCGCCACCAAAACCTGGAACGGCCCCGACCAGCCCGCCGTCCTCTACGCCTACAACGCAACCAATATCAGCCAGCCTATCTACAGCTCCGAGCAAAACAGCGCCCGCGATCGCGCCACCAACGGCACTCGCTTCTCAATCCCGGTAGTCGTCAACGGACGCGTCTACTTCGGTGTGCGCGGTGCCGTCGAAGTCTATGGACTCTTGAAGTAGCGTTCAGCGCGAAGGCCGGCCCTTCCGAACGGTTCCTGGGCCCGCGGCGAAATCGTGCAAGGCTCCGGCTTCCGCCCGCCGCTTCAAATTGAAATTCATCTCGACGAAAATAAATTAATCGCAGGCCGCTCCGAAGATTAAGTTCCTTCCTGCATCATTTCGAATATAAGTACAAGGCGGAAAGTGTGTGCTGCTCGTTGTAGGCATAAGCATTGCCGGAAGGCGTCACATAGAAGGCTGACAGGTACAGAAGGCCGGCGGGATCCGCGGGCCGGATCTGCTTCCACAACTCGCGCTGACCGCCAAAAATGTCCACGCGAAAGATAGAGGCGGCGTTGTCTTCGACTCGTGCCACGAACACGTGCCGGCCGTCCGGCGCCCATGTCAGCGGTTCATCGCCCTCGATCAGCGCGGCAACACTCGTTTGTCCTGTGGCCAGATCGACAATCTGTTTTTTCGCATACCAGTTGCTTCCAACGCTTGCCGCTTGAATCAAAAATTTGCCGTCCGGCGATACTCGGTTCCAGAACTGCCCGTCTGTTTGGTTGGTCAATGGATGCGCTGCTCCCCCTTCGACCCCCGCCCGGTATCCACGCTTCGGGTTTGCGCCTTCATGCCCTAGGAATACAAACTCTTCGTCGCCCGGCATCCACGACACCCGGTCCAAGTCCACGTTAACCGGGGCTACGTCAAATGTCCGTGGTTCGCCCGCTCCGGTGGGAAGAATGCGCAGCTTGGTTGGTTGGCTGGGAACCAGCGCCACGGCGAATCGACCGTCGGGGGAAAGGCCTATGGCCACCCCTTCTCCGATCTCCACCGCCGCCGTTCCGTCCAAGCGGCGGAAGAATACCGAGTAGTCGGCGGATACCGCCGCTCCCGCTTCCGAGAATGCGATTGCTTTTCCGTCCGCGGAAAGCGATCCGCCTATCCCGAATCCCAATACGGAAACATCGCGCTCCGCGTCGTTCCTCGGCGACGCCACCATTTGAGCGCTCCCCAGTTTCTCGTGAGAGAAAAGCAATCGTCCGTCGGCAGCGATGTCCCAGACCGTCGTGTCATCGGGAACTGCGAAGACTTGCCGCTGCTTTCCGTTCAGGTTCACCGCCCACACGGATCGACCGCCCGTTGTTGCCTGACCGGTGCCACCATACCAAACCTCGCTTCCATCGCGCGACCACGCAAGTCCTTCCTCGCCGGTCTCCTGTCCCGTCAACCTCTTCTCATTGCCGCTGCCATCGACAAGCGAAACATAACCGCGATCATCTCCAAATAGCGGATGTTCCATGAAGGCCACCGACTTCCCGTCTGGAGAGATGCGCACGTCGCTAATGTATCCACTACTCTTGAACAGCACCTTGCCGATGGGGTATTCCAACTGTTCCGGTCCATCCGACGCCCGCACCACAGCGAATTGCTTGCCGTCGCGGCTCATGTCCGCGTCCCATACATTCTCCAGGATTTCGCGCGCGGTGCCTCCATTTGCCGGCGCGCGGGCTAGTGTTCCCACCTGCATCCACGGTGTGGTGAGCGTCCGCCGCACGTTGGTCAGCAGGGCGATCTCGCCGCTGTCAGAAACGCCCATGACCATTGCGTTCTTCAGCTGAAGCGAGCGACCTATATGATCTCCGACCCGCATACTGAACACTTCGTACGGCTGCCCTTCCCACATCGCGCTGTAAATAACATTCTGTCCATCAGGTGTGAAGCGCGCCCTTTTTATAGCCGCGCTGAAACGTCAGATGCTGGAAGCTCGCAGGTTTATCGGCACCGTGCCTGCCGGCGAAATAGGCCCCGGAAGCCGCAAGAACAGCGAATAATATGCAGGCAGCAGCAATCATCCACCGCGATTTCACGCCGCCTTCGGCCACCGCTGCATGCTTGGCCGTGGAATATGAACTTCCGCTCAGCGCCTCCAGCGCAAACGCAAGATCCTTCGCCGATTGAAATCTCTGCTCCGGACTTTTCTCCAAACACCGCCGCGTGATTCGATCCAGCGCAGGTGAAATCGGCCGCTCCAAATTCGTCAGCTCAGCCGGGTCTTCTTTCAGCACCGCCGTCATCGTCTCCGCTGGCGTGTCCCGGCGAAATGCGCGCTTCCCCGATAGCATCTCAAACAGCACAGCGCCAAAAGCAAAAATGTCCGTCCGTGGATCAACAGCGTCACCACGCACTTGTTCCGGCGCCATGTAGCTTGCCGTTCCCATCACCACTCCAGCGTCGGTCTGCGCGTGGGTCAAAGTTAAATTGTTTGCTGCGGCGTCCGCTCCGCTTTCCTTCGTCGCAAGTTTCGCCAAACCGAAATCGAGAATCTTTACCCGTCCATCTTTCGTAATGAAAAGATTTTCGGGTTTCAAATCCCGGTGCACGATTCCCTTCGCGTGCGCCGCCGCTAGTCCCTGCGCCATCTGCACACCGTAATCAATCGCCTTCCGCTGCGGCAAAGCTCCGCGCTCCAAAATCGCGCCCAGGCTTTCGCCTTCCAGCAGTTCTGAAACGAGATACGGCGTTCCGTCGTGCTGTCCGACGTCGTGAATCGCAAGAATGTTGGGATGATTCAGCGCGGCAACCGCGCGCGCCTCTTGTTCAAATCGACGCAGCCGGTCATCGTCACGCGCAAATGCCACGGGAAGAATCTTCAGCGCAACATCTCTGCCCAGCCGCGCGTCCCGGGCGCGATACACTTCGCCCATTCCGCCCACTCCAAGCAGTGAAACAATTTCATACGAACCAATCTTAGTTCCGGGATTCAAAGCCATAGGCGGGTGTGATTATAGACTTGTAATACGCGCGTTGGAAAAATAATCCGTCGTTCTCGAATCCCCGTACCGTCGGACCAGAAGCACAGGCTTCACAGTCTGTGTGCCTTCTAGCCCTCGTCATCACACAAACGCGCTTCACAGAGGGCGCGCATTCTGGACGCTGTCATCCTGAAGCGCTCGCAGTTTGAGTCCGCCGTGGCGGATACCGATCAGGTTCGTAGACCTGAAGGATATCCAGCGGCGCATCCCGAAACTTCGGGACGACGCCCGGGGTTAGATTTCGCACCGCGCTTGCGATAGCCGAATCCCCTGCCCCGGTCCTCTGGCTCTGGGTCGTTCGGCCTCGTAACAGGGCACGAATTTATTCGTGCCGTAACGATTGAAATGGAATTGGGCTTTCAGCCCCTGTTTAATCTAAAGAAGTAATTTACAATCCGTTACTATCCCTGCTATACAGTGCCCGACTGGATGGCCGAGGCTACCCAAAAAAAGCTTATCGAATTTGTGCAAGCCTGTCGCGAGCGGCGCACGATTTGAGTTTCACAATATGAGCAACAAGCCGAGAAAGATCGCTTTCGATGAAGCCCTGGAAGGGGCCAAGAGGACGATCTCTTCGCTAGAGGATTTGTCTGGAATTCTCTCCCGACATGACGAAGTAACTTCGGCCGAGGACAAATCTGAATCAGATTTAAACGATCGTCAAAAGATTCTTGACGATCTCCTTGCCAAGCTAGAAATCACTGAAAAGCAAGGCAAGGAACTAGTCGACATCGGAGACGAATTTAAGATCGACGGTCGGAGCCCGGAATCAGTCGCGCAGCGGTGGCAAAAGATATCTTTCCATCATTCGAAAAAACAAGAAGTTCAGTTTTTATCACAACAGTGGGCCCAAAAACGAGACGCGGAAGGAGAAATTGAGCAAGTGAACTGCCAGTCCGTAAACCTGAAGTCTCGGCTCAACGAGTGCGGCAAACTGGAAGAGAAGCTAGCAATCTGCGAACAAAGGAACAAGAAGATCGACGAAAAACGAGCGCAGGTCAAAGGCGTTCGGGACTGGGTTAGGACTAACATTCTTGAATTCGAGCGGAAGGGCGACTCGGAATCACTACGAGCGCGTATCTGGCTACTCGACCGATCCCGAACCCAACAGCAGGTCAACGACCTGACAAACCGGAAGGCGACGCTTAACCAAGCGATTGCTTCAATAAAAAAATCGATATTGGGCGCCTTGGGTCAGTTGCAAATTGCGCCGGATGCGATGAGCGGCTCGCTAGTATTACAGCTGGAAGACGATCTTCGAGTTGCGGCTCGGGTTCCCGAAGATCTTGGCAGGCATCTTGGGCAGTACTCACTACTTTCCCAGGCATTCACTTATCGTAATGAAGCTGATGAGTACCGGAGCCGAGCTTTTGAAAACCTGTGTGAGCACGATGACCAATTAGCCGCCACTAAGCGACGGTGTCAAGACCTCCTGGAAGAAAATTGGTTTGGTCAGCTAACCAATTGTGCCGCTAAGCGGTTTAATCTAAGTCTTGAGAATTTGGGCTCCCGGGAAGCGGAAGATGTCACGGGGCGAGAACGACCAAAAATCGAATCAGAGCAAAGAATGGATGCGGCAACAGCCGGGGACTCTTATGAGCATAGAGGCAAGCACAAAACACTTGAAGAACATTGGGCTCTGCACTTTCGCAGAATGGTTTTTGAAAGAGGACCCATCGATTGGGCCAGTAAGTTGAATCCAAATGACCTGCTGTCGCTGGAACGCGAGCTGGTGATACTTCATGAACTCCCAGATCCGAACGTGGGCAGCAGGGGGAAAATGAACACAGGTGACCAACACCGAGAGTTCCGCGCCAAAAACACAGGTTGTCGCATGACCTACAAAGTACTCGGCGAGCGAATTTCTATCGTGAGCTTAGATACCAACGAGGCGTTTCATAAAAAGCGGCATGGCAAGTAGCAAAGCCGGAACGGCGCAATGTACTAATAATGCGAACTATTATGCCTCGCTAAATTTGCTCAGGTCGCTCACCAAGCAGTCATAAGTTTTGTTCCGACGCCTGGGTTGATGCATCATAACCACCTGTGACCACACTCGACCGCAGAAACTTTCTAACCACACTCGCAGCATCGGCATGCCTCACCGCCGCAACGCGCTTCGGCATTCAATCTCCATCCGAACTTCCGAAACCAGATGTGAATCTCCGCATCTCTCCCGTAAAACTCGAAATCGCTCCCGGAAAAATAGTGGAGACGCTCGGCTACAACGGCTCAGTCCCCGGCCCGCTCCTCCGTTTCCGTGAAGGTCAAAGCGTTTCGATTCAAGTAGAAAATCAAACCTCGAATCCCGAACTTGTCCACTGGCACGGCCTTTCCATTCCTTCTCAAGTTGACGGCTCCATGGAAGAAGGAACTCCAATGGTGCCCCCGCATAGCTCGCGCCAATATTCTTTCATTCCCCGCCCTTCCGGCACACGCTGGTATCACAGTCATGGCGCAGCCGGACGCGATTTGAAACGCAGCACTTACACCGGACAGTACGGATTCCTCTACATCGAGCCGAAAAATAATCCCGCGACCTACGACGCCGAAGTTTTTCTCGCGCTCCATGAATGGAACGGCTACCTCGGCACCGGCGGCGATGACGACGGCACTCTCGACGTCATCTACAAAAACTTTTCCGTAAACAGTCATTCGCTTGGACACGGCGATCCCATCCGCGTCCGCGAAGGCCAGCGCGTCATGTTCCGCATTCTAAATGCCAGCGCCACCTACCATCACAGCATTTCATTCAGTGGACACAAATTCACTGTCGTCGCTCTCGACGGAAATCCCGTTCCGAGCCCCCGCGAAGTAGAAATATTGGAACTAGGCCCGGCGGAACGCATAGACGCGGTCGTCACCATGAATCAACCCGGCGTGTGGATTCTTGGCGAAGTGGACGAGTTCGTTCGGCGCGCGGGCTTGGGTGTCGTCGTCGAATATGCAAACCAAACCGGCGATCCAAAGTGGATTGCGCCCGCCCGCGCCGAATGGGACTACACAATTTTCGGCAGCGCGCCCAATCAAACTGCTTCATCCAGCGCGGCGCAAGAAACTTTGCAAGTTGTTCCGCTAGTTTTCAAAAAGAAATTCGCGGGAAATCGCTGGGTGGACTATTGGACTGTCAACGGAAAATCATTTCCCAAAACAGATCCAATTATTGTTCAAGCCAACAAACGCTATCGCTTGAAATTCGATAATCAAAGCGATGAAGCGCACCCAATCCATCTTCATCGCCATTCGTTCGAGCTAAAAAACATCGCAGGCAAATCAACAAACGGTGTTGTGAAGGATGTAGTAGTGATTCCAGCGAACAGAATCACCGAAGCCGAATTCGTGGCCGATAATCCCGGCCCAACATTGTTCCACTGTCACCAGCAATTGCACATGGACTACGGTTTTATGACTCTGATTCAGTACAAGGAATGAAAATGACCATTTCACGCAGATCACTCTTGCAATCGGGAGCACTCGTCGGCGCAGCTGCGGGATTCGTGCCCGCCCTTGGAAACATTTCCGACGCCGCGCAGCGCGGTGGCCAACAATCCGGAAGCACGTTACCGCCTGCGTTCGATTCGCTGAAGCCGCTCGGCGATCGCGTGCGGCCAATCACCGTCGAAGAATTCCAGGCACGCGTCGCGCGGGCGCAAAAGTTGATGACGGACGCAAAGCCCGATTTCGCCGCGCTCTATCTCGCGCCCGGAACTTCGCTCTACTACTTCACCGGAATTCATTGGGGACAAAGTGAACGCGTTGCAGGATGCGTGATTCCACGCAGCGGCTCGCCATTATTGTTCTGTCCGGGATTCGAGGAAAGCCGCTATCGCGAACTCATGCGCCGGCCAACAGAAGTTCGCGTTTGGCAGGAAGATCAAAATCCCGGCGAACTCGTCGCGAAATGGCTGGGCGAGAAAGGCATTCGCAGCGGCCGCATCGCGATCGACGAAACTACGCGCTTCTCATATTTCGACAAGCTCCGCAAAGCCGCTCCACAATTTGAATATGTTCTCGGCGATCCAATCACCGCGGGATGCCGCGCGCGCAAGAGTGAGCACGAATTGGAATTGATACGTCTCGCATGCGCCGCGACGTGCGATGTGTATCGCGCGGTGTTTGCGTCGGCAACAGAAGGCATGACGCAATACGACATCGCCAATTTATATTCACGTGGATTGCAAAAGATGGGATTGCCCGGAGGCGGAGCTTTGGTGCTGGTTGGAAAATGGGCAGCGCAACCGCACGGAACAACCGCTCCACAGAAACTGCAGGAAGAACAAGTGTTGTTGATTGACGCGGGAACAAATGTGGAAGGATACGATTCCGACGTCACGCGCTGCACAGTGATCGGGAAAACTCCAGAGAAGATTCAGCGCGCGTTCGACACACTGCGGAAATCTCAGGATGCAGCGCTGAATGCTTGCAGAGCTGGGCACGAAACTGGATCAGTAGATGATGCAGCGCGAGCAGTTGTGACTGCTGCGGGTTACGGAGCAGACTACAAATACTTTGCTCACCGCTTGGGACATGGAATGGGATTGGACGGACACGAACTTCCATATTTGGTGCGCGGATCGAAAGATGTTTTGCAACAAGGGATGACATTTTCAAACGAGCCGGGAATTTATATTCCTGAAGATTTTGGTTTGCGTTTGGAAGACGACATGGTCGTGATGCAGGAAGGGCCTGCGCAACTTTTGACTCCGGGATTCAGCCCGTCGCTTGAGAAACCTGTGGGATAGTTTCTCCAGCATCACAAATATTCTTACAGAATTCCACGATGCGCGCTTCGGCCCAATGGCGTTCGGTGGAATCGTTGGAAATAAATGATCCGTGTCCGCCGAATTGTTCCGCCAACAAAGTGATATTCGGATTCGTCGCAATTCCCGGCTCCGAATATGACTCGAACGGAATCACCGGATCATCTTTCGCAGCGATCAGCAAAGTCGGAACGCTGATGCGATAAATCGATCGCACCGCGCTAGCGCGAAAATAATAATCGTCAGCGTCGCGGTAACCGCAATTCGGCGCGGTAATCACATCATCGAAATTCCGCAGCGTGCGAACTTTATCCAGGCCTTCCAAATTAAAAAGTCCCGGAAACAATTCATCTTTGCGATGCATCCGGCGTTTCAAACTCGTTACAAAATGCCAATTGTAGAGCCGATTTCTTGGCATGCCACACGCGTCCACGCACAACGCCAAATCCAGCGCAGGAACTACTGCACAAATTCCGCGCAGTTGCGGCGGCGCGGCCGGGCCAAGTTCGCCGGCCATTTTCAGGACGAGATTTCCGCCCATCGAATAGCCGCCGAAAAAAATCGCGGGCAATTCGTCGCGATCAATCAGTTCAATCAGGATCGCCAGATAATCGTTACTCAATCCCGAGTTGTACAAGGTCCTCGACAGCTTGTCCGACCCGCCGCAATTCCGCTGATTCACGCGAATCACGTTGAAGCCTTGCGCGAATGCAGCGTCCGCGGCACCCAACATGTACTCGGATTTGATATCGCCTTCTAATCCATGTAGGAGAACGAGCGTAGGCGCATTTTTCGGCTGCGGTTGCCAATGTGCGTGCGCCAAAATCTTCGTTCCCTGCTCAACGTCAAATAATCGCTCAACTCCCGCCGATAGAAAGCGATGTCTGCGCGGCCAAAAAGCTGCCGCGATAGTCATCGCATCGCGCTGACGAAGTAGCCAGTGAGGCTGAAAGGGCTTCATAGCGTTCTGCCAATCAGATGCGTATCCCTTCTTGAAAGACACAAAATCGCGCGAGACATTTCACGCGAATTTGTGTCGCTCTGACGTCGCGCCAGCGTCGCGATCAATAGCGCGCAGGAAATTCCCATGAGCGTTTTCGCGTGCGCTTCCCGTGCGCTCTCCGTTCACGGCAATCCGCGCCTTTCTACGCTTGTTGCTGTTACTAAAGCAATCGGATTAAAGCTCACCGTCGAAGCCGCGTGAACCCCGACGATTATTGTTAACTGCTGCCCCCCCACCCCCCTGTTTTCTGTATGTATTGCAAATACAGGACTTACGGCGCTAGGTGGCGTATGTATTGCAAATGCAGGGGTTAGCGCGTTTTTCGTCGATATTTTTCTGCGTCTTTGCCCTCCGCCGTCATCTGGCTGCATCCCTCAGAAGTCCGCGCTTAGATCTCGCCATTGCGGGTTCTTCACTTCGATCAGCTCTACTTTCTTGGCACGATCCCAACCTTTGATTTGCTTCTCCCGGGCGATGGCGCTGACTGCTCGTCCGTGTTCCTCGCACCACACAAGCCGATCAACGTTGTAGCGTTGGGTAAAGCTTCGAGTCGCTTTTCCTTTGTGCTCCTGAACTCGCCGCGCCAAATCGTTGGTCATACCTACGTAAATGATCTTGGACTTGCTCGACATTATGTAGACATGAAAGATGCGTTCCATCGTGTTGCGTTCATATCACTCCTACGGGCGGTAAGGCCAGTCAAAGGCCAAGCAAACCCGAGATTCCTCGTCGGAACCTTGGTCGGTTCCTTCCTCGGAATGACGGCGTGTGAGTGCGGGGGCCTTTTTAAGTGACGCGGGGCCGCAGCGAATCGCGCCCCGTCGTCCGCGCACGCTATGTGCGTCAATATTAAGTGCCGCAGAGCCGCAGCAGATCGCGCTCTGTCGGCCGCGCACTCTATGTGCGCTAACCACCCCCCCTCCCCTACCCCCCTGTTGTGCGCATCAATATCAAAACAAACGAGTTAGGTCGCGCGATCGTGCTATGAATATCAAAACAAAGGACTTAGGTCGGTTACTACTTGTTAAACTATGTCCTTTCGTTTCAGCGAGTTGCGAATTACGTCGGAAACGGGCGCTAAGAATATCAAAATAAAGGACTTGAAACCCTTTAGATTGATACCCTTACAGAAGCCAATAAAATCAACGGAAAAACGAGATCCCTCATCCCCTAAAATCGTTCGGGACGCAGAGGTCGCGATTGGAGTCCGGCAGGAGGGCGAGTTCCATTTTTGGAATTGCTATTCGAATGGAGCGTCCTAGTCTGCAATCTAGATTATCATGTTAGTACATAGATGTCAATGGGAATTTGGTACCTGGTACTAAATTTATCAGTGGAAAGGGCTCGATTGAAAGTCGGGAGCTCCGCCCTCCCCGTCGGATGCGCTATCGCGAGGTGGCCCGGCGCCACGCAGCGCGAAAGCGAGTGGTATAATTATTTTAAGATCATGACGACAGCGACTCAAATCACGCGAGAACAGCACACGGTTCCGCAATGGCACCTCAAACGCTTCACCGACTCTGGTGGGGTGTTGTGGCGCTACATGCCAGGTAAGCCGGTGAAAAAGAGCCGCCCCAAGGGCGAGTGTTGGGAGCCTGATTTCTATGAATATGAAGTTAACGGGAAAACGACGAATAATAAGTACGAGAGGTGGCTCGGTCGGATAGAAAATGACGCAGCTTCACGAATCGAGATGTTGCTGAGTAATCGCCCGGTCGGTCTATGGGACGTCACAGTGTGGGCCACGTACGTCGCGTCGCTATTCGCTCGCTCTCCGAAGTACCGAGCACAGGTATCAGGGACAATGATCCAGAAGTTCCGGGAGGAAACTGCGAGCGATGATTATGTTCGCAATCTGCAGCACGGACTGCTCCAAAAAGGAGAGCTGGTTTCGTTTGAAAGCCTTAGGGAAGATACTGACCGGCTGCGGGAAAAAATGGAGAAGAGTCCTTCGTATTACCATCTCGTTGGACTGGATAGACATGTCGTTTCGATAAGCGAAGTGCTAATGAGGAAAGCATGGTGGATTGTTCAAGCTCCGCCGGAGAAATTCTTCGTCATGTCCGATTGCCCTGTTACTACGGTCGAGGTAATTAACGGTCAAGCGAGTCCTGGCGTGGGATTCGGCAAGGAGCAGGCTTTAGTATTCCTACCACTGACTCCTCGGCACGTGTTTGCGGCGACTTCCCCGCTTATCCGATATCCAGCCATAGGTGATGCTAAATTTGTTGATTCGATTAATCATCTGACCGTTCAGTTTGCGCACAAGCGCGTATTCGCAAACGTTGGTTCGACTGGAATCGCGACGCTGGTCGACAACCATATGGGTCGAATTATCTTCGGACAGAATGCATTCATCCCGGCCAACCGGAATTAACGTCAGACGGACGAGCTACCGCTATTCGCGGGGCTGGGCGGTTTTCCGGAACGCTTCCTTCGAATCGAGCGCTTTTGCCGGGGTATAGGGCTTCCGCTCGTGAGGTGCGCTTCCTGCGCATAGAAATCTTCAATGTCGGTTGTAGATGGAAGGACAAATCTGCCCTTTCGCTTTCGTTCATATTCTTCCATGTGCTTTTCCATTCTCTCGAAGTATTCGTAATAAACCGGGTCTTCCGACTGTTCATTCTTGACTAGCTCGCGCGCGTCCGCCCAAACGTGAAGTATCCAGTAGTGGAACTCGACAAAAACGCCGTCCAATTCCAGATAGTTTCCCGCCAACAGGTAGCCCATATGCTCAAAAAAGTTAATGACGTCGTACAGCGCTGGTGGCGGATCATCCACGTCAAGGGGTTGCAGTATCCCTTGTGGTGCTCGCACTTGACCCAGGCTCTTTCGATAGCCCGCGAGCGGTTCGCGCTCAAATTGGTCTACGAGGTCGATCAGATGCTTGATTCGGGACTCTTTTCGGAAGTCTTCAAGCTGCCGCTTGGCGTACAGCGCTGTTAGAATGCCAAGAATTGCGAGCGCGGCGGTTCCGAGCGCAGTGACGCCATCCCAACCGATCTTGCTTGTAAGTTCACACAGGAATCCTCGAATCTGTTCGCTCATGAGTTAGGCTAACAGCCTCTTCCTTGCGTTCCTTATCAGATCATCGTAAGAGCAACAGACTTTATCTGTCATTGCGTCGATCTCAGACACGACTTTCCAAAATCGTTCCGGTTGATCGGTCTCCCAATCGTCAGGTACCGATTGACGGTCGCGTATTGGAAAAGTATTCGTCGCCAGAATGCTCAGGAGCTGTCGACATGAATCGTGAAGCGTTTTCCTGAGTTCTTCCAGCTCAGGATCGATGAACTCATTCTCGGGACCTCCCCGCGCCGCGAATTCTTCAATGCCACGGAGACTACTCCAGTCGAACGACCATCCTGCAAAATTGTTCCGCCTCACGAACTCTATCGAGCCGCTTTCAACCATGAGATCCGAAATGGATTCAAGAATTTTACGATCTGCACTAACGCCACGACCAAATTGAGGCGAAGCGGAAATTGATAAATGCTTACCGTCTGCGACAATCCGATATAATGCCGCAAGGTACCTTTTGACCTCCGCCTTGGTGTAATTCTTATGCTGACTAGTGATCGAATCAAAGCTGCTATGATGTTCCAAACACATCCAGGCGAGATTCCCCGGCACACTGTTCGCACGATTGCCATCAATGTGGGCGATTTGGCCGATCTTTTCCCTGAGATCGCCTTTCAGGGCGAAACAGAGTGCGCATCTGCGCGCGCTCTTGGCGAGCGCCGATTCTTCAGCTGCCTTTGAGGGTTTCTTCCTACTTTTCTTCGCCACTCTGGGAACCTGTCCGAATAATTGCTTTGATGTCAGATGAAACTCTAGCAACGATCTACGGTGATGGCATATGATCACAGTCATAGCCCCAAGCGTCAACTGTTTTGGCGTGAGCATATTTTCGCCAGTGGCTCAGATTTCCTTCATTAATCGAACTAAGTCGAATCGCAATTTAGAGAACCTGGGTAGAAAATCCGAACGGCACTGACTGAACCCCGGCCTCAAACTGCGAGGCCGGATATCCTTCAGGTCCACGAACCTGATCGGTTCGTTTCGGGATGACGGGCGCAAAAGGGGTGCGCTTGACGTGAGTGGTGGGTGCGCCTAAAATCGTGGATTCAACTATGTATGTGGTTTGGAAATGCCCTCCGGGCCAAGCTTACGAGATGGAGTCAGCCCAGCAGATGCTTGCTGGGCTGCGGTGTTTTAGGAGAAGAAGAGGAGGCAGGACGCAAGTATGCAGGGAGGCAGGGACAAAGACGCCATTAGGGAGAATCATCCCGCGTAGCCCGCAGGATGGAGAAGAGTAGACGTTCCCGGGGGGAAGGCGCACAGACAGGAATGTCTGTGCTACTTACGGCGCTGGATGTGAGGTACGCGGTCATAGAGGATTGGTGAGTTGGGTGGGCGCTTGTGAAAGAGATTTAAGAATAGGGATTTGAATTGGGAATTGCAGACGGAGCCATTCGGGAGAATGGCGTTCCCAGGGCAGAGCGCACCGACAAGAGTGTCGGTGCTACTGAAGGCAAAGGCACACAGCCAAGAATGGCTGTGCTACGTAGGAGAAGCGCACCGACAGGAGTGTCGGTGCTACCTAATGGAGAGAACATCATGGTGATGAAGGACGGGGGATTTTTGGAGGGGTTGACGTTTGATGATGTGCTGCTGGTGCCGGGGAAATCTTCGGTGCTGCCGGCGGAGGTGGACACGCGCACGAATTTTACGCGGAAAATTCAGTTGAATATTCCGCTGGTTTCGGCGGCGATGGACACGGTGACGGAGAGTCGGCTGGCGATTGCCATTGCGCGGCAGGGCGGGATTGGAATTATTCACAGAAACATGAGTGTGGAGCGGCAGGCGGAGGAAGTGGACCGGGTGAAGCGCAGTGAAAGCGGAATGATTGTGGATCCGGTGACGATTTCCGCGGAGCTGACGGTGCGGCAGGCCACGGACATTATGGCCAAGTACCGGATTTCGGGTTTGCCGGTGACGCGCGGTACGAAACTGGTGGGGATTTTGACGAATCGCGATTTGCGATTTGAAAAGAATCTGGACCAGCCGGTGGGCAACGTGATGACCAAGGAAAAACTGGTTACCGTGCCGGTGGGGACAAC
>Ga0210410_10002600_pt1 | contig 16142 bp, 9 predicted proteins | sample IncBWC4MmetaG_FD_161058 | JGI IMG/M metagenome (GOLD analysis project Ga0210410, IMG submission 161058) | Forest soil microbial communities from Barre Woods Harvard Forest LTER site, Petersham, Massachusetts, United States - Inc-BW-C-4-M | ecosystem: Environmental > Terrestrial > Soil >... | reverse complement strand
CGTGGAACAACCTCGGAGTTCTCGCCACACGCCGCGCCGATGCGGAAGAGTCGGTGAAGTGTTTCAACGAGGCACTTCGCCTTAATCCGCACCACCTGTTGGCGCTCGACAATCTCGGTAACGCCTATCGCTCGCAGAAACGATGGGAGGATGCGCGCGCGGTATTAGAGCGCGCACTCGAAGTTGCTCCCGAAGATGCGGAAGCTAATTACAGCCTGGGAATGGTATTCGCGCAAACCGCCGACAACGATCGCGCCTACGAACATTTGCGGAAAGCGCTCAAAGCCCGGCCTGTGTATCCTGAGGCCCTAAATAATTTGGGTATTCTTTATTTAGTCACCGGACGCACAGAACAGGCGATAGATAGTTTCCAGCAGTCCATAAAACTTGCGCCGGCCTTTGATCAGTCCTATCTGAACCTGGCGCGGGTGTATGCATTGAAGGGAAGGCGGGCCGATGCTCGCGCGATGCTCTCGGAATTATTAAAGCAGCATCCCGGTCACGAGCAGGCGACGGAAATGATGAAGCAACTCGATCAGTAGCTACCGAAACGTCGCGGCATCGCTAAGAGCAAGCTTGAGAGCGAAATTGAATATACTCGAGCGACAGTCACTGTTATGAACGTCATTCGTTGCTCCCGATCGATGATGCGCAGTTCAGCTATCGGCGCTTTGTTTGCTGCGATTCTCGTCGCGTCCTTTGCGACACTCGCCAGCGCGCAAGCGGCGACTGCGGCCAGCCTGGCCGGAATTGTGTGTAACTCGGCGGGTGATCCCGTGGCCGGAGCAACGGTTCACCTTCAGTCGAAAGGCGAATCGGAAAGTCTGACCGCACAAACTCTGACCGCACAAACCGACGACAAGGGCGCCTACCGTTTTTCAGTGCTGCACGAGGGCGCCTACATGCTGCGCGTGGAGATGAAAGGCTTCGCCGATACACTCAGCGACACGTTTGCCCTGAAAGCGAATGAGACGAAGACCGTTGATCTGAGCCTCGGCGCCGCAACCGTCGCGGCAAAACCCGTCGCCGTTCCCGATTTCTTCGACGAGCCGCACTTCAGCGTGGCGGGGGTAGCCGATACTACCAATTTCGGCGGACACGGCTCCGATGTTGTGGTTCGCACTCGCGAAGCTCTCTCCAAAGACACGAGCTCACTCGGAGGCGATGCTAAACCCGCGTCCGCCGCCGAGATTGCGAGCCTGGAAAATGAAAAATTAAAAGTGCAAGCTCTGCTCGTAAAATCCGATAGCGCGGAACTGCATCATTCGCTGGCGGAGGTCGACGAGAAGCTGGGCAACTCGGTCGAAGCGGTCAAGGAATATCAGCGGGCCGCGGAACTCAGCCCACTCGAAACCAACATTTTCGACTGGGGATCTGAACTCTTGCTACATCATGCCCCTGAACCGGCGCAGGAAGTGTTCGAGAAGGGAAGCCGCCTCTACCCGCAGTCGGTGCGCATTCTGCTAGGTTGGGGCGCTGCGGCATATGCGCGCGGCTCAACCAGCGAGGCTTTCAGCCGCACCGTCAGGGCTTCCGACTTGCAGCCGGAGAATCCCACACCCTATTTATTTCTCGGCCGCATGCTCAAGGCGGAGGTGCGCCCCTCGCCGGACGTGATGCCGGTGCTGGCGCGTTTTGTGAAACTACATCCCGACAACGCCATGGCGAATTACTACTATGCTCTTGGACTTTGGAAGTCAATGAACAATCCCGAGGATGGGGAAGGCCGCGCGCAAGTGGAGTCACTTCTGAAAACCGCGATTCATCTCGACCCCAAGTTCAGCGACGCTTACCTGCAACTCGGAATTCTGTATTCCGCGCAGAAGAAATTAGCGAAGGCCATCTCCGCCTACGAGCAAGCGATCGGAACCGATCCTGCGTCGGAAGCGGCGCACTACCGGCTGGCACAAGCCTACCGCCAAAACGGCGAGCCCGACAAAGAGAAGGCCGAATTGATCATTTACCATCGCCTGGTAAAAGAATCGGCCGAGAAAAATGAACGCGAGCGCCACCAAATCCAGCAATTCGTCTACACCTTGCGCGACCCCCAGCGCGACACCGCGACTCCCCTGAAATAGCGCTGCGAAATTAACGAGCCGGCGTCGGCGAGGTCATCAAGCGCACGAACATCCGGTTAAATTTCTCTAGGTCCAAGTCTGTCTGAATGTCAACCGGCCGCAGCGACGCGCGCAGCGCGTCTTTGTCTGTCCACGTCAAGGTGTTGCCGTAGCCTGCGCCGTGGTCGATATCGACCCCCATATAGCGCGTGACGTGTTTGGTGATGATTGTAGGATCGATCCATGCTTCCGCCGCCAGTTCATCCCACATAATATCGGCGCCGATAGAAGCGATGAAGTAGCGCGCGATGTAGCGCCCGAGCAGCGTTCCGCTGGCCTCGATCTCTTTCACCAGAGCCGGCGTCATGCGAGTCTTGAGAGAGATGTCGGTGGGCGTGCAGGTGATCTTCGGCCACGGCGCGCGCAACGCAATCTCGGCCGCTTCCGGATCGAACCAGAAATTAAATTCGTGCCGCGGATCGTTGGAAAATTCCGGATTATCCGACTCCGGGCTCAAACTTCCCCCCATAAAAATCAACTCCTGCGCCAGTTCCGGGAAGTGCGGATCGATCGAAATCGCCAGCGCGAGGTTGGTCATCGGTCCGCCTTCATAAATCGTTACTTCATGAGGATACTTGTGCACCATCCGGATCAGGAAATGCGCGGCGTCTTCCTCCGAAGCCTTGGTCGTCGGCTGACCCTCCTTCAACGGCGGGACCACTTCCGCTTCGTGCCACCAGCGGTCGTCCCAGGCTCCGGCGTAAGCGACTTTGCCGTAACGCTGCTGCCAGACCTGAGTTTCGTCGCGCCGCCGCACCAGCGGGAACGCCGCGCCCGGCACCACCGGAATGTCCGTGCGCCCCATAATCTCCAGCAAGCGCAGAGTGTGCGCGATCTCTTCATCGCGCCACTGATCTCCGCTCACAATTGTTATCCCCAGCACTTCGACCTGCGGTGATTGAATCATCACCATCAAGGTCTGCAAATTGCTGCCGCCAGGTCCGGAGGCATCTTCGTTAACGATGACTTTGCGCCGTTGCTGCGCCGAGGAAAGCGAACTCACCAACAGAAAAACCAATCCGGCCACAACCATCTTGCGATTGCGCATCAAGATTTCTCCTCAGTTATTCGTTCGGCGGCGACAGGACATCACAAAAATTCAGGGCAGACTGAGTGATGCTCGGCCTGCCCCGTCTTGCGTTGAGACCGCGTCGGCCCGCCTTAGAAAATTACCTTCAAGGCCAACTGGATCAGTCGAGGATCGTTGAGCGTTCCGTTCACCACTCCGAAACTGGACGGGCTGTCTGCATCCTGCATGGCGGAGGCGCTGGTGCCCGGCAGGTAGAAGTGGGGATGATTGAAGAGATTGAATATTTCCGCGCGGAACTGCACGTAAGTTCCTTCGCGGAACGCCAGCGGAAAATCTTTGATCACAGAAAAATCAGTGTTGACGAATCGGGGTCCGTACAAAGGTGCGCGTGCCGTGTTGCCCAGTTCACCTGCCGGGGCGTCGGCAAAAGCACAGGGATTAAACCAATTCTGCAAAGTGTGAACCTGCGCCGGGCAGTTAGTCCTGCCGCCCTCCGGACCGCCCACGTTCGGATTTCCAACTTCGTTTGGACGGTTCAGGCTGTTTCCGTTCCATGCGAAGTTCACACCGGAGCCGCTGAAGTTGCCGTTATTGCTGGCGACCACAAACAGCGGAAAGCCGGAAATCGCTTTCTCAATCACATTCAACTTCCAGCCCCCAAGAATCGTATTGGTGGCGCCGTTCCAGCCGCCGCCGAATTTCTTGCCTTTGCCGAACGGCAAGTCGTAAAGTACGCTGGCCGTGAACTGGTTGTTCAGATTGATCTGCGACAAACTCCAGTCCACCTTGTTCGCCCCCGGCAACGGCCAGTATATGGCTCCCGGTAGCGTTCCCAGGCCATCGGGGAAGCCGGAATCGAAGGCTCGCGAGTAGGTGTAGCTCAACAGCGCATAAAGACCGTGCCGCGCATTTTTCTCCGCCTTGATCTGCAACGAATCGTAGCGGGCGCGGCCGTTATCGCTGTTGTTGTCGATGGACGTGAACTCGCCGTAGGGAGCGGCAAAGTAAGTTCCTCCGGGGCCGCAACCTAAGGTGTAGCCGGCGGTCGCGTTCGGGCCTCCCGCGCACGCTGTCGGCGATCCCAGGTTTTGATTCAACCCATCATTCAGGATGTGGGTGCTCCGCGCTCCTGCATAGCCCACCGTCATGACTACTTCACCCGGCAGTTGGTGTTCCACGTTCAAATTGAATTGTTGCACCATGCCCTGCTTGAAGTTGAGCGGCTGCGTCTGGATCGTGCCCGTAAAACTATCGGGACTAGGCGGCGAAAGAATCGGTTGAAGAGGAGTGGTCTTCGTCGCGGCCTGGAGAAAACTCAACTGCAAGCCGCAATTCAATGGGGCTGCCGATGTTGCGTTGGCATAAGGACAAGGATTGCCGGCGAAGTTGTTAAAGTTGTCGACTTCGGCGTAGTAGGAAGGGTTCTGCCATAGGCCCTGCGCCCCCTGACTCCAGGCCGAGTCGTGATAAATGGCGTAACCGCCGCGGATTACCGTGCTGCTCTTGCCCATCGGCTTCCATGCGAAACCAATGCGCGGCTCGAACGCGGTCGTATCAAATGCGATACCTACGTTCCCGTCGGTTCGAATACAGTTGGAACATCCGGTAATCCCTGGGGCAGAACCGGCGATCAAATATTGTCCAGTCGCATAATTGAAGTTGGCCTGCCGTCCTTCCGCTTCAGTGATGGGAGTCGTCAGCGACCAGGCCACTCCCAGGTTGACGGTCAGGTTGTCGCTGACGCGCCAATCGTCCTGTACAAACGGGCGGAACATCTTCCAGCGTCGTCCGGTTGTGGCGCCCAGAAACGTCTGATCGTGAATCGATCCGCCGACCTGCCCCAAAAGCAAGTCTGCCGCATCGTCGCCGGTGTACGAGCCGCTGCCGCCAAACAACAGGAAGTAGCCGTCGCCGAATCCGTTGGTCAGAACATTCATCTGGTTGGCGCGAATTCCGCCGCCGATACGAATGTCGTGCTTGCCGCGAATCAAATCCAGAGTGTCGGACACGTAAAACACATTCGTGCCGCCCTGGAACGGCGAAAAGCCGCGGTCCCCCACCGACCAATAGCCGGTCAGCTGCGTCGAACTCAGGCCGCAACCCACACAATCCTTCTTGGATTGGTTGAGGCTCGCGGGATAGCCCGTGGCGCTATCGCACGCGCTACCCAGATCTGCGCCTTGGATGCCCAGCTTTGCCGCTTCGCAAGTGCCGGTGCCGAAGGAAAGAATGTGATTGAATATCCGGTTGAACCCGGCGGTGAATTGGTTGATGGTCCGGTCGGAGAACAAGTGCGTCTCAGAGATTGCCACATTGCGCCCGTGGTTGGTAATGTTCTGCGTGCTGGCAAATGCACCCGCTTCGGCAAATCCCGGCGAACCGCCCGGAACGAATGATGCCGCCTGATCGTAGCTGAACCGCGCAAACACCGAGTCCTTGTTGGAAAAATTATGGTCGACGCGAATATCGAACTCGCCTTCGTTCAGCTTCCGCACCGGAGTGTTGGTGTAGTTGTAGCCCAATTGCGGGTTACTCGCGTTGCTCTTCGGATATAGATTCAGCAATGCGAGTCCGGCCTTATCCGCCAACCCGCCACTGCCGGCCAGGGTAATCGGAATCTTGTTGCAGGACACGCCGCCGCTCTGTGTCCCGTCCACGCTTGCCAAAGGATTTCCCGCGCTGTCGCACTGGAATGGCTTTCCTGAATAAGGATTCACCAGATCGCCGAACCCGTTGGCATTCGCGCTGCCATTAAATAAATCTGGTCGGGACGTGCCAAAGGGATCCGCACTGAAATCCCCAGCCATCATCGCCGGAGTCGGGATCACCCCTGTAAACGGGGTGCCATGCCTTTGCCTCTTCCCCTGATAGTCGAGAAAAAAGAATGTCTTGTCCTTTTGGATTGCGCCGCCCAACGCCCCGCCGAACTGGTTGAGATTGAACTGTTGCTTCGGCGCTGGAGTTCCAAAGTCGTAGGTTTTTGCGTCCAGCTTCGTGTTGCGGAAAAATTCGAACAAAGATCCGTGCAGTTGATTCGAGCCGGACTTGGTGGTCACCAATACCGTTGGACCGGCGCGCGTCCCATATTCCGCCGAATAATTGTAGGTGAGAACTTTAAATTCCTGGATCGCGTCGATCGACGGCAGAATCGCAATGCCGCCCGCCGTTAACTCGTTATTGTCCACACCATCGAGCAGCCAATCCGTGCTCTGCGCTCGCGAACCGCCCACCGAAAGTGAATAGGTACCGCGCGCTGAAACTTCGCTGCTCGGACCGGCATTGAAAAAGCTGTTGGGATTGGTCTCCTGCGTTACACCGGGCGTAAGTGTCGCCAGTTGCACAAAATCGCGGCCGTTCAGCGGAAGTTCCGCTACTTCCTGCGACGTGATCACCTCGCCCAGAGTCGGATTCGAGGTCTGCACCGCGACCTCAGTCGCGTTCACTTCAACGCTGGAGCTTACTGACGCGGGCGCAAGTTTAAAATCGAGTTCGCGGTGTTCGTCGATCTGTAGCGTGACGTCCTTCGCCTCAGACGGCTTGAAGCCACTTGCCTCGGCCCGAATCGTATAGTCCGCCACTCCCAGCAGAGGCACAAGATAATGCCCGGTGTCGTCGGTCGTCGCTTCCCGCGAGACGTTGGTAGCCTGCGCCGTGACAGTGACCTTCGCGCCCGCCAGCACCGCTCCCGAATTGTCGGTGATGGTGCCCGAAAAACTTCCGGTGGATTGCCCGTACATCAGCGGGCAAACGAAAATGAGTAGCGAACAGAAAATCGTGGCTAGAACCGTCTTGGTGTTCGTCATCTTGAAATTCGTCATTTCCCCGTCCGTCGTTTTTTCGTCCATCATTGCGAACCTTCTTTCGTTGGCGGTCCACCTGCGGCATTCCGCCGCCAAAAGAAAAGACCCTCCCCTTCCCCAGGAAGTCAGGAGGACTTTTTAACCGCAGCACGGCTTATAAATTGCCCCTTACCGCGAAGTCAAGGACTTTCGTCTCCGGCGCGCGTTCGTTCGCGTGATTCTTCCGCTTCGAGGAATGAAAATTGTTACTGTGTCTTGTGATGCTGCCGGCGAACTTATGACCGCTGCGCCCACTCCGCGTCGAAACGCGCGCGGTCGTAAAACGATTTTTGCGTGCCGACTCCCGTCGTCGAAAGCCCCGCATACAAATTCGCTTTGCGCACAGCCTCTTTCTCCGCCAGTCCCTCGGCGAGAAACACGGCAAAGCTTCCAATGAAGGCGTCGCCCGCGCCCGTGCTGTCGACGCTCTTGACTGCGAACGGCGGCACATGATCGGTAGCCTCGCTACTTGCCAGCAGAGATCCATTCGCGCCCAGGGTGATGATCACGCGGCGCACTCCTCCCGCCAAAAGTTTGCCGGCGCACGCCCTGGCATCGTCAACGTTGCGCACGGGCAGTCCAGAAATCGTTTCGGCCTCACTCTCGTTGGGCACAAAGTAGTCGAGGCCTTGCAGCGCATGCATGTCGACCGCCTGCGCCGGCGCCGGATTCACAATGCAGCGAATGCCATTCGTGCGGGCAAATTCCACCGCGTAATAAACCGTCTCCAGAGGAATTTCAAATTGCAGCACGATGCAGTCCGCGGTTTTCAGCGTCTCCGCCGCAGCGTCAACGTCTGCCGGCTTCAGCGCGTCATTGGCGCCCTTCACCACGAGAATGCGATTCTGCCCGTTGGGCTCTACAAAAATCGGCGCCACTCCGCTGGATAATCCTTCCACCTGCTTCACGTGCGTCGGATCGATCCCCTGCCGGCGAAAATTCTCAATCGTCGCCGGACCAAAAAGATCGCTCCCTAAGCGCGCGACCATGAACACTTCCGCTCCGCACAGGCGCGCCGCCACCGCCTGATTGGCGCCCTTGCCGCCAAACCCAAGATTGAAGTTGTCGCCAAAAATGGTCTCGCCCGCCTTGGGGAAGCGCGCAGCAAAAGTGGTCAGATCAATGTTGGCGCTGCCAATTACCGCAATGCGAGGCCGCTTGGCCATAGTCATAACCTTCCGTGGGCAGGCCAGAGTGTAGTGAGCAGCCGCAGTCCTGTCAACGTCCTCGCCTGTTGCTGGAAGAGTTCGCCTGCGAACTCATCCCACTCCGAGTCTGCTATAGTTTCCATCCTTAACCTTGGGAGGGACCATGCCCCGCAATGTCCGTTGTGCCCTGATCCAGGCTGGCAACGCGCTCAGCACCGAGCGTCCGTTGGCGCAAATCAGAAAAGCAATGATCGACAAGCATCTCAAGCTGATCGAGCAGGCCGCGAAAAAGAAACCCCAAGTCCTCTGCCTGCAGGAACTTTTCTACGGCCCATATTTCTGCGCCGAGCAAAACGCCCGCTGGTATGAGTTGACCGAGCGAGTCCCCGACGGCCCCACGGTGCAACTCATGCAGAAGATCGCGAAGAAACACCACATGGTGATCGTGGTCCCGGTCTACGAAGAGCAGATGCCCGGTGTCTACTTCAACACCGCCGCCGTCATCGACGCCGACGGAAAGTATCTGGGAAAATACCGCAAGCATCACATCCCGCACTGCCATCCTGGATTCTGGGAAAAATTTTATTTCACTCCCGGCGATCTCGGTTATCCCGTCTTCGAAACCAAGTACGCCAAGGTCGGCGTCTACATCTGCTACGACCGCCACTTCCCCGAAGGCGCGCGCATTCTCGGACTGAACGGCGCGGAAATTGTTTTCAATCCCTCGGCCACAGTCGCCGGCCTCTCGGAATATCTATGGGAGCTGGAGCAGCCCGCGCACGCCGTGGCCAACGGATATTTCGTCGGCGCCATCAACCGCGTCGGTACGGAGCAGCCCTGGAATATCGGCGAGTTCTACGGCAAGAGTTATTTCTGCAATCCGCGTGGAAAAATCATCGCACAGGCCAGCCGCGACAAAGATGAAGTCGTGGTCGCCGATCTCGATTTAGACATGATCGCCGAAGTGCGAAAAGTCTGGCAGTTCTACCGCGACCGCCGTCCGGATAGTTACGGAGCGATCACGACGCAAAGTTCGAGTTCAGCAGCGGCAGACTGACGGCGCCTCGGGATGATCCGGCTGCGCCTCAGGCGTCGTCCGTTTTTCTTAGCGACCTTAGCGGCTTTTTCTTAGCGGCCTTAGCGTTGATCCGAGTCCTGAAAACTGCAGCCGCTCGCGCAAAAACTCCACCAACACATATCCAATCAGCCCGCCAAACATTTTTCCTGGTCGTCAGGCTCGACCCTCGCGCCAATGAGCCATTTCATCTATCATCCTCGCTCTAAGGCGCTCTAAGGTTATGACCGACTACTCCGCCATCGAATCCAGCCCGCTCTACAACGAAGATCTCGCGCCCGCCCGCGCCGACCGCCGCCATTGGGGTACCTACAACTTCGCCGCCCTCTGGATTTCCATGTCGGTGAACATCCTCACCTACATGCTGGCCGCAAGCCTCATTCAAGGCGGAATGAACTGGAAGCAGGCCCTGTTCACGGTTTTTCTCGGCAACACCATCGTGCTCGCGCCCATGCTGCTGAATTCGCATCCCGGAGCGAAGTACGGCATTCCATTCCCCGTTCTCGCCCGCGCATCGTTTGGAGTGCTGGGCGCGAACGTCGCCGCCGTCCTGCGCGCGCTGGTCGCCTGCGGATGGTTCGGCATTCAAGCCTGGATCGGCGGCGAAGCCATCAGCACGCTGCTGGCAGTTCTCGTTCCTTCCTGGAAAAATTTCCCGCGCGGCACCGCCGTCTGCTTCATGATTTTCTGGCTGATCAATCTGCTGGTCGTGTTGAAAGGCATCGAATACATCCGCATGCTGCAAGGCATCAGCGCACCGATTCTGCTCGGTGTGGGACTGCTCCTGCTGGGCTGGGCCTATCACGCCGCCGGCGGTTTCGGGCCGATGTTTTCTGTACCGTCGAAGTTCACCAGCTTCCCCGCATTCCTGAAATTTCTCATTCCTGCACTGAACGGCACCGTCGGTTTCTGGGCGACCGTTTCGCTGAACATTCCCGACTTCACCCGGTTCGCGCGCAATCAGCGCGAGCAAGTCCTCGGACAAGCGCTCGCGCTTCCCACTACGATGACGATTTATTCCTTCGTCGGCATCGTGGTGACTTCGGCCACGGTCGTGATTTACGGCAAAGCGATCTGGGATCCGGTGGAGTTGCTCAGCCGCTTTCACTCTCCCGTGGCCGTGGTCATCTCGCTGATCGCGATTCTGCTGGCCACGCTCAACGTCAACATCGGAGCCAACGTCGTTTCCCCGGCCAATGATTTTTCCAATCTCTGGCCTCGCGGCATCAGCTTCCGTACCGGCGGCGTCATCACCTGCTTCATGGGCATCGTGCTCATGCCGTGGAAACTGCTCTCCAGCTACAGCACCTTCATCATGGGATGGCTCGGTGGCTACGCCGCGTTTCTCGGCCCGGTTGCGGGCATCATGATTTGCGATTACTTCGTCATCCGCCGCCGCGTGCTGGTCGTCGACGACTTGTATCTGCGCGGCGGCCTCTACGAATATTCCAGGGGATTCAACTGGCGCGCGGTGATCGCGCTGGCGGTGGGTGCGGGAATCGCGCTGGCCGGACTGGCGATTCCGCAGATGCGCGTTCTGTATGACTACTCCTGGTTCGTCGGATTCGCAGTCTCGTTCGTATCGTACTTCGCGATGATGAGGGGGATGACGGGGGGAACGCCGCAATAAGCGTTAACCTGTCACGGCTTCGGATGGTCCGCTGTGTAGGGATGGCAGCAGGGTTTCTGCTTGGGCGTGAACTCCATGATCTCGACGCGTGTGCCGTCCGGGTCATAAGCGTCCAGACTGTCTTTGCCGTCGCGGCCGACCTCGGGTCCGTCGAATGTTTTCGATCCTCTGGCGCGAAGCTCGGCAGCTGCCGCGTGCACATCTTTGACGCCGAATGAGAAATGATTCTGCACGCCGAGTTCATGGTGGTCGGCGTTGGCAGGAATGTTGAGCATGTATTCGATCCAGTCAGGACCGTCTGGTAGCTGGAGTTCATACCAGTCGGTGCCGTCGTCTTTGAAGCCGCCGCGCCAATAAAGACGAAAACCCAAGAGGTCAACGTAGAAACGATTCTCCGCGGCCAGGTCTTTCACGACAAAGCCGGCGTGGATCATGTGCGAACCGATCTGCCTCGATGCTGGAGGATCTCCTGGATCAAGGATCGGCCTGTGCACGAAGGCAATGGGATTTCCCTCTGGATCCTGAACCAGAAAATACTGCGCGCCATCGGATTCATTTTGCAACGGGCCTGGCTGGAAACCATGCGCCAGAAGGTAATCTCGTGTGCGCGATGCGTCGTCGGTTGCGAACCCAACTTCCGCAAGCCAGCTTTTATGGACACTATTTTTCACGTCCCCCGGCGCTGGTTTCAATAGAAGACGCTGGTTCGACGGGCGAACCAGAAAACAGATTTCCGGCCCGGAATACTTCGGACAGCCAAGGGGCAATCCCAGAACATCGGCATAGAACTGGCGGGATTTTGCCACGTCACTGACGTAGATCGTTACGTGATCGATGCCGGTGATGCGGGGCCGCTCTGGTTGCTCTCCAGGTTGCGACGCGAATAATGAGGGCTGCAGTACGAGACAGAGCAAAAGAGAACTTACGGCAGACATCGAGGTTGAGAGGACCTTAGACAAGGCATGCATGGCTGCAGATTCTATCGCACCCACGCTCGAAGACTGAAAAAGGCAGGCGCATTTTGTGCGCCTGCCAATCGTGGACTGCTTCTTAAGTTTAATGTTGGCGCGAGAGCACGTAAGGCCGCAAGGACTCGCCGAATGCTCCGCTGACCGCCCCCGGCGTGCAGTCGTTCTGTGGCGGCTGCGCCTGCGTTACCTTGGCGTTCAACGATGGTGAGTTGGTGAAGTCGAACATATCCAGAGGCACGGTCGCGCTCTTATCCCGCTTGGTCATGCTTTGCGAGCTCAAAAAGCGCTCCTCGATCAGCCGCAGAATGGAAGTATGATCCGTTACAACGTGCGAAACGTAGTTGGGCTTGGAGAATGGAGAAACCGCGACAAACGGAACCCGAACGCCAAGCTGGTCGAACGCCGCACAACTGGTGGGGTAAGCGCCGTATGGATTCTTAGCCAATGCAGGACAGAGTTGTTCGGCGTCGGCGACGCTGGTGTCGGTCGTGCTGGTGAAGTTATAGGAGCACTCCGCGCCAAATCCCGGGAGTTCGCTGAGCGGCGGCAAGGAAAGATCTTCGCACTGGCCGGGATAGATTCCGTCCGGAGTCCGCTTGCCTCCCTGAACCGCCGCCGGCGGCACAGCATGATCGTAAAAGCCACCGCTTTCGTCCCATGTGATCAACAGGACCGAATCATTCCAATGCGGGCCGTAACGCAGCGCATTGACCACCTGCGAAACGAAGTACTGGCCTCGCTGAATGTCGGTGGGCGGGTGTTCATCGTTTTCCAGAGTGTTGCTCACCACTCCGAGGTTGGGATCGATAAATACGACTGAGGGCAAGGTGCCGATTCCGGCTGCCTGCGCAAAAAAGGTGGCTAGCGGCAGGTTGTGAACCGTGTCCACTTCGTCGAAGAAGATGTCTGAAGGAGCGTCCTGAAAGTAGTCCGCCCACGTGACTCCGGCTTTGTTCAGGAGATTGTAGATCGTCCCGGTAATCGGCTTGTAGCCGCCCGGCGGTGGAACCGAGTCGCTGGTGGTCAGATGACCGAAGGAGGTCGCCGTCTCCAGGTAAGAGCGGTTGGGAAAGGTTGGACCAACCGTTCCGGCGAAATGCCGATCGCTGATCGCGAACGTTGCCCCGAGGTTGTAATAGAAGGGCAGATCCGCCTGGGTGTAGAAGTTCATGACCTCGTCGCCATTCAACGGTTCGTCATCGCGCTCGTAGCCGTCGTTCAGAGTCTTGGCCAGCGAGCCATTTGGATTTTCGAAGTTCAAGTCCAGATGCTCGCCGTACCAGGAATGATCGGGGTCGGTGATGCAGCGAGTGCTGCTAGGGGAAGCGTAGACGATGCCGCCTTCATTGTTGACGTTGGAATTGGCGCAGGTGTAGTTGCCGCCGCTGACCGTGCAGGTCAGGCCGTCAATGCACAGGTGATCGCTGCCCGAGCACGTGCCATTTCCGTTGTGGTACGGACTTCCGGGGGCATAGGCGAGAGCGCCGAAGTAGTTATCGAACGAGTGGTTTTCCTGGACCAGAACGATGATGTGGTTGACTTTGTTTACATTGCCGTCGGCCAGCGCCGGGCGGACAGACAAAATCCATAGCAGTGAGAGTGCTGCCAATAAGGCAGCTCGCGGCACCTTTGACATAACAGACCTCTCCTAATGTGGTGGATTGCGAAACGATGGTGAGACCGAGCGTGCAAGGCGATACGTCGACAGATTAAGTGGAGAGTATCGCGCCAGAATGAATGCGGGATGAAGCGAAAGTAAATATTGGGTGAACGATTGTTCTATCGGATGCGTTCAATTCGGATGCCGGACTACGGTTCTCACTGTATTGCGGACGAGACCCGCTTTGTCGGCCAAAGCGGATTAACCAAAAACTACTTCGTCATTACAAACTCCGCAGAACTTCTTTCGTCCATGATTCCAAATTCTGCTCTTCGTCTCCACACATCAGATAAATATTGAACTGCGTCACGCCCGCATCCTGCAGCGCCCGCAACTTCGCGCGATGCGCCTCGGCTGGGCCGATCAAGCAGAATCGGTCGATCACTTCATCGGAAACGAAATCCGCGTTGTCGCTGCCTACTTCGCAGTGATGCTGATAGTCGTAGCTGCCGCGATCCTGTACAAACGAAGTGAGCGCCGGCGGCAAGTCTTCGGGCTTGTATTGCCGAATCAAATCCATCACGTGATTCGACACCAGGGCGGGGAACCAGCGCACTCGATCGCGCGCAACGTTCAAATCATCGGAAACCCACACCGGAGCCGCCGCCATCACTTCAATCGCAGCCGGATCGCGCCCCGCCGCCTGCGCGCCCTCTTTCACGAATCCCAGGCACCACGCAATCAAGGCCGGATCGGCGAATTGCAAAATGATCCCGTCCGCTACGCGTCCCGCCATGTGCAACACCTTCGGTCCATACCCCGCGATCCAGACGCGCGGAGATTCTTTCGCCCAGGTGATGCGCGTCGGCTGCCCGTCGTGCTCGACTTCTACCCCTGACGTAAGATTGCGAAATTCTTGCACCGCGCTTTCCAGTTGTGACCAGCTCACCGGCTTCTTGCCCATTACGCGCCGCGAGCTGTCGCCGCGCCCAATGCCCAGTTCCATCCGATTGCCGGAAATCAGCTGCAGTGTCGCGAACAAACTCGCAGTCACGGTGAGATCGCGAGTTGCAGGGTTGGTCACACAGGTGCCAATTCGCATCTTCTGCGTGTTGGTGGCCATCAACGTCATCAGCGGATACGGCTCCTTCCATAGCACATGCGAATCGAACATCCAGCCGTACTCAAATCCGGCTCCCTCCGCCTGCCGCGTGAGGTTCACGATGCGCTCGATGGAAATATCAGGTTTGAACGTGACGCCGAATTTCATGCTGTGCCTTTCCCTCGGTTTCCGCCTCTGTGTTGAAAGGGCGCGGCTTGAGCCGCGCGCCGCAAGCCGCGTCCATCTAAAGGGTCGCAGTGTAGCATACAATCCTTGGACATCCGCACCCGCAGGAGGGTCGATGGGCTTCGACACGATCATCAGGAACGGCACTGTGGTCACGGCGACCGACACCTATGTCGCAGACATTGCGATCGCCGCCGGCAAGATCGCCGCCCTCGGCAGCGATCTCGGCTCGACCAACGCGGCAAAGATTCTCGACGCCAGCGGCAAGCTCGTCCTGCCTGGCGGAATCGACGTGCACACGCATCTCGATATGCCTTTCGGCGGCACCACCAGCGCCGACGATTTTGAAACCGGTACACGCGCCGCGGCCTTCGGCGGCACCACCACGCTCATCGATTTCGCCATTCAATATAAGGGCCAGCCGCTGCGCCGAGCCTTCGACACATGGATGAGCAAGGCCGCCCCCAAGGCCGTGTGCGACTACGCATTTCACTGCATCGTCACCGACATCGGCAACGGTCAACTCGAGCAGATGAACGATCTGGTCCACGAAGGCGTGACCAGCTTCAAACTTTTCATGGCGTATCCCGGCGTCTTTATGCTCGACGATGCCAGCATCTTCAAAGCCTTGCGGACGACTGCGAAAAACGGCGCGATGATTTGCATGCACGCGGAAAACGGCAGCGCCATCGACGTGATCGTGCAGCAGGCGTTGGCCGAGGGAAAGACGGCGCCCAAGTATCACGCGCTCACGCGCCCCACCACTGCCGAGGCCGAGGCCACTTCCCGCGCCATCGCGCTGGCCGAGATGGCGGGCGCGCCCATCTACATCGTTCACTTAAGCTGCAACGACGCGCTGGAAAAAGTTCGCGAGGCGCGCGACCGCGGCCTGCCGGTTTATGCCGAGACTTGTCCGCAATACTTGTATCTGTCGCTGGAGAACATGGACGCGCCCGGCTTTGAAGGCGCGAAATATGTTTTCACTCCGCCGCTGCGCGAAAAATGGAATCAGGAAAAACTTTGGAATGGCTTGAAGCGCGATCACCTGCAAGTAGTTTCGACCGACCACTGCCCCTTCTGCTTCAAAGAACAAAAAGAATTAGGCAAAGACGACTTCACGAAAATTCCTAACGGTGGCCCGGGCGTGGAGCATCGCATGAGCCTGATTTATTCCGGAGGCGTGGCCGGTGGACGTTTCAGCGTGAATCGCTTCGTGGAATTGGTGTCGACGACTCCGGCGAAGTTGTTCGGTCTGTATCCGCGTAAAGGAACCATCGCCGCCGGAAGCGACGCCGACCTCGTGATCTTCGATCCCAAGCGCAAGCATACGATCAGCGCCCAAACGCACCACATGCGCGTGGACTATTCGATGTTTGAAGGAATCGAAGTGACAGGAATGCCTGACGTAGTTCTGTCGAGAGGAAGAGTCGTCGTGGAAGGAGAC
>Ga0210410_10002599_pt1 | contig 16143 bp, 14 predicted proteins | sample IncBWC4MmetaG_FD_161058 | JGI IMG/M metagenome (GOLD analysis project Ga0210410, IMG submission 161058) | Forest soil microbial communities from Barre Woods Harvard Forest LTER site, Petersham, Massachusetts, United States - Inc-BW-C-4-M | ecosystem: Environmental > Terrestrial > Soil >... | reverse complement strand
CCACGCAAACGTCCAGGCCGATGAAATCCGCAAGCTCCAGCGGCCCCATCGGGTGGTTCATGCCAAGTTTCATCACCGCATCCACCGCTTCCGGAGTGGCCACGCCTTCCATCACCGCGTAAGCCGCCTCATTAATCAGCGGCATCAGCACGCGATTCGAAACGAACCCCGGCGCATCGTTCACCGCCACCGGCGTCTTCCCCAATTTCTTCGCAAGCTCCATGGTGGTCGCAAACGCCGCATCACTCGTCTGCAGTGCGCGAATCACCTCCACCAGCACCATCACCGGCACCGGGTTCATGAAGTGCATCCCCACAAAACGGTCCGGCCGCTTGGTCATCGCCGCCAGCGTGGTGATCGCAATCGAAGAAGTATTGCTGGTCAGAATCACTTCCGGCCGCAACAACTTGTCAGCCTCGGTCAGCACCGCGCGCTTGATCTCCAACTTCTCCGGCACCGCCTCCACCACAAAATCCGCCGCCGCCACCGCCGCAAAGTCCGTCACCGGCTTCAACCGCGCCAGCACCTGCGGCTTTTCCGCCTCCGTCAACCTCCCTTTCTTCACCTCGCGGTCCAGGTTTTTGCCGATCGTCTCCATCCCGCGCTGCAGAAAACTCTCCTGTACATCGCGCAAAATCACGTTATACCCCGCTCGCGCAAACACATGCGCGATGCCATTCCCCATCGTCCCCGCACCCAGCACCGCCACCGTCTTGATCGATTCCAGCGTCACACATCCTCCTGGCAATTCACGGCCGAAAGTAAAGGAAACACGAGTTCAAGTTGCGGGTCAAGTTGGCAGAGCCCAGGCGGAAGTTCCTCCTTCAATGAAGGCCGTACCCAACGCCCTGCATTATTTCGTTTCGTGGAGACTTCAGGCCGGATCTGCCAGAACCAGCCAGGCAGCCAGCGCCGCGTACTTTTCGTCTTGTGTCCAGGGAGAGCCAAAGGCACTTCCGAGTTCAGTCAATCGGCGCAGAAGTCTGTCTCGCTTCGTCCGAAGCCTCTTCACGCCGCGTTCCAGCAGCTCCTGCTCCCGGATGCACGCCATTTCCAGTCCGCAATCCGCCGACGAGCAGCGAAGCGCTTCGCGAAAGAGTTCTCCGTCCGCCGTGTGGATCAGCGCATGCGACTGCAAAATGCCCTCCAAGTCGGGCAACGCCCTCCCGGATGCCAGTAAAAGTGCGCATCGCGCCAGCTCATATCCTTGTTTCTGAAGTTCAGCCCGGGTTGAACGAAGAGACTGAGTGGCCAGTTCCCTCGCCTCTGAGCGCGCACCGGCGACGAACGCGCCCGCCTCGCCAATCGGCATTCTTTCCGCGGTGTGATACGGTTGCCGGAATTTGTAGATGAACGTTTTCACCAGATGGACGCGCTCGCGCCCCAGAACAACGGGCGCGTCATTTTCGAGAGAGATTGTCACGAGTGCGCTCCAGCCGGAATGCACCCGGAAACCAACCGCAGCTTGCTTCATGGAAGCCTCCGCGGCAGAGGAGTGGGAGGCCCTAATCTATATCGCCGCGCGAAAAAAGTGTACACCCTTCCCCGCGGTTAACCCGCTCACTCCAGCGGCCGGCCTTCCACCACTTCGCGCACAATTTCCCGGGCGCGCGCCGCGTCATCCGGCAGGACGTACAACTTCGCGCGAGTTCCCTGCTGGTCCACGCGGCAGCTGATCCCATTTTCATGTAGGGCAGCAACAAGAAAATCGCTCGGCTCATTTGCATCCGTGGACCAGACGCTCGTAGTTGCGTCCTCCGGGTACCAATCCGTTTCCTCGCCCGCATTCGGCGGCCCTGGAATATCTTCCTCCGGCGCCGGAGTCATCGTCGCTGGAAGCTTCCGAATCGTCTCTTGCTGACTTCCCAATAGCCGCGGAGTATTCAGAGTCTCGCGCTCCTCCGCGTCTTCGATCCCAAACGCCTCTTGCACGGCGCTTTCAGCCTTCTCAAACAATGAAAACGGGACGCCGACTTGGTACGCAGCATAATTACTCAGATTGAAAAGATGGTCGCGGCGAAATACGCTCTTGTGGGGAATCCCTGCTTCATCCAGTACTTCGCAAAGCTCCGCATGCACCCGCGCGTCTTCGCCTTTCCAGAAAGAGCAAAATGGGTCCTCGTTCGGATCGCCCGGATTGGCGGGCCCCTGGCTGGCCAGCGCATACTCCGGCGGCTCGTTCACCAGGTCCACGTCGCAATCGGCGCAGCGCGTGAACCCGGGGCGGTACTCGGCGTTGCATTGCGGACAAAACATAACGTTTCGCAGTCTACCGCAAGCCCGGAAAAAATGCGTGCAGCGCGATTCGCGCCTCAGTATTTCGGCGTCACGCCCAGGTTGTAAAATATAAACGAATACACATCGGCCGTGAGTTCTATGTTTTTGGAAGTACTGCTGGCGTTGTGGCCGGATTTCGTCTCAATCCGGATCAGCACCGGATTCGCCGGACTCGCCGCGGCCTGCAAAGTCGCCGCGTACTTGAACGAGTGCGCCGGCACAACTCGATCGTCATGGTCCGCTGTGGTAATAAACGTCGCAGGGTATTTCGCTCCCGGCTTGATGTTGTGCAGCGGCGAATATTTATAAATCGCCTTGAACTGCTCCGGATCGTCGCTCGATCCGTAATCCGCCGCCCAATTCCACCCAATTGTAAATTTCTGGAACCGCAGCATGTCCATCACGCCCACCTGCGGAACGGCCACATGGAACAGCTCCGGCCTCTGATTCATCACCGCGCCCACCAGCAATCCGCCGTTCGACCCGCCATTGATGGCCATCTTCCCTGGCGAAGTATATTTGTTCGCGATCAGCCATTCCGCCGCGGCAATAAAATCGTCGAATACATTCTGTTTCTTCAGCTTCGTCCCTGCGTCGTGCCACTTCTCACCGTATTCCCCGCCGCCGCGCAAATTCGCCGAAGCGTAAACAAATCCCTGTTCCAGCAGCGCCAGCCGCAGCGGGTTGAACGCCGGCGCCATCGTAATGTTGAATCCGCCGTAGCCATAAAGCAATGTCGGGTTCGAGCCATCCAGCTTCAACCCCTTCTTATAGACCAGGAACATCGGAACCCGCGTCCCGTCCTTGCTGTTGTAAAACACCTGCTTCGTTTCGTAATCCTCCGGCCGGAATCCGTGAACTTCCGGCGCCCGGTAAACGCTGGCTTTTTTTGTCGCCAATTCATAACGCAACACGCTCGGCGGATAATTGAACGACGTATACAGAAAGAACGCATCCTTATCCCCGCGATTGCCGCGAAATCCTGAAGCAGTTCCCGCCCCCGGAAGCTCAATCTCGTTCTCCAATTCGCCCGCATAGCTGTAAACGTAAACGTGGCTCGCCACATCCTTCAAATAGGTCGCAAACAGTTTTCCGCCCAGCGACTCCACGTTGTCCAGGGACTCCGCTTTCTCTGGAATAACCTCCTTCCACGGAGCCATCGGGTTCGCCGGATCGTAAAGCATCAGCTTCCCCTTGGGCGCTTCATGGTCCGTCGCAATCAGAAATTTGTCGCCCACATTGTCCACAACCGCATAGTTGTCATCGCCAATTTCCGAAATAACCGGCATAAACGCTTTCTCTTTCCTGGATAAATCCCGAAAATAAAGCGCATTTCCGCGCTTCCCCTTGCCCCGGTCGGTGACCGTAAGAATGGCAAATCGCTCGTCGTTGGTCGTGGCCACCGTTTGAAGCCGCTGCGGATTCTCCTTGTCCTCGTAAATCAGTTCGTCAGCCGTTTGCTCCGTTCCGAGCACGTGGTAATAAACCTTCTGAAACTCGTTCTTCGACGAAAGCTCGTGCCCCGGCTCCGGCGCATCGAACCGGCTGTAGAAAAATCCGTTCCCCGCCCAGCCAAATCCCGTGAACTTGATCCATTTCAAATGGTCCGTCAGAACCTTCCGCGTCGCGGTCTCGATCACGTGGCCTTCCTGCCAGTCCGATCCACCCACGGAAACCCCATAGGCCGCATACTTCCCATCCTCGGACACGTTGAGCGCGCCCAGCCTCGACGTCCCGTCCCCGGAAAACTTGTTGGGATCAAGCAGCACCTCCGGCGCTCCCTCCAGCCCCTTCTGCGCGTACACCACATTCTGGTTCTGCAACCCGTCGTTCTTCGTGAAAAATAGATAATCGCCCTTGCGGAACGGTGGCGTGTACTTGGGGAAGTTATACAACTGCTCCAACCTGGCCTTCACCTGCGCGCGGTACGGAATCTTCTCCAGATACCCGAACGTGACCTTGTTCTCCGCCTCCACCCACTTCGCGGTTTCCGCCGAATTGTCGTCCTCCAGCCAGCGGTACGGATCGGCTACCTTCACTCCGTGATAGTCGTCCACCTGGTTGTCCTTCCGCGTCTGCGGATAATCGAGCCCCTGGGCAAGCGAGATCATCGAAAAAAGCAGGGTGGATAAAACGGGTAGAACAAAGCGCAGATGCAGCGCCAAATGACGAATCATCATGCTGGATTCCCTTTCTCGGAAAATAGGCGGAGAGTGTTGCCTAATCCTTGCAACGTAAGACGCTTCCAGGACACCAAAGTATACTGGCATTTATCCGCCGTATCTATCTGTAAAGAATGCTGTTATAGCTGTATCGACTACTCCGGCCGGCTCTGCGTCTTTTTGTATACACAGCTCGTATACAAGGTAGTATGAGCGCACCGGCTTTCACTCTGACTGCTGCACCTCGACCGCTGCTGTTTGCGGCTTTCATGACCGACGACACCCAAGCCCTCGCCATCGGATTGCGCCAGCGCGATCCGGACCTGCTCGACCGCCTGATCGAGCAATACCAGCAGCGCCTCTATCGTTACCTACTGTTTCTCACTGCCAATCCCTCCCTGGCCGAAGATCTCTTCCAGGAAACTTGGATTCGCGTGCTCGAGCGCGGCAGCCAGTACAACGGCAAATCGAAATTCGAATCCTGGCTCTTCGCCATCGCGCGCAACCTGGTGATCGACGCGTCGCGCCGCAAGAAAATTTCCAGCCTGGAGGATTTGGGCGACCCGGAAAGCAACGCGCCCTATGATCCCCCTGATGAGCGGACAAGCTCTGTGTTGCAAATGTTGGTGAGCCGCGAAAACGAGCAGAGCGTGCAGCTTTCGCTCTTGAAAATTCCTCCCTACTATCGCGAAGTCCTGCTCCTGCGTTTCAACGAAGAACTGGCCCTCGAGGAAATTGCCGCTGTAACGGCCACGCCGATCTCCACCGTGAAGTCCCGCCTCTACCGCGGCCTGGCCGCGCTGAAAACCGCGATGACGGAAGGTGCCGCATGAACGATAACCTGCACGAACGCGCGCAACGCCATCTGGCCGAATCCATCGTCGAAGGATTGCGGCCCGCCGATGAAGCCTGGCTCCGCGAGCATCTAGCGGTGTGCCCCGCCTGTGCGCGTGAAGCAGCAGCAACACAAAATGTTTTGCACGCCTTGCGAAGCGTACCAGTCAGCCTGCCGCGCGATCTCGCCGCCCGCACGCAACTCCGCGTTCGCCTCCGCGCGCAGCAAACTTCACCCGCCGCGAACGGAAGCTTCTGGCTCTGGGTAGTCACGGCGGCAAGCTGGCTGCTCGGCGTCTTCAGCGCGCCGCTCGTCTGGCGGGGTTTCGCGTGGCTTGGCGCCAACTTTGGTCTGCCAAAGCTGGCGTTGGAATTTGGATTCGTCCTTTGGTGGACAGTGCCCCCGCTGCTCGCTGCCGCGATCATCCTCCACCAGAAAGCTCTGACCGCGGAATGGAGCAACAAACATTGAGCCAAGCTCCGAATAATGTAGGGGCGGCTTTAGGCCGCCTTCCTGGGTCAGACTCGCTTGCGGCCGCCGAAGAGTGGCCCCCGAGCCTCGAAAGGACCTGACGGAATTTAGTGGGAAACGAATCGAGTACTCGAACAGAAAAGGAAACTCACATGCCCGACGCATTTACAGAACGCCTTCGCCTCATCCGCTTCCGCCGCAAGCGCGAACATAGCCGCTTCCGCGATGAGCTCCGCATCATCCCCAAGTGGCTCGTCGTGCTGTGCCTCTTGCTCTACTTCCTCGCCTTGATCATCGGCTTCTCCGTCAATCATCATGGCTTCGAGACCAATGGACCCATATTCCCCGGCGATGAATCGCTCCGGCACGACCCGGAGCTTTCCTATTTTGAGCTCGGCGGCGTCATCACCTTGGGCGCTGTCGCTCTCTCCATCCTGTTTTTCTCGCTCGGCTATGTCTACCGCGACGCCAAGCGCCGTGGCATGAATCCCGGCCTGTGGACACTGCTCGTTCTTTTGCTCTCCGGCGGCTACTTCTTCATCGGCTTCATCATCTATCTGCTTGTTCGAGAACCGCTTCCCTTCACCTGCCCGCAATGCTCCGCCAGCGTCAATGCCCGGTACAATTTCTGTCCCAACTGCAAATGCAATCTCCATCCCGCCTGCCCGCAATGCCAGCGCGAAGTCTCCGACACCGACAAGTTCTGCCCGTACTGCGCCTCCGAACTCGCCCTGCCCAAGCCGGCACAACAAGCGTGAACCGACCTCGCCACATCCCAGGAAACGCCAAAAAACTGTCATTCCTCACCCCGTTCGTCTTTTGAACGGGGTGAGGAATCTGCTTTTTCCTGGAATTTCGCATCCGGTGTTCCATCATTCCCTTGTCCCGGGAAAATCCTCTCTTGACATGCAACCATTTGGTTGCCTATTATCCTTCCCGTGAGGATGGACCGGGTCTTCAAAGCTCTCGCCGATCCCAGCCGCCGCAAATTGCTCGACCTCTTGCGCGTGGACAATGGCCAGGTCCTCGGCGACCTTTGCAGGCATCTCGCCATGAGCCGCCAGGCCGCCACCAAGCACCTGAAGTTGCTGGAGGCCGCCAATCTGGTGGTCACCGTCTGGCGAGGCCGCGAGAAACTCCACTACCTGAATCCCGTGCCCATCCACGAAATTTATGAACGCTGGATCGGTAAATTTGAACGTTCTCGGCTGCGGGCCCTGTACGACTTAAAGGAGGAGTTGGAGAAGGACTATGAAAAATAAATCTCAGTTCGTTTATGTCACTTACATTTCTTCGAGCGCGGAAAAAGTCTGGAACGCCCTGATGGATCCGGAAACGACCCGCAAATATTGGGGCCACCTGAACGTCTCCGATTGGAAAGTGGGTTCGGACTGGAAGCACGAGGACCCATCCACCGGCCAAGTCCGGATTGTCGGCAAGGTGGTGGAGTTCACGCCTCCAAGGCGCCTGGTAATCACCTGGGCGTTTCCGGCCGAAGCGCAAGTCCCGGACAAGTACACGCGCGTGACTTTCGAGATAGAGTCCGCCGGAAAAGCCGTCCGTCTGAAAGTGACGCACGACGAACTCGAGCCCGGCTCCGAGATGGAAAGCGGCATCACCCGCGGCTGGCCCGTGGTTCTTTCCAATCTCAAGACCTTGCTGGAAACAGGCAATGCGATGGAAACGAAAGAGCTGTTTGCCTTCTCGAAAAAATAGAATTGCGGCGCATTCGAGCTAGTGAGCCGGGTGCCCCACACGCCGCCTTTGCGTGTGGGTCTTGGGTGTCCGCTCCAAACCATTCGCTCTAGAAATGTAGGCTAGAACCGCTCGACCGCAAGCGCGACGGCGTTGCCGCCACCGAGGCACAGGGCGGCAATGCCGCGCTTCAGGTTGCGCCGCTGTAATTCATAGAGCAGCGTGACCAGGATGCGCGCTCCGGACGCGCCAATGGGATGGCCGAGCGCGACCGCGCCGCCGTTCACGTTCACTTTTTCGGGATTGAGCTTCAGTTGCCGCGTGACCGCAATCGCCGCGACCGCGAACGCTTCGTTCAACTCGACGAGGTCCACATCTTTCTCGCGGTCCCACCCGGTCTTCGCCAACAGCTTTTCGACTGCGTCCACTGGCGCCATCATCACCCACTTTGGTTCCACACCGCTAACGGCCTGCGCGACAATTCGCGCGATGGGCGGTTTTCCAAGCCGCGATGCATTCCGTTCGCTGGTGACGACAAGCGCCGCTGCCCCGTCGTTTGTACCGGGCGCGTTGCCCGCGGTCACCGTGCCGTCTTTCTTAAAAGCCGGCTTCAGCTTGGCCAGCGCTTCCAGCGTCGAGTCTTCCCGCGGCGATTCGTCATACTTGATCACGACGGGGTCGCCCTTCTTTTGTGGTACTTCGATGGGAAGAATCTGCGCTTCAAAAAAACATGACTTGCGCGCGCGAATCGCTTTCTGGTGGCTCTCAAATGAGAATTTATCCTGTTCTTCGCGCGTGATTTTATATTTCTCTGCTACCAGCTCGCCTGTATTCCCCATGTGAAAGTTTTCGTAGGCGTCCCACAAGCCGTCCCAGATCATCGAATCCACCAGCTTGCCGTCGCCCAGCCGATATCCAGTCCGTGCCTGCGGCAAAAGATACGGGCAGTTGGACATGGATTCCATCCCGCCGGCAACCACAATTTCGCTTTCGCCAAGCTGCACGGCTTGCGCCGCCAGCGCCACGGCCTTCAACCCCGATCCGCAAACCTTATTAATTGTCATCGCCGCGACGCGAGGATCGCAGCCGCCTTTCAGCGCGGCCTGCCGGGCAGGATTCTGGCCAAGTCCGGCCTGCACCACGTTGCCTAGAATTGCCTCGTCTACCTGCTTGCCCTCAAGCCCGGCGCGACGCACGGCTTCGGCCACAATTTTTCCGCCGAGTTCCGGAGCCGTGAAACTCGAAAGACCACCCTGAAATTTTCCGATTGGCGTGCGCACCGCGGAGAGAATAACTGGGATTTCCATCGAAACACCTCCCGAATGACCGAAGCTCAATTATACAGCGATGAGCCAAAGTCAGCCGAAAGGGGCGGCCGGAGCGAAGACGTTCGCCCCGGCTCCAAACATTTCAAATTAATTTGCGGCAGCGCCGGCCGCAGGCTCCGTTTCGTCCGCACTCGGTCCATACAGGCCCGGAACGGGAACGCCGAGCAGCCGGTAATACACGGTCAGTTGCGCGCGATGATGAATGATGTGGTTAAAGATCATGCTGCGAAGGCAGGCTGCGCGAGGCATGGTAAAAATTGTCTGCCCGCCGGCCAGCAGCGTCCAATCCTTCATCATGTCCGCGTCGCTCGCGCCGGCAATCGCTCTGCGGGCTTCCGTTACGCCCTTGTCGAATTCAGCGAGAATCGCCTGGCGATTCTCCATTTTCGGCGGCTCGTAAGGGGCTCCGCCGACCGGCGCGTAATCAAATTTCTCCGTCTGCATGGTCATTGTGATCCACCCGGGCATCGTGGCGATGTGGCCCGCAAGCCAACCCACCGTTCCGGATTTATCGTGAGGCTTCCAATTCCATTTTTGCTCGGGCAGGCGCTCCAGGGTTTTGCGCGTGCCGGCCATCTCCTGATCGAATTCGCCAAGCATGGATTGTCCAATGGTCATGGGTGTGATCTCCTTTGCGGAAGGTATTCTCGAGGCGGCAGAATCATAGGCAAATAAAAAGCGAAAGTCAAGGACTTTTCGTCAGCCTTCCTTTCCTGCCCTTTCTCCTCCTCTGACGTCTATACGGCCAAAATGGTTTACTTATTACAGGCCTCCTGCGGTTGACACGCCGCCCGCAAAGCACAAAATGTCGTTATGACTCACCAACTGACCACCTCCTATATAAAAGACTCGACCGAACTCTTTCGCTATTACAAGAAACTCGTCGAACGTGCGCTTGCGCAGTGTCCCGACGAAGGCCTTTTCACTTCGCTGGATGAGGAATCCAATTGCATCGCCATCATCGTGAAACATATGGCCGGCAACATGCGCTCGCGCTGGAGAGATTTTCTGACCACCGACGGTGAGAAGCCCGATCGCAACCGCGACGGCGAATTTGAAGCGCCGCCAAAGACCCGCGCTGAACTGATGGAGCTGTGGGAAAGCGGCTGGAAGTATCTCTTCGACGCGCTGGAGCCGCTAAGCGACGAAGATGTGACACGCACCGTAACCATTCGCACCGAGCCGCACTCCGTCATGCAGGCCATTAACCGCCAAATCGCCCACTATTCCTATCACGTCGGCCAGATCACTTTTCTCGCCAAACATTTCGCCGCCCAATCCGGCCAATGGACCGCCGTCACCATCCCCCGCAAAAAGTCCGCCGACTTCAACGCCAGAGTCGCCTCCGGCCAAGCCTCGCAGCGGTAGATCTGAAATCGTTGGCTTTGATTCTCACGGCAAGTTTGTCCTTCGCTTCCCCTTCGCTACAAAAGGCGCTAACCTGCTGGAGCCATGGCCAAGACACTTTTTGAAATGGGGCAGCCGGAAAGCGGCGGGCTGCAACTGAACGACGCGCAGCGCCGCGCGATCACGCATGGGGAGGGGCCGCTGCTGGTCATTGCCGGCGCGGGCACCGGCAAGACGCGCGTGATCACCGAGCGGATCCGTCACCTGCTTGAATCTGACGATTCCCTGCTCGGCGAAAACATCCTTGGCCTCACATTTACCAAGAAAGCCGCGGGCGAAATGAAGGCTCGCGTGGTGAAGGCCGTCGGCGATCGCGGCAAAGACGTGGTCCTGGCGACGTTCCACTCCTTCTGCGAAACGATACTGAAAGAAGTGGACGCGAATCGCATTGCCCTTGAATCCGTGGACCATTGGATTTTGTTGCGGCGGAATCTGGCGCGCCTGAAGCTCGAAAAATATCGCCGCCTGGCGGAACCCGGCCAGTTCCTCAGCGACTTCATCCAATTTTTCTCGCGCTGCCAGGATGAACTGGTATCGAGCGACGAGTACCAGAAATTTGCGGATCTGCTTGCCAAGGAACTCGAAGACGAAAAGCTCTCGCTCGATGAGGACACTTTCAAAGAGCGCGCCGAACAAGTTGCCCTGCAGCAGGAAATTGCGCGCGCCTACCGGGCCAGCGAAGAAATTCTGCGTGAAAAGAAAGCGGTGGCGCTGAACGGCCTCATCACCGAGGCCGTGATGCTGCTAAAAAACGATGCGTCCCGCCGCCGCCAGTTGCAGGAGAGATTCAAGCACATCCTGGTGGACGAATTTCAGGACACCAACATCGCGCAGCTCGAACTCCTGCATCTCCTCTCCGCCGAGCGCCGCAACATCGTGGTGGTCGGCGACAACGACCAGGCCATCTATCGCTTCCGCGGCGCTTCCTTCGGCAGCTTCAAGCTTTTCCTGCAGCGCTTTGCCAACTGGAAGGAAGGCGAAGACTCAACGCCCTACCGCGTTGCGCTGATGGATAACTACCGCTCGACGCCGAACATCCTGCGCGTGGCCACGCAAGCCATCGGCATGAACGAGGTTAGCCCCGAATTCCCCAAAAAAGTTCTGCAATCCAACAAAGCCGAGGGCGAAAGAATCCGCATTGTTGAAATGGAATCCCCCGAGGACGAAGCGGCGTGGGTGGCGGACGAACTCGAGCGCCTGCACGCAGCCGGCCGCCGCTGGAAAGATTTCGCCGTCCTTTACCGCCAGCACACGCATCGCGATCATCTGGTCGAGCAACTCTCACGGCGCAAGATTCCCTTCGTCATCAGCAAGCTTTCCATCCTCGAGCATCCCCTCGTTCGCGACGTCCTCGCCTATCTTCGCCTGATCGCCAAGCCGTTCGACGACATCGCCTGCGCCCGCGTGCTTTCCGCGCCGGCGTGGCATCTGACCGCCGAAGATCTGGTGCGGCTGACCGAGCGGGCGCGGAAGAAACGCGGCACCGCGCTTTACGACACCCTGCAAGCGCCGCAGAGCGAGCTCCCGTTTGATCCGTCATCCTCAGCGTTCAAAACGCTTATCGAATTTCTGACTGACCAGCGCAAAACGATGCGCCGCCGCTCCGCCCGCGAACTTTTTGGCGATTTGACCGAGTGGCTGGAAGTGCCCCAACGAGCGAGCGCGCAGGACCGCAAATACGTGAACCAACTGGGCCAGTTCATGAAGGACTGGGAACCGAAAAGCGAAACGCGCGGCCTGCCGGAATTCCTGGAATATCTGGATTATTTCGAGCAAGCCAACGGCACGCTGAGCCTCGAAGATGACGCGCCCGGCGACGCCGTCCAACTGATGACCGTGCATGGCGCGAAGGGCCTCGAGTTTCCGCACGTCTTTCTGCTGCGCGTGAACTCCAACGCGTTTCCCGCCAGGAACCGCGCGCCGCTATTTGAATTTCCCGACCGCCTGATGAAGGAAGAGTTGCCCGAGGGCGACTTTCACATTCAGGAAGAGCGCCGCCTCTTTTATGTCGCGCTGACGCGCGCCGAAGATCGGCTGACGATGACTACGGTGCGCGAGAAGCGCGGCAAGGTCCCCGTCTTCGTCGAAGACATAGTGATGGACCCGGCGATCAAGCGCCGCGATGTCCTGCAGATCGCGCCAAAGCCGAAGCCGCCGAAGCCCGAGAATGAGAAGCCATCGGAAACGGCGAGCGGCGAACTTTTCCCGGCAGGGGAAGCGCCTCCCAAAATATTTTCGCGCATCGCCAAGTGGGCGGAGGCGTTTCATCCGGCGTCGCCCGAACCGCTCAAGCTCAGCTCCTCCGCGGTTGAAAATTACAAGAAATGCCCGCAACAGTACGCGTTCGGCTATTTGTGGTCGCTGAAAGAAGGCCCGCGCGCGATGCTGAGCTTCGGCAGCGTCATCCACACCACCATAAAACGCTTCCTGGAACAATTGAACAAAGGCGTGAAGCTGCCGTTCGACGAAGTGCAACGCATTTACGAAACGGAATGGACCAGCGCGGGCTACGAAGACGAATACCAGGAAGCCGAGTACAAGAAAGACGGCCTAGAGCAACTGAAAGTTTTCCACGCGACGATGCTGCACGACGCGCCGGACATCCTGGAGCAGGAAAAACCTTTCGAGCTTCCGCTCGAAAATAATGTGATCCTCACCGGGCGCATGGATCAGGTGAATTCGCTTGGCCGCAAAGACGTGGAAATCGTGGACTACAAAACGGGCAAGCCGAAAAAAGACGCCGAGGCCCGCAAGGATTTGCAACTCAGCATCTACGCGCTGGCCGCAAAAGAAATTTTCGAGTGGAATCCGGTCCGCCTCGTCTTTCACTACTTGCAGAACAACCAGCGCCAGGAAACCACGCGCGACTCCAAGCAGATTGCCGAAGCCGAAGCCACCGTCCAGGAAACGGCCGCCGACATCCGCGCTGGAAATTTTCCCGCCAAGCCCGGCTTCTTCTGCCGCGGTTGCGCCTACAAACCCATCTGCCCGGCGCATGAAGAATCCTTAGGCGGCGGATAAGCCCGAACCGAACCACTCACGGTCGTCGGGCAGCGCAGACACAAAACTAAAATGGGGTGAAAAAGAAAAGTCAAAACCCGCACCCTTTGCAAAAAGCGCAAAGGATGCGGCACCCAAACCGTCTCTGCGCCCTTCCTGTGCGCCACCCGCAACCCGGCCTCTACTGCGGATTGTAAAAGAATGACGCGACTAGTCCAATTGTGCCGCAAAGAGACCCGAGTCCAATTGCGACGGTGTGAATGACCATTATTATTTCGTCCTTTCGGGAGTCGGTGTCCTGGGGCTTCAGCCACATAAGGCGCAGGGCTCTACCTATTCTTCCAAGTTCCCCATCCAGCGCCTTTACGACTGCTGTCGTAGTGTGTGCGACAGAGATCATCGAGTACGTGAGATTTGAATAGATCAGCATGAGTATTGCCAAGACTCTCAATTCAAATTGACTGTGGGCGGACAGCAACAGACTCACGATAACAGCCAGGTAGACGAGGTCTTTTACGACCTGCCAGACATAGGGCATTACGACTCTCTTCGGGGGCTGGGTCAATTCTTTATCGACGACTTTCAGAACATCAACGAGAAGTCGTTCTGTTGTTTCAAATCCAGGGGGCGTCCACCAGAAGTCTTTCTCGCCGGCCTTCTCTTGCTTTAATGCAAGTTTAGAATCGATCCGCTGCCTGAATTCACGCAATGATTCCAGCGAGTCGTCATCCAGGATTGAAGGTCGTGCACGGCGTTGAATAGCCTGAATCTCGTCGAGGAGTTTCTCCTTAATGTCATCGGTTTTGATGTAATCGTGCTGCTTGCCCGCCTCGACCGTCGCTCTGCAGTTCTCGCATAGCTTCTCTATTTTTTTATCTAAGGCGCATATCTTTTTCATTCTGTCTTCTGCGTCGGGCATCGATTGACACCTCTATGGGGGCGATTATGATTCCACCTGCTCCTCCCCGTCGAAGATCGTGGCACTTGGTCACCATCGTTACTAAGGATTCGCCTGGCACTGTGAAGGTTAGGCTGGCGGGTGGCCGGGGTTGAATGCATTGGAATTTGTTGGCATGAAACCGATGAGAGGATATCACTTCAGCAATTCCCGTGAAAGTAGAGAGAGCGTGGACGACAGAAACCCAAGAGCGCTGACATAAAAGTCAGCGCTACATTTCGGAAGGAAGAGAAGAAGTTGGGGAGCGCGGAGTGGGGGAAGGGTGGAAGGAGAAAGAGCCCACGTGCAACACCGGCACGTGGGGCACCCGGCGAGTGCGAAAATGTCGGCGCGCCGACATTTAAAGTATTACTTTAAGGTTTATATAGTAATAACGAAATATTCGAATGGATTTGCGGATGTGTTGGAACGGAAGCGGTTAGCGTTTGGGATTCGAATGGGTGTTTTCCCGAAATGAGAAAAGGGGTTGGAAGAAGTAATGCACTTGCCGCTTCGCAGCCGGTTTAGAACTTGTGTGGCTCTGTTGACATGCTTGCGGAAGAGCCGGCGAATCACGAAAAGCAGATCCCTCACTCGCAAAAAGCGCCCATCGCAAAATTCGCTCAGGGCGAGCGGGGTTCGGGATGACGGGGAGGGAGGAGGATAAAGCGCACAGGCCCTTCGGCTACGCCCGGGACAGGCTGAAGCCTGTGCTACCGGGCGGGTTCGCCGGCCCTTCGTAGCTCAGGGTGAACTGGGAGCCGGCGCTACCAACAGGGAGAATGGTTTCATCTGTGGATGGGCTTGAAGTCGAAATAAGCGAGATTCATGTTGCCGTTGGTCAATATGTGTATGGTCAGAACATTTTTCCCTTTGCTGAGGTGAAGTTTGAAAAGTTGCGAAGCCAGATTCCAGTGGTGCCACTGACGCCAGGCCACGGGGTCGGCAGGATCGTTTGTTGACGCGATCTGGAGAGATCCTGTCGCGTCCTTTCCATTTACATCGACTGAAATGGTTCCTCCGCGATTCGATGTGTAAAGGAAATCGGCTGCATAGGTTCCCGCGTGAGTCACATCGACTGTGACGTTGAACCACTCCCCGGGTTCGGTCCAGCCAACATAGGGCAGGTCCGCGGGAGGAACAATTTTGTCGAAGGGGTTGTCGTCAATCGGATCCGGCTTCCGGTTGAATTTCGTGTAGGAGGTGTCCACTCCCTCGTGGATACGAAATTCGTTGAGGTAGGCGCCATCGGCCGGATTCAATTCTCCGCTGCCATGATTCTTTGGATCGGTATCGTGATACGCAACACCCTCGCCACCCAGGTCATAATAAGCGCACAATACGCGTCCCGGTATTTTTTGCGAACCACCGCTATAGCGGCTGTCGCGATAGGGCAATCCTTTATATCGGCTCAAAAATGATTGGGAAAACGCCGTTGGCGCAAATATCGACGCGGCTACCAAGCAAAAGAAAAACACTCTCCGGCTCATTCTTCCTCTCTCCTGAGCACCGGTTGGGTGCTATGCGTGCTCGACTGCACAAACTCGATCCTTCACAAAACAGACAAACGATTGACTAGGGCGAATCGAGAACAATATACTCTCACCGGTTCGATCAGGTTCAGAACAAATTCGGCATTCTATTTCGGATTACCTGGAGCGATGGACATGAAACCGAAGGACGCACCGCAGGATGGAGCTAACCAGAACCGGCGGGGTTTTCTTAAAACCGGGGCGGCGTCGCTGGCAGCGGGTCTCTCCGCCGGAGTAGTCGCTTCGCGCGCGGCAGCCGAGGTGACGCTTAACGAACCGAGTCCAACCGCGGGAAAAGCCGTCCAGGACATGATGCCGACGCGGAACCTCGGCAAGACAGGATTTCGCGCCCGGATTTTTGGCCTGGGCGGCCAAGGAGCACTGGAGAAGGCCAACAACGAGAGCCTGGCGTTGCAAATGATCCAACGCGCGCTCGAGTTGGGAGTGAATTATTTCGATACCTCGGCCATCTACGGCGGACCCGACAGGTGGAGTGAAC
>Ga0210410_10002598_pt1 | contig 16144 bp, 14 predicted proteins | sample IncBWC4MmetaG_FD_161058 | JGI IMG/M metagenome (GOLD analysis project Ga0210410, IMG submission 161058) | Forest soil microbial communities from Barre Woods Harvard Forest LTER site, Petersham, Massachusetts, United States - Inc-BW-C-4-M | ecosystem: Environmental > Terrestrial > Soil >... | reverse complement strand
GTTCCAATTAATTTACCCACCCCAGAAAACAGGCTGACTTCCGCCCCCCCGATTGCAGAGGAAGATGGATCAAGGATGCTGCCATCGAGGTTTCGTGCTGCCGAGGCTTGCTCGTCCGTCGAGGCGGTGCGAGGACAAGAGAAAGTCGGAAGAAGCAGCAACAGCAGGGTGCAGAGGCAGACAAACAGCAACCGAATTGGCCAATGACCAGAGGACATGAAAAACTTCGGAATTCCCCCAAGGATAGAGGCTGAAGCCCTCTTTAACTATGACTCCCCCTGCCTAAATAGAAGATGAACGGGAAACGCTCCCATAACCTCCCTCGTTGGGTAAAGATAGCAGACACTCGCTGGTCTTTCGGCGGACGCAAATATAGTTCGCCATGATGGAGTGTAGGGTGAGCGGCTGTTGAGCGTAAGCAGTTGAAAGAGAGGAGGGGACGGACTAAAGTTCCGTGCAACGAATGCCGGGGCAAACTATCTACCTTTCGCTGGGATCGAACGTCGGAGATCGTCAGGCGAATCTGCAAGCGGCGATTTCGGCGCTTCCAGGGGCGGGTGTGCGGGTGAAGCGGGTTTCGTCCATTTATGAGACGGAGCCGGTTGATTATTTGGAGCAGGAATGGTTTTTGAATTGCACCGTGGAGGGGGAGACAGAAGTGGGGGCGGTGGAGTTACTGCGGGGTTTGCGCGAGATTGAGGCACAAATGGGCAGCAAAAAGCTCGTGAAGAAGGGGCCACGGCTGATCGATATCGATATTTTGCTCTACGGCTTAGAGACGATTGACGCGTCGGAGTTGCAGGTTCCCCATCCCCGCATGACGCAGAGAAAGTTTGTGCTGGTGCCGCTGGCGGAGATTGCGCCGGAGTTGCGGCATCCACTGTGGAATTGCTCCGTCAAGGAGCTTTTGGAATCGACGGAAGACCACAGTCAGGTGCGACGGGTTTGATATGAGAATCTTGCATGTCGGCCAAACACTCAAACCGGCGCGGCCCCAGACAGACGTTTGACGGTCTTATACGGCAGAGAGGAATGGTATCGCGGAATGTCTCAGGCGTGGCGAAGTTTGTCGCTTTACCCCAGGCGCAGGCGGTGAGACCATGAGCGCAAGCCTCCAACAGTGAGGTAGGCAATGAAAACCCAACTCTTTGCATTGCTACTGGCTGCTACATGCTCTTTGCAGGCGCAGACCCCGGTCGTCAAGGTGAGGCTTCGGGTGGTGCTTGTCGACAGCCAGCTCAATCAGAAGCCTGTTCCTTTCTTTGCAGTCAACTTGCGAGCTCCTGGCGTGGCACCCACTGAATTCAAAACAGGATTGGACGGCACGGCGGAAGAGGAGTTGGCGCCCGGAAAGTATCAATTGGCAGTGACGAAGCCCATCGAATTCAGTGGCAAGCGCTTCGCATGGAATATGGAAGTCACCATCGCCGGTGCCGAGCAGACCATCCTCCTGTCGAACGACAATGCCAGGATAGAGGACATTCTAGCGCCAGCAGCGGGTTCAGCCACAAGCGCCCCGCCCGATTTGACCGCTCTGTTCGACAGGCTCAAGAATTCCGTCTTCACGGTTCACGGCGAAACCTACGAGGGCTCGGGGTTCCTCGTGGATTCTTCAGGGCTGGTGGTTACCAACAATCACGTCGTGCAATCGTCCAAGTATCTGGCCTTGCAGTTCGATCAAAAACGCAAAGTCCCTGCAAAACTGCTGGCCGCCAGTCCGGACAAGGATATAGCCGTCCTCTGGGTGAACCCGGCGGCCTTTCCCGAAGCGATTGTAGTGCCGTTGGCTCCGAGTGAAGGCAAGGCGTCTATCGTCGTGGGCCAGCGCGTGTTTACGATCGGCAATCCGTTTGGCCATGAGAAGGTGCTGACCACCGGAGTGATCAGCAAGGTGGAAAAGGATTCCATCACCAGTGATATCACGCTCAATCCGGGAAATTCCGGCGGACCGTTGTTTACCCTGGGCGGACAAGTGGCGGGCATCACCACCGCCACGATGCGTACGCTGGCTTCCATCGTTCCTATTGACGAGGCCCGGCCGATTCTCGAAGAAGCTCGGCGGAATATGGCTGGCGGACCGCCTCCGGGCGTGGAACTGCTCCCTGTCGAGCCCGAGGACTATTTCCCCGCGGAAGCCCTGCGGCCGCTTTTGCAACGCGGGAAAATGGATCTAAAGCCGTATTTCTTTGAAGCGGGAGAATTCTATGTGGGAATTTATACGCCGCCAGTGAACTACTTCCTGCGCCACGAAGAGGAAATGGGCGCCGCGCGAAAAGCCACCAAGCGGACAGGCGGCGACGCCTCCCAGGCGAAACCCCCGGAAGGAGCTCTGGAAGAAGCCAAAGACTACCGCCCTGTGGTCATGATCCACGTAAGGCCGCGCTACGGTTCCTTCGTAAAGGTTCGCTTCAAGAATGGGTTTGAAAGCATGCGCCTCATGTGCGGGTACAAGGAAGTCGCTCCGATCGATCCGGGACGAAGGCAGTTTGAATTGCACGCGCGCGGCAAGACCGTTGACACCACCTTTGAAGGGCTATACGAGTATCCCGCGGACGCTATATCACCGACTTGTGGCGGCGTGACACTGGAAATTTTTTCGGAGAAGAATCCCAGTGTGCCATTTAGCAGAAGCATAGAGCCGGCGACCATTGCGCGCGTTTGGGCCGACCTCGAGCCTTATCGTGTGGCCCAGGCTCCGAAGTAAAGAAATCCCACAGCGCTAAGCGAGATTGCGAATCCCGTCGGACCGTTGGGATGCGATCGCCCGATTGAGATCCTTCGGCCCCGGAAAAGCACCGGGGCCGAAGGATGACAGCGCTTGGAGGCATCGCGCTATCAATTTGTGCGGTGCAGGAACAAACGATGCAGCGTCATGGGTTTGGGCTGAAGGGCTTCCAGCTCGATTTGCGAGAGGCGGCCTTCGGTGACTTCGCTCCAGCGATACACGCCGGGCTCGCTTTCCTGGCGCTCGCGCCCATTCAGGCGGCGAAGAAAATCCCGGGCTTCATCACGGTCGGCCACCTCGCGGAGCGTGGGTCGCGCGAGGGCTTCCACAGCATAGCTGCGCAGGAGTTTGTTCCAATAGTGATCGAAAAGATCGCCGGAAGCGAAGATGTCGCTCCATGCCACTTCGCCTCCGTAAGCCACGACCACTCCAACGACACGCTCCCCCTTTAGACCGTTCATGGCGTGCGAGAAGCGGCGCTGGACTTCGTCTACAAACGTGTCGACGCTGGCGCCAACGCGCGTGCTCTTGTAGATTTTTTCGTAGGACTGCGTGGGTGCGGCGCCTGCCACAGTGGCGGAGATGTCCGCCGAAGTGATTGCCGGCGAGGCTGTTGCCCTGCCCCCTGCTGAGGCCCTAGGAGGCGCGGCCGTCGTCCCGGAGCGGACGGAGGCCCAGACTTCGGACTGGTTTTGGTTCACGGCGGCTTGCTCACGAACGCTGGGGTGGACCATGGTCTTCGCGGATGTGAATTGCGATCCGGAGGACCAGCGGCCATGCTCAACGCAGAAGACGTCGAGGGGCAGTGGCTCCGAGCCGGGGGCCACAATGCGGTCTTTGGCGATGATGCGGTCCTGCTTGCCGCCGCTGACGAGTTCGCCGGCAAGCAGAATGAGCGGACGCTTGCTCCGGCTGATGAGAACAAGCTGATTGACGGACGGGCCGCCGGAGTACTCCGGCACGGCAACCGGGCGGCCGTCACGGGTGCGGGATAGGCCGTCGCCTCCTTGCTCGCGAATGATAACCTCACCGCTAGATAGCCCGTCTTCGAGCGTCAGGAAGATGGCCGTGTCTTGTGTCGAAGAGCTTACGACCGGGAAGATGGTGATGTTTTCGTAGTTGACGGGGTCAAGAAGCCGCCAATCGCCCTCGGGTTTGGCGGGCGGGTCAGGGGAGCCGGGCGCGGCCCAGACAAAAGCCAGGCTACCGAGCGCACTTATTCCTAAAAGACTGCCGACGATTGCACTTAAAAGTGAGCGATCCATGAAAACCTCCTGAGCGGTGACAGCCAATGGCGCTGCACGGAGTTAGAACGCGCGAGTTGGAAGAACTTGCAATTCTGTTTGGGGGCGGAAAACCGGGAACTGCCGAAGGTGGCCTGCGGAGCTTAGCGGTTAGGATTGCCGAGATTGTTGATGTTCCTGGGGCGTTTGTTCTTGGAGGCTTCGGATTCCTGCTTCTCATACTCCGCAAGTTCTTCATCTGTATACGAATAGGAGTCACGGGAGGCAAACATGGAGGTGGAGCGGCCGGCCTGCTTCTTTTTCTTGCGCAGGTCGTCGAACTCATAGCGGACCTGGCGGAGTGGTGCCTCGATCGCCTTTACCTCCACTAGGAGGTCGCTCACCTTTTCCAGAAAATCGTGCAGGTGATAAGGCCGGACGACGTAAGGCAAGCGGCTAAGTTCAAGCGCGCCGACGAATTGGCTTCCGGTCATCTCTGGGACTAGGAATAAGACACGCATACGGCCGCCATCTTCGGCGGATACAGCCGAAAGCTCCCGGAGGGTGATGAAAACCGGACTGTCCAGCCCGGTGAGGGCGACGTTGGCGATGACCAAGGACCATTCACCGGTTTTTAGTTCGGCTAGCAGCAGCTTGGTGTCAGGAACGATGCGGACGCGCCAGCCCTCCGAATCGAGGATTTGGCGCACGGCTCCGGAGCCTTGGGCGTCATCGTCAAGGACGAGGATGCCTACTTGCCGCGGCTCAACCGGAGCAGGGGTACCCATTGAAGGAGTATAGCGGGGGCCGCTGTAACGCGGCGCGCGAAAAACAAGCCTGCTGCGTATCGGCTAATGCAGGGCCAAGTTATTGACCGATCACGAGATCACTGCCATCGGCGTAGCGGCGCACACCAGTACCATCCCAGAAAATTCGAAAGGTTGATAAGGAATTGGTGGGGAGGCGCCGCGTGTAGAAAACCTGCAGGCCGTCGCGCGACCATTCCGCCCCGCGCGCCCACTGATCAGCCGGGCTGAGCATAACTCGCCGTTTCGAGCGCACCTCGTAGAGGAACAAGCCCGCCGCGAGGTCCATGGCGTCGGTTGGCGCGCCTGCGGGCGCGGTGCTGTAATCCGCTGCGACCAGGAGAAGATCTGGGTTGGCGGGGTGCACGCGGATCGTATCGGAACTCATGATTTGAAACGTCCCTCCATAGACTTCCTTAAGAGCCAGAGTTTGCAATATCTTGCCGTCGTCACTCAGCCAGTAGGCGTTTTGCATGTCGGAACAAAGTACGGTGTGGGTATCCACCCAACCGTGCAGCGAATTCACGTTGTCAGATGAAAAAGCCGCCGCCTTCTCCGGAGCATCTGCCGGAAACGTCCAGACCTGCCATTTCTGACCGTCCATCTTGAGGAAGGCGATCCGCGAGTCGTCCGGGGACCAGAATCCCTGGCGCACCAAGCCGTGCTGCAACTCCGTCGAGCGGCCCGTGACGAAATCGTAGAGAACGATGGTTCGGTCCGGTCCGGTCTTCGAATCGGAGCGCGTGAAAAGAAGTTTTCTGCCGTCATGGGAAACCGACAGCTCACTGCTTTCCGGAGCAACGGTCTTCTTGACCCCGTTACGGCTGAAAATCACTCTTCCGGCGGAATCGAGATACGCGACGGCTACTGGCGGCTTGAAGTTCGTGACCGTGGGAGGGGCGGGCTTGTTCTTGGCGTCATCGTCGTCGCTGACTTGGTTGTTGATTTTTGGGAAAAGTTCCGTGGCGATGCGCGCGCATCCTTTCAAATTTCCGATTTGTGCGTGGTCAACGCTGGCGCGGAAGGAGTATTTCCCGGTCGGCACCGTCGGAGCGGTTGACGTGCCCGATGCAGCCTCCAAACAGGATTCACGTGTGAGATGCACGGCTACCTCCGCGCCCGTGGCGGAGTCCTTGGCGTGATAGGTCCAGGCGTCGGTAGCGCCCTCGCGCGCAATTTCGCCCGGGTCGAGTGGAATCGGCGGATAACCCGCGCGATCGAGCCGCTCCGGCCCCTTCAGGCCAATTCGCAGGCTCCACGAAGGTTCGTTCCCAAGAGCGAGAAGCAGGATGGGGTAGTGCGTGGATTGTGGCGCGGCGGGAACGGCGGCAGGCTTTTTGATTTGCGGCGGCGTTTGCGCGATGGAAAGGGGACTGAAAACGCCTAGCAAGAGGACGGACGGAAGAAAAAGAAACGGTGCTCGCAGGGACATTCGCTCGACTATCCTCCGGGACAACGAGGATACCTCGCAGGGGCGAGGCAGACAATCGGAGCATCTTGCCCGGGAAGTGGGGAGTTAACAGACTACCTTAGCATCCTCGACTCCTATGCCAATGCGGGAGCAGAGTTCCCGCACTCCAAAAGCTCCATGCGGAGCTTGCGGTAGTCAAGATTGACCGCTGAGTTCAGTAGGGCGGGCGGTCATCGCGGTCGCGCTGGTCGTCGCGGTCGCGGTGCTCCTCGCGGTTAGGCCGATCATCCCAATCGCGCCACTCTTCCTCGCGGCGGTCAACAATTTCAAAGTCCGCCCGGCATCCACGATCAACCCAGATGCCTTCGCGGTCGAAGCCCCAAGTGCGGCCGAAGATGCAGTCAGACCCGCTGCGCTGGCGAACCAGGTACACGCCATCGTGGGTGTCAACCCGGCAGCCATGGCGGTGCATGTCATCCGAGGCGCAATAGACGAGCGCGGCTGCCTTCGCCGTCCAGTCCCCGGCAACGCGGAAATCGGCGCGGCAGCCGCGGTCCACCCAAATGCCGCGCGGGCCGTAGCCCCAGGTCTGACCAAGAACGCATGGTGAGCCGCTGCGCTGGCGAATCAGGCGCACGCCGCGCCGCGCGTCCACCGGGCAGGTTTCGCGGCCGCCGTCGTCGGACGAGCAATAAACGTTGAAGCCTTCACCAAAGCCATCCCAGGCCACTTGGCCTACCAGGAAATCGGCACGGCATCCGCGGTCGACCCAGATCCCGCGGTCGTCATAACCCCAGGTGCGATCGAAGATACAACGGTCGCCACTTTTCTGTCGAACCAGCTCGACGCCCCCGCGTGTGTCCACCGGGCAACCGTGACGATGCCCGTCGTCGGAAGCGCAGTAGATGGTGGCTGCTTGCCCTTGGGGGAGCCCGGCGGCCTTGGCTGCCGAAGAGGCTCTGCCGGAGTTCATAAAAAGCGAGCCGGCAAGAAGCGCGAGGACGAAACAACAAAACGCTATTTCAAACCGCTGCAAGCGAACTTTTTTCATTAGATTCTCTCCGTCGACGAGATGTAGGGAGCCAACGTCGCAAGCTGGGGGCGACCGAGGGTAAACCTGCACCTCGTGCTGTTGCGCACAGCATAGTGCGGAAACCCGTCTCTGACTACCAGTTTTGCGGCGCGCTTCTGGTTCCAGCCCGAGACGGTAGAGTGAAATTCAAGTAGAACGAACAAAAAGCGAAAAGTACTTGACAAAGCGAACAAAAAGCGAAATACTATTCTCGTGCTTCGAGGTGGGCTATGTCTCCAGTTCATTCCATTCCGTCGGCGAATACTCGTTTCCGCCGCCGCCCCGTTTTACAACCCGCAGCATCCCTCTTTCCCGAATGCCCTGATGACACGAGCCCAAACGACCAACTGAGCGGCATTGGAATCAAGTGCCGCGAAGCAGCCGTTGCCCCGGCTGAAACTGGTCCAGGCGGTAGCACTACGGGTCTCCAATTGGCGGATTGCCCCCCGCCAACCTCAGCCGTTCGTGGCCCCCAAAGCCATGCCAACGGCTGGACCCGCGCTGACGCCGCTCCACTGGTGGGGATAGCCCGCCTCGCAGCACGTTCTCCCGCAGCCGAGACACATCGGAAATCGGGAGAACGGCCCCAGTATTTCGTGCTTCCGGTGAAATCCATCCTGAATAGTTGCGACTCCAAACGCGTGCCCTTCGAGTGGACCATCAATCCCTATCGTGGCTGCGAGTTCGCCTGCAAATACTGCTATGCGCGCTATACGCATGAATACATGGAGCTTGACGGGGGGGAATTTGAGAAAAAGATCTTTGTGAAGAAAGATGCCGCGCCGCTGCTGGCCCATGACCTCGCGCGCAAGTATTCGTTCGAGTCCGAGAAATCCGGTGGAACACAGCCAGAGCACATTGCGATTGGCACGGCCACAGACCCGTATCAGCCCGCTGAGCGCGAGTATGGAGTGACGCGCGCGTGCCTAGAGGAATTGGCCAAGCACGAAGGCTTGAGCCTTTCGATCATCACGAAGTCCAATCAAATCGTGCGGGACATCGAACTATTGAAGATCATCGCCGCGCGCTCCACTCTCCAAATCAACATCACGGTGACCACCCTGCGCGCTAGGCTGGCGCGCTTGCTCGAACCACGAGCGCCTCGGCCGGACTTGCGGCTAGCGGCAGTGAAGGAGTTGCGCGAAGCAGGACTCATGGTGGGAGTGTCTGCATCCCCGCTCTTGCCCGGAATCACCGATGGCGAAGGCGAGCTCGAAGCCGTCGCGGCCGCGGCAAAAGAAGCCGGCGCCCAGTGGTTTTTCTCCGGCGTGCTGTTTCTAATGCCATCCTCGGCAAAGCAATTCCTGCCGTTCGTGCGAGAGAAATTTCCACGGCTGACCAAGCAGTACGACCAATGGTACGCGCGGAATGGCTACGCGCCCGAGGAATACCGTCGCATGGCCAGCGAACGCGTAGCCCGCATACGAAAGAAATTGGGATTCGAGTCGCGCCCATGGGTGGAAGTGGCAAAGACCAGCCCGTGCTCGCAGATGTCTCTGTCATGGAATCCAACCGCGGCGCTTTCCTCGGATTTGGCAGGTGCCGGAAGCATGCGGTCCTGCGCCAACGGATAAGAGCATTCTTCGGCCGTATCGATGGCCTCGGAGATATAGTGATGTGACGCCGCCATGGCTTCCATGCCTACACAGGAATTTCTCGCCCAGCCGTTGCGCGTGCATGCTTTTCTTGATGGCGTCCCTCTCCATGATGTCTGGGCCGTGAATTTGCCGGCATGGCGCGAAGGCATCACGCTTCATGAATTCCGCGGCTGCTCCAGAAAATCAGAAAATCTAGGCAAGGTTCCTTGGCCGGTGCGGGCGTTATTCGGGATGCGCTTTTTCCTGGGGCGAATTCTTAGTTTGGAGGCCGAGCCCAGGGAAGCACAAAAAATGTATTTCGCCAACCGCCTTACCCCCGAGGACTGCGCGCGATCCCTTGTTCCCGTGGGAACCCCAGACGCCTTCTTTCGAGTTGTCTACCGTTTCGAGAACGAAATCCTGCTAGAAGTGGTTAACCGCACCGTCCACGCAGCGTCGCTGAACGCGCTCCAGCGAACGAATGAAGGCTACCGCTTCTATTTTGCTATTTACGTCCGAAAAATAAGCTGGATTACGCCGGTGTATATGGCGCTGATCGATCCTTTTCGCAAGTGGGTGGTCTACCCGGCCATTCTGAAGCGCATCCGCGAAAATTGGAACCAGGCATTCGGCCCTGGCAAGCCGCCGGGCGGCGATCTTAAGGAACGATGATGCGGCTCTCTTCGCGCTTAAGCTCCTGCGCTTCCGGAAACTGCGAGCGCAGGAACTCGATGTAACGGCGCGAACGCGGTCGCCCATTGGAGCGCAACAAACCCATCCGGTAAAGAAAAACCAGCAGATAAAAAACATCCTTATCCTTAAGCTTGACGGAACTGCTTTGCTCAGCCAGTTGCTTCTTAACTTCGTCGAGGTAAGCCGCCAGTGCCGCATACAGTTCGCGCGGGAGCGGCGCCTCCGGCGGTTTTTGATAAAAGATGCCGCTGTCCAGGGTCCTGTAGGTGTCAGCGAGCGACTGGATCGCGTCGAGAACATCCGCGTCGTGCGCGCCGGGCTGCACTGCGCAGAATTTAGCGACGGAAAAAGCGATCGCGGTCATCAGCTGCTGGTGCGTGTGCAGCAAATCCTGCGGCAGCTTCACCTCGAGCAGAGGAGTGTCCGCGGGCAGCGGGCGCTGGTGCTCGTCTTCGTAGCGATGCGCGGCGACGAGGTACGTGCAGTCGGAGGGACAATCAATGGAGACTTCGCGCTCCCTGCCGCAGCAGACTGCGCAGATTTTTTCACCCTTCGCAGGACAAAATCTCGCGGGTTTGCGCTTCTCACAAATCGGACAAGCCACACAGTCTCCTCATTCTTACAGAACAGTCCAGCAGAATACGCTGCAGTAGGGGCAAAGACAAAATGGCTCGGGGCAGATCCTATGATCCGGCCGAGGGCGACTCAGGGTTCTGCTGTGACTTGCCCCCTTTGCGTTTTTGGACGGCTTGGCGGAGGAGGTATTCAATCTGCCCGTTGATGCTGCGCAATTCGTCCTGTGCCCATGTTTCGAGTTCAGCCCACAGTTCAGGATCGATGCGCAGCAGAAAGGATTTTCGTTCCATCCAACCCGCCGATCAGTTGTACAGCGTGCCGGTGTTGATCACCGGATGCACTTCGGCCTCGCCGCAAAGCACGACCATGAGATTGCTCACCATAGAAGCCTTGCGCTCATCGTCGAGCGTCACCACATGCTTTTCAGCGAGCTCTTTGAGCGCCATGTCCACCATGCTGACAGCGCCCTGAACGATCCTCTGACGCGCGGCAATCACAGCTTCCGCTTGTTGCCGGCGGAGCATCGCTTGCGCAATCTCCGGCGCGTAGGCCAGATGCGTCAACCGCGCTTCATCCACCGCCACGCCCGCTTTGGCTAACCGTTCCTCCAGCTCGGCTCGCAGGGCCTGGGAGACTTCGCCCACGTTGCTGCGAAGCGTGATTTCATGCTCTTCGCCATAGTCATAAGGATACAAGCTCGCCAGATGGCGGAGCGCGGATTCGCTTTGCGTGGAAACATAGTTTTCGTAGTTGTCTACGTCGAACGTAGCTTGCGCGGTATCTCCCACCCGCCAAACGACCACCGCCGCGATTTCGATGGGGTTGCCGCGCTTGTCGTTGACCTTCAATTTGTCGCCATTGAGCGTCCGCGCGCGGAGCGAGATTTTGTTGCGGTTCATCGTTTTACGTGCCATCGCGACTGCTGCGGCGGATTTGTGAAGCGCCTCCGCTGCTTCTCCCAGTTGCACCGGCTGTCGCGGCCCGTTGGTATAGAAGGGATTGCCCCAGTGAAATCCACTCGTGCGCACGGTGCCCTTGTAGTCGCCGAAAAGTATAAGAACGCGCGCCTCATTCGGCTGCAACGTAAACAGACCTGTCGACAAAACGACGAGTACAGGGAAAAGCAGGACACTCAGTAGCAGCAGCCCGACATGTGGCTGCCCCGTTGTTTCTATCCCATCCTTGATTGCGAAAATGAAGAGAGCGATGTCACCCAGCAGAAGCACCAGGAGGGTCGGTAAAGCGATCCACCCGCTCGAGACCTGGACCGCACGTTCATGGCTGGCCGCCGATTGGTTCGTGTTCATGGGAAGCCCCTTTCCGCTGAAGAGTCTGTCTTATATCGAAATGATATCATAATGATCTCAACCGTCAAGCAGTTTTCGACAGCGATGCCTTTCACTAGGCACGATCTATCTAAGGCCTTATGAATGAATAACTTCAAGCCATGATGACTTTGTTTTGGAACCGCCGGGCGGCGAGAATCAGCAGCAAGGAGCCAATCACGAAAAGCGCCAGCGCTTCCGTCCACAGATGCTGGAAGGTCGCGCCGCGCAGAATAATTCCGCGGGTGATGTTGATGTAATAGCTGGCGGGAACGAGATAGCTGATCATGCGAAAGCCCAACGGCATGGTCTCGCGCGGAAAGATGTAGCCCGAGAAAAAAACGCTGGGAAGAATGGTCAGGAAAGCGAGCTGCATGGCCTGGCCCTGGGTGTTGGCTTTGCTGGAGATGAGAATGCCCAGCGACAGCGAAACGAAAATATACGGCAGCGAGAGAAATGCCAGCAGGAAAACGCTACCGTGAATGGGCACGCGAAAGATGAAACGCATCGCCGTCACGATCAAGCACAACTCGAAAAAACCAATCGCGAAATACGGCAACAGTTTACCGAGCAGCAACCCGAACGGGCGCACCGGCGTGACGAAAAGCTGTTCCAGCGTTCCCCGCTCCTTTTCCCGCACGATGGCGAACGCGGTTAGAAACGTCGTCACGTTGAGCAGCAGAATAGCGGTCAGGCCGGGCAAAAAGAAGTTGGGCGAGCGCGAATCCGGATTAAACAAAAGCTTGGGCCGCATATCCACTGCAAACGAAGCGCGATCTTGCAGCACGCGCCGCAGCGACTCGTCGAGTCCGATAGCGGTAGTAACGTTGATGGCCTGCCCCGCGACAGAAGAGTCCGAGCCATCAATGAGCACCAGAACCTGCGCGCTAGTCTGGTGAATGAGGTGATCGGAGTAGTCCACGGGAATCTTGATGCCCACACGGGCCCGTCCGCCGATGATCTCATCATTCATGTCGTGGTCGTTGTTCACATAGCGCACCACGTGGAAGGTGTCCGAGTTTTTCATCCGATCGATCAACTCGCGGCTTTCGCGCCGGCCATCGGCGTTGAAAACGACGGTGTTGATTTGGCGAATGTTGGTATCAATGCCGAAGCCCAGCAGGAACATCTGCAACACAGGGATCACCAACGAAAAGAAAAGCGTTCCGGGATCGCGTCGAACGTGCAGAACTTCCTTATAAAAGACTGCGCCGAAGCCGCGAAACGGATCACGCACGGGCAGCCTCCAGCAGAGCCTGATGTTTTTCCGTCAGTTCCACGAAAACATCCTCCAGGCTGGGTGTCAGCGGACGAATCTCGCCGACGCGGATGCTTTCTTTCTGAAGCCTGGCGCGCAGATTTTCAACATCAAAATGATCTTCGACGAGCGCGTGAATGGATTCGCCAAAAATAGTGGCGCTGCGAATTCCCGGAATCTTACGGGCGAAACGCAGCGCCCGCGTGACTTCCGGCGTCATGATCTCGATGCGTTCCGTGCCCACGGGCTGCACGTCAGGCAGTTGTTTGAGTGCTTCGGGTGTGCCGTCGGCGATCAGCTTCCCGTAATAGATGTACGCGACGTGGCTGCAACGCTCGGCCTCGTCCATGTAATGCGTGGTGACAAAGAACGTAATCCCATGCCCCGACAGTTCGAACAGAAGATCCCACAGTTGTCGCCGCGCCACCGGATCGATCCCAGCGGTAGGCTCATCAAGAAAGAGCAGCTTGGGCTCGTGCAGCAGGGCGCAGCCCAGCGCCAGTCGCTGTTTCCAGCCGCCGGAGAGCTGCGCGGCCAGACGACTCATGTACGGTGCAAGCCCGTTGAGCTGGACGATATCGTCGATGCGCTGCTTGAGCCGCGCGGGCTGCAGGCCGTAAATGCGGCCGTAAAACTGCAGGTTTTCAGCAACGGTAAGATCGAAATACAGGCTGAAATTCTGCGACATATAGCCGATGCGTTCGCGCACTCCTTCGGAATCCACTCGGACGTCCAGTCCTTCGACCCATGCCGATCCGCTGCTCAACGGCAAAAGCCCTGTGAGCATTTTGATGACGGTAGTCTTGCCGCTGCCGTTGGGACCGAGGAACCCGAAGATTTCCCCTTTCTCAACGCGAAAACTCACGCCATTGACGGCAGTGAAATCACCGAAGCGCCGCACCAGTCGATCGGCGGAGATGGCGGCTTCAGCCGGATTTTGCGTGGGGGTAGACACGAGTTCAGCTTGCCGCCTTCAGCTTCACATCCGCGGCCATTCCGGCAAGCACGTGACCCGCGGGATCGTTGATACGAATCTTCACGCCGAAAACCTGGTGTACGCGTTCTTCGGCGGTCTGCACGTTGCGCGGAAGAAATTCCGCTTGTTGATTGATCTGCTCTACGACGCCTTCAAAGATCGTCTTCGGAAAAGAGTCCACGCGCACTTCCGCCTTCTCTCCCAGCTTCACGCGCCCAATCTCGGTCTCGGGAATGTAGATGCGCACGTAGATTTGGTCGCGCTCGAGAAGCGTAGCGATGGGAGTATTCGGCGCGATAAGGTCGCCGGGGCGCACGTCGAGCACCTCCACGGTCGCGGCGGAGGGAGCTACAACCTGGCGCTCGCGGTAGCGCGCTTCGTCATAGGAAAAGGCAGCCCTTGCCAGGTCAACATCTTCATGGCGGTTGCCGCGCTCGAATTTCTCCAGCGTCGCCTGCGTCTGGCGGTAATGCGCCTCCGCCGAAGCGATCTCCTCGGGCCGGTAGCCGCGATGCAATTCATCCAGCTTATGCTGAAAGTTCTGCTGCTGTGCCAGCGCCATCTTCCAATTAGCTTCGGCGAGGTCGCGCTGCTGCTTGGAAACCAGATCCTTCTTCGCCAGCGCATCGTAGCGCTCGAAATCCAGGCGCGTGCGCACCTCATCCGCATGGGCGCGCTCAAGATCAGCTTGTGCGGCTGCGATATCTTCCTGGCGATAACCGTTCCTCCGCTGCTCGTAATCGGCCTTGGCTTGCGCCGCAGCCGCCCGCGCCTCAGCGATTTCTTCTGGACGGAAACCACGCTGCGATTTTTCAGCGGCCGAGCGGGATTGTTCGAGAGCGGCCTGCAATTCCTTGTCGTCAAACGTGATCAAAATATCGCCGGGCTGGACGAAATCTCCTTCTCGCACCAGCACCTTGTCGATGCGCCCGCCGACTTTCGAGCCCACCCGGATGTTGCGCGCTTCCACTGTGCCCGAGCCTTGCAACGTGTTGTCGCGGTGAAACCATCCGGCATAGAGTGCGGTAGCGGCGACAGCGATCACCACGGCAACGAGAACGACAATGCGTTTGCGATTCATGAAACGAAACTCCTTACCCAGTACCAAAATCTACGGTCTTCGCTGACGGAAGGTTACGTGGCGCCATCCCGGTCCAAAGCACCTTGAGCGCGGTTTCGATGCGCGTGAGCAAACTCGCGTCGCCGTACAGCGACCACAGCAGCAGCGTGCCGAAAATGGTTTGCCGAAACACGTTCGCGATCTCCGCGGCGGGGAGATCATCCCGGATTTCACCTTGCCTCTGCCCAAGCTCGACAATCTGCGTGTGGAGCGCGTGAGCGTGCTTCTGGAGCTTCATCATGGCTTCGCGCACCGGCGTGGTGGAGAGGTACGCCTGAAGAATGGTTCGAATGATTGCCGGGTTGCGTGTGGGCTCCTGCGTCATGCGTGTGACGAGCGAGCGGAGAAACTCTGGAATTGGCATGTTGGTCCGGCGCGCGTTTTCGATGGCTTCTTCCAACTTGCCGAGCTGCATTTCGCCGAAAGCCAGAAGGATATGGTCCTTGCTGGGGAAGTGATTGAAAAAGGTGCCTTTACCGACGTCGGCGGCGTTGGTGATGTCCTCAACCGTGGTCTCAGCGAAGCCCTTCTCGGCAAAAATGGTAAGGGCGGCACGAAACAGGCGCTCGCGGATTTCCGCACTGCGGCGTTGTCGGCGGTCGACAGTGGGAGCAAGCTTGCTCGTAGGGAACTCGGGGACGGGAACGGATTGATCGGCCATCTTGACCTATCCTCATAAATGACTATAAGTCATTCATGCGTTCCGGTCAACCTGCATTCTCATCTAAGGGCGACTCCAACAAGCGGCCGCTTCTTCACACTCAAAACAAAGAGACCCCGGCGAAAGCCGGGGTCTCCTGGCAAGTCTGGTTGTAGTTCGTGCTACTCCTTGAGCGAGTTCGGGTCAGACAGATTCTTCGGCGTCCTTTTGTTGAGCGTGGTCACCAACTTCCGCGCGGCGGGAGGAACAGCAACAGCACCTTTGAAGACGATCTCCTCGGCTTCCACTCTTTTCCCGTAAATCCGCTCGTTCGCGTCGTTGTCCGGGCGAACGGTTGAGCCCTCCAGAGATATTCCCGCAAAAAGACCCCTGTTACGTGAATAGCTCAGCACTTCGGCACGCAGCGTCACGTCCGTCGAAGCATTCGCTGTGCGGCCCTTGGGGCCGGCCGCCGCCGAGGCGTCCGCTCCAAGTTTCACTTTGCTGCTCAATATCGAGTGCGCCCCGCGGGGGTTCATCACTAGCAGCACGAAGTCCGTGGCCTGTCCTCCGAGCTGGAAGCCGATGCTGCCGCCTTCCAGCGCCATCATGGTCGGAGCGCTCCACGGCCCCGTGTAGTGTTCGCCGGTCCGGCATGTCATGGCGCCCCTGCCGTAGCTGCCGCCCACGATGAACGCCGCCTTCAACACCGAAGGATAGACAATGATGCATTCGGCTTTGT
>Ga0210410_10002595_pt1 | contig 16151 bp, 9 predicted proteins | sample IncBWC4MmetaG_FD_161058 | JGI IMG/M metagenome (GOLD analysis project Ga0210410, IMG submission 161058) | Forest soil microbial communities from Barre Woods Harvard Forest LTER site, Petersham, Massachusetts, United States - Inc-BW-C-4-M | ecosystem: Environmental > Terrestrial > Soil >... | reverse complement strand
AGCACCCATCCACATCATGCAGGTCGCCGTCTCGAATCAGGTCGGCGTCGAAACCTTTCACATCGCCAGACGCAACCGAGCCTCCAGCCATCTTTCCTCAATCCCCGAACACTCCCAGGCAGGCGGGACACGCGAAACCCTCCAGGTCCGCTGCATCACCCTCGACTGGCTCCTCGAACAAACCCCAGACCAGATCCCAAACCAGACCCCCCCGCCGCCCACCCTCGTAAAGATCGACGTCGAGGGCTCCGAACTCGACCTCCTCCACGGCGCGCACCGTCTGCTCAGCGAAGTCCGCCCCATCATCATGTGCGAATCCCAACACCGCAACCGCCCAGCAACCACTACCATCTTCCACCGCTACAACTACAAACTCTACGACTGGAACACCAACCCCCGCATCGAAGTCCAGACCGCCGCCTTCAACACCCTCGCCATCCCCATCCAGTCCCCCATTCAGTTCTAGACCGAATTACTTCGAAGCCGTAGCCTCATCCGCATAAAACTCGCCGATCTCCCTCGCATACCGCTTCTCCACCACCCGCCGTTTCAGTTTCATACTCGGCGTCAGCGTCCCATCCTCCACGCTCCACTCCTCCGCAACCAGACTCATCCGCTTCATGCTCTCGTAGTGCGCGAGACCCATATTCACCTTGTCCACAATCTCCTGGTAAGCCTTCAACACCTTCGCGTCCTTCACCAGAGCAGCATGATCCCCCGCAGCAATCCCCTGCCCCTTCGCCCACCCTTCGAGCGCAGCAAAGTTCGGCGAGATCAGCACACACGCAAACTTGTGCTTATCCCCCACCAGCGCCGCCTGCCCCACCAGCACATTCGCCTTCAGCTTATTCTCAATCGGCTGCGGCGCAATCAGCTTCCCGCCACTAGTCTTCAGCAGCTCTTTCTTCCTGTCCGTAATCGACAGATATCCATCCTTATCGATATTCCCAATGTCCCCCGTCTTGAACCACCCATCCGGAGTAAACACCTCGGCCGTCTCCTTCTCTTTTTTCCAATACCCTTTGAAGATCGAAGGCCCCTTCACCTCCAGCTCGCCATCCCCTGCAAACCGGCACTGCACATTGTCAAGCGCCCTCCCCACCGTCCCGATGCGATGCGCATCCGGAAAGTTCAACGCAATCACCGGCGAAGTCTCCGTCAACCCATACCCCTCAAAGATCCGAATCCCCACATCCGCAAACCACCCCGCCGTATCCATCCCCAGCGGCGCACCGCCAGAAATAAACACCTGCACACACCCGCCAAACGCCTCCCGAATCTTGCCGAACACCAGCTTGTTCGCAAGCTTCCACCTCACGCCACCCGGAGTCTTCCCCACCAGCACCTCCGCCCGGTGTTTCCTCCCAGTCGCGAGCGCCCAATGCAGAATCTTCAACTTCACCGGCGACAACGCCGACTTCCCCTCCACTGCCTGCCGAATCTTCTCGTACACCCGAGGCACCGCCACAAACACCGTCGGCTTCACCCCCTTCATCGCCGCCGCCAGCTGATCGAACTTCGGACAATACGCCAGCCGAGCCCCATAGCACATCATCGCGTAGTCCAGGTGCCGCGCCGTCACATGCGACAGCGGCAGAAACGAGATGCAGCTATCCTTCTCCCCAAACCCCATGCTGCCCGTAGAGCAATTCATATTGCTCGCCAGGTTGCCATGCGTCAGCATCACGCCCTTCGGCTCTCCAGTCGTCCCCGACGTATAAATAATCGTCGCCAGATCCTCTGGCTTCGCCTCCTTTGCCATGGCATCAAACGCCGCATCCCGCCCCTGCTTCGCCTTCGCCTCCTTCATCAACGCAGCAAAGCTGTTCGCATCCGGATCGTCGCTGCCATCCATCACCACCACATACTCCAGTTCCGGTAGCTCTCCCGCAGCCATCAGCTTCTCGTACTGCTCACGCGACGACACCACCGCCGCCTTCGCTCCCGAGTCCCGCAACATATATCCAATCTGCTCCGGCGTCAGCGTCGGATACAGCGGCACATCCACGCCCCCAATCGCCAGCGCCGCCAGGTCCGTCACCGCCCACTCCCACCGGTTCTCCGACACAATCGCCACCCGGTCGCCCTTCCCCAACCCCCACCCACGAAACACGTCCGCCAACGCCCGCACCCGCCCATACAGCTCATTCGAAGTAATCGGCTTCCAGGCCCCATCCGCATCCTGCCAAAGCATCACCACCGCATCACCGCGCCCGGTAACCATCCCCAAAACATCATTCACACTGCTCAAATCAAACATGCTCATCTCCACGCTTCTTTGAACACATTTCTTTCAACATAATGAAATCGTCATCTCGACCGGAGTCGCGCAGTCTCATCGCGCGACGAAGTGGAGAGACCCCCGCATTTCGTCTTTGCTGTTGCCGTTGCTTGTCCTCTTCGAAACTCATTTTGTGAGAAACGCAGTCGAAGGACCTGCGGTTGTTCTTGCCGTTGCCATTCTTTCGTCACCAATTAACTACCCTTTGTCATTCTGAGCGAAGTCGAATGGGGAAGAACCCCCGCATTTGCCTTTGCTGTTGCCGTTGCATTTTTTTTCACCTAACCGAAACCCTCGTCCTTTTCGACCGAATCTGCTCACGCATCTGTGAGCAGCGCAGCGGAGAAATCCGCTTGTCTACCCAAACCCCAACCCAGCCAAAAAACGCCGTTGCCTTCTACTCCCTATTCCCTACTCCCTATTCCCTGCCTTCCCGCCGTAATCCCATTCAAAAGTACATCCATCACCTGAGCAGCCGTAGCCTTCGCATCATAAACGCGCCCCGTAAACACAGCAGAACTAAGCAACTCATCAATAGCCCCAAACATACAGTGCGCCACCACGCCATCGGAAACATCCCGCCGAAAAATCCCCTCCTGCTGCCCCCGCCGTACCACCTCCCGCACCACCTGGATGTACTTCACCAGATGATGGTGCGAAAACTCAGCAATAAATCGCGCACTCTGCCGAACCTCGGTCTGCATCAGGATCGCCATGTTCCGGTTCACCGCATGGCTCTCCAGATGCACCTGGGCGATATACTCCAGTTGTTCCCGCGGCCCCTTCAACGTCTTGAACTCTTCCTCAACCTGCCGATGAAACTTGTTGAACGTCTCATCGATCGCCGTCCGCAGCACATCATCCTTGCTCTTGAAGTAGAGATAGATCGTGCCGTCCGCCACCCCGGCCCTCTTGGCAATCGCGCTCACCGGCGAGCTGAAATACCCCCGCTCCGCGATCACCTCCACCGCCGCATCCAGAATGCGCTGATACTTCTTGCTTCCCGGCCCTGTAGCCGGCGCCGCTACCATCGTCCGATCAGGCCCCGTCGTCTTCACTCTTCGCTTCAGCTCAGGCCTCACACCGAAAATCTCCGGTGCCGCCACTCTAATGAATTGCCCCGCCTTTGCCAACAATGAATTCCGATTCAGTCTCCCAAAGTGCATCTTTATGCAGCTGCACAGGGAATCCTTCCAGCGAAAAAAGCCTCCGTGCTGCGCCTTATCCGCAATATCAAACACCCCAACCCGCCCAAAGCTAATTTTTCTCGGTGATGGGAGTATCTGCCAACCCACCCGGAACCACAGCCCCCATCTCGACGTACAATCTTTCGCTTTCGCGAAAACCTACACCACCACCTAACCGCAGACCATCGCGCTTTGTCCAAACACGAACAACCACAGGAGAAACGCGCATGACCCGCACCCAACTCGCATTCTGCCTACTTGCCCTCGCGCCGATCTCTGCCACAGCACAAACACCCTCGCTCACCGGCCGCTGGGTTGTCACTGCCGACTTCTACGGCACGACCCGCTACGCCCGCCTCGACCTCACCCAGCAAGCCGAAAAACTCACCGGCAAATTCAACGGTGACCCCCTGGAAGGCACCCTCACCGGCAACAACCTCCATGTCCTCGCCAAAGACAACGACGGCGACACCAACGAGCTCACCGCCACCCTCAAAGACGGCACTCTCGCCGGCAAAATCATCGCTATCAACGTCGCCGAGAAGGAGCACCCACTCACCATCCCCTTCACCGCAACCCTTGTTCCTCCTCGCCCCACCGCGCCGCCCCAGCGCCACGAGTTCACCCCCACCGTCTTCTACCGTCAGTTCTCTCCCTTCAACAAACCCGTCCTGACCGTAAACCCCGGTGACACCATCCACACCACCACGGTCGACGCCGGAGGCAACGACGAGCATGACATCAAGCGCGTTGCTGGCGGCAACCCCCAGACTGGCCCCTTCTACATCCAGTCCGCCGCCCCCGGAGACACCCTAGTCGTCCACATCGTCCGCCTCCGCCTCAACCGCCCCTCCGCCGGCAGCGACGACGGCATCGTCCAAAGCGCCCTCAACAGCGACCTCGCCGTCCGCATGAAAGACACCGGCAAGTCCATCCCCTGGAGCCTCGATCTCGCCAACGGCACCGCCTCTCCCCGCACCCCCTCCGAGCACCTCGCCCACTACACCGTCCCGCTCCGTCCCATGCTCGGCTGTATCGCCACTGCGCCCGGCCCCGGCGGCGCTCCCCCGCCCACCGGCGACTCCGGCAACTGGGGCGGCAACATGGACTTCAACGAGATCACCGAAGGCGCCACCGTCTACCTCCCCGTCTCCAACCCCGGAGCTCTCCTCTACCTCGGCGACGCCCACGCCCTCCAGGGCGACGGCGAGCTCAACGGCAACGCTCTCGAGACCTCCATGGACGTCGAGTTCACCGTCGACGTCATCCCCAACAAGCGCATCCCCGCTGTCCGCGTCGAATCCCCCACTCATATCATGGCCACCGGCTACAGCGGCTATCTCGACGACGCCTTCAAGGACGCCACCAACAACATGGCCCACTGGCTCGCCGACGACTACAAGCTCACCCCCTCCGAAATAGCCCAGGTCCTCGGCACCGCCTCCGAGTACCGTGTCAGCGAAGTAGCCGACCGCAACTCCGGCATCGTCCTGAAGATCAGCAAAGACCGCCTCGCCACCCTCACCAAATGAGGTGGGCGCTCGTACTGCTGCACCAACATACCCGTATCCGTTGTCATTCGACCCTGAACGGAGTCGAAGGGGGAAGAACCTCGCATTTTTGCTTGTCTTTTCGCAAGCACCCAATCGGCTCGGGTGCCCCATCCATCGCGCACGATGCGATGGATGGGATCGCAGCCCCCCAACAAAAACTGCGTCATCCCGACCGAACCCCGAGCGCAGTCGAGGGGGAGTGGAGGGACCCCCGCATTTGCTCTTACCTTTGCCTTTGTCTTTGCTCTTGCCTTTGCTGCCTTTGCCTTTCCAATTGTCATCCCCGAAGAACCTGCCCCGAGCGAAGTCGAAATGAGGATCTGCTTCTGCCCGTATCTTCTCTTCGGCCAGGCACAAAAAACCGGATGCCCCATCCATCGCGCAGTATGCGATCCGGGTTCCCGCCAGCTTCGCTGGTGGGGCGGGATGGGTGGGATGTAAACCATCCACCAACCACTGAGCCATTGCTCTTACCGTTGGTTCTGAGCCGTTGCTCTTGCTGTTGGTTCTGAGCCGTTGCTCTTGCTGTTGCTTCTGAGATAGAGCTGGGCTTCAGCCCAGCGTCTAACCCAGCCGCAAAACGGCCTACCGCTCTGCCGAAGGCCGGAGCGAAGCCCGAAGGGCGAAGCGACTGAATATTGCCTTTGTTTTTGCTGTTGTTCTTGCTCTTGCATTTTTTTTCTGCGTTTTCAGCCCAAAAATCGCATGTCAAGCCCCAAAACCACCTAACTCCCTCAAACAAAAGAAAATAGAGGTTGAAGTTTAGTTACCTTCAAACCGCTATAATTAAAACAGTAGAGAAAAACAAACAAGCCCCGCAGGGAGACAACCTCCCTCCGGGGCTAACTCGTTTCAATGCAGTATTTTGGACGCAACCCATTTATTATGAATATTTTACAGACATCGACCACCCGTAAACGCATGAATCCAGGTGACTTACGCGCGGGCAAGGGGGGTACCCCTATCCCTGCGGCTTCGGTGTCAACCGCACAAACGCCCCGGCACTCCTCGGCCAATCCGCCAGCATCGTCTGCGCCAACCCACTACCCGACTGCTCCCGATGCCTCTCAATCAGCCCGCGCAGACTCTCCTGCGCCTCAGGATCAACCGCGACAAACGCTTCATGAGCAAGAAATTCGGTGTGATACCTCAAGCCTGACACGAATGTTCCATCCGCGTCATACACCCACGCCAGCCCGCCCGTCATACCAGCCCCAAAGTTCATCCCCACGCGTCCCAGCACAACCACGATTCCGCCGGTCATGTACTCGCAACCATGGTCTCCAACGCCCTCAACAACCGCCGTAGCCCCGGAGTTCCGGACCGCAAACCGCTCCCCCGCCCGCCCCGCAGCAAACAATTTGCCAGCGGTGGCGCCATACAACGCAACGTTGCCCAGAATCACATGCTGGCCGCTGTTCTTCGCCGCCTGTCCGCACGCACGAATCACCAGCTCGCCACCAGACAATCCCTTACCCACAAAATCGTTCGCCTGGCCCTCAAGCACTAGCTTCATCCCTTCAACCGTAAACGCACCGAAGGACTGGCCCGCAATTCCGTCCAGGTTGAAGGTCACATCCGCCGGCAGATCACTCTGCGCCCGCCGCAAAGCAAGCTCCCCGGCAAGCCGCGAGCCAACCGCGCGGTCACGATTCGCAATCTTCGACTCCACCACGAACGGCAAGCCAGCCTCAACCGCCGCCATCGCCGGCACCACCCACGCCTCATCGAGCGGTGGCTGTGCAACCGGCTGATTGTTCCGAATCCCCATCCAGCGCCCCGGCGCCTCCGAAACCTTCGCCAGCATCGGCTGAAGATCGAGATTGCCGTCAAACTTAACCTGCTCCAGCAGATCGGAACGCCCCACCGCCGCCTCGATCGAAGGCAGCCCATACCGCGCCAACAGGCGCTGCAGATCGCCCGCAAGTTGTTCAAAGAACCGGACAACATGCTCCGGCTTTCCGCGGAACTTGGCCCGCAACTCAGGCTTCTGCGTCGCAATACCCGTAGGACACGTGTTCAGATGGCACTGCCGCGCCATATCGCAACCGAGCGACACCAGCACCGCGGTCCCAAACGCATACTCATCAGCGCCGAGCAACGCTGCAATCAGGATGTCATGCGCCGTCGCAAGCCCGCCATCGGTCCGCAGCCGCACCCGGCCACGCATGCCACTCTGCATCAGCACCTGCTGCGCCTCAGCCAGCCCCAGCTCCCACGGATTGCCCGCATACTTGATGCTCGACAACGCCGCCGCACCCGTCCCCCCGGTGTTCCCGGCAATCACAATGAAGTCCGCATACGCCTTCGCCACACCAGCAGCAACCGTCCCCACACCACAACCCGACACTAGCTTCACCCCAACCGCAGCCCTCGGATTCACCCGCTTCAGGTCGTAGATCAGTTGCGCCAGGTCCTCAATCGAGTAGATGTCATGGTGCGGCGGCGGCGAGATCAGCGGAACCCCCGGCTGCGCATGACGAAGCCGCGCAATCAACCCGCTCACCTTATGCCCCGGCAACTGCCCGCCCTCCCCAGGCTTAGCCCCCTGAGCCACCTTAATCTCAATCTCCTCCGCATGCGCCAGATACTCCGCTGTCACACCAAACCGCCCAGAGGCAACCTGCTTGATCTTGTTATTGAGCGAAACATGAACCGCCGGAGCCTCAACTACCATTGGCTCCGCCAGCGCGGTACCGCCGCCCCCCGAGCGCGCCAGCAGGCTCATCCCTTCACCCAAGTTCAAGTTCACCGGCTCCAAGCCAACAGGCTGCACCCGGTACACCGCCGAGTCCTCCCCGCCCTCACCCGTGTTCGACCGGCCACCGAGAATATTCATCGCAGCCGTAATCGTCTGATGCGCCTCCGGACTCAAAGACCCCAGGGACATGGCACTGGCCACAAACCGCTTGCACAGACTAGCCGGCGTCTCCACCTCACTCAACGCAAGTTCAACACCAGCCGGACGAATCTCCAACAGATCACGCAGCACCGCAGGATCGCGCGCAATCACGTCCCGCGTATACATCGCAAACGCGCCGGCAGCATCGGTAGGCTGCGGCACGTTCCGCGCACTCCCCACAACGGACTGCAACGCCTTCACCGTAGGCGGTTGCCAAGCATGCGGCTCCGACACATCAGCCTTACGGAATCGCACCCAGCCATAGTCAGGCAGTTCGGCCGGCACCGAAGCATTCGCATCACTCGGCGTCCATGTCTGCCGAAGCTGGCGCTCGAGCTCCGCAAACCCAATCCCCGAGAGCGGCGCAGGCGTATCGACGAAGCACCGCGCGACCACGCTCGAATGCAACCCCAGAATGTCGAACAGATGCGCCCCGCGATAGCTGTCGACGACGGAGATTCCCATCTTCGACATCACCTTCGCGAGGCCAGCATCAAGCGACTTCAACATCTTGCGTTCGGCTTCCACCGCGTCCGTGCCGGCAGGCGCAAGACTCCTACCAGTCTCCAACGCCAGCCACGGGCACACAGCGCCCGCGCCATATCCGATCAGAACCGCCGCATGATGAATGTCCCGGCAATCCCCTGCTTCCACAGCAAGCCCCGCAAGCGTGCGCAGGCCGGCATCCACCAACGCCTGATGCACTGCTCCAGTAGCCATCGCCATCGGAATTGGAAGCCGTTCAACACTGGCGGTTCGATCCGAGAGCAGCAGGATCCGCGCCCCATTCCGCACCAGTTTGATCGCCTGCATGCAAAGCTCGTCAAGAGCCTGCGTCAGCGATTTATCCATGCCGAACACAGCCGGCAGTTCGGCCAGATTCAACTCAGCCTTGTGCGGATACTCGCCCCGCCGCAAAGCCTCAACCTGTCCCAGCGATAAGAATGGCGAAGGCAGCGAGACACCGGGCAGCGGCGCGTTCTTATCCAGCAGATGCGGCCAGGGGCCAAGCCTTGTATGCAGCGAGACCACACAAGCCTCGCGCAGCGGATCGATCGCTGGATTCGTCACCTGGGCAAACCGTTGCCGAAAGTAGGCGTAGACCGGCCGCGGCGAGCGAGCGAGGAAGGCCAATGGCGTGTCGTCGCCCATCGACCACACCGCATCCTTGCCCTCGGTTGCCATCGGTTGCAGGATCATCTTGACATCTTCCCGCGTGTAACCGAAGGCCCGTTGCACAGTGGCCAGCGCAGCAGGATCAACATCAGAAGTAGCTACCGGGGCGAGAGGAGTGTCCTCAACGAGCTTGGCATAAGTCGTCCCAGCATCGAATAACTCCAACAACGCCTCGTCCTCATAAACCTTGTGATTGACAAGATCGACGACCAGCATCTGCCCCGGCCCAAGCCGCCCGCTGTGGATGACCTCTTCGGGATCAAGGTCAACCAGGCCCGCTTCCGATCCAGCAACGACCAAACCCGCCCGCGTCATGGCAAAACGGCACGGCCGAAGCCCGTTGCGATCCAGCACAGCGCCAACCACCTGACCGTCGCTGAACGCAATGGCTGCAGGCCCATCCCAGGGTTCAGCGCAATCCGTGTGATAGCGCAGAAACGAAGAAGCGTGATGCCCATCCGTTGCAGGTGGAAGCAACATGCGGATGGACTCCGCCAAGGTCCTTCCGTTCTGCGACAACAACTCAACTGCCTCATCGAGACTCGTAGAGTCTGTTCCCCCCAAAGTCAAAACCGGCTTGCACTCTACCGGCAGCGTAGAGTCACGAGCTGCCATGCGGGCACGATTTCCCCAAACGGTATTGATCTCGCCGTTGTGCCCAAGTTTTCTCCCCGGCTGCACACGATGCCAGGTCGGTGAAGTGTTGGTCGCATATCGTTGATGAAAGATCGCAAACGGCGTCACGTAATCGTCCGACGCCAGGTCCGGAAAAAAGTCAGGCAGAAACTCACCCGTACACATCGCCTTATAGACAATCGTCTGCGATGACATCGAACAGATGTACCCAGTTACATCGCCCTGTGCATGCGCCCGTTCGAACTGCTTTCGCGCAAGGTAGAGGCGCCGTTCCATCGTTTCCGGCTCACTCTCAGCCGAGTCAACCACCAGCACCTGCCGAATCCTCGGCATCGAGCCAAGAGCCATCTCTCCCAGCCACTCCGGGCAAACCGGCACGTCCCGCCAACACAATACTTCAAAATCATGGGAGACCAGGCAGCGCTCAATCAACGCCTCAGCACGTGTCTCCTCCACCGGGATCAGCACCATGCCAACGCCGAGCAGCTGCTTTTCATCTATTGCAAAATCTACAGCCTTGGCCAGTAGAGCCCGCGGAATCGCGGTCATGACCCCGACGCCATCACTGCTCTTTCCGTCCGCAGCCGTAGCGCCGCGGTGGGCCAGGCGACCCAGCGCCGTCAACGCCTGTTTCAGAATCCCATGAGTTGGGGCGCCATCGACCGAGGCGACAAATCCCACTCCGCAGGAATCATGATCAAAGCGCTCATCGATCAGAGACGGCAAGACTCCCGGGGCCACAGAATCACCTCCGTAAGTTCGCGTCAGAGTAGATGCAAGGGACTGTTCCATGCTTCACTATACGTCGTGCAGCGCTGCTATTTCACTGCCACGACACCTTCCTTTTGGAGAGTGTTTCAACATTCCGACAGGAAAAGTCGGATCTTTTGTATAAATATACACAAATAATGTATATTTATACATGCTGAAGATTTACTCATTTCGTTTCAAGCTGCATTGACGACATGAGAGCTCGAGAACAGGTAAAAACAACACAATGAAACAACAACGTCACGCCGTGATTCAGGAACTGTTGGTGAAAACTGCGGTCACCAGTCAGGACGAACTACGTCGAAAGCTTGCAGGGCGCGGGTTTCATGTAACTCAGGCGACGTTGTCCCGCGACATTCATGAATTGCGATTAAACAAAGGACCTGAAGGCTATTCCCTTCCCGCTGGACCGGATGACGACGAAGATGCCTTACCGGGAATACGTGAAGTTCTGGAAAGCTTTGGTCTTGAAGTACGGCAAGCGATGAATCTCCTGGTTCTTGTTACAACGACTGGAAGCGCTCAACCCATCGCAGCGGGCATCGACTACGAAGACTGGCCTGAAGTTGTAGGCACCATCGCTGGAGATGACACCGTTCTTATTATCTGCCCTGATGAGAAACAGGCAAATCTGTTGAAAACTCGAATTGAAGGATATCTTGGCTGATTCTATAACTATAAACCCAGTTGAACGAATTGATTCGCGGACCGGCGACGCCCCTGCCAGAGCACCCCGCACCGCCATTGCAGGCGTCAGCGGCTACGCCGGCGGAGAACTCGCGCGTCTGCTGCTGCGTCATCCTAGATTGAATGCAGTCGCGCCAACATTTCTCAGCCGCGCAGGCGAGGCTGAGGTGGGACCATCCACGTATCTTGAAGACCTCCACCCACAACTCGCAACGCCAGGAAATCACCACGCCAACGAGATATTCCCTTTCAGTTGGAAACGGATTGTTGACTCAGGTATCGAAGTCTTGTTTCTGGCAACACCACACGAACAATCTCGTGAGTGGGTTCCTGAGGCGATCGAGCAGGGTATCAAAGTTATCGATCTAAGCGGTGCCTGGCGTCTAAAGAACCATGTCAACCGTGCCGTGTACCGTCTGACGGACGTAAATCCCGAACGAGCCACGGAACTGCAGGCAGAAGCAGTCTATGGATGTCCCGAACTGCATCGCAGCAAGATCAAACAAGCCCGCCTCGTTGCCAACCCCGGTTGCTATTCCACCTCGATCATCCTCGCACTGGCACCGCTGCTTCAGGTGGGCTTGGTCGATGTTGATCATGGTATCGTCTGCGATGCAAAGTCCGGAGTGAGTGGAGCCGGAAAAGCGGCGACGGCAAAGACCCACTTCATGCATGCCGCCGATAATCTCTCTGCTTACGCTGTCTTCGGCCACCGCCACACAGGGGAACTGCTCGAACAACTCCATCTGAAGGCAGATCAGATTCAGTTCACTCCACATCTATTGCCGATACCGCGTGGGATATTGTCGACCATCTACATTCGGCTAAGCCAAGCGGCGGATGCCGCCACAATCACCACAGTTCTGCAGCAGTTCTATCAAGACAGCCCAATGGTGCGGCTACACATCTCGCCGCACCTGCCGGAGATTCAACACATCGTCCACACCAGCTTCTGCGACCTCGGCTTTGCGCTCGCTGCTGACGGCCGACGCCTGGTAATGGTCTCGTGCCTCGACAATCTTTTGAAGGGTGCAGCAAGTCAGGCAGTACAAAACATGAATCTAATGTGCGGATGGAAAGAAGAGGAGGGCTTGCTGTGAGATTCGTCGTCAAACTAGGCGGTGCCGCCCTTGAGGACAAGAAGATCCTTCACGCGTCCGGCAAGGCCATTGCCGATCTCGTCGCCGACGGGAACCAGGTTGCCGTCGTCCACGGCGGCGGTGTGCAGCTAACACGCACCCTGGCTCAAATGGGCAAGAAGAGCGAGTTCGTCTCCGGCCTTCGCATCACTGATGCCGAAACCCGCGACGCCGCCCTGATGGTCCTGGCCGGCCGGGTCAACAAGTCCCTTGTTGCAGCCATCGGCTCGCACGGTCAGGCTGCGGTCGGACTCTCCGGCGGCGACGGCCATGTCTTTCGCGCACGCAAAAAAAAGACCAACCCCGACCTGGGCTTCGTCGGTGAGATCGCCGCCACCGACCCTCGCTGGCTTGAAGCCATCTGGGCGATGGGCGCCGTCCCCGTCATCTCTTCCATCGCCTTAGGCTTCGACGGCGAGTACTACAATATCAATGCCGACGAGATGGCCGCTGCCTGCGCTATCGGCACCAAGGCTGACACCCTCGTCTTCCTCACCGATGTCCCCGGCGTCAAAGGCGCCGATGGCAACGTAATGCGCTGGCTCACCCTCACCCAAATCCCCGCCATGGAAAAGGCGCAGGTTGTCTCTGGCGGCATGTTGCCGAAACTCAACGCCTGCCGCGACGCCCTCACTCACGGCGTCAAGCGCGTGCGTATTCTTCCCGCGGAGGCGGCCTGGCTCTTGCCCGATCTCGTCTCAACCCGGGTCAACGATGGAACGGAGGTCATGGTCGCATGAAATTAGCATCGATCCAGGCGGCGGAGAGTAAATTGCTTCTCCAGACGTATGAACGTAACCCCTACCTGTTCGTCAGCGGACACGGCGTTTATCTCCGCGATGAAAACGGCCAGGACTACCTCGATCTTCTCAGCGGCATTGGTGTAGCCGCACTCGGCTATGGACATCCCGCCGTCCAGCAAGCGATCGATCGTCAAAGCAAGCGCCTCCTCCACACCTCGAATCTCTTCTTCCACGAGCACACAGCCGAACTCGCCCTCCGCCTCACCGAGATCAGCGGTCTCGACCGCGTCTTTCTGTGCAACAGCGGCACCGAAGCATGGGAAGCGGCTTTGAAGCTAGCTCGCGCAAACGCCGGTCGCCTCCGCGCCGCAGGTCGCAACATCGGCACGAAGTTCCTCGCCCTCGAACACAGCTTCCACGGCCGCTCCATGGGCGCCGTTGCGACCACGCACAAAGAGAAATATCGCCAACCCTTCGAACCAGTCATGCCCGGGGTCGAATTCGTCCGCTTCAACGACGTGGACGACCTCCGCGCAAAGTTCTCCGACGACATCTGCGCCATCTGCATTGAGCCGGTCCAGGGCGAGGGCGGCATCCACCCCATCTCGCGCGAGTTCTTCGCCACCGCACGCGAACTCTGCAACACCACCGGCGCTCTCCTGCTCGCGGACGAGATCCAAAGCGGCCTGGGCCGTACCGGCAAATGGTTCGCCTACCAGCACTACGGCCTCCTCCCCGACGTCACCACCATCGCCAAGCCAATCGCGAACGGTATTCCCATGGGCGCCATGCTCTGCACCAACTCAGCCGCCCAGGCCTTCACGCCCGGCATGCACGGCACCACCTTCGGCGGCGGCCCATTGGCATGTGCGGTCGCAATCGCTGTCATCGACACGATCAAGCGGGACAACCTGCTGGACCATATTCGCGACGTCGGCGAGCACTTTCACGAAGAGCTTGCAAAACTCGCAGCGCGCCACGACTGCATCGTCGACGTTCGAGGCATCGGACTAATGCTGGGCGCCGAACTCAACTCAGCAGATCTAGCCAAGCAGGTCGCCGCCCAGTTCATGGACCGCCACATCATCGTCAACCGCACCAGCGAGACAGTCCTTCGCTTTCTTCCGCCTTTCATTCTCGAACGCAAACACGTCGAGACCGCGATCAAAGCACTCGACGAGATCGTTAGTGCAACATACGCCGGCGCAGCGCCGGCAGGAGACCAATCCCATGGGTAGCAAAACTTTCATGATGAACAACAAGACGACGGAGACCGCCGGCGATGACCTCACATCGGGCAAGCCAACAGCAACTCTCGGCATTCAGTCCGACACCGCCTTCAGCGAAGCTTCGAAGCGCCTAAACGGCCGCGACCTTTGCTCCATCGCCGACCTTACGGTGCAGGAGATGGCCGCCATCATGGAGCTCGCCCATGCCGTCAAGAACCACCCCGACGACTTCCGCCATGCGCTCGACGCAAAGCAGATGGTCATGTTCTTTGAGAAGGCGAGCCTCCGCACACGACTTACCTTCGAGGCCGGCATCAACACGCTCGGCGGCAACGCCATCTTCGTCGATCAGACTCAATCCCCGCTCGGCGAGCGCGAATCCCTCGCCGACATGGCCCACAACGTCGAGCGCTGGATGTCTATCATGGTCCTTCGCACCTACGCGCACGACACCATCACCGAAATGGCGGCCTGTTCCCGCATCCCTGTCATCAACGCTCTCTCTGACCTCGAGCACCCCTGCCAGGCCATCACCGACTTCTTTACTCTCGAAGAGCACTTCGGTTCCGCGCAGGGCATTCACTTCACCTATGTCGGCGACGGCAACAACGTCTGCCACTCCCTCATGCTTACTGCCGCACAACTCGGCGCACACTGCAGCGTAGCTTCACCGAAAGGCTTCGGCCCCAAGCTCGAAATCATCCACAAGGCAATCGAGATCGCCGAAACCACTGGCGGTAGCATCACCCTCCTCCACGATCCCATCAAAGCCGTCACCGGCGCTGACGCCATCTACACCGATGTCTGCACCAGCATGGGCTTCGAGCACGAAGCCACCAAGCGCGCTCCCATCTTCAAGCCCTATCAGGTCAACGAGGCCCTCATGGCGCACGCTCAACCCGACGCAGTCTTCATGCACTGCCTTCCCGCGCACCGCAACGCCGAAGTCACCGACGCCGTCCTCGACGGCCCGCAATCCATCGTCTTCGACCAGGCCGAAAACCGCATGCACGCCCAGAAGGCCATCCTCCTCATGCTCCTGGGCGGAGCCAAGCGCATCCACAACTCCCGCGACCGGGGCACCAAAACCCGCAAGCGCACCACCGCGTAAACGATCTTCGTCTTGCTTAAGGGCACGGCTTCAGCCGTGCCGCAAGGATCGCAGAGCAGTTCTTTATCCTGAGCGGCCTCCCCGCAGCCTCACCGTGGGGAGGTCGACGAAGGACACAGCCTTCGCTCCCTGAGTCACGACTTCCGAAAGGAACCACCATTGAACACGTTCGCTGAAACATTGAGGTCTTCCCCAAAATGTCCGTAATCCTTGAATCCCTGCCCCTCGGCCAGAAGGTTGGCATCGCCTTTTCCGGCGGGCTGGACACCAGCGCCGCGCTTCATTGGATGAAGCAGAAAGGTGCTCTGCCGTACGCTTACACCGCCAACCTCGGCCAGCCTGACGAAGCCGACTACGACGAGATCCCGCGCAAAGCGCTCGAGTACGGCGCTGAAAAGGCCCGCCTCATCGACTGCCGCGGTCCGCTCGTTCGTGAAGGCATCGCCGCCCTCCAGTCCGGCGCATTCCACATCACCACTGCCGGCGTAACCTACTTCAACACGACACCCATCGGCCGGGCTGTAACTGGGACAATGTTAGTGACGGCGATGAAGGAGGACGACGTCAACATCTGGGGCGACGGCTCGACGTTCAAAGGCAATGACATCGAGCGATTCTATCGCTACGGCCTGCTCGTCAACCCCGACCTCAAGGTCTACAAGCCCTGGCTCGACGCCGCCTTCATCGACGAGCTAGGCGGCCGCGCCGAGATGTCGGCCTTCATGACCAAGGCCGG
>Ga0210410_10002594_pt1 | contig 16152 bp, 13 predicted proteins | sample IncBWC4MmetaG_FD_161058 | JGI IMG/M metagenome (GOLD analysis project Ga0210410, IMG submission 161058) | Forest soil microbial communities from Barre Woods Harvard Forest LTER site, Petersham, Massachusetts, United States - Inc-BW-C-4-M | ecosystem: Environmental > Terrestrial > Soil >... | reverse complement strand
ACTTTTTCCACACCTGCGGAGACTGCCATCGCGCCTGCCGCCCCCGCCGCTCCATCTGCGGAGTCTGCTGTCACACCTGCTGTACCCGCCACCGCACCCGCTGCGACTGTCACCACACCTGCGGAGACTGCCGTCACGCCCGCCGTGGCCGCCACTGCACCCTCTTCGACTGTCAGCACATCCACGGAGACTCTCAGCACACGCGCTGCACGTCCTCGGAGACCGCCAGCAACACCTGCTGCAGCCACCACTAAACCCGCTGTGATCGCCAGCAAGTCCTCGGAGGAGCCTGTCAGCGAACCTGCTGCCACCGCCGCTCCACCCGAGGCGACTGCCAGCACATCCTCGGAGCCTGTCAGCACACCTGCTGCGGCCGCCACTACACCCACTGCGCCTGCCAGGCGCGGGTCCTTATCGCTCTTGATTTTGTTTGCCGTGCTGGTACTTGTTATTGGCATACTCACCCCTTCCCTCAACAGGTGGAGAAAACGGAAAATTTTGGCGCGGACGGGCGCCCCAAATCTTTCTCTTACCCGGGAAGCGAGCTCCGACCAAGACAAGACTGACCCGCAAGTACCGCGCAAAGCTGCCTAGGGTGAGTGCAGAGTAACGATTCCGAGCTGTATCGCCGGTGGCAACCGCTGCCGGCGATCTCTCTACGGGCGTCATGAATTGCCGCAAATGATGACCAAGCGTGACTGTGAACGCATGCCTTGAGGCGACGATTTGAGGGCAGGGGTATCCCTTCTACCTCAGCCCGGGGTGCAAGTAGCGGATTTCGTGCAGGTCGGGCGACGTAGTCGGGTACGCGATCTCACGATGCACTTGTCACGGATGCAGAGATTCGGCTTGTGCAAAGCCGCTTTTGATTTATCCAACACGTGAAGAGTAAGTGAAGGGTCAAGACAAGCCTGCCGAAGCGGTTCTTCCACTCCCGCGGCGTGCCCGCACAGATGGCAACGCCGCATCGCGCCGTAGCAGTGCGCGAAGCTGCGCTCGACCAATTCGCCGCGCCGCCGCAGCAAACTCTTGCCGTACTCGCCCCGCAACATGAATGCCATAGATTCCACCGGACTTCAGGCGTTGGAGAATCTTGCTGACAATGTCCATGCATCCGGTAGAAAACTCATTCTTTGCGGAGCACGAGAATAGCCCTCCAAGCGACCGCGCGAGGCGGAATTTCACGACTATCTCGGGTCGGATAATATTTGTCGCAGCGTGGCCAAAGCTCTCGATAGGGCCAAAGTGCTGCGCTTGGAGGTGTCATAGCACGCATTCATCTTGCAGTTTGGTTGATGGGTACGAGCAGATAAGGACATCGGAACGGCGGTCACGGTGACGGCGGGAGATCGGGCAAGCAAAGGCGGCTTACGCTCGTCAAGGACCCGGCATTCGGCAATTGCTCTCACATCCAAAACCATCACAAAAGGTGGTAAACGAAATGGGCGAACAGAACCACCAGCAGCAAACCCCCGATGCCACAAACCCAGAACAGAAAATGTTCGGTCAATTTTGGGGAGTTGATCGCTTTTTTGTCCATGACTGAGCATACTCCCAGAATCTCGTTCGCGGCTTACTAGCCAACTGCTTCATCGCCTTCTTGCGTTCCGTTTAGGCGCGCCCCATGCCTGGATGGTCGGGACGTCCGTCGCGACGCGAGCCCGACACGTTTCAGCCACGGGCCTGCTACGGCTGGGAGTAGAGCGCACGCTTCAGGAACTCCCCAGCGCCCGCGCGGCCCAGGAACTTATCACCTTCAACGACCAAGCGGCCGCGCGACAGCACGACGTCGGGCATTCCCGTAACTTGAATTCCCTCGAACATCGAATAGTCGACGCGCATGTGGTGAGTCTTCACGCTGATGGTGTGCTTGCGGTCAGGATCGAAGATCACCAGGTCTGCATCGCTGCCCACCGCGATCGTGCCCTTGCGCGGATACAGGCCGAAGAGTTTTGCGGGAGTTGTGGAAACCAGTTCCACAAAACGGTTCACGCTGAATCGTCCCCCGGCAACGCCGCCGGAATAGATAAGACTCATCCGATGCTCGATTCCGGGACCGCCGTTCGGGATCTTCGTGAAATCGTCGCGGCCCAGCTCTTTTTGCTCTTTGAAACAGAAGGGGCAGTGATCGGTTGAAACGACCTGCAGATGATCCGTCTTTAGTCCAGTCCACAATTTCTCCTGATGCCACTTCTCACGCAGAGGCGGGGTGAAGACATATTTCGCGCCTTCGAAGCCCGGCGCGTCGAAGTTATCGAGTGAAAGATACAAGTATTGTGGACAAGTCTCGGCATAAACGGGAAGGCCGCGATCGCGAGCTTCGCGTACTTTTTCCAGAGCCTCATTGCAGCTCAAATGGACGATGTAAACCGGCGCTCCGGCCATTTCGGCAAGGGCGATCGCACGTGAGACGGCTTCCGCTTCCGCCGTTGTAGGACGGGTTAAGGCGTGATACTTCGGCGCCTTCTTTCCTTCCGCGAGCGCTTGCTGCACGATCACGTCAATCGCCCCGCCGTTTTCGGCGTGCATGCAGACGAGTCCGCCGTTCTTTGATGTGGCGCGCAGAGCTTTGAAAATGCTCGCGTCGTCGAGCATGAACACGCCGGGATATGCCATGAACAACTTGAAGCTGGTGACGCCTTCGCGTGTCAGAGCGTTCATCTCGTCGAGCTGCGCGTCCGCCAGATCGGTGATGATGCAGTGAAACGCATAATCGCAAACCGCTCTGCCGGACGCTTTCTGCATCCAGGTATCGAAAGCCGTGCGCAGCGTCTGACCCTTGTACTGGATGGCGAAATCGATCAAAGTCGTCGTCCCGCCAAAAGCCGCGGCACGCGTGCCGGTCTCGAAATCGTCCGCGCTCGTGGTCCCGCCGAAGGGCATGTCGAGATGGGTATGAACGTCGATTCCGCCGGGAAACACATACTTGCCCGCCGCATCGATAATCTTCCCCGCATTCTCACGAGGCAAGCTTTGGCCGACGGCGGAAATCTTGCCCTGATTGATCGCGACGTCGCTAGAGTAAGTGTCGGTCGCAGTGGCAACGCGACCGTTAACGATGATGGTGTCAAAGCCCATGGTTCTGTCTTGTCCTCCGGCGGCGAAGTACAGATTTTATGCTAAACTCGCGAACTTACGAGCGCAGATTTTCAAGCTTGCCGACGGAGCGCCGGGCGTCCCCGCCCGGCCACCTCTGTGCGGGACGGGCGAGACGCCCGTCGCTCCATTCTCTAATTGAGGAGATAACATGCAGTTCGGCATAACCATCAAGCCCGACATGCCGGTCGAACGGATCGTCGCGCTCACGCGGCAAGCGGAAGCATCGGGTTTCGAGTATGGTTGGATCTTTGATTCCCACGTCCTCTGGCTCGAACCCTATCCCATGCTCACGCTCATGGCAACGAACACGAAGAAGATGCGGCTTGGCACCTGCGTTACGAATCCGGCGACTCGCGACATGACGGTAACGTCGAGCCTGTTTGCGACCCTGAATTTGATCTCCGGCGGACGCATGCAACTTGGCATCGGCCGAGGCGACAGTTCGCGGCGAGTGCTGGGCAAAAAGCCCGTCACGGTTGCGCAGTTGGAGGAGTCGGTAAAAGATTTTCGCGATCTCACGGGCGGCAAAGAGATCGGATACGAGGGCGGGAAAGCGCGGCTGACCTGGGCCACTGGCGGTGTTCCGCCGGTGTGGGTTGCGGGATACGGACCCAAAGTGCTCGAACTTGCTGGCCGAGTCGCCGATGGCGTTATCTTGCAGTTCGCCGATCCTGACTTGATCGAGTGGTGCGTTAGCTTCGTCAAGAAAGGCGCCGAAGCTGCTGGAAGGGATCCGCGAAACATTGAGATCATGGCAGCTGCGCCGGTCTGGGTTTCGGACGATCTGAAAGTCGGGCGCGAACGCGTGCGCTGGTTCCCTGCTCTGGTTTCGAACCATGTCGTCGATCTGGTTTCGCGCTACAAGCCCGAGGAACTACCGCCTGCTCTGACCTCTTATATCCGTGACCGCGGACAGTACGATTATCTTCATCATTGCGAAGTCGACAGCAGCAACCGGAACTTCGTGTCGGATGAGGTGACCGACCGCTTCTGCCTGCTCGGCCCCGCCGAGGCGCATGTTGAAAAACTTCGCGCGCTGGCTCGCGCGGGAGTTACTCAGTTCAATATTTATCTTATGTGCGGAGATGAGGAGGATACATTGGAGAGGTATAAGAAGGATGTATTGCCTGCTTTTCGGAAGGCTCCCAGTTCCTAGTTGCTAAGGCTTCCAGTTCCTAGTTGCTAAGGCTTCCAGTTCCTAGTTGCTAGGGCTCCAGATTTCCCTTTTTGCACTTACTGTTTCTTGTCGAACAAGAGTCTCGTTTGATAAACGGGTTTAGCTTACGGCGCGGATGAAGCCCCCTTCAAAACGATTTCAAAAACCGAGTAGTTACAATTCGAAGCGGGTTCGTTTAAGGCTATGGCGATGGAGCCAAACATGTCCATTAAAGACGCGATCATTAAAGGGGCGATCCCGGTTCTGCCGGCTGCCGACGCTGCGGAATCTCTGAAGTGGTGGACCGAGGTCTGCGGCTTCAAGGAAACTTTTCGCGACGCTACTCCTCCAACTTATGCAGGTATCAACCGCGGCGAGGCGTACCTCCACATCGCTGGCATGAATGACAAAATCCTGGCCCGGAAGGTCGGCGACCAGACCATGGTGCGACTGGCCGTGCAGGGGATTGAAGCACTGTACGTCGAATACCAGGAGCGGGGCGGCAAGGTGCATCCCAACGGTCCGTTGCAAACCAAGCCGTGGGGCACCAAGGAATTCGGAGCGATTGACCCCAACGGTGTGTGCGTCACGTTTCAGGAGTGAAGGCTTGAGAGGACACGTTGGAGAGGGAAAAGCTGAAGTCCAGCACCTTTCACGGCGCACTTTCTCGCCAACGATCTGGCACTGGCTCCCTCCGACAGGCACTCTTACCCGGCCGGAGCATTAGACTATTGCCACTAGAGCGTGCATGTCCCAGGGCCAAAGTAGAGACGAGACATCAGCAACTTACACGAGATTAAGAACGTCCCGTTTGACATCCGATGTCTGCGGGAGTAGTTTTGCACCTCTCGGGGTGATGTGGCCGTGAGGCGACACCGTCGGCTGTTGGTTCTGTTGCTCCTGGCAGGAGTCTTTGGTGGATCCGCTCTACTACCAGTGGACCTGCCGGAGACTGCTTTTGATGAATCTGATGCACCTGTGAATCTGGCTCCTCCTTCGCAGATTCCGCTCAGATTCGTCCGTCCCGTCAGTGACCCGCTCGTGATGCCGGGGTTGCGGTTCTACTGTGTAGGGTGCATTGTCCGCAGTCGGATGCTCGGAGCCGTGGCCATGCCGACGCAGCGCCGCCCACATTATTCTCTCCAAGATCTCCTCTGTACGTTTCTGATCTGAGGGCTGTCCCCCTTACTCATACCCGCATTTTCAACGCTGGGACCCGCCGTCACAGTGCGTCTTAGTAAATTGGCTGTCCATTGCTGGAGGTTGCCTATCGGCGATGGGCCAGTTAAAACCCCGGCAGGAATTGCCAGGAAGAGCTCGTCGAGCTCGGAAGGAGACCTCGTATGAAGACTTTCAAATTAGTTGTTCTAGGAATGGCTCTGCTCGCTGCGTTGGCTGCGGTGGCACAAACGTCCTCCAACGTGTCGGTTTTCGCGACCGGCTTCAACAACCCTCGAGGCATTAAGTTCGCGCCAGATGGAAATCTTTATGTTGCCGAAGGTGGAGCTGGGGGCTCTCTTTCGACTGTTGGGCTCTGCCAGCAAGCGGCCGGGCCACCAGCCGGACCGGGTCCATACACCGGCGATTTCACGGCACGGATCTCAAAGGTATCCCCCAACGGCGTGGTCACGACGGTAGCGGACCATTTGCCTTCCAGCCAAACTAGCCCGGCATTCGGCAATCTGGTGAGCGGAGTGGCCGATTTGGCATTCATCGACGGCAACCTTTACGCTCTCCTTGGAGGCGCGGGTTGTTCACATGGACTGGCAGGGACCAACAACGGTGTGATCCGCGTCAATTCCGATGGAACCTGGACTCAGATCGCAAACCTCAGCACCTTTCAGAAGAATCACCCCGTGTTTAATCGCGAGCCGGACGATTTTGAGCCGGATGGCACATGGTACGGAATGACTGCCGTGAATGGCGTGCTCTACGCGATCGAACCAAATCACGGAGAGCTCGATTCGATCACGACCAGTGGAGCCATCCACAGAGTGACCGACATCTCCCTCAGTCAGGGCCACATCGTTCCGACTGCTATTGCCTTTGACGGGACGGACTTCTTTGTGGGCAACCTCGATAGATTCCCCATCAGGGACGACTCGTCCAAGATCTTGAAAATTACGCCCTCGGGGACCATTACCACTGCATACATCGATTTGACCACCATACTGGGGTTAGCCTTTGACCCCAAAGGTCGGCTCTATGTGCTGGAGAACACCACCGGAGGAAATCCGTTTCCCACTCCAGGAACGGGAAAGATCGTGCGCATTGCGGGAAAGCATTCTCAAACCGTAATTGCCAAGGGGTTGTCTGTTCCCACCAGCATGACATTCGGGCCCGATGGCAATCTGTATGTCGCCAACGTAGGTTTCGGTCCGCCGCCGATTGGTCTCGGACAAATCCTCAAGATCACTCTGCCGCAGTAACTGAATCCATGGTCAACATGCGTGGATGCCGTTTTCATGACCGGTATCCACGCTTCTGCCGCCAAACTGGCTGCCAAGCGCCTTAAAGGCGACGCCGCTTGCTTTGTTGAACTACTAGGATGCGCGGCCTTGGTGGCAAATAGAATTTCGAACAAAAACCCGTCCGACCACAATCGCGTTGTCGGCCACGTTGCTTGGCATTAATAGCGTTCTCACTCACGACATCCTCTCCGGCACCCCTATCTCCGGCTCACCCCGCAACTTCATCAGCGCATAGTAGGCGACGAACGAAACCGTAAATCCAACGAACCAGGAATAGTCGTACAAAATCCGCAGCGCAGGAACGACCAATCCTACCAGCGCGGTCGCCGCTCCCAATGCCAGCGCCGCCACAGCCCGCCAGTTGAAGCCGCGCGAATATTCGTAAATCCCGCCGTGCAGGTAGAGATCGTCCACCACGAGCACTCGCCGGCGGATCACGAAGTAGTCGCAGATCATGATGCCCGCCACCGGTCCAAGGAATGCGGCATAACCGCCGAGCCACCCGAAGATGAAGGTGCTGTAACTGGAGAGCAGTTTCCACGGCATCAGTGCGATTCCCATGAAGCAGGTGATTATGCCGCCAGTGCGGAAGCTGATTTTTCGCGGCCACAAGTTGGAAAAATCGTTGGCCGGCGACACGACGTTGGCGCCAATGTTCACGTTCAGCGTCGCGAGCAGAATCGCCAGCAGCGAAATCACCACGGCCACGGGCGAATGAAAGCGGCTTAGCAATTGCACCGGATCCCAGATCGCGGTTCCGTAAATCACCACCGTCGCCGACGTCACCAGGATTCCAATCAGCGAATAGAGCGTCATGGTGGTCGGCAGGGCGAGCGCTTGTCCGATCACCTGTTGCCGCTGGCTTCTCGCAAACCGCGTGAAGTCCGGGATATTCAGCGACACCGTGGCCCAGAAACCGACCGTGCCATTCAGCGCGGGGATGAGGAATTTCAGAAAATCCGGGAAGCTCACGAAACGCGATGGCGCCGAGAGCATGGGGCCGAATCCGCCCGCCGACTTGTATGCCCACGCCAGCAGCAGGAGGCCTACTGCCAGCAAAACCGGCGCGCTGATTCCCTGTAGAAATCGGATGTACTCGATCCCTTTGAGTATGACGGCGAGATTGAGGAGCCAGAACGCTATAAAGCAAATCGCCGCGCCGTGGCCGACTTGCGCCCAGCCCGGTGCGAGCGTCGTGATCAGGGTGTTGATGGCTTCGCCGCCGATCCAGGTCTGGATGCCAAACCATCCGCAGGCAACGAGAGCGCGTAGTACGGCGGCGAAGTTCGCGCCGAGCACTCCAAACGATGCGCGAGCCAGCACGGGAAACGGAATTCCGTAGCGCGCTCCCGGATGCGAATTCAACAGCATCGGGATGAGGACAATCGTGTTGCCGATGAACACGGTTGCGACTGCCTGTTTCCAGTTCATTCCTCCCTGGATCAGGCTGGCGGCCAGCATGTAGGTCAGAATATTGACCGACATCGATACCCAGAGCGCGGCGAAGCTGTAGGTGCCCCAGGTGCGGCGCGCGCTGGATGTGGGCGCTAGGTCGGCGTTATAGAGCGGGCTGGATTCGATTCGAGAAGAGGGGGACATTTGGGCGAAGCTTTCGGCTGTCAGTGATCAGTTGTCAGTTCTCAGTAAAGCCTAGTTGCTAGTCCGCGGCCGCGGTCTGCCCGGTCTGCGTCGTCAGCGCGCCATAGGTTTCCGGACGACGGTCGCGATAGAACTGCCAGACTTTTCTCACTTCCTGGATCATGTCGAGATCGAGATCGGCGACCAGCACTTCGTCCTTATCGCGGCTGGCCTGGGCGAAGATCTTGCCGCGCGGATTGCAGAAGTAACTCTTGCCGTAAAACTCTCCGATATTCCACGGCTTTTCTCTGCCTACGCGATTGATCGCTCCTACGAAGTAGCCGTTCGCCGCGGCGTGCGCGGGCTGTTCGAGTTCCCATAAATATTCCGAGAGTCCCGCCACCGTGGCGGAGGGATTAAAAACAATTTCCGCGCCGTTCAGTCCGAGGACGCGCGCGCCTTCCGGAAAATGACGGTCATAGCAGATGTACACTCCGACGCGAGCGTACTTCGTTTCGAAGACGGGATAGCCCATGTCGCCCGGAGTGAAATAAAATTTCTCCCAGAATCCCGGATGCACGTGCGGGATGTGATGCTTGCGGTACTTGCCCAGATATTTGCCGTCAGCATCAATGACTGCGGCGGTGTTGAAGTACAGGCCCGGCATCTGCTCCTCGTATACCGGGACGACCATCACCATGCTGTGCTTGGCTGCGATCTTCTGCATTAACCGGGTGGTTGGCCCGTCGGGAACTCTCTCGGTGAGGTCGTACCATCGAATGTTTTGCTCGGCGCAGAAATAAGGACCGTAAAAAAGTTCCTGGAGGCAGAGTATTTTTACTTTTTTTTTCGCGGCCTGCTCGATCAGCTTGAGGTGCTTGTCGATCATGGCCTTCTTGATCTCTGGCAACGAGCGGTTACTGCCGAGCGCGTTGCTTGCCTGAATCAGGCCACAGCGCACGTTTCGGGACATGGACACACCTCCAAGAGAGGCTAAATATTAACAGACTACTTTCGCTTAACCAGAGCCGCAAGGGAGAGACGCGGCTGGCTGCGTCTTCAGCGTCCCGAGAGCGTCCCGCATCCTACCGCAAGGCTGAAAATAGCGCGTGTTTCCAGCGTTGGTTATCCATGGTCCAGCAAACTTGGGCTTTGGATTTCTTTTCAAGAACGGGCGCCCACACCGCCTGATTCCGGTCATCGGCGGCCACGTTCAGGCGATCGACGACCGTCATGCCTCGCGTCAACTCGCTCTGGGTTTCGATGTCGAGGTAGTGCTCGCTCCAATCGGTTCCGACACTCGGATCGAGCGCGATCGACATGGCCACCGGATCGGGCAGCGAAATGCCGTCTTCTCCGGTTTGCACTTTGTAGGCTTGGCGCGCATGGCTGTTGCACTCGATGGCAAACTTCGCGAGTGGGTTGTTGAATCCGAGAATGCGGGCGATGTCGTCCTCGCGAACCACGGCGTCTCCGCGGGAAAGATGCCAACCCACAAGTTCGACCGGCAACCCACTGCGCATGACGATGCGGGCGGCCTCGGGATCGACCCAGATGTTGTACTCGGCGGCCGGCGTCACGTTGCCTTCACAGCACGGCGCGCCGCCCATGATCACGCAGCGTCCGACTTTCGCGGCGATCTCCGGCTTTTTCGCCAGCGCCAGCGCAAGATTGGTGAGCGGCGCCAGCGTGACGATGACGATTCCGGGATTCGCTTCTACCGCTTCGATGATGGCGTCCACCGCGTGCCCGCGTGCGGCGGATTGACGCGGAGCGGGATAATTGTGCTCTCCCAGGCCATCGCGGCCGTGAAACCAGGTGGCATTCTGATAGGTGCGGAGGAGCGGCTTGTCGGCGCCGGTGTAGACCGGGACGTTCGCTCCACAGAGTTCGACCGTATAGAGGGCGTTGCGCGTGGACTGGGGGACCGGGACATTTCCGGCGACGGTGGTAATCCCCACCAGGCGAACGTCGGGCGCGCGCAGCGCCATGATGAGCGCGACGGCGTCGTCGGAAGCTGTGTCGGTATCGATCAGAAAGGCGCGCGGCACCGGGCTAGCATAACAAAGTGCGAAGAAGAACCGCTGGTGGAGGGACGGGCGTCTCGCCCGTCCAGCACAGTGGTGGCCGGGCGGAGACGCCCGGCGCTCCATCGTCGACGTTTACGTCGCCATAGCTGTTAGTGGGTAAAAGAGACATTGAGACCTGTCGCCAGCTGCAGGTCATTCTTCTTCGTTCCGCTTGGCGGATTGCTGACATAGATATCCGCGAACGAATTCTGCCAGCCCAGCCATTTGTTGAGCTTGGTGACTGTGCCGAAATTGAAGGTGCCGCGGTATTGTCCCGTCTGACTGAGGTCGGGATAGAAGAACAACGTCTGCGTAATGGCTGTGCCCTTCCCGACTTTGTGCATGAAGGCATCGCCCAAGGTCAAGCCCGCCAGGCTGCGGGTCACGGCCGCGACCGGCGTACCGGGCGGAATCGGAAGAACGAAGGCGGCGTAGCTTTCATGGGTGTAGTTCACCCCGGCCAGCAGGTCCAGGGTGGTGGCATCATGCTTGATCGCATGCCAGCCGATACCGCCACCTCCTGTGGAGCGCAGGTCGAGGTGCTGCAGGGCGTCGTGATAGAAATCGCCATTCACAAACCCGAACACACGCGGCGCGAAATCGTGGTCGTAGCGCGCACCGCCGCCGATCGCATTCGCGGTGGTGTGGGGCGATGCCGTTGGCAGGTCGTTGGCAGCGTAAATGGAGTTCGTGTACAGGGTCAGCTTGTCGTGGAATCCCTTGCGCGTGGCATTGAAAGCGATATTCAGATTCTTGGTCTCGCTGTTGCCGCGCGTCAGCGCAAACCCCAGATTCAGTCCGCCGTTCCAGCCTTCCTGGAATCCCGGGTGCAGGCTCTTCTCATAGGCCGCCTGCTCGGCCGGACTGCGCAGCATGGTGACGGAAGCCTTAGGCGCCTCGACCGGGCCGGTCCGGGTTGCTACCACCACGTCGTCGCCGCTCGTGGTCACCGGACCGACTACCGTCTTGCCGGCTAAGCTGGCGTTCAGGTCGCCCGTGGACGTTATGCTTTGGATCGCGTCGAATTTCACGGTTACGTCGCCGGCGTAGTCGGTCTTGATCACGAGTACCTTGCCGTCAGACTTCGTGATCGAGCCGGTCAACCGGTCGCCGTTTTTCAAGACAACCTGGTCGGCCAGCGCCGGAATCGCACATAGCAGAAGAAGAATTACCGCAGATTTCCTATGCACCAGAGGCCTCCTAATGATTGAACAAGTAGATTGGAATTTCTGCTGCAAGGTTGCCAACACAATCGAATCCCACGGGCAGGAAGGGATTACCCCATGTCCAATGACGCAATTTATCTAGGTTAGGATGGTCCGAGGGTATCGGCCTGACGACAAGTCGGTACGCAGGCAAACAGGATGTTGCCGCGTCCTCAGGCCTTGGTTTCTGGATTGTTCTCGGGCGTTGCGGGCTTGGTTTCAGCCTTGATTTCAGGCTTGGCATCGTGATCCTTCATACCATTCTTCAGCGCGCGAATGCCCTCGCCCAGACCCTTACCCAACTCGGGCAGTTTCTTGGGGCCGAACACCAGCAATGCGATGGCGAAGATCACCAGCAGGTGCATGGGTTGAAACAAACCTTCAAACATAAAGCCTCCGAACCGGACATGCCGACCGGAATGCCGGACAGCACAACCACTATGTAGTGTAACCCAAGCAATCCCCGGCAGTCTCGCCGATTCGCCGCCACGGCCGCTACCCCTTCCCCTCCTGCCGGGCTGGGGAACACCCCTCGTAATTACTTCCGTGACCTATCGGCGATAGGGCAGCCGGACTATTTTGGCCATAGGGCGATTCTCGCGCGTCAAAAACCGCCAAAACGCTGGAGGGCTTCGTGAAACGCTGTGTCCTGAGATGGCTTTTGCTTCTGCTGGCGGCTGGGTCCTTGCATGCGGAACAAGCTCCGCCCACGCCCGCTTCCGACGCCGTTTTCCTGTGGCTGGCAGGAGGCATTTCGAGCGCGCGGATCCAGCGGCTGGCCCAAACGCGGAACGAAGCCCTAAATCCTTCCTGCCACGCCACCACGCAATGCACCCGCGCTTGGCAAAAGGCCGGGCCTGACGCGGGCTTGATTCAGAGCCTGGGTCGCCAGAATCGCGACCGAAAGCCAGCCGCCATCCCCGCCTGCGCCTGCTCCAGTCCGGCGGCACAGATTGCCGCTCTGGTTCACGACAAGAAACTCGACGCAGCCGAAGATAAGATTCGCACGATGCTCCGCGACGATGCGGCCGATGCTTCGCGGCAGAGTGCTTTGCCGAATAACGCGTTGCTGCAGTTTGTCCTCGGAACCATTCTGCGGCGGCAAAACCGGTTCGACGAAGCGCTCGACGCATTCACGGAATCTTCGCGCCTGATGCCGGGGTTCCCCGAAACGCACAGCCAGCTTTCTTATCTGTTTTACCTGACCGAGGATTCCGACGAGGCCCTCGCCGAAGCGCGCACCGCCCTCAGCATGGATCCCGCCAACGCCGAGGCCTATCGCTACCTCGGACTCGCACTCTACTCCGCTGGCCACTACGATGCCGCCCTGCACGCCTTCGACGAAGCGCTGGCGCGCGAACCCGCCGGCTCTCTGGCGGACGCGGACGTCTACTTCGACATGGGAATCACGCATCGCGATCGCGGAGACTTGCGTCGCGCCGCCATCGCCGATCGGCACGCCCTCAGCCTGCGCCCCGACTTCTGGGAAGCGCACAGCAATCTCGGTGTCGTCCTGCACGATCAGGGCAAGCTGGATGAGGCGATCGTGGAATATCGTGCCGCCAAGCGCCTCAAGCCTGAAGAAGCCAGCGTCCGCAACAATCTGGGAAATACTCTTTGCGACAAGGAAGACTTCGAGAGCGCCATCGCGGAATTCGCGGACCTCTACCGTCAGAGTCCGGAGTGGGAGGGCGGTCACAACTGCCTGGCCCGCGCCTACATGTCCAAGCGTGACTACCCATCGGCCATTCGCGAGCTACGGGCTGCCATCGCCTCCAATCCCACGGGAGCGGCTGAACAGCGCGTTCTGGGGCAGGCACTGCTTCTGACGGGAAAAGATCAGGAAGCCGTGGAGGTCCTCCGCAAAGCGGTTACGCTCAATCCCGAATCCAGCCTGGCCCACCACTATCTCGGCACCGCGTTCGTGAATACCCAACAACTAGCTGAGGCTGAAAAGGAATTTCGCGTAGCCCTCCGCCTCGAGCCGAGCGCCCAGAACCACTATTCCCTCGCCGCCTGCCTGATGGCCCTTAACCAGCTCGAACAGGCCCTCGGAGAACTCGAAATCGCTTCCCGCCTGGATCCCAGTCAGAACCTCTACCGGGCTCGCATGCAGGAGGTCGTCCGGCTGATCACCAGCCGAAATAACTAGCGGCGACCTGAACCGTAGGACATACCTTTGTATGCACTGACGTGCATCGCCTTTCGGCCATCAACAAACCTAAAATGTGAGAAGAAATCGCGGCGCTCGTGGAGCCGCCGGGGCGAACATTCGATATGGAAACCACCGCTGCCAAGCAAGCTCGGGAGAAGTCCGCTAACCCTGCTGCAATATCCACCCCAGAGCGGCGTGTGCCGCAGGAATCCGCGCCCGGACTCCCCCCGGAGAAAAAAGCCGTCGGCTACGGGATGCCTTGTTCACGTTGCCACGCCTACTATCCCGCTGACATGCACGTCTGTCCGATCTGCAAGTCGCCGGATCGTGTGTCGCCCACCGCACCAGTGATGCATTCGATGCCTTCCGCCGTGCCGCAAGCGGCGACCGGAGCACAGATCGACGACGATCGCGATCGCTTCCTGAAAGAACTCAAGTCGCAGGCCTTCGCTTCCCACACTCAGATCAACGCCGCAGCCACGTTCCGGTGCGTTCTCGAGCACCAGCATAGCGGGGCCACCGAACCGGCCGCGGTTTGCCATAGCTGCTACGGCGAGGCCCGCCAGCAGGCCGACCGATTGGAAGCTGCTCTCCATATGGAGGCGAAAGAAGCGGCAAAGATTGTGTATGAAGCGGTCTGGGCCGATACGTCGGATCCCAATACCACCTACCTGAACGCCGCCACGGCGCTGCTGTCGGAGTTGCGCAACCGCGCCGGCATCGGGCTGCTGCTCGGTGCAAATCAACCCTTGGCCCACTAGGCCAGATCCAAGACTGCTGCACCCTGTTCCAGAAACTACCGTGTGGTGATGGGGCTTTGCCCCGTGCCTGCGGGGCGAAGCCCCGCCACCACACACCACCACACAAGACTGGGTTGCAACTTTCCCAGCCTTTCTTCATCCTATCCAAGGAGACCCGACATGACCGAAAAACTCACTGAGAACGACAAGATCACCAAGACGGAGGCGGAGTGGAAGCAGCAGCTCACCCCGGAGCAATATCAGGTGGCCCGCGGCAGCGGCACCGAGCGGGCTTTCACCGGCCAGTACTGGAACAAGCACGACGACGGGACGTACCACTGCGTCTGCTGTGGCGCACTACTCTTTGGCTCGGAAACAAAATTTGATTCGGGAACCGGATGGCCGAGTTTCTTTGCCGCCGCCGACCGCGAAAACATCAGCGAACATACCGACACCAGTTATGGCATGGCTCGCACCGAGGCGCGCTGTGCCCGCTGCGATGCGCATCTGGGCCACGTGTTTCCGGATGGTCCGGGGCCGACCGGGCTGCGCTATTGCATGAACTCGGCATCGCTCGACTTCAAGCCGAAGAAGTGAGCGCACTCAGCAAGCGATCAAACAAGAAAAGAAACGATGGAGCGCCGGGCGAGACGCCCGTCGCTCCATCGTTGTTCTTGAATTCCGACTTCGAATTCAGACTTCGAGAACTTACGCGTTGCCCGCGGTCGCGGCCAGTGCCTTCGGTGCTTCCTGCTTGTTCTGACCCTGTGCCTGCGTTTTCTGATCTTTCTTTTCGGGGTTGCGCACTTCGACCCCACCCTTAAGGATCGCGCCTTCTTCGACGCTGATGCGGTGCGTGATCACATCGCCCGCAAGCAAGCCTTCGCTGCGGATGTCCAGCCGATCCTCGCACTCGACGTTGCCGTGCACCTTGCCCATGATGACGACTTCTTTGGCGGTGATGTTTGCCGTGACGTTTCCGTTGCGGCCAATGGTGACGCGATTTTCGGGGAAGCTGATTTTGCCTTCGACGCGTCCGTCAATGAAAAGCGCTTCCGCACCCGTCACTTCACCCTTGATGACAAGCGTGCGTCCGATGTTGGCCTGATCCATGGGTGAGGTGGCCGGCTTGACCGGAATGTAACTGTTGGCGGGGGCTGCGTTTGGAGCGTACTTCGGTTCCGGAGACTGCAACATGAATGAACCTCGCTTGAGATCCGCTACCGCAGCGGGAGTTGTCCCAGCGGTCGCGGTCGATAGGCTTAGAACGGCAAGACGAGAATGGCACGGAAGGACGTATTACGGACAGATTACCGAAGGGTGTGCACGTTGGCGCACCTTTTACCCTCTGCACTCACGACCGCACTCACGACGGAATTTCCCAGCCTTCATCTTTCATTTTCCGGTTCGTCCAGTGTTGCAGTTGCTCGAACAGAGCGGGTTCAATCACGACAAATCGCAGGCCCGCTCTTCCTCCCGCCTCGGTCCATACCAGCCGGCCTTTCGCCTGGATCTCGATTTCGCTTTCTGGCAACAGGAAACTGACGTCGACTAGCCCGGCAAAACCGGTTGGATCGCTCACCACATCCAGTCCCATGCCTCCCGTGCTCAGGTTAACCGCCTGCACCTGCAATTCCTTCCCGTGCGCATTTTTCAGGGTTACGGAGATATTGACTTTG
>Ga0210410_10002593_pt1 | contig 16156 bp, 15 predicted proteins | sample IncBWC4MmetaG_FD_161058 | JGI IMG/M metagenome (GOLD analysis project Ga0210410, IMG submission 161058) | Forest soil microbial communities from Barre Woods Harvard Forest LTER site, Petersham, Massachusetts, United States - Inc-BW-C-4-M | ecosystem: Environmental > Terrestrial > Soil >... | reverse complement strand
GTGTGGCCGCTCCAGTGCACGCCGGAGCCGCCGACGACTTCGCCGGGCAGGAACGAACCGAGCCGGCGCATCGGCAGCGCCTCCTGCTGCGGATTGTTGCGCACGGTGATGGTGTCGCGCGCGGTGTTCTGCATCAGATCGTGTCGCACGACATAACGCAGCTCGTCGCGGATATTGGGCAACGAATAGTCGCTCTCGCTCGAACGCGGCGCGCCGCGCTCAAGGGCTACGACTTTCAGGCCGGCTTCAGCGAGTTCCTTGGAAAGAATCCCGCCGGTCCAGCCGAGCCCAACAATGACGACATCGACCTCTCTGAGTTTGGTGGTCATGGCGCCCCTCAACTCATGTCCGAGATGCCGAGCGGCTTGGTCGGGAAGGGCTTGCCGCGATACTGCTCAACATGATCGCGGTGCACCGCGATGATTCCGGGAAAGCCGATGATCGCCCATCCCGCCTTGTTGCGGTTGCCGCCATAGATCGGATCAGAAAACATGCCCTCGATCACGGTCTGATACAGCGTGGTCCAGAACACCCGCACCGGCAGGCCGTTGTCGAAGCTGATCTTGCCGGTGGACAAACCTATCAACACTTCCTCGCGCTGTGCTCCCTCGATCCGGTCGAACGTCTTGCCATACGCCTTGAGGCAATGCGCGTTGGTCGCAGCGATCCCGGCGCGATAGAGCTGCGCCGGCGTCAGCGGTAGCTGATAGCCCTGGCTCGGCGCGCCCTGCTTCCAGGGCCCCTGCATATAGAGGCGATCGCCCTTGCCCCAACTGCCCGCGAGCGCGCGATCGATATAGACGTTGACGCCGAGATCGGTGCCCTTCGGGCTGACCTCGTCGGCCGGGATCATGTGATCGACCAGCGCCTCGATGAAGGCGGCCTCATCGAGATTGAAGAAGGCATAACCGGCAGCGTCCGGACCAGCGCTGGGGGTTGCTGCGGCCGGTGCCTCGGCTTGCGCGACTTCAGGGCTGGCAATGGTGGCTGCACTTGCGGCAGCGGCGCCAACGACGACGGCGCTTTTGAGAAAGCCGCGCCGGTCGAATTCCTGGCCTGTCAAGATCGCCTCCCTGCCGTGCAAACTTCGGGCGTCGTTATTTTGGAGGCGAGCATGCTGCTTTTGGGTCATCCCGGCAAGCCGGTTGCCGGATGATTGGGTTGCAGGACGACTGGAATGCGCCGGCGGATATTTTGTGCGCCGCAACGGCGCTGAACGTCAACAGCGGGTGATCTGCGTCTTGCAGGCGAACGACGGTGGGAGATTTGTGTTAAAGCATCGCCCAACGACAAACAAGGAGCAGCGGGAGCGCATGACGGGGCCGTCGCGGATCATCGCAAGCGTCATCGTGATCGCGCTGGTCGCCGGTGCGGTGGCGGCGTTTGCGATTGCCTGGCAGCCGGCAATTGCGGCGATCGATCCACCGGCGCCACAGGCGTTCGACGCGGCCCTCGTGAAGCGGGGCCGCGACCTGGCCGCGATCGGCAATTGCAGCGATTGCCACACGGTCCGTGGGGCCAGGAATTTCGCCGGCGGGCTGCCGGTGCCGACGCCGTTCGGCACTATCTTCTCTTCCAACATCACGCCGGATGCCGAGACCGGGATCGGGCGATGGTCGGAAGCAGCCTTCCGCCGCGCCATGCGGTCCGGCGTCAATCGCGAAGGCCAGCATCTCTACCCAACATTCCCCTATGATCATTTCACCAATGTCTCCGACGAGGATGACCGGGCGATCTACGCCTTCCTGATGACGCGGCAACCGGTGCATGCGCCGGCGCGCGCGAACCAGCTTTCCTTCCCGCTCGACCAGCGGCCGGTCATTGCCGGCTGGAAATTGCTGTTTCTGCGTCGCGACGCCTATCAGCCCGACAGCACGAAGAGCGCCGAATGGAATCGCGGCGCGTACCTCGTCGCGGGATTGGCGCATTGCGGCGCCTGCCACACGCCGCGCAATGCGTTGGGCGCGGAACGCGTGAGCGCGCAATTTGCAGGCGGCGACGTCGATAATTGGCACGCCTACGCGATCAACGACAAATCCCGTTCGCCGGTGCCGTGGGACGCCGACGCCCTCTATGCCTATTTGCGTAACGGCTGGCATCCCGATCACGGCACTGCGCGCGGCCCGATGGCGGAGGTTGTCGCCAACCTGTCGCAGGTCGCGGACAGCGATGTCCGCGCCATCGCGGTCTACATGGCCGAGATTTCCGGTGCGCCGACGCCGGATCGCAAGCGCCAGGGCGAGGCCGCGCTGGCGCAAGCCAAATCACCTCCCGCGCAGGCTAAGCAAGCCAACCCCGCCGGGGCATCGATCTATGCCGCGGCCTGCGCCTCCTGCCATGAGACCGGAAGGCCGCTGCCCTATGGCGGGGTCAATCTGGGGCTCTCGACCGCGATCTCCGGCCCCGATCCGCGCAATCTCGTCAATATCCTGCTGTCGGGCGTTCGCGCCGTGGAGGGCGAACGTAGTCCGATCATGCCGGGCTTTGCCGCCAGCATGAACGATACGCAGATGGCGGGCTTGCTGAACTATCTGCGGGCGCGGTTCAGCAACCAACCGGCATGGACCGGCGTTGAAAAGACCATTGCCGACGCGCGCCGCACCGAAACCGTCCTTCTCCAGACCTCGGCAGGACCGCGTAGCGCGCCCGCCGATCCCACGCAGCGAGACAAGCCATGATGACATTGAAGGTCAACGGCCACGATCATCAGGTCGACGCGGATCCGGATACGCCGCTGCTCTATGTGCTGCGCGACGACATCAAGCTCAATGCCGCCAAATTCGGCTGCGGGCTTGGCCAGTGCGGCGCCTGCACGGTGATCGTGGACGGCAAGGCCGTGCTCTCCTGCGTGACGCCGCTGGTTCTATTGGAAGGCAAGCAGGTGACGACGTTGGAGGGGCTCGGGACCATTGGCGCGCCGGCGCCGATTCAGCGCGCCTTCATGGAAGAGCAGGCGGCGCAATGCGGCTACTGCATCGCCGGCATGATGATGCGGGCGCAGGCGCTGCTGCAGCGGAATTCCAAGCCGACCGATGAGCAGATCCGCGCCGAGCTCGAGCCGCATCTGTGCCGGTGCGGCACCCATATGCGCATCCTGCGCGCTGTGCATCGCGCCGCCAGGCTGATGGACACGGCGGATGCTGCTTCAACCGGGAGGAGCGCGCCATGAATGCCCCCGTGATTCTCGATCGCCGCCGCGTGCTCGCGGGCGGCGGCGCGCTGATCTTCAGCTTCTCGCTCACGAGCGCCTTTGCGCAGGATCAGGCGCCGGGCGCTGCGCCGGCGCCAAAGCCTCCCGGCAGTCTTGCAACGACGCCCTATCTGGATTCCTGGATCCGGATCGACGCCGACGGCGGCATCACGGTATTCACCGGCAAGGCCGAACTTGGCCAGGGTCTCAAGACGGCATTGCAGCAGATCGCCGCGGAAGAACTCGACGTTGCCTTCGAAACCCTGAAGCTCGTTACGGCCGACACGCGCCTCACCGCCAACGAAGGCTACACTGCCGGCAGCAACTCCATGAAGGACAGCGGCGCCGCGATCCAGAATGCCGCCGCGCAGGTGCGCGAACTTCTGGTTGCGGAGGCCGCCAGGCGGCTGGGCCAACCGGCCGAAGGGCTGCGGACCGAGAACGGCGCGGTGATCTCTGCGAATGGCAAGCGTCTCACCTATGGCGATCTGGTCGCCGCCGACATGCTGCATGTGCAGGCGCAGCCGAAATCGAAGCTGAAGGATTCTGCGACGTTCAAGGTGATGGGCCAATCCATACCGCGCGTCGATATCCCGGCAAAGGTCACCGGTGGCGCGGCCTATGTCCAGGACATGCGGCTGCCGGGCATGGTGCATGCCCGCATCGTTCGGCCGCCGAGCTATGGCGCGCAACTGACGGAGTGTGATACGGCGGCGATCGAAAAATTGCCCGGCGTCATCAAAATCGTGCGCGACGGCAATTTCCTCGCGGTCGTTGCCGAAAAGGAATTCCAGTCGATCAAGGCGATGAACGCGCTCTCGGCCGCGGCGAAATGGAAGGAGACGGCAAGCCTGCCGAAGCAGGACGATCTGCTCAAGGTCCTGACCAGCCTGCGTTCGCAGGATTTCACCATCTTCGAGCACAGCAATCCCGCCGTCACCGGCCAGAAGACGATCGAGGCCACCTACACGCGGCCCTATCAGTCACATGGATCGATCGGGCCGTCCTGCGCGGTCGCGCACTTCACGGATGGTGCGATGACGGTGTGGACGCATACCCAGGGCGTTTTCCCCGATCGCCAGGGCATTGCGGAAATGCTGCGCATGCCGCCGGCCAGCGTCCGCCTGATCCACGTCGAGGGCTCAGGCTGTTACGGACACAACGGCGCCGATGACGCCGCGGCGGATGCGGCGCTGATCGCGCTTGCGCTGCCCGGCAGGCCCGTTCGCGTGCAATGGATGCGCGAGCAGGAGCATGGCTGGGAACCCTATGGCCCGGCGATGGTGACGAAATTGAAGGCCTCGCTCGACGGCAACGGCAAGATCGCGGACTGGAATTTCGAAGTGTTCAGCAACACGCATTCGATGCGGCCCGGCGGCGCCGGCTCGATGCTCGCCGCGCAGCATATGGCGCAGCCCTTTGCGGTGCCGGAGCCGAAGCCGCTCCCATTGCCGGACGGCGGCGGCGACCGCAACGCGATCCCGTTCTACAATTTTCCGAATGCGCGCGTGGTGCATCACTTCATTCCCGAGATGCCGTTGCGGATTTCGGCGATGCGCGCGCTCGGCGCCTACCACAATGTATTCTCGATCGAGAGCTTTATGGACGAACTCGCCGCGCTCGCCGGGGCCGACCCGGTCGAGTTCAGGCTAAAACATCTCGACGACCAGCGTGGCCGTGACGTGATCGAGAAGGCCGCGCAGGGGTTTGGATGGAAGGCCGGTCAGACGCCGCCGCTCGATCGCGGCTATGGCTTTGCCTTTGCGCGCTACAAGAACCATGCGGCCTATTGCGCCATCGCCTCCGAGGTCGAAGTCAACCGCGAAACCGGCCGTCCGCGGCTGGTGCGTGCGGTGGCCGCCGTCGATAGCGGCCAGGTGATCAATCCGGATGGCCTGATCAACCAGATCGAAGGCGCGATCGTGCAGTCGATGAGTTGGACGCTGTATGAAAGCGTGACCTTCGACGCGACGCGGATCACCAGCATCGACTGGCAGACCTATCCGATCCTGCGGTTCAATGCCGTGCCTGAGCGTATCGAGGTCCACATCATCAACCGGCCCGGCCAGCCCTTCCTCGGGAGCGGCGAGACCGGGCAGGGACCGGCGGCGGCGTCGATCGCCAACGCCATCGCCAATGTCACGGGAAAAAGGCTGCGAGACCTGCCGCTGACGCGAAAACGCATCAAGGATGCGATCGATGCGTGATGCGCTCTACTGATAGGTCGCGACGATGTCCGACACCGCGCGCTCGAGCTGCTGCGCCGTGGCGCATTGGCGCACGACGGTGCAGAAGGTCGAATAGCGCGGCATTTCGGAATCGCCCCAGCCCCAGGCCATGCGGCCTTCGGGGTTGAGCCATACCAGCCGCTTCGACCGTTCGCCGATGCGTCGCAGAATATCCGCGCGCGGATCGAGATTGTTGCTGCGGGCGTCGCCGAGTACGATCACGGTGGTCTGCGGCGTCACCGCGCTCATCCATTGCTTTTCGAAATCGGCGAGCGAGCCGCCGTAGTCGGACGAGCCGAACCCGACCTTGGCCATGATCTCGGCCATCGCCTCTTCCGGCGATTTGGCCTCCAGGATGTCGCTGACCTCGATCAGGTGCCCGGAAAAAGCGAACGAGCGAACGTCGGAAACGACCTCATGCAGGCTGTGGATCAGCAGCAGGAAGAAATCGGAAACCCGCGCCACCGAACCCGAGACGTCGCAGAGGGCAACGATCTTCGGCTTGTCGCGATGCTTGCGCTTCCAGGCCGTGAGGAAAGGAACGCTGCCCCACGCGGCGTTACGGCGCAAGGTCCGGCGCACATCGAGATGGCCGCGGCGCTGCCGCTTGCGCGGCTTGCTGTAGCGCTCGCGCAGGCGGCGTGCGATCTGGCGAATCAGCTGCCGCATCTGCTCGACTTGCCGCGGCTCGATCCGGGACAGCGGCGCGTTGCGCAGGATCTCGTTGCGCAAATTCTCGGCTTCCTCGCGTCCGTACAGCATCAGCGCCTGCGAGACGGCCTCGCGAACGGTGTCGCGCAACCCGTCGAGGGCCGCGGCCAGCCGTTCCGCCAGGGCCGGGCTTGCCGCGGTCAGATGATCGAGGTCGTCGCGAAGCCGCTGGATGCCCATCGCATCGAGGATGCGGCCTGAAAATATCCCGCGTTGGGTGAAGTAGCGGATGTCGGACAGGGAGGCCGCGCTCGATGCGTTCGCGATCGCGGCGGCAATCTCGTTGCGATCCTGCGACAGCACCATTTGCGCGAGCGGGCCGAGATCCTGTGCCGCATCGCTGCCGCCGGCTTCGCTGTCCGAACCGGATTCAGTCGTTTCAGCGCCGGATTCCGAGTCGTCTGCATCGCCGTCGTCGGGCGCGGCCTGCGACGGCTCCGGCTGATCGAAGAACAGGTCGAAGCAATCGCCCAACGCTTTCTTCTCGTCCTGGCTCTTGGCGAGCGTCAGCAGAAAGGTATCGCGCAGGATCGTGCGATCGGAAAAGCCGACCTTCGCGACCGCCCGCATCGCATCGATGCTTTCGGCCGGCGAGAGCCGTACGCCCGCCCCCCGCGCCGCACGAAAGAAGCGATGCAGGTTCTCTCTCATCCTCTGCTACCCGAAGACGCCCTGGCGCGAGCCCTTGGCGATGAACGTGCTGACCTGAGGCTGTGCGGCCTCGATGTCCGCCTCATATTTCAGGAGCACATTGAGCGTGTCCTTGACCATCTCGTGGCCAAGTTCGGTCGCCTGCAGCAGCACCAGCACGCGCGCCCAATCGATGGTCTCGCTCACCGACGGCAGCTTCTTCAGGTCGAGCGTGCGGATCTCGTGGATGAATCCGACCATCTGCTTGCGCAGCGTCTGGGAAATGCCGGGAACGCGGCTTTCGACGATGCGTTCCTCGAGCTTCTGCTCGGGGAAACCGATGTGAAGGTGGAGGCAGCGCCGCTTCAGCGCGTCGCCGAGGTCGCGCTCGCTGTTCGAGGTCAGGATCACGGTCGGCGGTGCGACGGCGACAACCGTCCCAAGTTCGGGAATGGTGACCTGGAAATCGCTGAGGATCTCCAGCAGCAGCGATTCGAACTCGGCATCCGACTTGTCGATCTCGTCGATCAAAAGCACGCAGCCCGCGGGCTGTTCCAGTGCCTGCAGCAGCGGCCGCGGTTCGACGAATTCCTTGGAGAAGAACACGTCGCCGAAATCGTGCAGCTGATCCAGCGCGGCATGCAGCGTCGCGGCGCCGCCGAGCACTTCGCCGAGCTTGTCTTTCAGGATCTGGGTGTACAAAAGCTGCTTGGCGTATTTCCACTCGTACAGCGCCTTGGCCTCGTCCAGCCCCTCATAGCATTGCAGGCGGATCATCTTCAGCCCGCGCCAGGCCGCGATCGCTTTCGCAAGCTCGGTCTTGCCGACGCCCGCGGGGCCTTCGACCAGGATCGGTTTTTCGATCTGCTGCGCGAGATAAACCGCGGTCGCGATCTGCCGGCTCGCAATGTAGCCTTGCGCCGCGAGGCCGCTTTCCACTGCCTCGATCGAGGCCGAAGGCCGATGTTCAGCCACGGGTTCAACTCCGGATGTTGCAGAATTCAGCTATGTTCTGCCTGCGTTCCCGGCAAAGAACAAGCCAAGTTTCAGTTGTCGAAGCGACAGGTTCCGGCATTTTCCGCAGAGCGCAATACCGGCCCGGTGCGCTAGTCGGGCGGGGGAAGCGGCTGTGGCTGTTGGAAAATCGACCCGTTAGTTCGCGCAGGTCTGCATGAAATCCTTGCGCTGCGGGCCCACGATCTTCTGGTCGATCGCCTGCTTGAGGCAGTCGAGACGTGCCTGCGCCATGCAGAGCTGGATCTGGTCCTGCCGGTCCTGCCCTTTCAGCGCCTGGGACGCGGTTTGGCACGCCAATCGTTTCCCGCTGGGTACCGGCACCGCGGCTGCGGGATTGGCTTGTACGGGAGCGGCCGGCGCAGGAGCCGGTGCAGACTGCGCAAACGCGGCGACCGAAAACACAATCGAGCCGGCGGAAACAATGGCGATGACGGGAAGTCTCATGGCGTTCTCCTGTTGGAGCTAGGTCTTGCTGTCTGAATGGGCTGTGAATACCCGCGTGGAACCAAACTTACGTCAGCACCAGCCCGGTCGCGGCTTCGAGTTCGCCGATCGCCTGCGCGGTGTTGAGTACCTTGATCGTGGTCATGCCCATATCGCGTGCCGGCTTCAGATTGACGCCGAGATCGTCGAGATAGACGCAATGTTTCGGATTCACCTTCAGCGTCTCGACCATCATCTGATAGATGCGCGGGTCGGGCTTGCGCAGACCGATTTTTGCGGATTCGATCACGTGGTCGAACAGCACCATGACTTCGGCGACGTAAAGCGACCGGCCACTCCGGCTGCCGATGGCATTGGCGGGAAGATTGTTGGTGATGCAGCCGGTCTTGAATTTGGCTTTCACGCGCTTGAGCGCCTCGACCATTTCGGGCCGCAGATCGCCCGACAGCAACGGCAGCACGTCCTTGCCACGAACTTCCGCGCCCAGCGCCAGCGATTCGGTTGCGAACAAGGCGTCGAACGCCTCGATGTCGACCTCTGCGCGCTCGAACTTGGCCCAGGCATTTTCCAGATGGTTGGCGGCATTGGTGCGCCGGATGATGTCGGCGGGCAGCCCGCGCTCGGTCTCGAACCGCGCGAACGCCTCGAATGGCGAGGTCGTCAACACGCCGCCGAAATCCCAGATCACTGCTTCGATCATGCTTCCCTGCCGATGGCCTGTACGCGCCCGGGAGCGGCTAACACGGAATGCTGATCGGGGCCAGCCTGAACCGCGGCTTGGCGGGGTCTGTCGCAACGGCTATTTCTGCGCGATGAAATTCTCGATTCCAGTGATGGCGGGCCTGCTGCTGGTTGCCGCACCTGCCCACGCCATCGTCGGCGGCGGCGCGCCGTCGGCCGAGGGCGTCGGCCGTTCCGTCGTCACCATCGTCGGCTCGCGCGGCAATTTCTGCACCGGTGCGCTCATCGCGCCGAAACTGGTGCTGACGGCGGCGCATTGCGTGCAGCCCGGCGCCGATTACAAGATCGTCGAATATGCCGCGGACAAGCCGCCGCAATTGCAGGACGTCAGGACCGTCGCGGTTCACCCCGCCTTCAACATCCAGGCGATGCTGGCCCATCGCGCCACGGCCGACGTCGCGCTGCTGCAACTGGCTGAACCCGCCAAAGGGAAGGCCCCGTCGGCGCTCGGCATGCCCAACATTCCCATCATGGTCGGCGGCCGCTTTACAATCGCCGGCATCGGCGTGACGGTTCGCGGCGACGGCAAGAGCGGCGGCACCATCCGCGTCGCGGGGCTTGTCGCGACCGACAAGCCGGGAACGCTGCAGATTCGCCTGGTCGATCCGGTCGGGCAGGGCCTGCGCGACGGAATGGGTGCCTGCACCGGCGATTCCGGCGGACCGGTGTTCGAGGACAAGCAGGCCGGCCCTGCCATCGTCGGCGTCATCAGCTGGTCGACCGGGCCGAACGGTTCAGCCGGCTGCGGCGGCATGACGGGGGTCACGCCGCTGACGCTGTACCGCGACTGGATTTTGCAGACCGCGCGGCAGTGGGGCGCGGGGTTGTGAGATCGTAGGTGGGCAAAGCCACCGGGTCGCGCGAACGCGCGCCCGATGACAGGCTCCGCGTGCCCACCACCTTGTGCACGACGAAGATGGTGGGCACGGCGCAAGAGCGCCTTTGCCCACCCTACGGTCCGACGTTGTATCTCAGTGCCCCGCTGCCTTGTTCGCCGCGGCGTTATTCAGCACGATCAACCCATCCACGGCGACACCGAGCTTGCTGTTGATCAGGAACGGATTGACGTCGATCGACGCAATCCGGTTTCCCGCGTCGGCCATCAGGTTGGAGAGGCCGACCAGAGCCTTGATGGCGGACGCCTCGTGCAGCGCCGGCTTGCCGCGATATCCCTTGATCTTCACGCCGGCCTTGGTCTTGTGGATCAGTTGTTTCGCCTCGTCGGCGTCGAGAGGCGCGCCGGCCAACGCAACATCCTTCATCAGTTCGATATCGATGCCGCCGGTGCCAAACAGCACCACTGGGCCCATTTCGGCGTCGAGCGAGGCACCGACCACGAGTTCGAGATCGGCCTTGACCTGCTGCGCGATCAGGATGCCTTCGAGTTTCGGCTTGTTCTTGAGTTTTTTCACCCGCGTCGTGATGTCGTTGAACGCCTTCTTCACGTCAGCGGCGCTGTTGATGTTCAGCACCACGCCGCCGATGTCCGACTTGTGCAAGATCTCGGCGCTGACGACTTTTGCCACCACGGGAAATCCGATTTTCTTGGCGATCTTTACCGCTTCCGCGGCGGTCTGCGCGATCTCTTCCTTCGAAACCGGAATGCCATAAGCCTTGAGCAGCTTTTTCGAGGCGACCTCGTCGAGCGCCGCCGCGCCATTGGCGCTCTTGAGCATCTTCTCCAGCATGGCCCGCGCGGGAGCCTTCGAACTCGACGCGATCTCCGGTACTACCTTGCGCAGCGAAGCATAGTCGATCAGCGACTTGATCGCGCCCACCGCGCGATCGAGCCCCTGCATGACCGCGATATTCGGCAGCGACTTGCGCAAGCCCTTGGTGAATTCGGTGAAGCCGATCGACATCGTGCTGATGTAAACCACGGGCTTGGAGGCCGCGCCGGCCATGTCGTTGACGATACGCAAATTGCGTTCGCGCAGTTCATGCGGCGCCTTCGGCAGTTCCGCGTCGATGATGACGATGTCGGTGTCGGGATCGTCGATCATGACCTTGATCGACTGCATGTAGACGGAGGGATCGACGACTGCGGCAAAGCCGGCGTCGAGCGGATTGCCAACGATGCTGCCGGGGCCCAGCATCCTCGCCAGCTTTTCGGTAGCGCTGGCGCTCAGCGGCGCAAAGTTCAGGCCGGCCGAATGGAAGGCGTCGATCAGAAGGCCGCGCTTGCCGCCCGACAGCGATACCGCGGCGAGGCGGTTGCTCTTCGGCGGATCGGCGTGAACGAAACATTCGGTGGTCTCGATCAGCTCATCCAGTCCGCGGACGCGGACCACGCCTTCGCGCGTCGAGATCGCGTCAAACGTTTCGATCGAGCCGGCGAGTGCGCCGGTATGCGCCATCGCTGCAGCGCGGCCGCCCTCGGAGGCACCGAGTTTCAGTGCGATGACGGGTTTGCCGGCCGCCCGCGCGGCCTTGCAGGCCTCCCGAAACACCTTCGTGTTCCGCACGCCTTCGAGATAGACCACGATGACGCGGACCGAGGGATCGGCCGCGAAATAGGCCATCAGGTCCGGCGTCTCCAGCCCGGTCTCGTTGCCGGTGGTGACCATATAGCCGACGCCGACGCCGCGATCCTCCAGCGCCTGGCGGATCGCCATCACGATCGCGCCGGATTGTCCGACGATTGCCACCGGCCCCGCTTCCATGGTGACGATGCGGTCGTCAATATTGGTGAACAACTTTTCGCCCGCGCTCAAATTGCCGAGGCAGTTCGGGCCGGTCACGGCAAGGCCGGTCTCGCGCACCGCGCGTTGCAGTTCGACCGCCAGCCGCTGGCTTTCCTCATCCTGCAATTCGCTGAAACCCGAGGTGACGATGGTGGCGGAGCGGGCGCCCGCGGCCGCGGCGTCGCGGATCACCTGCACGGCGAAACGCGCCGGCACCAGCACCAGCACGTGATCGGGCTTGTCCGGCAGGCTGGCGAAATCCTTGTAGCAGGGCACGCCCCAGATCGTTTCGCGCTTGGCGTTAACGGGATAGAGGCCGCCCTCGTATTGATATTTGATCAGATTGTTCCAGATGCGCTCGGCATAGTTCCCGGGCTTGTCGGTTGCACCGACCAGCACGATGTTGCGCGGGTGCAGCATCGCATGGATGCGTTTGACGATGTCGCTGGCGTCAGGCGAAGGCGACCATTTTTCGGCCGAATGAGACGCGGTGCGTGCCGGAGCTTCCATGGAGTTTACCTTTACCCGTTGTTTCCTTCGGCCGTGACGATCGAGCGTAGTCGCCACCGGTCATGATTTTTCATTCTTTTTATTGAGACTTGAGCAGGGTGGCAACTCGCGTGAGGTGGATGCAGACCATTGTTTTGCGCACGATATCCCGGCGCGCGGAACGTGACGGGCCGCCGCGAGGTCCGCTGCTACCAGGCGGGTCGCGGACGCGAAGGAGAGGCGATACCGGCGAGCAGGACCGCGAGGATTCCGGTGAGGAATATTCCATCGAATGTCCCGGCGCCGCCGATCGAGGCGATTGGCGCGCCGATGCCGCCGATCTTATCGAGATTGAGCAGATCAGCGCCGATCAATGTCCCCATCGAGCCGCCGATGTAGGCGAGCGGCGGCGCGTATTCGCGAGACAGGATTAAAGCAAGGATTGCCGTGGCCACGACAGGCGCGAAAACCGGGACGGCAATGCCAATTCCGGGCACGGGCGTCGCCATAGCATGAATCACCAGCGCAATGGCAACGGTGGCCAGCATCGCCTTGAGCCAGAGCTGATACCGAATGACGAGGTAGGTGGACATCAATGTCGGGATAACCGCACCGCCGACATTCACCGCAAGAACCGTGCCCGGCCATGAGACAACCATAGGTACGACATAGCGCATGCCAAAGAATTCAACGATCTGCCCGGATCTCACGGGCGGTCCGGGCAGGACCGTAATCGGGATGTTGAAATAGCTGCCGATCAGCGAGCCGAACAGCAGGAGCAGGGCAGCCCCCGGCCCAACACCCAGCCGCATATACGCATATCTGAGTATGCGAAGCTGGATCAGGATGATCAGCCCCGCAAACAGGAGGATCAGGATCGAAAACAACCCTGGGGTCAGCGGCAGATAGTGCATCGCGGAATCCATGATTTTGGTTCAGCCTAAAATGGTTCTCGCGCTTCCCATCATCTGTTCAGCTATTGGTCTTCCACCGCGTGGCAAGGGTGTGACGTGCATTTCGGCGCATCCCGGTAGCGCTGTTTTGGGCGATTATGGCTCGATCATGGTGGCATGAAGCAGATAGCGATCCCGCCCCGACGTCAGCGCATCGAACGGCCAGCAAGTCGATAGTACCAGTTCATATCCACCCGTCATGGGATCGATTCCCGAGGCGTCGAAACGCACCACCGAGGTGGCATCGGCCCGATAACGGACTTTGCGGCCATCGCTTCGCGTAATGTCGATCTCGTCGCCGATGGCGACATCCCTGAGGAAAGAGAAATACGTATCGCGGTGCGCGGAGTAGACGGCGACACCGCGCTCGCCGGCATCGGGCGTCCGTTCGAGATGGCCGGGACCAAAGGCCAGCGCCTGGCCGCTGCTTCCGGCCAGCACAATGGCGCTGGCATGGATCCGCTTCACCTCGATGCGCGCGACCGGCCAGGTGTCCGCCCATGACCATGGTTTTGTCGGATGGCCGGTGGCGATGGTTTCGTTGAAGGCGCGTTCGAGCAGCACCTGCGCCAGCCGCGCCTTGGCGTGGATGTAGGCGCCCTGGCCGAACAGAATGAGGCCGCCGAGTGCGAGCAGGAGAGGAGCGGCGAAGCGGCGCATTTGAATTGGTACTCCCGTCATTGCGAGGAGCGTCAGCGACGAAGCAATCCATTATTTCTTGTCGCGGCGAATGGATTGCTTCGCTTTGCCCTGGGCCGAATCTCACCAAACGATGCCAATTACGTCCTTTATCGCCAGCATTTGCGCCGTACCACCGACGAGCCGTTTGCCATGTTTTTACCGGGCTAGAAGCGACCTCTGCTGCAGGGCTTGTATTTTCCGTGAAAGGGTCTATATCAGCCGCATTCGAATTACCGCTCTGCCTTGTTGACCGCGCCGAAACCGGCTCCTTTCCCCAAGACATCGTTAAAAATCGGATGGAACCTGCGCGGAGGTCGTGCGGGCAAAGCGCATCTGCGCATCTTGGAGATAGTTACATGGCTACCGGAACAGTTAAGTGGTTCAACGCGACCAAAGGCTTCGGCTTCATTCAGCCCGACGACGGCGGAAATGACGTTTTCGTTCACATCAGTGCCGTCGAACGCGCTGGTCTGAGCTCGCTCAATGAGGGCCAGAAGCTCTCGTTCGAAGCGAAGACCGATTCTATGCGCGGCAAGACCAGCGCCGAGAACCTTCGCGTGAGCTAAAATCGTCGATTTGGGATTTCCACGGATGTACTGGGATCCTCTGATCGGCTTTTGAATACCAAGGCCCGCTGGTGATGAACCGGCGGGCTTTTTGTTTGCGATGCGTCTGAAATCATCAGCCCAAAGGAGGCCGGAAATGACTGAACGGCTGGACACCCTGAAAAAGGCGCGGGATCGAATGGTGGAAGAGCGCGATGGGCATGCCAAGGTGCTTGCTGCGCCGTTCGACCGCGACAAGGCGGAGCGCGCGCGTAACAAATTCGTCGAGACGCAGGGGTTGATCGATTCGATCGACCGCGCGATCAGCGGTGAACTGGCGATTGCTCCACTGCTGCCCGCGTAGAACAGGCGCCGATATCTAACGTTCGACATCGGCGCCATTCTTTTTAACCGCCCGTCTCGGCGCTGATGATGTCGCCGAACAATTCCCACTGGCCGTTCTTGAACCGCATCATCTTGAGCTGTTCGATCGGAGCGAAGTCATTGGCTGACGTGTTGACCTTGATGCCAGGGATCAGGGTATCCGGCGCAAAATCCTTCAGGCTGGCGGCCTGCTTCATGACGTTTTCCCGGGTCAGATTATCGCCGGACTGCTTCAGTACCTGCGCCATGGTCTGCGCCGCGGCGTAGCCATAGACCAGATTGGCGTCGGAGATGTTGGCGCCCGGCATGTACTTGTCGACGAACGCCATGAACTTCTTCATGCCTTCATCGTCTTTCCACTGCGGATCGGAGGCGTCCTTGAGGTAGCCGGCCGACAGCACGCCTTCGGACGCGTCGAGACCGGCCGGCTTCATCACCGCGCCGATCGAAATCGAAACGTCGGTCATGACCTCCATCGGCTTCCATTCCAGCTCCGCGATCTTCTTGATCGCTTGGGCTGCGAATTTCGGCGTCGAGATGTTGACGAACACGTCGGCGCCGGTGCCCTTCAGCTTGACGATGTGGGAATCGATCGAGGGCTCGGTGGTCTCGTAGCTCTCTTCCGCGATCAGGATCGAGGAGGCCTTGTCGCCGAACACTTCCTTCAGGCCGGCGACGTAATCCTTGCCGAAATCGTCATTGGCATAGAACACCGCGACCTTTGCGTCGGGCTTGTTCTTCAGGATGTATTTCGCAAAGATCCGGGCTTCGACGCGGTAGCTCGGCTGAAAGCCCATGGTCCAGGGAAAATCCTTCGGGTCGTTCCACTTGCTGGCGCCGGTAGCGAGGAACAGCTGCGGCACCTTCTTGGCATTGTGATATTTCTGGACCGCGGTCTGGGTCGGCGTGCCCAGCGCGTTGAACACCAGAAATACCTCGTCGCTCTCGATCAGCTTGCGGATCTGCTCGACCGTCTTCGGCGGGCTGTAGCCGTCGTCGTAGGAGATCCAGTTGATCTTGCGGCCGTTGATGCCGCCGGCATCATTGACCATCTTGAAATAGGCTTCCTCGGTCTTGCCGATGACGCCGTAGGCGGAAGCAGGTCCCGAATAGGCCTCGACGTTGCCGATCTTGATCTCGGTGTCGGAGGCGCCGGTGTCGTATTTCTTCTGGGCCAGGGCTTGGGTAGAGAAGACCTGGGTGGAGAGCAGGGCGAGGGCTGCTGCGGCGGCGAGCAGCGACAATTTCTTATTGTTCATGAAAGCGTGTTCCTCGGTTTCTTTTGGTTGGGGACAGTTTTAAAAAGATCGTAACCGGTCCCGGCAGGCGGTTACGAGGCAGCGGCGTTGCTATCGGTGGCTTTCGGCGTACTGAACGTCTTTCGTAAAGTCGGTTTGTGAATCTTCCCGGTCGCGTTGCGCGGCAGCGCGTCGACGAATTCGATCAGGCGCCCGGTGTG
>Ga0210410_10002592_pt1 | contig 16156 bp, 19 predicted proteins | sample IncBWC4MmetaG_FD_161058 | JGI IMG/M metagenome (GOLD analysis project Ga0210410, IMG submission 161058) | Forest soil microbial communities from Barre Woods Harvard Forest LTER site, Petersham, Massachusetts, United States - Inc-BW-C-4-M | ecosystem: Environmental > Terrestrial > Soil >... | reverse complement strand
GGCAATGGGCCACAATTTCACGCGAAGAATCCAGTTCGTGAACGCGACGGGGTAATTCGCCGAGCGGGATCAAATGTCCATTCAAGTTGCAAATCTGAAACTCGTGCGGTTCGCGCACGTCCAGGATGAAGAGATCATCGCCTCGGTCGAGACGCGATTTTAGTTCACGTGGCGTGATCTCCGGGACCTGCACATCGGGGCCAGGGGCTTCTTCGCCGCGCACACCGCAGAATTCGTAGTAATCGATGAGCTTGTGGATAGTTCGACGCTCTCCGCACATCGGGCAGTTCGGGTTTTTGCGCAGTTTCAGCTCGCGAAATTTCATTCCGAGCGCATCGAAGAGCAGCAAACGTCCGACAAGATTCTCACCTGCGCCCAGAATCAACTTGATCGTTTCCATCGCCTGGATGGAGCCAACAATGCCCGGCAGCACTCCCAGGACGCCGCCCTCAGCGCAGGATGGCACAAGCCCCGGCGGAGGCGGCTCCGGATATAAGCAGCGGTAGCATGGCCCTTGCGGCATGCCGAACACGGTTGCTTGCCCTTCAAAGCGGAAGATTGAGCCGTAAACATTCGGTTTCCCGAGAAGCACCGACGCATCGTTGACCAAATACCGCGTCGGGAAATTGTCAGTCCCGTCGACGATAACGTCGAAATCCTTGAACAGCTCAAGCGCGTTATCGCTGGTGAGTTTTGTTTCGAAAGTATCGATCTGAATGTCGGGGTTCAAGTTGGAAAGCCGCGCGCGTGCCGCTTCTGTTTTCGGCTTGCCGACATCGTCTGAGCCAAATGTGACTTGCCGCTGAAGATTCGTGAAATCCACGACATCGAAATCAACGAGTCCCAGCCGACCCACGCCAGCGGCGGCAAGATAGAGTCCCAACGGAGCGCCAAGCCCCCCGGTGCCAATCAGCAGCACCTTCGCGTTTTTAAGCTTGAGCTGACCCTCCATGCCCACTTCGGGCATGATCAGATGGCGGCTATAGCGAAGAATTTCCTCATTGGAAAGGCTGGTGGCCGGCTTCGCGCCGGTTTGCGGCTGTGTGCTTGTGGCCATGGCAAAATCTCCCTGTCGATTGGAAATCCATTATTGCGCGAAAGAACCACCCGCAATGGACGGAATGATGCTGATCGTATCCCCGTCTTTCGTAGGCGTATTCTCCTTCGCCAGATAGCGGATATCCTCATCGTTCAAATAAACGTTTACGAAAGCGCGCAGCTTGCCGTCTTCCGTGTAAAGGTGCTTGCGCAACTCTGCGAATTGGCTCGTGAGCCCACTGAGTGCTTCGCCAACGGTCGCGGCGCTAAACTCCGCGGAATCGCGCTTGCCTGCGTAGGCCCGCAGCGGCGTCGGAATCATCACTTTGACAGACATCTGGATTTCTCCCGTTCTCTCTAGCGCGCTCTAGTTTCGCGCGCTTACCTTTATCGGCGCAATCTTCTCTTCCGAAAATCCCGACCGGTCATCTTTCAAACGCCAGGAAGTCATGTCCTGCGGCACTCCAGTGTGCACGCTGACGATAATGTAGCTGTACCACGGCCAGGCATGATCGCGGTCATAGTCGCTCGGCCGCGCTGGATGGTCGGGATGCGAATGATACCAGCCGATCACTTCCAGTCCTTGCGCCCTAGCGGTCTTTTCTGCGTCTCGGACATCGTCCGCAGTAACGGAAAAACGATTTCGCGGCGAATCATCGCGGCGGTTTACGAGCGGAAAAAGAGAGAGTACCTCGCGCGAAACGCGGCGACCCTTCTCATCTAAAGCAACACTCTCGGGAAGACTCCCGGAAAAACCAAAATCCCGTCCGAGCAATGCCCCGCAGCATTCGTAAGGATATGTCTCCACGCCGTGCTCGCGAATCTTCCTGGCAAGCTCCGCGCTGATCTCGACCTCGAGCACTTCGCTCATCGCAATCTCACTCTTCGTCCCAAAAGCGTTCGGTCAGGTACTTTGACGCGGAATCCGCAAAAACGGTGACAATCACCGCGTGCTGTTTCGCCGCGATGCCCTTCGCCACCTGGAAGCAGCCGAGCAACGCCGCAGCGGCGCTGGGGCTGACCACCAAGCCTTCTTCCCGCGCGATGCGCTTCACCAGGCGATAGGCTTCTTCAGTGCCGACCTCAAGATTCTCGTCCGCGACTGTTTCGTCATAAATTGATGGCCGAAGCGCCGTCGGCATGTGCTTCCAACCTTCCAACCCATGAAACGCCGCGTCAGGCTGGAGACTTGTGCATCGAATCGATGGATTGAGCTCCTTCAATCGGCGCGCCGTGCCCACAAAAGTTCCACTCGTGCCTAAACCTGCCACGAAATGCGTAATGGTCTCGCCGGTTTGCTCCCAGATTTCCATGGCGGTGGTGCGGTAGTGCGCCTGCCAGTTCGCCGGATTGCTGTACTGGTCCGGGTAGAAATACCTTTCCGGGTCGCCCGCAACGATTTCATGAACACGCCGGATCGCGCCGTCCGTGCCTTTGTCACCGGAAGTAAAAACAAGTTCGGCGCCGAGAGCAGAAAGGATTCGTTTGCGCTCGTGAGAGGCGCTGTCTGGTAAACACAGTTTCACAGGATAGCCAAGCGCAGCCCCAATCGTGGCGTAGGAGATTCCCGTATTGCCGCTGGTGGCATCGATGATGGTCTTGCCGAGGCGCAGTGCGCCGCTATCCTGACCTGCCTGAATCATGCTCAGCGCCGGCCGGTCCTTGACAGATCCTCCGGGATTGCACCACTCCGCCTTGGCATAAAACTCCGCGTTAGGAAATTCGCTGCCGACTCTCGACAGTCGCAAAAGCGGCGTGTTCCCGATCAGCTCGAGCACAGACTGCCCGCGCCGTTGGTGAGCCTTTTCGCCACGGACCGACGATGCATCTCTGGAGGGTGCCATGGGGTTAACAGTAGCCATGCTCTTTAGCCGCCTGACCATCTCCAAGATATGCGACCATTTTACTCCGAGTTAGATGCGGCACGCCAGTTTGATGGTATACCCTTGATTTTAGCGGCAGTTAGAGGCAATCACCCTCCAGAGACTAGAGTATGCGACCTACCGTTTCACCAACAAGTTGCTGGCCCCAACGCAGCGCCATTGTTAACACTTATCTATCGCCCAACGTCATGCACGGCGGGATGACATCAGGAGTCGGTATATCTCTCTCTGGAACCACAGTTGACTCGCGCCTCACAATCAGGGACTGTCGAGCGGTGACCTCCGCGCATGCCCCCGAAGCCGCGGCCGATTCTTCGCTGGTGCTGGCCGCACGCGAAGGCGACCGCACCGCTTTTGGGATGCTGTACGCGCGGTACGCACGCATGGTTCACGGGATTCTGCTGGCGAGAGTGCCGGCGAGCGACGTAGACGATCTGGTTCAAGACGTTTTTCTGCGCGCGCTGCCCCGGCTTTGCGACTTGCGCGACGCAGCGCGATTCGGACCCTGGATAGCAGCTATCACACGCAACCGCGCCAATGATTATTACCGGCAAACGCGGGCGGTTGCTGCAGTGACTGAGAGCCTCCCGGAAGATGAAGCGGAATTGCCTGCGTCCAACACCGCTCCTGATGCGCAAGCTGCAATGATCCTTGCGTTTGTCCGCAGCCTTCCGGATGCCTATCGTGAAACACTCATCCTCCGCTTGGTGGAGGGTATGACCGGTCCGGAGATCGCGGCGCGCACCGGCCTGACTCCCGGATCCGTTCGAGTCAATCTGCATCGAGGCATGCAGCAGCTTCGCGAGAAATTGAACCAGGTATCGCTCAGCGGTGCTATGCGCCACGATTCCCGCGGCGGCGAGAATTCAGGCGCGCAGGAAAAGGATTTGTTGCGCAGAAGGAATGAGCCATGAATGACGATTACCTCTGGGACGGTTCCGGCGAACCCGACCCGGAGATTCAGAGACTGGAAAGCACGCTTGCGAAATTCCGCCATCAAGGACAGGCGCCGGAATTTCCGGAAGTCTCAGCGGCGCGCGAGCCGCGATTTTGGCGGCGTTTTCTGCCCTTGTATTGGTCCTCCGGACTGGCGGCCGCAACCGCTGCGGTCGTGTTCGTCGCCGCGTTCGGAATTCTCTGGTGGAGTCAGACGCCGAATACGGCTTCCGGACCGGGATGGGACGTCGAAAGTGTCGCAGGCACACCGAAGGTCGAAACAAATATCTTCGAAAAAAGACCCGGAGCCTCCAAGCTCCGCGTCGGCCAAACACTTGTCACAGATAGCCGCTCCAAGGCCAACATTTCCATCGCCGACATTGGAACGGTCAATGTAGAACCCAATACGCGTTTGCGCTTGGTCGCTGGCGGCAACGGACACAACCGGCTCGCGCTCGACCGCGGCACGATTCACGCGTTCATCTGGGCGCTGCCGGGTGAGTTTACTGTCGACACGCCTTCCGCCATCGCGGTCGACCTGGGCTGTTCCTACACGCTGCAGGTGGACGACTCCGGCGCCGGACTTCTCCGAACGAAACTCGGCTGGGTTGGTTTTAAGCTCGATGGACATGAAGCCTTCATCCCTGCCGGCGCGGTTTGCGCAACGCGCCCGAAAATTGGGCCGGGTACTCCGTACTTTGATGACGCTTCCGCATCGTTTCGCGAGGCCTTGTCCAGATTTGATTTTGGCGCGAGCACCCCGGAAGAGCGGAACGCCGAACTCGCCAAAATCCTCGGCGAAGCTCGCCAGCGTGACGCGCTCACGGTCTGGCATCTTCTCACGCGCGTTGGCGAATCGGAACGCGGCCGCGTTTACGACTGCTTGGCAGCGTTAGTTCCGGCTCCCTCTGGAGTCACGCGCGATGGCATTTTGCGTCTCGACCAAAAGATGCTGGATCTGTGGTGGAACCAGCTCGATCTCGGAGACGTTTCGCTCTGGCGCACTTGGGAGCGTTCTTGGTCTCAAGCAAAAACAAACGCGAAGTGAAGTGTTCACTGGCCGGTGAAAATCTCTCGCTGTATTGATGGCCTTCAGCAGTCTCGACTTTCGAAGCCCGCCTTTCATTTCTGGTCGCCGGTGTTAACGCTGGTCTTCTTTTCCGCGTCTTGCTCGTCGAGGCCCGAAACAATTCGAAAGGAGATCATTGCAAATCATGAAATCTCTCACCGTTCGTTCACCCTGGTACACTGCGGGAATCTTGGCGGCTTTACTCTTTCTAGCCACTTCGGCACAAGCTGGCCCGCCTCTCATCTGTCACACCATCGAGATTGGGCAAGCCAAGTCTTTGCCTTGGACCAACCACGGCTGGAATCTATCCGGAAGCGAGAACTACGACCTAAAGAATCTTGTCTCCGACACTCTGGCCATACTTGATTCGAACGCTCCTGTCTTCGTGCGTATGGAAACGCTGCGCCGCGCCACACTTTATGCGCGGCACGATCCCCAGGTTGCCAGAGAGTTGCTTACGAAGCTGTTTGCTCGAGTGGCGACCGCCGAAAACGCGGGGCATCCCGACGCTCTTGCCTTATTCGACGCCGGGTATCTCGCCGAGTGCTACAAGCAGTGGATCGGAAAAAACCTGCCGCACATGACGGATAGCTTGCCGATGGACCCGAATCCAGCTGCCAATCTTGATGGCTATGCCTTGGTAAAGGAGGCGATCGGCTTGCACAGTCAAGATCCAGAAATGGAATTCGCCGCCGCGTTGATCACCCTGGAAAGCCCACAAACAGACCACCTGCAGCACGTCCTGAAAGCAACAGCCGGAGCTAAAGGCGATCCGCTGCTCGCCCAGAACCTCAAGAGCCGCTACATGGGCGATGGCGGATTGACGGTGGCCGAGCTTTTCTCAAAGGCCGCGAAGGCAAATCCGTAAAAGCACCTCGACATGCAACACGAGTCGTATCACAGCCTTGGCAGTGCCAACTAAAAACTAACCGGGCAGGAATGTTTTTCAACATTCCTGCCCGCCCTGTTGAATGTTTCATACCGTCGCGCTTCAGGTCCGTGTCCGCATCAGGAGATGCCAGTCCGCTTTACAGAACCCGCGGCATTTACTAGGCTAAGAGCACCATGTGGAATGTTGAAGAGCGATTTACACCAAAGCAAATCGAAAGCTTGGCGGCGCTCGGCTTTGCCGTCGGCAGCACCCGCGGCGTCGTTCGTGTCGAGAAATACGGCTGCGGCGCGGAGTTTCGTAAAGGCACGGACAACCTCTACCAGAGGACGGTCATGCCAACGATCATGCTGAAGGGCCGGTTCACCCGCCTTTGGGACGCAGGTTACCAAAAGTTCCTGCTGACCGATGACGGCTTGAAGCTACCGGCGCTGGCGACGCATCTTGAAAATCTAAGAAGGTTCAACGAAGAATTGCGGACCGCGCTGGGCGTCCCAACGTTTTACAACGAAGCGCTCGGCTCCGTGAGCCAAATCAGCGTCTACGATCGCGTCAAAGGCCGTGTCGGCGATGTGCCAGACAAAACAGTTGGCGCGCATGAACCAGGTGGAGGGCATTAATTGAGCAGTTTCTTCCTTTAGTTCCTCTTATTTCGATTTGCTCGCCTGAAGCTGACGCCGGAATTGCTCCACGTCCACGCGATGCTTGGCGGCTTTGCGCGCCCCGATGAAGATCACGGGAATGTCCCACCCGTAGCGCTCTTCGAGAACCGCATCGTTTTCGATATTCACTTCACGCAGCACGGCGCCGAATTCCGGCAGCAACGGCGCAACGGCCGTTTTGGCTTCTTCGCAAAGATGGCAGCCCGGCCGCGTGTAGAGCGTCACCTCGCGCGGTCCAGCCGCAGCCAGGCGCGCGTCTTCCAGATGCTGATTCACGGTTTCGGATTGGAATATTTTTGAAATGGACCGGCATACGGATGAAACGCCCGCGCGCGGTAAAGCTCCGCGATCTGCCGGAGATGTCCGAGGTCGTGCGAAGCCCATTCGCTGAGCATCTGATGGAGCGTGATGTTGCCAAGCTCGGAGTGAGTCGCCTCGCGCTCGCCGGAGTCTGCCGGTATGCTCCGCAGCAAAATGACGGTCGAGCGCCGGGTCTTAATGAAAAACGCTAGATTCTCGCTAGCCAAGCCGCGCACGTAGTCGCCGATCACAACCGTACCCGCCGCATCATACTTCTCGAGCGTCGGCGATTCTTCCGTGACGATGCGGCGCGTGCGGTCGGCGTACACCATTTCCATGTCCCCCAGATGCCCGAGCACTTCCGCTATTGACCAGCGCTCCGGCGCGGGTTTCCAGCGCAAGAGATCTTCCGGCAAATCTCGAAGCATCGTTTCGATCAGAATCGGCGTCTTTTCAAGGAGCAACAGGGCAGGCTGGATGGGTCGAGTGACGCCGGACTCGATGGATCGAACTACACCTTGCTGCATGGGGGGACCTCCCAAGCGATACCTGCATCTTACTCGAAAAGGCGGCGAAAAGTTGAATTGGCGCATAATGAGTAACACACACGGAGGAGACGCCGGCATGGGAAGAATCGTGGCAATGATGGACGACCTGTTTTTTCAAATGAAGGTCGCGGAGACGGCCAAGCATCTCGGCCTGGAGTTAAAAGTGGCCACGAACGGCGACGCGCTTCTGGGCCTGCTGGAACCCGCGCCAAATCTGGTCATAGTAGATTTGAACGCACGCAGCCAGCCCCTTGCGGCCATCGCGCGCGTGCGCGCCGCGCAAAAGGACCTGAAGGTCATCGGGTTTCTCTCTCACGTGCAGCTCGATCTGGCAGCGCAAGCGCAGGCCGCAGGCTGCAGCGAGGTGATGCCCCGCTCGGCCTTTACGCAAAACCTAGCCGCGATCCTGAGCTCCGCAAAGGACTGATGTGAGATTTCGAAAAAGTACGGTAACTGCGGCCGCGCTGCTCCTGCTACTGCCGCTCGTAAGCGGCGCTTGTGCACAAGAGTCCAGTTCAAATCCCGCGACCCAAGCGGCCTCGCCGAACGGGCCATCCGCAGCGCTTCGCGATGTCCTGACGGCCGCCTGCTCACAGAGCCAGAATGAATTTGCGCGTTTTCTCACGGCACGCAACAAAGAATCCTTTTCCCGCATGGCCCCGGCCGCGCGCGTTGCCTTCATGAAACGATTTGTGCTACTCAACGAGCCGGGCAAACCCGCAGTGACCGCCAATCCAGCAGGCCGTCCCATCGTCCGCTGCGACACGCCCGCGGGAGCCGCGGAGATCCAAATCGGCGGCGCCGACACCCGCGACAATGTGGCATTTCTTCCGGTGGATTTGCACGACGCCACGGATTCCTCCGGCGCCAGCGCGATCCAAGTAAACATGGGCCTGGTGCGCGAGAATGGCGAATGGAAGATCCTCTCGCTAGGTCTGGTCCTTCTCGACTTGCCTTCCCTGGAGCTGGAATGGGACTCCGCGGAAGCCGACAAAAATGAGCAAGCCGCCCTCGAATCACTAAAAGACCTCGCCGCAGCCGTCGAAACGTATCGCCGCAAGTACACCAGACTGCCCGACGCTCTTTCGAGCCTGGGGCCCCCGCTGCATGGTCCGGAGAACGCGGAAGCTGCGGGTCTCGTAGCCGGTGACCTGGCAACCGGAATGAAAAATGGCTATTCGTTCCGCTACGTCATTGTCGGCGCCAGCGGTTTAGGCGCTCCGGCGAAGTTTGAACTCGCCGCAACGCCGCTCAACTATGGGCGCACCGGCCACCGCTCATTTTTCCGCGATGCAGCGGGAACGCTTCGCGGCGCGGACCGCCAAGGCGCGGTCGGCGCGGCGTCGGATCCGAGGTTGCCGTAACCCCGATTCCTGCTGCGCCCATGCCTTTTGACATTAGGGTTTAGTTCTTGCCGTCGGATACGGAATCCCCAGTTGCTCAAGATAGGTCTTAAAGCGCTCAGGATCGTAGTAATACTTTTTCAATTGTGGCGCGAACTTCTCCATTTTTTCTTTATTCATCTCCACTGCGGGTCTGTCGTCCGGACTAAGAAAAGTCTCATAATGGACGTCCTTGGTCTGGACATTCCGAAAATACTCCCACGCTTGCTGCACCAGTTGCGGCTGCAGCAAAAAGTCCAGTGCCGTCATCGCTTGCACCTTGGCCCCTGCCGTCGAACCTTTATGAGCGATAGGCGTTGCCATCGCCACGCCGTTCGCCCAGCTATGTCCCGGCAGATTCGGAATGTTTGCCGGATACATCAGATACACCATCGGCACATTCCAGGAAATGTCGCCGATGTCGTCTGATCCGCCGCCCGTGGGTTTCTTCGCCGGCTCCGAGAGCGGCTCGATTTTTTCCTTAAGCCCTTCCACTTTAGCGCCGAGTTCCTTTTGCAGAGCCTTCGCCAGCGTCTGATCCGCCTCGCTCCACTTGGGCATCCCCACGGCGTCGATGTTCTTCTGCTGCGTCTCCGCGATGACCTTGTTCAAATACGGCGGCCACGCCGATCCCACCAGCTTATGATCCACGGTGGTGGCGGTCATCTTGGCAGCGGATTCCGCCATCGTATTTCCCAACTCATAGAGATCCTTGATATGCGGGTAGTCCAACTCGCGGAAGTAATACCAAACCGCCGCCTCGGATGGCACGACGTTCGGCTGATCCCCGCCATTGATGATCACGCGATGCGATCGCTGTGCCGGCCGCAGATGCTCCCGGCGAAAATCCCAGCCGGCGTCCATCAGCTCAACAGCATCGAGCGCGCTCCGCCCCTCCCACGGCGCGGAAGCCGCGTGCGCCGCCTTCCCATGGAAAAAATATTGCACGGAAACAAGACCGCTCCACTCTCCATTCCCCGTGCCATACGAAGTCGAGAATTCCGACTCCACGTGCGCGCCCAAAACGATATCCACGTCCCTAAACACTCCCGCGCGAACGTAGAATGCCTTTGTGCCCAACAACTCTTCGGCAACGCCAGGGATAATCTTGATGGTCCCCGCGATGTGGTGTTCGTCCATCAGCCTTTTCAAGACCAAGGCCGCAGTAACGTTGACGGCCATCCCCGAGTTATGTCCCTCTCCGTGCCCTGGCGCGCCTTCGACGATGGGGTCGTGATACGCCACTCCCGGTTTCTGCGAAGCGCGCGGGATGCAATCAATGTCGGTAATGAACACGATGACCGGCTTCTCGCTGCCATACGTCGCTACCCAGGCCGTCGGCACGCCCGCAATGCCATGCTCAACGTGAAATGCATTTTTCTCAAGAATGCCGGTAACGTAGCGCGAAGTCTCGTATTCCTGAAATCCCAGTTCGCTGAAGCTAAAAATTTCGTCCACCATCTGCTGCGTAAGCGCCTGGAGCTTGTCCACTTCCGCCGCCGCTTCCTGCTTTAACACCGGGAGCTGCCCCGCCTGCTGCGCGTGCAGTCCTACTGGCACAATTAAAACCGCCGCCAAGTAACCCACCACATAAAATTTCCTCATGCGATTCTCCCGTCAACAAACGCCACCAAAATGAGCGGGCATAGTACATCGTCCGTTGCGAAATAGGGAAAAGAAAGAACCCCGGATTTGTGCCGCGGGGGAGTTGGCGCTACTATCGTGCGATTCAACATGCGCCCGGCCTCCACTCGAACTCTTTTCTTGCTCCTGCCTCTCGCTCTCCTGACGCCGCTAGCCGCCCCGGCGCAGCAATCCAGCTCCGCCTACGGCCCACTTCCCGTCTTCGAATTCCACAGCGGCTTCTGGATCAACCTCCACCACACGCTCTACTACGAAGCCAAGCTCCGCGAATCCCCGTCAACTGCACCTCAGAAAGGCAATCCAGTTCCACAAGTAAAATTGAAATTAATGAAAGATGCCGCAACGGCTCTTAGCCCCGCCGAGCGTATCGCCTGGGACAACTCCGTAGCCTATTACGCGGCCAACTACGCGAACAAAGACCTGCTCTTCAATAACGAACTCACCCTTGTAAAAAACCAGCTCGCGGATTTTGAAGATTGTGACGAACTCTCCGGCGCACGGAAGAAAACCTGCGACGCCGGCCTCGCCCTCAAACTAACCCAAGCGCTGGACGCCGCCGCTCCCGTCTATCGCGCCCATCTCTGGGCCGATCAAGACCGTGCCAACCGCCGTTGGGTTGCCCGCGTCGCCCCTCTCGTCGAAGAACAAGGTGTAGGTATTTCGCAGCGGCTCGCGGACATCTATCAGACCAAATGGCCCATTGAAAAAATTCGCGTCGACGTGAGCGCCTATGCAAATCCGTCGGGCGCCTACACCACGATCGACCCACTCCGCGTCACAATCTCCAGCACGGATGCCCGCAACCAGGGCGACGAAGCCTTTGAAGTGCTCTTCCACGAAGCTTCGCACGGCATCGCTGAGCCTGTGCAATCGGCCATTATTCGCGAATGCCGCCAGCGCGATAAAGCCATTCCTAGAGACCTCTGGCACGCGCTCATCTTTTATACGACGGGCGAAGTGATCAGACCCCTCTTAACGCCGGCGGAGAACGACCCACAGGACAAAGAGGACGCCATCAAGCCCAACCTCAATCGCCCTCCCGCTAGCCGCAAAGAAACTTACATTCCCTACGCCATTCGCGAAGGCCTTTACGAGCGCGGTTGGAAAGACTACCTCCAGCTTCTTACCCGCTTCTGGCAGCCCTATCTCGACAACAAATCCACCTTCGACGACGCCATCGCCCGCATGGTCTCCGCGCTCTAGCATCTTTTGGTGTTTGGGTCTCGCCGCTGCGGCTCTAAGACTCTCCTCCCGCATCCACTCCCACACTTCCGCTTCCTTTGTGGCCTGGTGTGGATTTTGCACGAGTGGGAGATGTTGTCCTTTTGCGGCGCTTGGTGGTTCTGGCGGATGGTCTTGAAGTGGAAGCTCTTGTAGCATGGTCCGCATGAAAAGACGGCAATCTGGCAATCGCAGTTCTGCGGCGAAAGGCCACGGCGTTCCGAAAAACGTTGATGAATACCTTGCTGGCGTCCCGCAACCGGCCCGCAGCACCCTGAACAAGATTCGCGCGGCGATTCGGTCCGCAGTTCCGTCCGAAGCGACCGAGACCATCAGTTACGGGATTCCTGCGTTCAAGCACAAAGGAGTACTGGTGTGGTTCGCCGCGTTTTCGAACCATTGCAGTTTCTTCCCGACTGCGTCTGTGATGGAGGCCTTCAAGAACGAACTGAAAGGCTTCTCCACATCCAAAGGGACCATCCACTTCCCCACGGACAAGCCACTGCCGGCTGCACTTGTCAAAAAAATGGTGAAGCTGCGGGTCGCGCAAATCGAAAGCAAAAAACGCCGCTGACTGTATGACTTCTCAATCAGCGGCGGCTTCCGTGGATGTCTCCGCCTGCTCCGGTGTTGTCGTGCCGGCGGACTTGGCCGTAATTTCGAGTCCATTCTTGTTCATATCGAATCTCTGTTTCCGGTCCAAGCCTTTCACAAATCCACGCGCTGCTTTAGCAACGGCTCCCGGAAGGCTCGACGCCTCCACCGTGACTGTCGATTCCACCGTTTCTTCACTGCGATCTCGAAAGCGAAATTGCACCTCGAACGTTTTCATGCTCCCAACCTCCCTTTTCTGACCTCTGGCAATGAAAATAGAAAGCGGTTTGCGCACTCCATGTCGCCGGCGGGCTTTAAAACTGCCGAGGCCTCTAATGCCGACGACGTCTTCGACTCGCAGCCTTAGTACCGGAGCGCTTCGTTTTCCGGGCTTTAACTTCTGCTGTAAGCGTCTCGTTCTCTTTCGCCAACGTATCGCGCGCAGCTGTCATTGTTTCGAGATCGTTTCCCAATTGGCCGTTCTCTTTCTGGAGTTCGGCCACTTGAGCCTTCAACTGCTCGTTCTCTTGCAGGGTTTTTGTGTCCTTGCAAGCAGCCAGAGGCAAACCCAGCAGTACCGCCACAGCTAGTCCCACCCAAGTGTTTTTGCGCGTCATTCGTCATCCTTCGTTGACAAGAAATGTTCACAAGAACTTGATTCGCAACTGGAACAACAGATAGCGGGTGGGAGGGAAGGCACCGCCAGCGACTGGGCCAGCGTAATCGAGTTTCCGAGATCGCGCAAGCCGACAAACGCGCCTGGTCGCGCTGGTCGCGCTGGTCTGAGACCATCGAGCCCAGACATGGAGCAGAGGGGCGCCGAGGGTAACCAATCCATGCCGGTTGGTTTTGCAAGGGTGGGGCTCTGCCTTTTGCAAGCCTCTGTCTACTCTGCGTTTTCCCTTGCAACGTTTCCATGTCGACTGCGGAACGCACTCCGGCCTCTCGACTTTTCCACACATTTCCACAGTCGCGCCAACCCCATCTCCCGCGCAACTCCCTTAAACCTCTGGACTTCCACCAGTCTCATGCGCATCGGCACGGCGCCGCTCGAAATAGCCACTCGGTAGCAGGAAATTCGATAAGGATAGCTGTCCCGCACCTTCTTCGGCGGTAAAGATTGTCGAGAAACTGCGGTTGTGCTAGGCTTTGCGGTGCGGAAATCAGCTTGGCCACGCGCCACGCAAGTCCCAGCGTCCGAAACGTTCTTCCTTACCGTTCTCAGCAGAGTTCCCCGAGGGGGAAAACTCTCTCCGGAGAAACCTAACGAACGGCTCGGGCTATTCGATAACCGGCTCCCTCGGAGCCTGGCCGTCAGAAGGAACTGGATAAGCCCATGTCCGGTACACAGGCAGCCTCAAAGACCGAAAAAGAAACCGTCGAGATCAAACTCGCCCATTCCCCCGATTCCGACGATGCCTTTATGTTTTATGCGCTGGCCACCCACAAGCTCGCCACCCCCGGTTACAAATACACCCATATCCTCTCCGACATTCAAACCCTGAATGAAGCGGCGCTCACGGAAACCTACGACGTCACCGCTGTAAGCTTCGCGGCCTACCCGAGCTTGCGCGATAAGTACGTCCTGCTCGATTGCGGCGCCAGCTTTGGCGAGAACTACGGCCCCCTTGTAGTCGCTTCTAAGCCTATGAAACGAGAAGACTTAACTGGAAAGAGGATCGGCGTCCCCGGCCTTAAGACAACCGCCTATCTCACCTTGAAGCTCTTTGAACCCAACTTTGAGCCGGTGGTAATGGCTTTCGACAAGATCCTTGACGCCGTAAAGAACGACGTCGTGGAAGCAGGCCTCCTGATCCACGAAGGGCAACTCCTCTTCCCGCAGCTCGGTTTGCACCGCGTCCTTGATTTGGGCGTCTGGTGGCACGAGCAAACGGGTCTACCACTGCCGCTGGGCGGCAATGCCGTACGACGCGCGCTGGGGCCGGCCCTGGGCTTGCAAATCGCGAAAACGATTAGAGATAGCGTCGAATACGGCCTGGAACATCGCGAAGAAGCTCTCAACTACGCCATGCAGTTTGCCCGCGACATGGAAACCGAAGTCACGGACAAGTTTGTCGGCATGTACGTCAACCGCTGGACGCTCGGCTACGGCGAGCGTGGCAGGCAAGCCGTCCGGGCTTTAATCGAGCGCGGCACCGTCGCTGGCCTGCTCCCCGGTCCCCCCGACATCGAATTCTTGAGCTAACAGTAACAAAAAAAAATACTTGCTATGAATCGCAAGATGCCTTCGCGCAATCACTGGAGGATCTCCACGCACGCCTCCTTTGCCTAGCGATAACACCGCCTCGTGCCGCCCATCCCGGCAACCATCCAAGCCAATTCGCCCGCCCAATCAGTGAGCCCGTACCTGCCCCGGTGTGAACCACAAATCCTGATAGTCAAAACTGAAATCCGCGAGCGGCGAAACCGCGGCCATCGTGAAGTGCTCGATGCTTCCGTCGGGATTCAGCGTGAAGGTCACAAACGCATCTTCGATAGTCCGGTCGCGCCAATGCGCCTTGAACGTGTCGTACTGCCAGTGCTGCAGGTCGGCCACGGCTTTCGGCGTATGATCCAGGCTGAAAAGCAGCCCTGCGTTTTCCTGTTTGATCGTGACCGGTCCATACCACGCATCGTTGTAGACTCCCGCATACTTTTCCATTGGCAGGGACGGCTTGGAATTCGCGGCCCGGCCCTTGTTGCTGTCCGCCATGGCCTGCTTCGCCGCTTTCTCGAGCTCGTCCTCTGCGGACTTGAATTTCGGAGTCCAATCCGTTGCCGGCAAGCCAAAATAAGCGTCCAGCACATGGTACATGAGCGACTCGAACGCGCCGCCTTGCTCCGCATTGGTCAGAATCACCATTCCCAGGTTCTCTTCTGGCACCAGTACCACGCGCGAAACGAAGCCCGAGACTCCACCGGTATGTCCAACCAACTTTCGCCCATGATAGTCGCGTATCCCCCAACCAAGCGCGTAGGCCGCAAATTGCGGTCGCAAAACGCTTATCGGAGAGGGCTCCGTGCTGATGGGTAGGAGCGTCTGGGCCGTCCACATCTCATGAGATTGCGCCTCACTGAAAAGCCGCTCTTCCCGCCCCGGAATTTTCCCGTGATTGAGCTGTAGCATGATCCACTTGGCCATCTCCGCTACCGACGAGTTGATCGCTCCCGCCGGTCCGGCGTTGTCCAAATCCTGAAATGGAATGCTTTGCAGCTTGCCGTCAACTTTCGAGTGTGGCCACGCGTAATCGTCGGCTGGCTTGAAGGCGGTTGTGCTCAAGTTAGTGGTCTTCATCCCCAGCGGCTCGAGGATTTTCTCGCGAAGGTACTCTTCCCAGGTTTTGCCGGTGACGGCCGGGATGATTTGTCCCGCCGCGATGTACATCAAGTTGTCGTAGGCATAGTGGCTGCGGAAACTCGAGGCCGGCTTCATAAATCGCAATCTATAAATGATGTCCTCGCGCGTAAACGTCGTGTGCGGCCAGAAAAGCAGGTCGCCTTCGCCCAGTCCCATCCCGCTCCGATGCGTAAGCAAATCGCGAATGGTCATCTCATGCGAGACGTACGGGTCATACATCTGGAAGCCCTTCAACCGTTCGTATACCTTGTCGTCCCAGGAAATTTTCCCGGCGTCCACCAGCGATGCCAGCGCCGCGCTGGTAAACGCCTTGGTGTTCGAGCCAATGCCAAACAGGGTGTTTTCATCCACTGTGGCGGCCTCTCCCATCCGTCGCACGCCATACCCTTTCGCGAGCACGACCTTGCCGTCCTTAACGATGGCTATCGCTATCCCGGGCACATCAAATGTCTTCATGTCCAGAGCAACATACGCGTCCAGGTCCACCGGCGGGCCGTTCTGGGCAGCGGCGCAGCGAGCAAAGGCCAGCGGCAATGCAAGGACTGAAACTCTCAACCAGCTTTGGAGGATCATGGACATGCTCCTTTAGCGAACGTGCGTTGCGCATTAGACCATACAGGACAGGCGCGCAC